>RCNG010000309.1_pt1 | contig 21463 bp, 12 predicted proteins | sample 2041371 | NCBI WGS metagenome assembly RCNG01 (sample SAMN09708227, study PRJNA481090) | Marine sediment metagenome, whole genome shotgun sequencing project. | biome: marine sediment; feature: ocean; material: sediment; isolation source: Sewage treatment plant 1 marine sediment (STP1) ... | reverse complement strand
CTTCGGCGGCGAGAAGGAAACCGGGGGTGGGCGCGAGTCCGGTTCCGATTCCTGGAAGATGTACATGCGGCGGCAGACAAACACCATCAACTGGGGTGGGGAAGTGCACCTGGCCCAGGGGGTGGAGTTCAAGGCGTAGCTGATTTTTTCCGGTAGTTGTTATGAGACCCCGTCCGGTGGAAACCGGGCGGGGTTTTCTCGGATGAGTAAGCAGTAACCCACAATACTTAATCGGATTAACTTGAGTTCGTTGAGAATCTTCTTTAAAATCTTAAGTGTGGCTGCCGGTACAATTGGAGATGATATGAAAACCTTGATTTGGATCATGCTGTGGTCGGCAGGGCTCTCGGTTCTGGCAGGTTGTGGCAGTGACGATCCCGTAGCTGCGTGCGAAAAACCTCCCCTTGAAATCGTTACCCCTTCCTCGGCTTATTTGAACCATCGCTTCTTCCAGCTGGATCTGCCGTTCGCGGAGTTCCCCGGCGGCCGGTTCCAGGGCGACATCATCCTGCCGGAAAGCATCAAGATCTTCCAGCTCATGCCCGGGGGCGAGCCCACCGGTTCGGACATCACCAACGTGGCCGCCTACGTCGATTCCCTGGGGTACCTCACCTGGGACAGCATCGATTTCGAAAATCCCCATCTGTTTGGGCGCATCTGGCGGGAAATCACGGCCTGGGATCCCATGCGGGATGCGAACGGCGGCCTGATCGCGGTGGACCTGCGGACACAGATGGACCCGGTCGAGGCCCTTGCGGTAATTTATGAAATTCGGCAAGACGACGGGACCATTGTCAAGATTGGGGATCGTCCCGGAAGAGATCTCCCGCAGCAGACCGTGGCCGGTGTGACGGGTCTGTATTTTCGGATGAAGCTCCTGAAGGCCCCCTGGGATGACCAGGAACCCCATTCCTTTTTGTATGTCCTGCGCAACATCTATTCCCTTGGGGCCAAAAATATCGACGCCACGAATTTCCACCTCCGCATCGAGGATTTGATGCCCGGCAACAACCAGCCCCAGCAGGACGAGTCGGGCCTGGACTACATCCGCATATTCGGGCTCGACCGGGACGATCCCCATCGCAGCGGTTTCCCCGACGGCATCGTCGACATGTGGGATCCCTACCTGTTCGACCTGCAGAAGGGGTTGTTGAAATTTCCACTGGACTTCCCCATGCCGTTTGCACCGGGCGGCAATCCGACTGGCCGGGTGGCCGAGGCGGACATGTTGGCTGAAGCCCATTATTCAGCCTATGCCGACACCTCAATATTTGTCTGGGAAAATTCCTATCTGCGGTCCGAACAGTCATGGCAGATATATGACCCATCGGTCAATCCGGACCAGTATCCGCTGTTTCAGAATTTCCGGATCATATCGACCTATGGTCAACCTGGGCCTGACTGATCGGAAGTCTTTTCCACGAGCGGATCCGTCTCCGATATTCCGGACGCCCTACAACTGGTTGTAGGGAATGCTGAAGGTGTCTCCCTTTTCGATGTCCCCGGTCTCGAAGCCCTTCATGAACCACCGCCGGCGCTGTTCGGACGTGCCGTGCGTGAAGGAATCGGGCATCACCCGGCGGCCCGACTGGCGCTGAATGGCGTCATCCCCGATGGCCTGCGCGCACTTCATGGCTTCTTCGATATCCCCGGTCTCCAGGAACTCGAACTGGTTCTGCGCATGGTGGGCGAACACCCCGGCCAGAAAATCCGCCTGGAGTTCGAGCCGCACCGAAAGCCGGTTGTACTCCGCATCGGATACGCGGCCGCGCTGGCCGTGGACCCGATCGGTGAATCCCAGCTGATGCTGCACGTGATGACCGATCTCGTGGGCCACCACGTAGGCCTGCGCGAAGTCGCCGGGGGCGCCGAATCGCCGGGTCAATTCATTGAAGAAGTTGGGGTCGATGTAGACCGTCTGGTTGGCCGGCATGTAGAAGGGCCCCATGCGAGCGTCGGCGAGTCCGCCCGGCATGACCGTCTTGTCACTGTAGATAACCAGCTTGGCCGGCCGATAGACCTGGCCGTGGATCTGGAAAAGCCGGGACCAGACATCTTCATTGTCGGCCTTGAGGGTGGACAGGAACGCCCGCATCTCGTCGTCGGGGGCCGGTGCGACCTGGGTCACCGAAGGCTGTGTGGAGCCGCCGGTCACCAGCGACATCAGGGTCATGGGGCTGATCTTGAACACAAACATCGCCACCACGGCGGCCCCGAGGATCATCAGCTTCGTCTTGGCGCTACCTCGGGCCAGCAGGGAAAAGAGGAGCCCTCCCATGGCGGGCCCCCGAGCCCCGCCGCTGACCCGCTGACCCCGTCGGTCGTCCACATTGGTGCTGCGTCGTCTTCCTTGCCATTTCATGGGCCCGTCATCTTTCTCATTGAATCGCCCCGCCTGGGAGCACGTGGTATCCCCCACATGAGGTGGCCCAGTCTACGGAAGCGGGCTTCCTGGGTCAATGGGGTCTTGGCTTACCAAGTTGGGATCTGGTACATTTCCCCCCTATTGAGCCGGGATCAGGGTATTGGGGAAACGGATACGGACGGTCCATGAAATTCAACCAGGGAATCATCTGTGCGGTATTGTTGGCCGCGGGGGGCTTGTCGGTGGCGCCGCCCCCGTCGTCGGCCGAGGAATTTCCCTACGACCTCGAAAACGGCAAAGAGGCCGCTGCCGTCAGTATCTCGGCGGCCTTTTTCGGATTGGGTCTGATAACCGAGCGGAACACCGCCCCCTTGACCCCCGAGGAAATCGCCGCTCTGGACCCGGAGTCCATCAACTGGTTCGATCGCTCGGCCACTCGGCGCTGGTCCCCGGGGGCAGCCAAGGCCAGCGACATCATGGTGTACACGATCATGGCCGCCCCTCTGTCCCTCCTTCTGACGGACAAGGGTTCCAAGGAACCGGGGACGCTGGGGGTCATGTATCTCGAGACCTTGCTGCTGCAGGGCAGCCTGACCTTTTTCACCAAGAACCTCTTCGGGCGAACCCGGCCCTACGTGTACAACCACGAGGCGGACATTCCACTGTCGGTGAAAAGGGAGAAAACCTCCCGGCGTTCCTTCTACTCCGGCCACACTTCCAGCGCGTTCGCCTCGATGGTGTTTCTGGCCAGCGTATTCGAACGCCTGTATCCCGATTCCAGCGCCCGAGGCTGGGTTTGGGGGGGATGCCTGACGGCGGCGGCCACCACGGGATACCTGCGGTACGCGGCGGGCAAGCACTATCCTTCGGATATCCTGGTCGGGGCGGCCATGGGGGCCTTCATCGGGTACATCATCCCGTCCATCCATGAAATCGACTCCGACAGCCCGGTCGGAGACGGGAAACGCCGCCAGTCCCTGACCCTGGGATTCTCCATGGGCTTCTGAATCTGCGAGTAAGATCTGATTCCACTGGCCGAACTCAGGAGGATGAATTAGCCTTCGGTCATGACGAATTCCGACGACAACAAATCCCAGCTGCGCGGCGGTGGCCACTTTACGGGCTTTCAGCACCTGATGCCCCATCGCGTCCAGGAGATTCTCCTGGTGGCCAGCATGTACGACGCCTTCACCCTGGAGGAGGGTGGCCAGCTGACCGAGTTGCTGATGAGCGAATACCGCGAGCTGAACCTGAGTTTCCCACCCCACGTGACCCGGGCTTCCACCGGGGAGGAGGCCCTGAAACTGACGTCGGTGCGCCGCTTCGACATGGTGATCACCATGTCCCGCCTCGGCGACATGGAAGCCGGCGAACTGGCCCGGCAATTGAAGAAGAACACCCGCGAACTTCCGGTCTTCAACCTGGCCTTCAACCCCCGAGAACTGCAGCATCTGCAGGAGCGGGACAAAGCCCACCACATCGACCGCTTCTTCCTGTGGACCGGCGACGTCCGGCTGCTCCTGGCGATCATCAAGTACTGCGAAGACTACCTCAACGTGGGACACGATACCCACTACGGCGATGTACGCTGCATCCTGCTGATCGAAGACTCGGTCCGGTTCTATTCCTCGTACCTGCCCATGCTCTACACCGAGGTGCTGGAGCAGACGGCTTCCCTGATGATCGAGGGCATCAATCTGAGCCACCGTCTGCTGCGCCTGCGGGCGCGGCCCAAGATCCTGTTGGCGACGACCTACGAAGAGGCGTGGGACTATTACAAGGACTACAAGGACTCCCTGCTCGGCGTCATTTCCGACGGGCGGTTTCCCTGGAAGGGTGTCGACCGCGAAAACGCGGGGGTGGAGTTCATCAAACGCGTCAAGTACGTGGACCCTCACACACCTGCGGTGCTTCAATCCACCAACCGGGACCTGGCCGCCCAGGCGCAGGAAATCGGCGCCGGCTTCATCCACAAGCGTTCCCGCAAGCTCCTGAAGGAACTACGGCAGTTCATGCTGGACAACTTCGGGTTCGGGGACTTCGTGTTCCGTATGCCGAGTGGGCGGGAAATCGGGCGCGCCCCCGATCTGAAGGCTCTGGTCCGACTTCTGCGGACGGTGCCGGCGAAGTCCATCAGCAACCACGCCGCCAACGACCATTTTTCCAACTGGCTGAGGGCCCGGACCGAGTTCGGGCTGGCGGCCAGGATCAGGCCGCGCAAGGTGTCGGAGTTCAAGGACCAGGAAGAACTTCGCGAGTTCCTGGTCATGACGATCAGCAACTTCCGGGCCGAGAGCAAGCGCGGCGTGGTGGCCGACTTTTCCCGCCGCCACTTCGACACCACCAGCGCGTTCGTGCGGATCGGCGGCGGGTCCCTTGGAGGCAAGGGACGCGGCTTGGCTTTCATGAATTCCATCCTCTACCGCTACGGGATGAACAACCGGTTTCCCGGCACCGTGATCCACGTGCCGCCCACGGCGGTCGTCGGCACCAACGTGTTCGACACCTTCATGAACCAGGGATCACTGCGCGAATTGGCCTTGGGGGAATCCGACGACCAGGAGATCGTCGACCGCTTCCTGGAGGCCAAGCTGCCGCCGGAAATCTACAGCGATCTGGAAACCTTCCTGGACCAGGTCCGCTACCCGCTGGCGGTGCGGTCTTCCAGCATGCTGGAGGACAGCCAGTTCCAGCCGTTCGCCGGGGTGTACGCCACCTACATGCTGGCCAACAACCATCCCGACCTCAAGGTCAGGCTCGACCAGCTCTGCGATGCCATCAAGCTCGTGTATTCCTCGGCCTATTCGAAGGCGGCCAAGAGCTACATCGAGGCGACCAGCAATCGGATCGAAGAGGAGAAGATGGCCGTCATCCTTCAGCAGATGGTGGGGCAGCAGTACGAGCATTACGACTATCCGCATTTTTCCGGAGTGGCCCACTCCTCGAACTTCTATCCCGGCGCCGGAATGGAGCCCAAGGACGGCGTGGCCGCGGTGGCCCTCGGGCTGGGCCGTATGGTGGTCGAGGGTGGCCAGTCGCTGCGGTTCAGCCCCGCCCAACCGGGGGTGTTGCCCCAGTTCGGCACTGTCGACGACTGGCTCAAGATCAGCCAACGGAATTTCTTCGCCGTGGATGTCAGCCACCCCGAAGCCTATCCCACTTCGCACGACGATTTCAACCTGGCTCTGCTCGACCTCTCGGACGCCGAAAGGCACGGAACGCTTGAGCCCATAGGCTCGGTTTATTCCCCGGAGAACAACGCCATCTACGACGGGATCCACCGGCCCGGCGCCCGCCTGGTATCTTTCGCCCACGTGCTCAAGTCCGATCTGTTTCCCCTGGCGGAAATCCTCAAACTGCTGCTGGAACTCGGCCGCCGGACCATGAGTGCGGAAGTGGAGATCGAATTCGCGGTGGTGCTGGGGGACGGCAACCTGGCTCCCCATCAGTTCGGCTTCCTGCAGATCCGGCCCCTGGCCGCGGGTTACGAGGCTCCCGACATTCCCGTGGGGCTGCTCGATTCGGACGGCGCCCTGGTCGCCACCAACGTTGCTTTGGGCAACGGGCGCAACGACGATATCCGGGACGTGGTCTATGTGCCGCGGGCCAAGTTCGATCGTAGCGTCACCGAGGACATCGCCACGGAGCTCGACCAGTTCAACCGCCGATTCGTGACCGATGCGGTGCCCTACCTGCTCCTGGGCCCCGGCCGGTGGGGATCCTCCGATCGCTGGCTTGGAATTCCCGTCCGCTGGGACCAGATTTCAGGGGCGCGGGTGATCGTCGAGACCGACCTCGACGATTTCAAGGTGACACCGAGCCAGGGAACGCACTTCTTTCAGAATCTGACCAGTTTCCAGGTGGGTTACCTGACGGTGAACGCCGGGCAGGGAGAAAGCCGCCTGGACTGGGACTGGCTGGATGACCAGCCCGCGCATCGTGAGGGGGAGTTCGTCAGGCATGTCCGCCTGGCCGAGCCCCTGACGGTATTGATCGACGGCCGCTCCCGCAGGGGGGTGGTCCTCAAACCCGGCAATCACGCCTTGCAACAGGGGGACAGATTCCCATGAGCCACGACGCTTCCTTCAATCCCTTCGAGATGGCCCGGACCCAGTTCGACAATATCGCCGACCTGATCGGCCTGGACCAGGGCGCTCGCGACCTGCTGCGCAGCCCGCTGCGGGAGTACCATTTCAGCATTCCGGTGCGCATGGACGACGGGACGGTCCAGGTGTTCCAGGGCTACCGCGTCCAGCACAACGACGCGCGGGGGCCGGGCAAAGGGGGCATCCGTTTCCATCCCCAGGAGACTGTCGATACGGTGCGGGCCCTGGCCATGTGGATGACCTGGAAGTGCGCTGTGGCCGACATCCCGCTGGGGGGCGGCAAGGGCGGCGTGATCTGCGATCCCCACAACCTGAGCGCGCGGGAGCAGGAAGGCATCTGCCGGGGGTGGGTCCGGCAGTTGGCCAAGAACGTCGGTCCGGTGGAAGACGTGCCGGCGCCCGACGTGATGACCAGCCCTCAGCACATGCTGTGGATGCTCGACGAGTACGAACAGATCAGCGGCGGACACTATCCCGGCATGATCACTGGCAAGCCAGTGGGCATGGGCGGCTCCCGGGGACGCACCGAGGCCACCGGTTACGGGGTGATCTACTGCCTGCGCGAAGCCCTTCAGGAACTGGGGATGGACGCGGCGGCCACCACCGCCAGCGTCCAGGGTTTCGGCAACGTGGCCCAGTACGCCATCGAACTGTACAACCAGCTGGGCGGGACCGTGGTCTGTGTCTCGAGCTGGGACCAGGAGGAGCAGACCACCTTCGCCTTCCACAGGAAGGACGGCGTCGATCTGGCGGAGCTCAAGGGCATCACCAACCGGTTTGGTGGCATCGACAAGAAGAAGGCCGCCGACCTGGGCTACGAAGTCATCCCGGGGGACGACTGGATCGACCGCGAAGTGGACATCCTGCTGCCCTGTGCCCTGGAGAACCAGATCAGCGCCCAGAACGTGGACCGGATTTCCCAGCGGGTGAAGATCATCGCCGAAGGAGCCAACGGTCCGACCACGCCCGAGGCCGACGCGGTGATCCAGGAACGGGGCATCTTCATGATCCCCGATTTCCTGGCCAACGCCGGCGGGGTGACCTGCAGCTATTTCGAGCAGGTGCAGTGCAACATGAACTACTTCTGGGAGCGGGACGATGTCCTGGCCCGTCTGGACAAGAAGATGACCTCGGCCTACCACTCCATCAGCGAGCTGGCGGCCAAACAAAAGGTCTACATGAGGGATGCCGCCTATGTTGTTGCCATCAATAGAGTAGCGGCAGCTTGTCGCGATCGGGGCTGGGTGTAGCGTATGTCCGGTCCCTCCGGAACAGGACCGACCGACGGGGGTTCCGGGGCCCAGGTGCCCGAATGGCGGACCATGATCGATGAAATGCGCCGAACCCGCGGGAGCCAGTTCCTGCGGGTTTCGCGCAAGATGCTGAACCATCTGTGTTCCATCGGCCTAACCGGCGCCCAGGACATGCTGGCCGAAGTCGAGGGCGCCGGGGCGCCGGCCGATGCGCCCGCCCACGCCGGAGCCAACGTTCCGGGCGCGCGGGTCCGCCTGGAGGATTCCCCGCTGATGACCGGGGCTCCTTTCGAGCTGGCGGCGGAATTTCTGGGCGACGAGGAGATTACCGAACGCGTCCACAAGTGGATCAAGGAGGGCCAGGCCAGTTTCTTCGGCACCGTGGTGGGCGATCCCCGCAGTACCATGCCCGAAATCGCCGCGGCGATCAGGCGTTACAACGATGTTCTGCGCGGCCGCAGCGGGTTGGCCACCAGCACGCTCAAGAGCCTGCGCGTGTCGTTGATCCAGCGCTTTTTGACCGAGCAGCTCGACTACATCAACGTGGCCAAGGAAGTGGTGCGGATCACCGACTTTCACGTCCTGCTCGACCACATGATCATGACCACCGGCAGCCACGGCAAGTTGGGGGGCAAGGCGGCAGGTCTGCTGCTGGCCCACTGGATCCTGCAAGAAACCGATGTTGCCGAACGCGGCATCGGAGAAGTGAAAATGCCCCGCACCTGGTCCATCCTGTCGGACGGGATCATGGATTTCATCAAGCTCAACGAGCTCGACGACGTCATGGACCAGAAGTTCAAGGAGATAACCCAGGTCCGCCGCGAATATCCCAACATGATCCAGCTGTTCAAGAACAGCGCCTTCCCGCCGGAGATCAGCGAGGGGCTGGGCCGGGCCCTGGAATTTTTCGGGGACACGCCCCTGGTCATCCGCAGTTCGAGCCTGCTGGAGGACCGTTTCGGCACCGCCTTTTCCGGCAAGTACAAGAGCCTGTTCCTGGCCAACCAGGGAAGCATGGAGGAGCGTCTGGACGCCTTGCAGGACGCGGTGGCCGAGGTGTGGGCCTCGATCCTGGGCCCCGATCCCATCGAGTACCGGCGCGAGCGGGGTCTGACCGAATTCGTCGAGGAAATGGGCATCCTTATCCAGGAAGTGGTGGGCACCCGGGTGGGACGCTGGTGGATGCCCGCCTTTGCCGGGGTGGCCTTCAGCCTCAACGAATTCCGCTGGTCGCCGCGGATCAACCGCGAAGACGGCCTGATCCGCATGGTGCCGGGACTGGGGACGCGGGCCGTCGACCGGATGGGGGAGGATTTCCCCATTCTCGCCGTGCCGGGCCAGCCCGGCCTGCGGCCCAGCGCCACGGTGGACGAGGTGCTGCGCTACAGCCCCCGGATGGCCGACGTCATCAACCTGGAGACCAACCGGTTCGAATCGGTAGAGCTGAACTTCATGCTGAAGGAGGCGGGCGACGATTTCCCGCTGGTCGACCGGATCTTTTCCAGGTTCCAGGATGGCATGTTGCAGAAGACCTCCCGCTTCATGATGGATCCGTGCGCCGATGACCTGGTGGCGGACATGGAGGGGCTGCTCACCGACACGCCCCTGGTGCCTCGGTTGCACGCCCTCATGACCACCCTGGCCCGGTATCTGGGTACCCCCGTGGACATCGAGTTCGCCCACGACGGCCAGGATTTCTACCTGCTCCAGTGTCGTCCCCAGGCCATGTCCGGAGAGAGTGCTCCGGCGGCCATTCCGCGCGATCTGGACCCGGGGCAGGTGGTCTTTTCTGCCCACCGATATATCTCGAACGGTTGGGTGCCCGACATCTCCCACATCGTCTACGTGGTGCCGGAAGTCTACGGCCAGCTTCCCACCGCCGAAAAGATGAAGGAAGTGGGCCGGGTGGTGGGTCTGCTCAATGCGACGCTGCCCAAGCGCAAGTTCATCCTGATGGGCCCGGGCCGCTGGGGTAGCCGCGGCGACCTCAAGCTTGGGGTGAGCATCACCTACGCCGACATCAACAACACCGCCATGCTGATCGAGGTGGCCCGCCGTTCGGGCAACTACGTGCCCGACCTGTCCTTCGGCACCCATTTCTTCCAGGATCTGGTCGAGGCGCAGATTCGTTATCTGCCGTTGTATCCCGACGAGGAAGAGGTAGCCTTCAACGAGGATTTCCTGCTGGGATCGGACAATCTTCTGGCGGAACTGCTGCCCGATCACGCCGGTCTGGCCGATTGCGTGCGGGTCATCGACGTGACAGCCGTGACCGGAGGCAAAGTGCTGCGTGTTTATCTGAACGCCGATGTGGATGAAGCGGTGGCCGTGGTGGACGAGCCGGGAGAAGATCGGGTGGCCCCGGTCCAGGCCGGCCAACCCGGTGATCACGAACCAATCCAGTACTGGCGCTGGCGTTTCCGGATGGCCGAAAGGATGGTCCGGGCCATGGACGCGGCCAACTTCGGTGTCGAGGCGGTCTACCTCTACGGATCGGTGAAGAACGGCACGGCGACTCCTGAGAGTGACATTGACCTGTTGGTCCACTTCCGGGGTGATGCGAACCAGCGGGAATTGCTCGACCAATGGTTCCGAGGCTGGAGCCAAGCCCTGACCGAAATGAACTATTCCCGCACCGGTGTGCGCGTCCCCGAGATGCTCGACGTGACCTACCTGTCAGATGATGAGGTGTCAAAGGGCGAGGGATTGGCTGCCAAGATCGACGCCGTAACGGATGCCGCGAGGTTGCTTCAGCTGTCTTGATGTGAGGGCTGGGTCCTGTTCAAAAAAATACCGGTAATCCGCAGGGCGAAGCCCGAGGACATCCGGTATTTTTTTGAACAGGACCCAGCCCACCGATCAGGACAGGTGCATCATCCTGCGGAGCCGCCGTTTCCGGCGATGGATCAGGCGCCGGTACTTCTTCAACTCCTGGGCATCATGGGCTTCCAGGGCGGCCTGCCGTTTGAGTTTCAGGTCGCGGATCTCGGCCTTGATGGCTCTTTTGCCCAGACCGGCGGCGACATGTTTGTGGGGCTGCTCGATCCCGAGCTTTTTGGCGAGGAGATCGACCAGCTCTTCCTTTTTCATGGCCGTGACGCCGACCACCTCGGGAAGATGTTCGTTCATCATCTCTCTCAGATCGACGACGCGCGTTTTCTGAAGATCGTGATATTCCATGCTGTCCTCCTGGTTTTGAGGTTATTTCCAGTATTTGAGAGTCTACAAAATATTGTATTTCGATGCACGGGCATTTTTTCCGCAACCTTTCCCGATTTTTAGTGTATTACTTGACATATGCACTAATGCACTGCAGGGCCGGCCCCGGAAAAGGATGACCAGATGCTCTTCTACGTGGACCCCAACAGCGGGGTGCCCATCTACCGACAGTTGATGGATCAGGTGAAGCTCAACATCGCCAGCGGGGTGCTCAAACCCGGCGACGAGCTTCCGTCCATCCGCAGTCTCTCCGTTCCTTTGGGGGTCAATCCGATGACGATCAGCAAAGCCTACAACCTTCTTGTCCACGATGAGATCCTCGAACGACGGTCGGGCAAACCCCTGGTCGTCGCCGACCTCGGTCAGAAGGACATCGCCGACCGCGGCCTGGAACAACTCAGGGAACGTCTTCGGCCGGCATCCCAGCTTGTGCGCCAGCTGGACATCGACGAAGCCGAGGCGGTCACCCTTTTCCGCGAACTTCTAACCGAATCAGAACCTGAAACCGGGAAGGGCCAGTGATGAAGATCCTCGAATTCGACAAAGTGAGCCGGGGATTCGGCGCCGACGACGTCCTGTCGCAGGTCACCTTCAGTGTGCACCGGGCCGAGATCATTGCCCTGCTGCTGGTCAACACGATCTTTTTCCGAACGTGCCGGCCCGGCATCACCATCCGGAAATCGCGGGTCATCTTCTGGATCCTGATGGGGGGCCTCATGGGGCTTCACATCGGCGGCTACCTCTTTTTAATCAAGGGATGGACCCAGGAGTGGCTGGTCTACGGATTCTGGATGGGACTGATCAGGGATCTGGGCGACCAGGGTCCCGCCGGATATGCCGTTGCCTGGCTGGGAGCGATTCTCGGTGTGGGGGCGGCCTGGCGCCTGGCCGCACACGCTCTGGAAAACGTGGAGGCTCCGTCGACCTGATGCCGCTTCCGGGAAGGCCCGAAATCAGTTGAAAACCATTGTCACAGGGCCGCCGGGATCGCACACGGCGGCCCCTCTTTTTCGCCAATCTAAATACCTGCAACAGCTTGCAGGATTGTATCCTAGGGCCATCTGTTAAAGTCTCAACAAAAGCGCCGGAGGGGTGCGAATTTCCTTGCGCGGGCATGAGCGGATTTCCATGTTTTTCGGGCAAATGGGTTCCGGCCCCGGGGTCGGACCTGACATAAAGTCCAGTCAACAAGGAGACACCGAAATGGCTCAGAACGTTGCTGCCTTCATGGAAAGCGTCATCGCCAAGAATCCCGCGGAAGTGGAATTCCATCAGGCGGTCGAGGAAGTCGTCGAGTCCATCTGGCCGGTCCTGGACAAGCGTCCCGAGTACCGCAAGGCCAAGATCCTTGAGCGGAGCGTCGAGCCCGAACGCGTCATCCTTTTCCGGGTTCCCTGGGTTGACGACAGTGGCGAAGTCCAGGTCAACAAGGGCTTCCGCATCGAGATGAACAGCGCCATCGGTCCCTACAAGGGCGGCCTGCGGTTCCACCCCAGCGTGAACCTGGGCATCCTGAAGTTCCTGGCCTTCGAGCAGGTCTGGAAGAACAGCCTGACCACGCTGCCCATGGGCGGCGGCAAGGGCGGGTCGGACTTCGACCCCAAGGGCAAGAGCGATCTCGAAGTGATGCGCTTCTGCCAGAGCTTCATGAGTGAACTGTTCCGTCACATCGGCGCCAACACCGACGTGCCCGCCGGCGACATCGGCGTGGGTGGCCGCGAAATCGGCTTCCTCTTCGGCCAGTACAAGAAACTGCGCAACGAGTTCGTCGGCGTGCTGACGGGCAAGGGCCTGAACTGGGGCGGTAGCCTGATTCGCCCCGAGGCCACGGGTTACGGCGCGGTCTACTTCGCAGCCAACATGCTCGAGACCCGCGGTGAGACCCTCGAAGGCAAGACGGCCCTGGTGTCCGGCTCCGGCAACGTGTTCCAGTACACGGCCGAGAAGCTGCTGGACCTGGGCGCCAAGCCCCTGACCGTCAGCGACAGCGGTGGCTACATCTTTGACGAAGCCGGCATCGATCGCGAGAAGCTGGCCTACATCATGGACCTGAAGAACGTCAAGCGCGGTCGGATCAAGGAATACGCCGAAAAGTTCAGCAGCGCCGTCTACACCCCGGTCGACCATGACCTGGATTACAACCCGCTGTGGAACCACAAGGCCGACTGTGCCTTCCCGAGTGCCACGCAGAACGAGATCAATGCGGTGGACGCCAAGAACCTGCTGAACAACGGCATCTACGTCGTCAGCGAAGGCGCCAACATGCCGACGATCCCCGAAGGCGTGAACCAGTTCATCGACGCCAAGATCCTTTACGGTCCCGGCAAGGCCGCCAACGCCGGCGGCGTGGCTGTTTCCGGTCTCGAAATGAGCCAGAACAGCCTGCGCTACAACTGGACCCGTGAAGAGGTCGATGCCAAACTGCTGCGGATCATGAAGGACATTCACGACGCCGCCGCCGGTGCCGCCAATGAATTCGGCACTCCGGGCAACTACGTCAACGGCGCCAACATCGCCGGCTTCCTGAAGGTTGCCGACACGATGCTGGACCAGGGTGTTGTCTAGATAGTCGATTGCAAAGGCGGGCCTGGCCCGCAAAGAGAACGGGGCGGCCTTGTGCCGCCCCGCTTTCCTACCCGCCGAAGGGATTGAATCATGGCGCAATACGGTTTCCTGGGGCTGGGTATCATGGGGGCGCCCATGGCTGCCAACCTGCTCAAGGCCGGACACGAGGTCACCGTCTGGAACCGCACGGCCGATAAGTGCGATCCGCTGGTGGCTTTGGGGGCCAAACAGGCCGCCTCGGCCGCGGCCGCGGTGGCCTCCGCGGACATCACCTTCGCCATGCTCGCGGACCCAGCCGCCGCCGAAAGGGTGGTGTTCGGGCCCGATGGTGTCATCGAGGGGATGATCCCCGGCCACGGCTACGTCGACATGTCGACCGTGGATGAAGCCACCAGCCGGAATATCGCCGCGGGGATCTGTGCCGCAGAGGGTCGTTTCCTGGAAGCCCCGGTTTCAGGCACCAAAAAGCCGGCCGAGGACGGCACCCTGATCATCCTTACCGCCGGTGACGAGACCCTCTACGAGGAAGCGGCTCCCCTGCTGGACCTCATGGGAAATATGCGACTGTACCTGGGACAAGTCGGGCAGGCCGCTCGGATGAAACTGGTGGTCAACATGATCATGGGGGGAATGATGACATCCTTCTGTGAGGGGATGGCCCTCGCAGGCAAGGGCGGCTTGGCCCTGGATGATCTCTTGGAAGTGCTGGCTGCCGGTGCTTTGGCCAATCCCATGTTCACGATCAAGGGCACCCTGATCGGCAGGGGTGAATTCGCTCCCGCTTTTCCTCTGAAACACATGCAAAAGGATTTGCGTCTGGCGGCGGATCTGGGCGATATTCTGGGCCAGTCCCTACCTTCGGCCGCGGCCGCCAAGGAAACGTTCACCCTGGCGCAGGCAGAGGGTCTGGGGGACGAGGATTTCTGTGCGGTTTTCAAGACCGTTAATCGATGAACCCTTGAGACCCGCCGGACCGGCGTCCGGCAGGAGGATACGATGAACAGCATCACCCGGCAGATGGCCGACTTCGCCATCAAGCTTCGTTACGAGGACATTCCCGCCGTGTCGGTCAAGGAGGCCAAGCGTTTCCTGCTCGACAGCGTGGGCTGTGCCCTGGCGGCCGTCCGCAATGAGGACATGGCGGCCATGTATCGGTTCATCGACAAGCTCGGCGGCACACCCGAGGCCACCCTGATCGGCAACGGCGTGGTGACCAACGCCTCGAATGCTGCGCTGATGAACAGCCTCCTGGTTCGGGCCCTGGACTACAACGACATCTACTGGGAGCAGGATCCCAGCCACCCGTCGGACATCATCTTCGGCGCCATCTCGCCGGCCGAAGCTCTCAAGAAGGACGGCCGTGAAACTCTGACCGCCATCATGATCGCCTACGAGCTCGAGTTGCGGTGGTGCCTGGCCTGCTTCCCCGGCGTGCGTGAGGTGGGTTGGCACCATGCGACGCTGACCCAGTTCGTCAGCCCCTTCGTGGCCGGCCGGATCTACGGGTTGAACCCCGACCAGATGGTCGCCGCCGCGGGCATCAGCGGGAGCAGCCACTTCACCCTGGGCGGCGTCGTGGCCGGGCATCTGACCAACATGAAGAATACCGCCGACCCGCTCGCCACTCAGGCGGGCGTGCTGGCCGCCCAGATGGCGGCCGAGGGCTACGAAGGCCCAGTGGAGGTCATCGAGGGCAAGGAGGGCTTCCAGCACGTGATCCACAACGTGGAACTCAAGCCGGAAATCCTGCTGGAGGGTTTGGGCGAGAAGTTCATGATCACCGACTGCGCCTACAAGGCCTTCCCGACCGAGGCCTTGACGCACCAGCCGATGTCGGCCGTGCTGAACATCATGCAGAAGAATGGGCTGGTGGCCGAGGACCTGGCCGAGATCCACATCCAGACCACGGCCCGGGGCGCCGACATCCTGAGCGACCCCAGCAAGTACGATCCCCAGACCAAGGAAACGGCTGACCACAGCCTGCCCTACTGCCTGGCCGCCGTGGCCGCCGACGGGGGCGTCTATCCCAACAGCTTCGAGCAGGAGAAACTGTTCGACCCGCGGATCCGCACCCTTCTGGGCAAGATCAAGGTTGTGGCCAACGACGAGATCGACGGGCTGTTCCCGGCGGTCAAGCGGGCCATCGCCACCATCACCACCAACGATGGACGCGAGTTCGTCGAGACCGTGGACCACGCCAAGGGCAGCCCGGCCAACCCGCTGAGCGACGAAGAGCTGATCGCCAAGTTCCGGGCTAATTCCGAGGCCGTGATCGACACCGCGCGGCAGGACGAGATCATCGAGGCCACCTGGGGCTTCGACAAGTTCGCCGACGTGGGGGACTACATGAAGTTGCTGGTGACGGGGAAATAGGTATCTCCTCTCGGGATTCGAAGGAAGAAAGACCGCGCGCCCGGTGGGGAGCGCGGTATTTTATGATATTGGCCCTCTAATGTCCAGATTGTCCTGGACGCCCAGTCCTCAAGCTCCCCAGGTTGATTGGTAGCAACATTTTGAAGCCAGCATTTTCAGAAAATTGAGAACTAAAGTGCTTTTGCCTTTGGGTCGAAACATCTCAAGGAACTAATTCGCCTATCCGGAGCGGTATTCGACCACCGCCCGGTTGGAAGGTCTTTTCCAGGATGTGACCCTTGAATCGTCGGATTCAAAAATTCCTCCCCAGACAACATTTCCTTCGGGGATTTACCCTGTTGTTCCTGACCATTTCCGTCGGTGCCAACCCCGCCTGGGCCGAATTGGCCACCGGAAGCTACACCGGTGATGGATCTCCAATTCGGACAATTACCGGATTGGGTTTTCAGCCGGCCGTGGTCATCGTCAAGGGTGACCTGGCCCAGCCGTCGGTCATTCGCGTGGATTACCATACCGGGCAGTTCAGCAAACAGATGACTCCCCCGAGCGAATCCATCGAGGATGGGATCATCGGGTTCGAGGCGGATGGCTTCACCATAGGCCAGGGGCCCGAAGTCAATGATCCCGGTGCGGACTACTACTGGGTCGCCTTTTCCACCGATCCCGGGGTCCTGGCTACCGATTTCTACACTGGGGACGGGGGGCCGAACCACAACATTCTTGGAGTGGGGTTCCAGCCCGACGTGGTGCTCGTTATTCCCCACGGAAACGAAGCCGTCCAGTTCCGGACCATCGACATGCCGGACGATTTCGGCACTTCGTTCGACGGGGTGGGCATGTACTCCAACCACCTCGAGTACTTTTTTGTTGATGGTTTCCGGGTGGGCAGCGACCCTGCCGTCAACGGATTCGGCCAGCAGTACGGCTACGTGGCTTTCAAGGCGGACGCCTCCAAGGTGGCCAATGGTTGGTACCTCGGTGATGGCTCGCCCGGCACCGACATCGGGGGCCTCGGCCTCGGCCCCGATTACGTCATCGTCAAGGGATTCGAAGCCACACCCGGAGTTCAGCGGACCAAGTCGCTAGGCGACCCCATGTCCGGGAACTTCTGGAGCGAGGAGAACCTCAACAACGGAATTATTGATCTGAAGGCGGACCATTTCAGGGTCGGCAACAACGACCGGGTCAACCAAATGGGGCGAACCTATTATTATGTGGCCTTCAACGACCTCAACGGTTCAGCGGATCTGGAAATCTCCCAGGTCGTGGACGATGGGACCCCGGACGTGGGCCAGGAGCTCACCTTCGATATTGCCCTGTTCAACAACGGTGGTCCGGACGATGCGACAAACGCCGAGGTGCAGGTCGATTTGCCGGCGGGACTGACCTATACCGGCGATACTCCAGGCACCGGTTCCTACGACAACGGCACCGGCATGTGGTACGTGGGGAATCTGAATAGAGACAACACAGAAACCCTGCGCATCACCGCCACCGTGGACCCTGGCGCCGAAGGCCAGACCCTGACGGTTGTCTCCTCCGTGGGGTCCATGGATCAGTCGGATCCCGACGGCCTAGACAACACCGCCAGCACGGACCTCGTGGTCACCGACTTGCCTGCCGCGGACCTCGCGTTGACCGCTTCCTGGGACGACACCACACCCGCGGAAGACCAGCTGGTCACCCTCACCGTTCGGATGGACAACTTCGGCCCGGACAAGGCGGACAACATCACCATGGTCGCTCTGCTCCCCGCAGGGCTGACTTTCGACACGGCCTGGCCCGATGCCGGGACCTACGATCCTGGCACAGGCGAGTGGGTGTTGCCCGAGCTCTGGGACAACGATTGGCTGGTCGTGGATATCCTGGCGACGGTGGATGCCGAGATGGCCGGCACGACCCTGACCGTACTGCCGACGATCACCGCTGTGGACCAGACCGACCCCGACGGGTCGAACAACAGCACCACCGCTGCGCTTACCGTCACCAACGCGGACCTCCAGCTGGGCCTGTCGGTGGATGACCCCTCACCGGACGAGGGGCAGGACATCACTTACTACGTGGACCTGGTCAACAACGGTCCCGATGACGCCACGGATATCAAGGTGGACCTCACGCTGCCGGCCGGTGTGACCTATCAGTCCGACACCCTCGACTCCGGGAGCTACAACCCCGGCCAGAGCTACTGGACGATTCCCAGCCTGGCCATGGGGGCCAGCACGCAGCTACGGGTTGTCTACCGGATCAACGCTGGAACCCATGGCCAGACCCTGAGCACCATCGCCGACATCACCGAAGCCGGTGAATCGGACGCCGACACGGCCAACAATTCTGCCCAGGTCGATGTGGTCGTCTCCAGTGCGGATCTCGCGGTCATGATCGGCGTTGACGATCCGGCGCCGGACGAGGACCAGCAGGTCGTCTACACCATCGGGTTGCAGAACCTGGGACCGGACGGGGCCACGGGGACCGAGGTGAGCGTCAACCTCCCGGTGGGGCTGACCTACGTCAGCGATAACACCGTTTCGGGGACCTTCAACAGCGGCACCGGCGTGTGGGCCATCGGTCCGGTCGCCGATACGGGGACCGCCCAGCTACAGATCACCGCCCTCGTGGATGCGGGGACAGCGGGAACGACTTTGACCACGACCGCCACGGTCTCGGCCGTCGACCAGGCAGATCTTGACGGCTCCAACAACACCGCCGGGGTCGATGTGACGGTCACCAGCGCGGATCTCAACCTGAGTGTCGGAGTCGACGATCCCGCCCCGCTCGAAGGGGGGCAGGTCGTTTACACAATTGATGTGGGGAACCTGGGCCCGGACGACGCCACCGGGGTGGATGTCAGCGTCACCCTGCCGACTGGTGTGACCTATGTCGACGATACGCCGGGGACCGGCACCTACAATAACGGGACGGGCGTCTGGTCCGTCGGGCCGCTGCCGATGTCCGGAGCCGGGCAACTGCAAATCACCGCCTCCATCGACGCCGGAACCAGCGGATCCACCCTGACCACCCTGGCCGCGGTCTCGGCCTCGGACCAGGGAGATCCCAACCCGCTCAACAATTCCGGTAGCGCCGATGTGTTCGTCGGGGAGGCGCTCAGCGCGGACCTCGGCGTAGCCATCGCCGTGGACGGACCGAACGCCCTTGAGGCTGAACAGGTCATCTACACGGTTGACCTGACCAATCGAGGACCCAATGACGTCACCAACGCCAGGGTTACCCTGGCGCTCCCTGCGGGCCTGACTTACCTCAGCGATTTCACCGGCTCCGGGACCTACAACAGCGGCTCCGGGGTGTGGACCATCGGTCCCCTGGCCGTGGCGGGTTCGGCCCAGCTGGAAGTGACGGCCTCGGTGGATGCGGGGGCCGCGGGCTCCACCCTGACCACCACGGCGTCCGTCTCGAACTCCGACCTGCCCGACCCCGACAGCTTAAACAACGTCGCCAGCGCGGATGTGACCATTCTCAGCAGTGCCGATCTGGGCCTGGCGGCCGCCTTCGACAATTTCAATCCCTTGCCGGGTGATGCTACCCAGCTGACCGTGGTCCTGACCAATTCGGGCCCCAACACGGCGTCCGGAATCCAGGTGGATCTGAGCTTGTCCGCAGATCTGGGCGTCGATTTCGTCGCTCCGACCCACGGTAACTGGGACGGTGGGACGCTGGCCTGGACCATCCCCTCCCTTGCGGCCGGTGCCACCGACACCTTGGTGCTGGACCTGACCGTCGGGGCGGTTCCCGGCGGCACCGAGCTCAGGGGCACTGCGGTGATGGGGGGATTGACCGAAATCGATCCCGTTGGTGTCAACGATACAGCCACGGCAACCATGATCGTCCTGGCCCCCGGCGAAATCCGCCTGGTTGCCGAGCCGTTCGAGGATTCCAGCCGCTCCCTGCTTCCCGGCGGACCGGTCGCAGACGTGCTCCGCTTGGCCCTCATCAATGATTCGGCTTTCCATGAAACGCTGCAGGCGATCACCATCTCGAATCCCGTCACCGGTGGCTTTGACCAGGCCGCGCAGGACGCCGCCTGGAAGAGCCTGGAATTGTGGTGGGAATATGGCGACAAGCTGAGTGCCATCCCCGGCGTAGAGGGAAACTTTGCTGGTGGTCAGTTGACCTTTGCCGGTCTCGACCTGGCCGTGAAGTCCGGGGAAACCCTGCGGCTGACCGTGCGCGGGTCCGCCTCCGTCACGGCTCCCGACGGCATGATCCTGCAGCCGACGATCAACTCCGGGGCGGATCTGGTTTTCACCAACGCGGTTGTTTTGGAAGGCTCCTGGCCACTGGTGGCCCCGGGCTCCCTGACCGTGGACGGCATGACGGCGGCTCAGATCACCCTGCACCCGGTCGGGGCCGAAATCTTCCAGATCGGTTCGGTGCGCAACCTGGCCCTGGACGTGACTCTGCCCTCCAACGGCGGCGTGCCCGACGTCCTCAACAAACTGAACATCCTCAACACCGGTACCGCCCTGTATCCCCAGGTGATCGACCAGATGGAATGCTGGGCCGATAATGGGGACGGCCTCTTCAACCCCGCGGTAGATACCTGGATGGCCGAATTGCGCTGGACCGGAGGCCAGAGATTCGAGGCCAGCGCCCTGAATCAGAATGTGGCCTCGGCCGGCTTGCGGGTGTTCGTGACCGTGGACATCGCCGAGGACGCCCTGGGCGGAACCCTGCGCCTGAGCCTACCGGCCGGCGACGACCTCGGCGTGGGCATGGCCAGCGGTAACGACGGGCCGATCGACAGGTCGGTCACCAACCCGCTGGCCCAGACCGTCAGCGCCACCGATCGGGTCATCGTCACCACCGCCCCCCTGAGTTCGCGGGTCGTGGCGCCCGGGGAAAGTCGGCTGCCGATTCTGCACCTGGTGGCCCGCAATCTCTACCCGGCTTCCCGGACCATCCTTCAATTGAACCTGAACAACATTACGGTGGGTGACATTTCAGCCAGCCAGGCCGATCTGGACGGAACGATGAGCCAGTTGCTGGTCCAGATGGACGGCGACGGGGACGGCGAACTCGACGGGCCGGAAATCGATCCGGTGGTGGTCTCCACGACCTGGGAAGACGGGACGGCGACCTTCGACGGTTTGGGCTGGACCCTGGCCCCCGACGAGGTGTCGCACCTGTTCATCACCGCGAGTATCGATCTTTTGGGAGCCGCCAACGGGGATATGATCGGCGCGGTGGTGGGTTCGGCCCTGGACGTGGAATTCAGTGAACTCACCGCCGTGGTGGGGGCTTGGCCCCTGGACAGCGGCGGACGCTACGAAGTGGACGGCATGGTGGCCGCCCAGGTGGCCAACCCAGCTGTACCTCCGGTCTCCCTGACGGCCAATGAAGGCCCCGTGCTGGCCCTGGATATCACTGTGCCCGGCAATGGCTACCTTGACGACACTTTACAGACTTTGAGACTGGCCAACCTGGGAACGGCCATCCCGACGGACATCAACGCGCTGGCTCTGTATGACGATCAGGACGGCAACGGGATTTTCGAACCGGGGACGGATCCCTGGTTGGCGGATTTCACCGGCATCGGCCAGGACTGGGTGGCCCTGGACGTGGCCCTG
>RCNG010000308.1_pt1 | contig 21490 bp, 20 predicted proteins | sample 2041371 | NCBI WGS metagenome assembly RCNG01 (sample SAMN09708227, study PRJNA481090) | Marine sediment metagenome, whole genome shotgun sequencing project. | biome: marine sediment; feature: ocean; material: sediment; isolation source: Sewage treatment plant 1 marine sediment (STP1) ... | reverse complement strand
AAAACATTCTCTTTTGTTTTATGTAAAAAAAGTTTTTGAACTTTAAAATAATCATACCTTATTTTTTAACTAATATGTTGGTCAAATCACCTTTAACATGAAATAATAGGTTTCAACCTGAAGCTTGAATAATTAGCATTTCCTTATATGTTCAGTATGTGCGGTGGATTCAACTTGACAATGTAACGCTTTATCTTAAAATAAAAAGATGAAGTGTAATATGGTATACAGAACTCGAATAAACTATTCGGCTGCACAAAAAGCTGAGATATGGCACCGTTGGCAACATGGAGAAATATATCATGAGAATGTGGCAGTGCGTGTCGTGAGTATTTTCCTCCTTTATCTTTAGACTGTATTTGGTTATATTTAGTCTCTTACCAATAATATTTAATACATTTATACAAAGAAATAAATATTATTGTATAAGAGACTTATCCAACTCGTCCGGATTAGGATATAGTCATTTATGATTAAAAAGTAATTTTTATTTTATTCCAGGGTGCTAAAACTAAATGGTAGATCTACTCCAAAACGACCCCGAGGTTGATTACGATCCTTTCAACGACGGGTGGAATGAGCGAATCGCTGGCAAGCAACAAAGTGATAATCCTTTTGGAATTAATAACTGGAAATTCTATGAATGGGAAAAAGGTTGGTTAGCCGCCGATAAAGCCGTTAAAGAAGAAGAAAATAAAATATTAAGGTAAGCACTTGGCTATATAGAGTAATCAAACAATACAAAAAATAATTTCTTAAACACGATATATTAAGTAACATTGACTTAAAATCTTTGTAAATTTGAAAATATTCTAGTTGATGCCGCGATTTAATGTGTTTAAATATCTACAACTAGATTTCTACATTAAAGAATCAATTAGTTGTCTATATTTCTTCCGGTTTAATCTGTACTATCTAGTTCACAATAGCGATAATGTGCTATTCGTAAAGTATTTGCCTTTTCATCTTTGCCTTGTTTTTCATAAACTTCCGCCGATTCTAACCAGCTCAAGGATGACTCTTCATCAAGTACATTTTCTTCTATTAATTTAATAATTTCTTCTTCACTATTTGAGTTCTGGATTTGTTCTAAAATAGACATGGACTTACTCCTTTATATGTTTAGCTAAACAAAATAACAGGATTCATTTAAAGTATAGTATTAAAACCACTCACCAACCATAAATTTACTAGATTACATTTCGGAAAAGAAGCAAAAAGAAAGAAGTTATATGGTTACGTTTTAACTATTCATAGGGCAATTGTGATTCATGAGCCACATAAATAATTATTCATTTCTTAGCAAAATTTCCTTCAGGTATTCCTCGGAAAAATCGGTTCTGAATTCCATCCACATGGGCAAATGATCAGACATCTGATGAGTGCGCCAGTAAGTCCGGTAGTACCTACGCTGGCCTTTCTCATCACGTAGCTTGTTCTTTCGGGTGCGCGTGTAGGCATCGCCCATTTCTGGAGCGTAAATAGCCTGGTCCTCGTCCCGGTACACAATATCATAATAGTTAAATACTCCCGCCTTCCCGGTTGCCTCAAGATTCCAGCGCTTGGGAATGCAGGCTATCTGGTCATAGTGACGTTTTTTCGACCCGGTATTAGTGCGTGGAACATCTTGCAAGGCTTTGGGGATCTGGAATCCTGCTTCTTGCAGTGCACCCATGGTGGCATCCTGCGGACTGTATATATTAAAATCACCCAGCAGGATCAGATTGCTATAATCCTGACGTTCTCTGGAACGTTTAGCCAGAAAATTAGCAACTGCTGCAATTTCAGTTACCCGTTTTGGATCATCAGGAGTATCTTTACCGTAAACGATATGCACCGTACAAAGCATAACTCGAGACCAACCAACCTGGAAGCCGCAGAGAAATGGAGTGCGATACAATTGATCGGTCGGGTCATAGCGTATAATCTTTCCCGAGGGTTTTTTTATCTCACCGGGCGGAATAACCACTTCCCCTGCAATCCCGGAAAACTTGACCTTGCGGGAGTCATAAAGGAAAGCCATTCTTTCCCTGTTGCCGGCTCTCCCCTCTGTCACATCGGTTGCAACATAACGCCAATGCGCCCCCATAATACCTAGAAGTGTCTCCAGCGCAACAAGATCTTCTCGAACCTCCTGAACAGCCACCAGATCGAAGCCAGAACAGATTTCAGCAATATAATATAAGCATTCCAATTCCCTGCTACCATAGGATCTGGAATCAAATTCCCTGATGTTCCAGGTCGCCAGTAAGAAACTGTTATCGCATTTTACCGGGAGCCCATTGTCCCGCATGGCTTTTTTAAGTCGTAAGAGACGCTCTGCTGTTCTCTTGGAATTTTTCGAAGATTTTATTTTAGAATAAAACATTTCACCTCCGTTGACTCTTATATCTATTTGACGATTAAGTGAATTGTGAACAGTACCGATGTTTATACATCACACTATGGATGATTTATTTAAAAACTTCAATATTGTTCTGCCAATGTATTTATTGATAGAATAATAATTCGCCAGCCATAACACAGGAATACTCACTCTATAATCAATTATATGCCTCAGAAAAGACTATTTGTTTTTGTGTGTATGCCTGTCCTTTTAGGCCGAACAATATTTTATGGTGTGATCTGCTCTTTAATATTGCCTTTCTGTGTAATGGCAGGCAGCGGTCCTGAAACAACACTGGTAGTGGTCAATGCCCGCTCCCTGCTCTCAAAACGAATTGCCAACGAGTATATGCACTTGCGGAAGATCCCGGAAAATCATGTCGTCTGGATTGATGAGGTGCCTTCTATGGATGTCATCCCAATTGACGTTTTTCGGAAAAAAATCTGGTTTCCTATCCGCGAATTTATTCGAAATCACAAGCTTGAGGAGGAGATTGATGTTATTGCCTATTCCGGTGATTTTCCTTACGCAGTAAATTTTTCTTCTGACATCAGGGCTAATAAACTCAAGAAAGACAAATATATAGGAGCAATCGCCTCACTCACAGCACTGACCTATTTTGCCCGCCGGGTTGAGGTGAAGGACATTGGATATCTCCACCAAAACTATTATTTCAGGGATTTTGCCGGTCCGAAAATAAAAGCACAGATAAACCATCCTGTCAGCTTTCCACGCCTGGAGAAAAAACAACTCAGGCAATTGAAGCATAAGGCTCGAAAAGCTCTAAATCATAAGGATTCAAAAGCAGCAGTCACAATTTACCAGAAAATTGTCGACAGCTATCCTGCTAATCCCGAGAACTGGTATAACCTGGCCCGCAGCCTGGCAGCAGCAGGCCAACAGGATAAGGCAATTGAAAACCTGACATTATCTGTAGATTACGGATGGTCCCACAGCCTGAGAACTCGCAGAGACAAATATTTCAAGTCACTTCATTCGTTTCCGGAATTCCAGAAGTTACTGTACAGGATGGAAACTGCCTACGGGCCATTTCTGATCTCCAACGGATTTCGAAACCACTATGTCTGGTCAAATGCAGATCTGGCTTTTTGGGAACCTGCCGATTCCCTGAATCAGTATTATCTGTCCACCCTGCTGGCATACACAGGGCCGCGGGGTAACAGCTTTTCTGAAATCATGAATTATCTTACGGCAGCGACTTCCAGTGACGCGACCCAACCGGACGGAACAGTTTACCTGCTTGAAAACTCAAATGTTCGCTCGGAAACCAGGCAGCCGCTCTTCCCGATCACTCTGGACGAACTTGCCAGGCGTCAGCGCAAAGGAGAAATACTGCACAAGTCAAATGACCAGCAGAACGGGATACTGCCCATCGCTAAGACTGATGTAATGGGTGCCGTGGTGGGGTTTCCAAATTACCAGTGGGGAGATACCGGCAGCCGCTTGCTGCCAGGTGCTATTGCAGAGTCTCTTACCAGTTATGGTGGGCATTTCAATACGTCTAAGCAGACCAAGCTGAGCGAGTTTCTCCGCCATGGTGCAGCGGGTTCCAGTGGCGCCGTGGCAGAGCCTTTTTCTATTCAGGAAAAATTCCCGGTCCCCTTGATTCACGCCTGGTATGCCGATGGTTACTCTCTTGCGGAGTCCTTCTATCAAAGCGTTAAGATGCCCTACCAGCTTATTATTGTCGGAGATCCACTGACCCGCCCCTTTGCAACGTTCGCCAGCATCAAACTAAAATCACCGAAACTGATGAGCCCATGGTCAGGTGTCGTAACCCTTGCTGCTGATATCCAGTCGGCACAGGGAAAATCCGTCAGCAAAGTTGAGTTCTGGGTCGATGGCCAATACCTTTTCGATGTGCCTGTGGATGAAGCTTTTTCCTGGGATACACGAACGATCGAAGACGGCAGCCACGATATTCGACTGGTTGCCATAGAAGACAGCGTTGTCGAAACACGCTCGTCCAGCGAATTTGTTTCACGGGTGTTTAACTCTCATCACCGGATCAAGGTTAACAAGGTCACTCCAGCAATTAGCTATACCGATACGGTTGAGATCAAAGGTACTGCTCAGGATGCTGAAAAAGTTGAGGTTTTTAGCGGCTATCGCCTGCTTGGCACTGCAACGCTGAAGGATTCACGATGGCAAGTTAGCATTCCAGCCAGGATGTTTGGAATAGGTCCGGTATCATTCTACGTCAGGGCATTGTACCAGGACGGCACGACTGTGCGTAGCCATTCGACTAAATTCTCTATCGGCATGCCAGACAGTCTGTCCCCGGTGATGAAGGAAAAACCGGCTGCTGAGGGCCTGAGGGCCATAGTCTATGATAAAGAAGGAAAGCAGCAGCATCTGGAGATTAAGCAACTGAATGGGCCGCTCCGGGAGTTGCGAAAAAACACTTTGAAAGCTGAGCAACTAGAGCTAAACGGTTATTTTTATGTTGCTAAGCCAGGTTTTTATCAACTCGCATTATCAGCCAGAGGACATCTTAGTGTTTCTGTGAATGATCAGATACTGCTGGATAAACTCCTGTCAAAGCATAAAGCAGAAGCCTTTCTGCCTCTTAATTTGGAACGAGGCTGGTACAAATTGGGGATCAATCTTGTGATTTCGGGTCGAGCATTTCTTAAAGCCGTTCTTGGCGGTGATCAGGTACCCGCAACTCTGGCCGGAGAAAATCTGGGCCATGATCAGCCCCAGGCTGACGAGTAACCAAGTTGAGCAATTGGGCCTGCAACCACAAGGTTCGCAGGCTTGTTTCTATACTTAATACCCTATTAGTAAACCATTAAGCCATAGAATGGTAAAGTACTCTGGCATAATGATCGATCAGCAAAAATGCAAACAATAAACCCAGGTAGAAAATTGAATAAGCAAATGTTTTCATTGCATATTGATCGCCTTCTGTTCTGAACAGACGGAAGGCATAAAATATAAATCCGATGCCCAGAGATAAAGCACCGGAAAAGTAAATTAAGCCACTCATTTGAGTAATAAAAGGAAACAGGGAAACCGCCAGAAGCATAAAGGTATATAACAATATCTGCATTTTGGTGAACGCAATCCCATGAGTAACCGGTAACATAGGTAAACCTGCTTTTGCGTAATCTTTCTGTCTTCTGATAGCCAGAGCCCAGAAGTGCGGCGGTGTCCAGATAAAGACTATCAAAAACAACAACAGCGCTTCAGAGTTAATCTCTCCAGTCACAGCAGTCCAGCCAAGTACTGGCGGCATTGCTCCGGCTGCTCCGCCCAGCACAATATTATGCGGTGTACGACGTTTAAGAAACATGGTATAGATAACGGCATAACCGATCAAGGCGATGAGCGCCAACAGCGCTGTCAGCAAATTGACGGTTAAGGACAAGACGAGCATAGACAGAGCACCCAAAAACAAGGCAAACAGCAATACTGATTGGGCGCTCAGAGTACCGGACGGCAGGGGTCTGCCTTTAGTTCTACCCATAACTCTGTCAATATATTGATCCACAACGTGGTTAATTGCGGCACCGGATCCCGCAGCCAGCGCAATTCCCAGCGAAGCAAAGATAAAAATATCTACTGGCACGGCACCAGGCGACGCCAGCAGCATACCCACTATTGCGGTAAACACCAGTAGCGCAACAACTCTGGGTTTGGTCGTTTCAAAATAAGCTTTAGCGACAGTCGATAGTGAGAATTGACTTGCTAGTTCCATATTACATTCCTTACTTTAATTAGTACTGCTTGAGAGATCATTTACATTAACCATAATTAATCGCTTTAGATCACTTAATAAATCTTTTGGCTGAAGCTCTGGCTGGTAATGCATCATTAGTTGTCCACGTGGATCAATAATAAACACTTTATTTACTGTGTCTCCTGCTACTGAAAGAAAAAAATTATTCAATGTTGCTACGGCATTCTGACTTCCGGTAATAACCGGCATATCAGGATAGTCGTGTAAAAAATCAGTTAACACTTCAGGTATAGGGGTATTGGTCATGATAAGAAGCCGTTCTGTATTCTGACTGTCTTTACCCAGCGATATTCGTACCTGACGCATCAGATAAATGTTCTTTTTACACAAGTCATCGCAAGAAGAATCCGCTAGCATGAGAAGCGTCCATTTACCGCTATTTGATTTAATGGTGTAAGATTTATTGTCTATAGTTTGCAGCATGAGATCAGGCAGCTCTGTCGGTGTTATCAGGGTGCCTTTATTAACCCGTGCTTCGGGCATAATCCCGGTATAGTACATAAAATAAGCAACAACGGGAGGTAGTGCAAAAACCAGAACTATCATGCTTAAGGTCAGGACATTACGCTTGTTAACAGGTTGTTTAGCTTCAGACAAATCACTCATGTTTTTTTATTCCAATTGAGAAGTAGGCCAGCAGTGAAAATAAAGCAAACGCGAACCATTGAATGGCATAACCGGTATGCATTTCTGTATTTGCTTTAAATTTCGGCCAATCTCTTACAAAGCCATACTGGTTATCTTTATTCAACAACAGAATATAGGGAACCACCGATGTGCCAGATAAACTGGCAAAATAATTTAGATCAATATAAAGCCAGATACCACCCAATGATTCAGCAGGCTGGGATATTCCCGGTCGAAAATGGGCTATAACAGGACTGCTTAGTCGACCTGTTAAAGTAACCGTTTCCATATGTGTCAATACATCGGGTAAAATTTGCCGATTACCGCCTGAATCTACCCAACCTCTATTGACCAGGATGCGCTGTTGAGAATTATAAATTTTAAAGGGCGTAATAACGTGATAACCAGCACGTCCATTATGTTTTTTATTATCAACAAAAAACTGATCCTGAGTCTCAAACTGTCCAGTCAATTCAACCAGCCTGTAGGCAACATCTGAATGCTTCAATTGATCTATATTGACCTGATCAAGAACCAGAGTCTGCTGAGACAAGCGTTGCGTAATCTGCCCTGCAAGGCGTTTTTTTTCATCTGCTCGTTCAAGCTGCCAGACACCCAGTGAATAAAAAAGAGCTATAACACACACAAAGATTGCAGTCAGAAAGAAGCCGGGTTTAAAATATAATTTATTTTTATTGAAAGGTAGTAACATCAAAATCCTGTGTTAAACTATACTATCAACATCGCTATCGACATCAACTATTTTCATAAATAACTGTCATCAATAAGTGTCATCAATAAGGAAACTACCTTGACTCTGTTGTTTAAAATCATTTTTCTCTTTGTCTTTTCTGCAGTTCTCATCAGTTTGGGGTTTGCATTGTTTTTCCTGACCACCGACGATAATAAAGACAGCAAGAAAATGGTCAATGCGTTAAAAATACGCATCTCACTTTCTGTCTTACTAATCATTTTGTTAGTGATCGGCTATTTTTCTGGATTAATACAACCCAATATTCATTAAACTAATTCTTATTAAAGCAATTCTTCATTAAGCAAACTTCACGAACCAGTAAGCTACCCGCAAAGGGTAGCCCTGGTTTTCTGGTTTGGGTTAACAATCATAGCCAGTAAACAAACAGATACAGTCCCAGCCAGACAACATCAACAAAGTGCCAGTACCATGCGACCGCTTCAAAGGCAAAGTGCTTTTCCGGTGTAAAATGACTTCGCATCGAACGTACCGTAATAACAATCAGCATGGTCGCCCCGAGAATGACATGGAAACCATGAAATCCGGTTAGAATATAAAAGGTGGAACCATAGACACCGGTTTTTAATGTCAGGTTAAGTTCTCCATAGGCATGAATATATTCATAGGCCTGAAAACCGACAAATATTATTCCCAAAGCAACCGTTGCCATCAATCCCCAAACCAGATGTTTTTGGTTATTTTGTTTAAGGGCGTGATGGGCCCAGGTAATTGTCACACCACTGCTTAATAATAAAATGGTATTGATCAGTGGGACACCGAGAGCCCCCATGGAAGTAAATTCAACATTCTGGGGACCACTGGTCGGCCATACTGCCTGAAAACCATCATAAAGTAGATTAGTGCTTCCCAGGTAACCGTCACCACTTAACCAGGGCAAAGCATACATACGAATATAAAATAAAGTACCAAAGAAACATAAAAAGAAAAACAGTTCTGAGGAAATAAACCACATCATGCCGATACGAAATGAGCGGTCAACCTGTTCGTTGTATTTGCCTGTACGACTTTCATCAATGACATCGCCGAACCAGCCATAAAACAGAAAAAGCAATAGAAAAAAACCACCTGCAGCAGTATAAGGACCTATAGCAAAACTATGAATTGATAGTGCTGTTCCAATTAACAGTATTAAAATGGACAGCATGGCTATAAACGGCCATTTGCTAGGCTCTGGTATAAAGTATACGTCTTTTTGGTGATGTACAGACATCTATTATCCCCCCTCGTTGGATAAATATTAAATTAATAAACTTATTGCCTGGTTATGGACATATTCAACAGAACAAAAACCAGTATTTACAACTAGTAACCAGATAATTGTTTCTGATATTTTTTTGCAGAATCTTTTTCAGCATTCAGAAAAGTATAGGAAACAACGAGTGTTCTCATATCTTGCGGTAAATCTTCTGACAAGGTAAATAACAACGGCATTTCTTTTTCTTCACCAGGTTGAAGAGTTTGTTTGGTATGACAAAAACATTCCAGTTTTGCTAAAAAAGGTTCTGCCTGCCATGGCGTAACATTTGCAATTGACTGGCCGGTTATGACTTCATTAGTGAGATTTTTTACCATATAACTGATTTTTTTTAGTTCTCCGGGGTGTACAGTGATTTTCTTATCCAGAGGAACAAAAGACCAGGGTAAATTTTCATTTACAGTAGCATCAAAACGTACAGTAATGACCCTGTTGTCTGTTATCTGTTTGTTGTCCAACAGATGGGCACTTTTCGGTAAACTATTGTCCTGGTTTACCAAATTGGCATAGTCGTCAATTTTCTGTCTGGAACTTAATGAGTTAACACCCACTGCTTTGCAAAACAGGCCATACAACTGTATCTGGGCAAAGCCAAATGCAAACATTCCCAAAACAATCAGCAACAGCCATCTGACTGTTTTCGCATTTTTTGTATTCAGTTGATTATTTCTATCTAAACTTGTCATATCAGCAGGATGTACTCTCTCTATAGGAATTCAACACTATTTTGCTACCTCAAGTGCAGACCAGATATAATTCATTGAAGCATACATAACAAGAAAGACCACACCTATCAGCGTCCATGCAAGAATTACATTCTGTTTTCCTTTATCCATAGTGATTCCTAAAGTATTTAAAATTTATAAGCCCTGTATCCGTAAGTCGTAGATACAGGGTACCATTTACCATTGCTTTATAAGTGACTTATAAGTGACTTATTTCACAGCTGGTGGAGTTGTCCAGCTATGAAATGGCGGTGGAGTTGGCAGTTCCCATTCCAGGCCCTTGGCACCTTCCCAGACATGCGGTGTCAAAGCCTCATCAGACTCTTTACCACCCCATACTGTTTTAACCACAATATAAAGCAGTACTAGATGGCTTAAACCAAAGATTAACGCTCCTATACTGGAAACAACGTTAAACTCTAAAAACTGCACATTATAATCAACTATCCTTCTCGGCATTCCGGCAAGTCCCAGAAAATGCTGCGGGAAGAAAGTCAGATTAAAACCAATGGTTGTGGTCCAGAAGAACAGCTTGCCCATTGTTTCATCGTACATTCGCCCGGTCCATTTCGGCAGCCAGAAAAATATGCCTGCATAAAGACCAAACAAAGCGCCTGGTAACAACACATAATGAAAGTGTGCTACCACAAACATACTATCATGATACTGCATATCAGCAGGAACAACGGCCAGCATAACGCCTGTCAGACCACCAAAAGTAAACATAATAATAATAGCGATTGCAAATAGCATAGGTGTTTCAAAGGTCATGGAACCACGCCACATGGTTGCTATAAAGTTTAGAATCATCAAGCCAACCGGTATGGAAATCAAAATTGTTCCTATCATAAAATAAGTGACAGCACCAAGGGACATGCCGATGGTGTATTGATGATGAGCCCAGACGACCATACCCAGTGTAGCAATAATAAACATAGAGCCGACCAGAGAATTATAGCCAAACAAGGGCTTTCTGGAGAAAGCAGGAATAACATGTGACAATGCCCCGACTGAAGGTAGCAGCAGGATGTAAACTTCAGGATGACCAAAAAACCAGAATAGATGCTGGAATAATACCGGATCACCACCGCCTGCTGCGTCAAAGAAACTGGTACCAAAATTTCGATCAAACAACAGCATTGTCACGCCGCCGGCCAGAACAGGAACGACCAGAATCAAAAGAAATGCAGTAATAAGCCAGGTCCAGCAGAACATTGGCATCTTACCAAAGGTCATACCCGGAGCGCGCATATTGATCAATGTAACAATAATATTAATGGATGCAAGAATTGAAGATATACCCAGGAGATGTATGGCAAAAATCAGGAAATCCATTGACATGCCCACTTTAACTGACAAGGGCGGATATATCGTCCACCCTGTATTGATCTGGGTACCGCCACCGGGGAAAAAAGGAATAACAAAAGACAATATCAGCATTACTGCTGCTGCCGGAAGAATCCAGAAACTCAGGTTATTCATCCTGGGCAATGCCATATCAGGAGCGCCTATCATCATAGGTATCATCCAGTTTGCCAGACCTGCCGCAGCAGGCATAACAGCACCAAATATCATCATATAAGCATGATTGGTAACAATATTATTATACAGATCAGGATCAACAAACTGTATTCCAGGCAAAAATAATTCTGCTCGGATAACCATTGCACTTGCTCCACCCAGAAACAGCATGGTAAGAGCAAAAAATAGATACATCGTACCAATATCCTTATGATTGGTACTGAACAACCACCGGGTTATCCCTTTTGGCGGACCGTGATGTTCAGCTTCATGTGCTACATCAGCTCCATGTGCTACTGTTGTTGTCATTCAGTCTCTCCTCTTATTTTGTTGACAGTTGTTCACGTACAGCTTTAATATCAGCAGGTTGCACAACATCATTGGTATTATTGCCCCAGGCATTTCGTTCATAGGTGATCATAGCAGCCAGATCAAGATCAGTCTCAGCACTCCATGGCGGCATGGTATTCAGACCATTAAGAACAATCTTGATATGCTCTGTAACCGGTCCTTTGACGATTTTACTGTCTTTAAGAGCAGGAAATGCCGGCGGTATACCAAGACCGGTCACCTGGTGGCAGGCGACACATTTTACGTTATAAACCGTTTCACCTTTGGCGTACAGTTCGTCTTTAGTCCAGACTTTATCTGAAGTCGCTTCAGCAATGGCAGCCTGCTTCTGAGCCTGCTTTTCAGCTACCCAGCTATCAAACTTATCCTGACTGACGGCTTCCACAACAGCGGGCATTCTGGCATGCCAGGTACCGCACAATTCAGCACATTGGCCCCGAAAAATACCTTCTTTTTTAATCTCGCCCCAGGTTTCACTGATGTAACCGGCTATGGCATCTTTTTTAAAGCCCAGCTCGGGAATCCAGTAAGCATGATTGACGTCAACTGAAGTTTGTAGAAAACGAATCTTTTTATTAATAGGTAAAACAAAATGATTATCAACCGCTCTTAAATAGTCATCACCCGCTTCTTCTTCAGGTGTATAGCGGCTTTCGACTTTAATTCCAAGATCCGGATATTCATATTCCCACCACCACTGATGGCCAGTGATTTTCACGATCATGTCATAACATTTATCTTTCTCTTCAGGCTTGAGTGTTGGATCACTACATTCCTTTGAAGGTGACTCCCATAGCATTTCCAGAATCGGTTGGGCCTTTCCGGCGATACTTAAATCGATACCAAGAACAGCAATCGGAACAATGACCCATGACCAGCGACCAAACCAGCCATTATGAAATTCCTGGTCGGCTTCATAGCCTTTATCTTTACGGAAAGTAAACACAGCATACAAAACTATCGCCGTTATTATCACCAGAATAACGGTAGTAATCCCCATGGTGAGCATGTGAACGTCATAAATACTCTGACCTATAGGAGTAACAGGCTCAGGGAAATTCAAGCCGTACTCTGCCGAGGCAATCCCCGCCCATAGCAAACTTACTCCTGTGGTAATCGAGTAAATTACCCTTTTTAAGAAATCAACGAACAATTTATATCCCCCTTGAGTATGTTTAAACTTTCCAAATAAATTTCCAAATTCAGTTCGTTCAATATATTAACCGAAATTTTTAACAGTTTTATCAACAAACTGAAGATTTTTTATGCCAATGATGATCGAGCTTGAACAAATAAGCTTTATCTTAAATTAACCGCTTCAATTTAGTTAAACAGATATGATGTTTGAGTATAATTTTGCAGAAGTTTGAAGAATTCTAACATTTAACTTAAAGTGACTCAATTCCATTTCTTTTTTTCATTAGTGTTTAAAAATATCAATATCCAGATATAAGAAAAAACCGATAGTATTTTGATCTTACCGAATAATTTGTGGACATATTGTATTTATTCTCAGTATAAGTCAAGCACAAATTAGCTGAATAAAGTTTGTTCCTAAAACATCATTCTGAAAGCATATTTTATTGATTTTTTTTTATGGTTGACCCGATAAATAAATGACACTAATACATATATACCCTATATTAATATGACATACCCCCATAAAACTACCTTTATCTTAGTCTTTGTACTCTTTTTATCATCAAACTAACGAAGCAAATTACATTACAATATAACAATGTTTGCACATAATTAATCAATTACATTCTATTATTATGATAAATCATTTTGTAGACATACTGACAAACTGTTTATATAATCAGTCACGTTTATCCACAGCTCAGGAGTTACAGTAAATTGGCAATTTCAGATAAAAAAAACCTTACTTTCCTAATAAAGTTAGTCGTTGTTTCTGTGTCCATTCTCATCGTCGGAAACTTCCTCTATGCGTCAATAAAAAAACCGGTGATTCCACAGAACCTGACGGCATCAACACTCTACCCGAGCCCAAAACAACTGGGGCACTTCTCTCTCCTGCAGGCAAATGATGAGGGTGTTCAGGAATTCGATACACAAAAATTACAGGGCCAATGGCATCTGGTTTTCATGGGATACACCAGTTGTCCGCATATATGCCCGACTGAAATGCACAATCTGAGCGAACTGTATCAAAAATTGCCCTCTGAACTTCAGAAACAGGTTCAGATTATTATGGTGACAACAGACCCTCTCAAGGATACACCTGGGGTTTTAAAAAGCTATGTGAAAAAATATCACTCTGATTTTATCGGCCTGAGTGGCACAAAAAATCAGATTGGTGTGTTTGCAAAACAGTTTGCAATGCCTTTCCTGCCCTCTGAAGAAACCGATAAGAACAAGCAATATGAGGTTAACCATTCTGCCTCAATATATCTTACCAATCCGGATGGCGAACTGTACGCGGTTTTCAGCACACCTCATGATGTCAATAATATGCATGCTGATCTGTTACAGATTATCACTCTCTAAGATGCAGCATATAATTTAATAACACCACACTGAGCAATAATAAAGCTGCAGTAGCATTATGGGCAACTGCCACAAACAGTGGCAGATTGAAAAACACATTCGCCAGGCCAAGACAGAATTGAAATGTCACTATTGCCGCAACCAGCAGTCCCGCTGCGGGCATGACACTTCCCTGACTTTTTCTATAGATAATCAAGCCCAGAGAAAACAGATATAAGAAGGTGATAACGGCGCCGATTCTATGAACCCAGTGTATAGCTGTTCTGGCCTGTAAATCCAGCACCCCGCCTTCATAATTGACATCTGTTCCCAGCCCCACTTTTTCTTGCCATAGGACAAACGCATCATGAAAATTCATGGCGGGCCACCAGGATGCCTGGCAAGTGGGTAAATCAGGACAGACCAGAGCGGCATAATTTGAGCTGGTCCAGCCGCCCAGTGCAATCTGCATAATTAATATAATGACCGCCAGTAAAGCAGGCAAACGATATCTCAGATTCAATATCTGCTCTGACAGGCGAAAATAGTTCGCGCTTCGCAGAGTCAGCCAGAACAAAATCGCCAGGGTCAAAAAACCAAAGAGAAGATGCACCATGACCACCAGCGGCTTGAGCAGCAACGTAACCGTCCACATACCCAGCAATACCTGAAAAATCACAATCCCCACCAGAAGTGTTGGCAATAAAATTTCCTGCCTGGCATCTTTTCTATTTTTCCAGGCAACCAGACACAAGATCAAAATACTTAAACCCAGCGTTCCTGCCGCATACCGGTGCAGCATCTCTTTCCAGGCTTTATCGGCCTCCACCGGTCTGTCCGGATAGGCTTCATTTGCCTGCAGCAGTTCATTCTGAGTTACCGGCACATTCATCTGACCGTAGCAACCAGGCCAGTCAGGACACCCCAGCCCGGCATCTGACAAACGGGTAAAGGCTCCCAGAATGATGGCTATAAAGGCAATGACCGTTGTAATCAATGCGAGTTTGTGAAAATTCATATAAAATACCTTCCCGGTAAAGGTTAAATCAGAATCAAGTCGATGAGAACTATTTTCAGTCAGCAGAGCATGACTGAGCAAACAATTAAATGGAAAAAAAATGGATTATAATTACATACTGCCTACAGATAAAGAAGAAATCAGGAGGCTGGGCAAAGCCTGGCTGTTTTTAGGGATAGTTTCATTACTCTTATCGGGTCTTTTTTCTATATTGCTGGTTATTTCAAGAACACCGTCCATTCAAACTCTAATTCCTTTTATCGACTTTTTTCATACTGCTTTAGTCGTACACGTCGATCTATCTGTCCTGATCTGGTTCACTTCTTTTGCCAGTATCATGTGGACCCTTACCTGTCGTAACGTCAATAAACTCGACTGGTTTGCACTGTATCTGTCAGTTGCCGGTACTTTCCTTATAGTCATTACACCTTTCATCATGGATGGACATCCACTGATGAATAATTATATCCCGATCCTGCAAACACCGCTGTTTTACCTTGGATTATCACTCTACACTCTGGGACTTTTTCTGCGCATTATAAGAACACTTTTTGCCAGCATACCTTTGAACCTGTTAACAGCAAGCGGATCATTAGCAACAGGTGTATGGCTCAGTGCGCTAACGGCTTTAATTGCCCTGTTATTCTTTATCTATACACTCATTCAACTGCCCGCGGACCTTGCACCCATAGCCTGGTTTGAAGTCTTATTCTGGGGCAGCGGGCACATTCTGCAATTTACTCACATGTTACTGGTCTTTATCGTATGGACAATTTTGTTACAGCAGATAAAACATCAATTAGTTCTCACCCCGGCTATATTATCCGCCTGCCTGATCCTTTCCTTCATTCCTGTTCTGTATGCCGGCGTTATTTACTGGCAGCATGAGGTTATTTCAGGTGAGTTTCATCACCAGTTTACCCAGTTGATGAAATACGGCAGCCTGACCACATTACCATTAGGTGCGCTGATTTTTTTCAATCTGCTCAGAACCCGGCCTGCAGAAGGCACTCTATTTCCACTTAAAATGGCACTCTGGTGTTCCGCAGCATTGTTTGCATCCGGCGGTATCCTGGGTTTTATGATAGAAGGAGTTAATGTAGTTATTCCCGCTCATTATCATGGTTCAATAGTCGGTATTACTCTCGCCTTTATGGGCTTTAGTTTTTATTTGCTGCCCCTGTTTGGATACCCGCTGAAAAACACCGCTCTCAAACTTGCTAAAATTCAACCGGCTGTTTACGCCGCAGGACAATTTATGCATATCAGCGGATTAGCCTGGTCAGGTGGTTACGGCGTTCAGAGAAAAACAGCCGGGGCAGCCCAGGGTCTGGACAGTCTGCCAGAAATAGCGGGTATGGCACTCATGGGGACTGGTGGTCTTATTGCCATCATCGGCGGCATTTTATTTGTGGTCATTACCTATCTGGCTATCCAGAAAAAAGACTAAATCGTATTCCGCCAAGCCATACCAGGGCACCAGATACTATTTATATATAAGTACCTGGCCGGTTTTTATTCAGCAGGAGCCACCAGATCACGATAAGCATGCCAGGTCGCATGTCCTATCATAGGCATTGTAATGATCAATCCGATAAAATAAGTAAGAAAGCTAATACAGACCAGCATTGCAATAAGGTATGCCCATAGCATTAAGGCTTTGGGATTTTTCTTCACCGCAGCGACACTGGTTTTTATCGCTGTCATAAAATCAATTTGCCGGTCCATCAGCATGGGAACAGTAATGACGCTGATACAAAAGGTAAACAGAGCGATTAGAGCACCGAAAATACAACCTATTATCAGAAACAGGGTATTTTCACCGGAAAAAAAGACCGCTGAAAAAAAATGTTCCCATTCCAGCGTCGGTTGGTGAAAAAACAGGGTAAAGATAAGAATAGATGACAACATCCAGAACAGCATAATAAGCATGAGAATAAGTCCCACAGCAGAAATGTGCACTGGGTTTGAGCTCCATGATTTCTGGATCTGACAAAACTCGATTTTTTCACTATCCTCCAGCGAACGGCTTATGCCATAAAGTCCCAGCCCAAGAATCGGGGCAGAAAGGAAAAAACCGGCTGTCAGCAAGGGTATTATAAAAAACATACCGCCATCAATGAGTCCCCATATAAGCAAATAACTGACAATGACGAAAACCAGGCCATAGGTCAGACTAAAATGCGGTGCTGCCCGCAAATCGCCCCAGCCAAGCCTCAGCCACTTCCAGGGGTCTTCAAGGGTTATTTCCCTGATTTCCGGCAACTCCGGCTGTGTCACTACATTAATATCATTAAAAGCATCTGTTTCAGTCATAACCTATCTCTCAGTCCTTTACAACGAATACACAGATCAGCGCGGTAATCTGTTTCTGGTGAAAATGGAAATACGGTAAATAAACTACCCCAAATAAATCAAAACAAAACCTCGTTACATCGCTTTAACAACAAAAAATGACGCTGCAGTACTCAGTCGTTTTTATCCGCACGCAAGAGTACCTTAAACAGTCAACGCAAGTTCAGTATCGGTAAGGTTGTTATTAAATGAATATTGTTAGTAATTTACTTCCCTAACAATTTTTTTATAAGATCTTTATTTTAAACTCAGTGTCTTCCTGACAAAGAATTTTTTTATTATAAAGCGGATTCTAGCATATTAAACACAAAAGGGTAGAAAATTTGCAGGCAATAGCAAAGAGTTAACGCCATATTTAAATATCAGATAGTCTCCACTGGCTTTTTTTGCACCCGCATTTCTTGCCCGAGCAATCTGGTTTTTCCCTTCAAAAACAACAATAGCTCCCATTGATAAAGCTATTTCACCCGTCGTCAGTAGAGTTATTGTTTACCACAAGGATTTCAACGTGACCGGCATATCCTGTAGCCACAGTAAATACCGATTTAAGAGTCTCTGCTAAAATTTCTGCTTCATTATAAGCAGGGATTACCACTGAGATTGATGGTTTCATATGGCTTTGAGTTACTTAGAAAAATTTATCCCTGACCATAAATAAATCGAGCCCGGCTCTCAAAGGCTGAGACGATGGACTGGGCTGTGTCCATTAGCACGACATCAAAAACAGGCCGAAGAAATACTGAAGAGGCTACACAATTAAGCGTAAAATCGATTTGACATTCGACCTCATTTTCAGGAGACTTTTTTACGGGAGAGAAGGACCAGTCAATGGTAAATTGTCGAAACAGGGGATCAGAAGAAACAATATTAATACGAGCAAATGGTTCCAGTGTGGTTTTGGTGCGAAAGCGTTTGTATAGCAGACCCAGTTTAATAACCTGATCAGTGACATAAACTCTATGTTCAGAGTCATTCCGCTCATCTTTTGATACATTGACATAATGCCATAAGGGCAGGAATTCAGGATAGCGCTCAACCTGGGCAACGAGTTCAAAAAGCTGTTGTGGTGAATAGCAAAGTCTGCGCCTTTCCCGGTGCATGGCCATCAGAATCTATCCTGCCCTCCAGGTTGAATAAGTTCCAACCTGTAATTTTCTGTTAAGTAACGCATTTTTATTGAGGCGACGCTTTATGATGCGATTTTGCCATTAATTTCAACATCTTGTAATTAAACTATAAACCGGTAGAACTGCCAGATAATCGAACAACGACAATATTTAGTAAACCCGGTCGGTACGGGTGGGTAATAAGACTGCATATAGGGCTCTTTATTTTTAGCCGGCATTTTTTTCTCCTTAATCTGGAATCGGGTACCACCGGATAAACAGTCATTGATGCCGCCGTGCCCTTAAAAATATGCATACCTGTGGAAGCGACACAGGCAGCACCCATTTCCAACATTGAAGCAGTATGTGTCGGACTGTCTGAGCCATTGATCATAAGATCTTGGGCTGTAATCACCATCAACTTTCATCAGTGCGTTTGGAGCAAACATTTTATCTGTAATGTCTTCTCCCGTCTTGTCGAATGCTTGAAGACCAACGCCGGCACCCAGAATGACTATTCGAGCCATGGTTTCCTACTTAGTATGATTTAGAATGGTCTTTTTTATGGTATGTAGTCAACGAGTCATGACAACTTTTTGATATAAACCACCAAACAGAGTTTCTTTATTTATCTTTTTCGGTCTTAATCCGGCAGGCACCCAGTCAATAATCTCTTTCTTCCAGACACCCAGTGCATAGGGCTCCAGAACGGAGAGAATAGGCACCATGATATAACGGAAAGGATTAGCCCAGTGTGGTCGGTGATAGTCAACAAAGACCACTTTACCGCCAGGTTTTACGACTCGCATGACTTCCACAACTGTTTTTGCTCGAACTGCTTCAGGTTGCTCATGTAATAGGAAAAACACCACGATATTATCAAATTGTCCATCAGCAAAATTCAAACAGGTTGAGTCCTGTTGGTGCAAAAAGACATTGCAATAATCTTTAAGTTTTCTATTGGCATTTTCTATTTGCACAGGGGCAATATCAATAATATGCAGCTCGCTTTTAGCTTCTAAACGAGTCGCCATCTGTTGTGAAAAATCGCCATAAACACAAGCTACCTGAAGATTGTTTCCGGTTATTGTTTTACCAATCTCATTCAGCGCAGCATCCCGAAGGCGAGCAAAATTACCCCAGAGAATCAGGTTAACCAGCCATTGCCTTTCAAAAATCTGTACTGATTTAGGATGCACATAAGCCCACCAATAGGTTTCTTCCAGGTATTTGGGAACTTTTAATTCTTGAGATGTCTTATAGTCATCAAATACTTTACCATTTGATACCATATCAACTGTACTATTTTCCTGCATGGTTAATACTCTCATTCTAAGTTAAGGCTACTCTAAGTGGACAAAATCCTTGTTCGATAAATTATTGCCCTGGTACTGTCACAGGCTCAGCAGCCGTTGTTTCTTCTGACTCACTGGCATTCCCGACACCCTGATTAATATTTTTGTGTTTCCCAATACGTCCCAGTTCAATTTCGATTGCTACTTTTGCCAGAATAGTGAAGATAAAAGCACCAATGGCATAAATTCCAACCGATACTCCAAGCTCTCGTAGCGTTGGTGTGTATTCAAAGATCTCTCCCAGGGGAGTAGGAATAAAACCTGTGACAACCAGCCCCATTCCTTTCTCAATCCAGATGCCAATAAAACCCAGCACACAGGCAATATTCAACGTAAACATATTATTCCTGGTCTTATGAACCATCAGTAATACAAGAGCAATTAGATTGAGTACTACAGAGGTCCAGATCCAGGCTTTAAGCCCATCAAATCCATCCAGACCCAAAAAAAGATAATGCATTGATGCAGCATGTGCACCTTCAAAATAAAAGTCAGTAAAAAGTTCTGCTGCAACAAAGTAAAGGCTGATCTGCATGGCAATGGCCATAATAATCGCCAGCATTTTGATAACGCCCTGGCTAACTGGATAGTCAGTATAACGGCGTACCAATTGCAGAATAATGATCATCAGTGCCGGACCCGCAGTAAAAGCGGATGAAATAAAACGTGGAGCCATCAGTGATGTGTGCCAGAAAGGACGAGCAACATTTGATGAAAGTAACCATGCTGTAACGGTGTGGATAGATATTGCCCAGAAGCAGGCTATAACTACCCAGAAAAAATACTTTCTCAAAGGTGCTTCCTTACCCTGGTAATGTTTAAAAAGAATGTACATGGGGATAAACAGATTCAAGAAAAGATAACCATTAAGCACCACAATATCCCAGGCGAGCATAGAGTTGGGCCAGTTAAATTTACCCAGACCTGGAATAACATGCCATGCTCTGTCTATCCGTCCAATATCAACGGCAACAAATCCCATGGCGACCACTACTGCGGACAGAGCCATTGCTTCGCCTATCACTACCACCGATTTAACATCTTTGCGGTGAAAAATGTACGCGGGAACCGTTAACAAAACTCCAGCAGCAGCAATACCAACAAAAAAAGCAAAATTGGCAATATAAAATCCCCATGACACCTGATCGCTCAAACCGGTAATAACCATCCCGTCACGCAATTGAAAAGAGTAACTCCATCCGGTTATAGCGATTAAAATCAGGAGAACGAACATCCAAATATAGTATAATGGACCACCTCTTAAGGCAGTCTTCATACCATCCATTACAAAAGCGTAAAATGTCTTCATGTTCTCGCTCTCGCTTCATCTGTGAAATACCAGAATTTGGGTTCAGTTCCCAGTTCCTCTTTCAAACGAAAAACCGTTTTATTCTCAAGGATCCAACGAATATCACTGTCAGGATCAAGCAAATTACCAAACACCCTGGCTCCTGTAGGACAAGCTTCCATACAGGCAGGCTGACGTCCCTTACGTGTCCGTTGAGTGCAAAAATGGCATTTTTCCACAACACCTTTCATACGTGGGCGATTACCCAGGTAATTAGTGTTGGGATTAAGATCTTCAGCAGCAATCTGTGGTTCCGTCCAGTTAAAATGACGCGCCCAGTACGGGCAGGCAGTCATACACATACGACAGCCAATACACCAGTTATAATCAATAACAACAATGCCGTCTTTATCCATCCAGGTTGCTTCAACAGGACAGGCCTTGACACAGGGCGCATTATCACATTGCTGACATT
>RCNG010000307.1_pt1 | contig 21525 bp, 17 predicted proteins | sample 2041371 | NCBI WGS metagenome assembly RCNG01 (sample SAMN09708227, study PRJNA481090) | Marine sediment metagenome, whole genome shotgun sequencing project. | biome: marine sediment; feature: ocean; material: sediment; isolation source: Sewage treatment plant 1 marine sediment (STP1) ... | reverse complement strand
GGACCGAACCCCGCGGTGCCCGTAGATACCGACAATGACGGTGCCGCAGACTTCGTGGACCCGGACGCGGATAACGATGGCATACCCGATGCGGTCGAAGGGTGGGATGACGCTGACAGCGATGGTGTTGCGGACTATATCGATCGCGACAGCGACGACGATGGTATTCCGGACACGGTCGAAGATAACGTAGCGGTCGGGATCGACAGCGATGGCGACAGTATCGACGACGGCTACGACGTGGACGTCACGCTCGGTAGCGACACCGACAACGACGGCGTCGACGACGCAATCTCACCGCGCGATACTGACGGCGATGGCCAGCACGACTATCTCGATATCGATGCTGACAACGATGGCATACCCGATACGGTCGAGGCGGACCTCGACGTACTGGCCGATGCGGACGGTGACCAGCTCAATGATGTCTATGACAATGACCTGACACTCGGGATGGACGTCAACAATGACGGCGTCGACGATGCGATCTTCCCGACCAACTCGGACCTCGACGCGGTACCCGATTACCGCGACCTCGACAGTGACAACGACTCACTACTTGACGTCGTTGAAGCCGGCGGCATCGATGACAACGATGACGGCATCATCGATACGCTTGCTCTGAATGAGGGAACCCTGACGATGCCAACAGATACGGACTCCGATGGCATCGGGGACTGGCGTGAGGTCGATAGCAATAACGATGGCACCAACGACATTGTCGGCACGACATTCGAGTCTGAAGATACCGACGGCGACGGTGTCGTAAACGACATCACGGATACGGACGGCGATGGTATCGCTGAGGGCGCGGATCAACTGGATGGATTTGGCACCGGGGCGGACGCGGACCTGGACGGTATTTCGAACGACACGGAAGGTGGCGCCGACATAGACGGCGACGGCTTGCCGAATTACCTTGATACGGACTCCGATAACGACGGCATTCCGGACGCAATCGAGGTCGGTCCGGATTTGACAACTCCGCTCGACACGGACGGCGATGGCATGCCGGACTTCATTGATACCGACAGCGACAATGACGGTATTGATGACATTCTCGAAGGAAACGACGACTTCGATAACGACGGCATTCCCGATTACATCGATGTCGACGGTCAGCTCGAGACGGCCGTGTCAGGATCCGGCAGTATCGGTTGGCTATTCTTGTTCGCGCTGGCAGCAATTGCCGTATCGCGGCGCCGCGCCAAAGCCCGCGTTCACCTTGCGTCGTTCCTGGTGATCGCGACCAGCCTCAACTTTATCGTGGCAGTCGATGTTCAGGCGGACACGCTGTGCGGACGATACGTCGAGCCCGACAACAAGCAATTTGCCTACATCGGCGATGACCCTGAAAGCTACGGCGCCGAGTTCGAGGGCTGCTGGTACGGCGGCCTTGGTTTTGGCTACTCGTACGTTTCGCCGGACAAAGAGGCACAGAACTTCTTCCATGATACGAGCGAGAACCATGATAGTGGTTTTAACGTATTGATTGGAAAGCAGTTTTCTCCACGCTGGTTTGGCGAGCTGAAGTACGCGGACCTTGGTGAGGCTGGTATCACGAATCGTAATCCGGCGATCGCTGCAGCCTTTCCCGACGCCGCGATTACGTATCGCGTGCCGTCTGTAATGGCCGGGTATCTGTTTCGCGTGGAGAAAGACCTGAAGCCGTTTGCGAAGATCGGCCTTTCCGCGATCAGCAACAGTGCCAAGGGCGGCCCTATACCGTATGAAGAACAGACGTCGGTCCAGGTTGCGCTCGGACTCGGACTGCGTCTCGACATGGGAAGAAGTCCCTGGTTCCTGCGCGGTGACGTTGACTTCTACGACCGGGACGCCTGGTACGCGGGCCTGTCCGTTGGCATGTTCTTCGGTCCGAAGGCCGTTTTTCGACCGTATGAGCCGCCACCTGCTGCACCGGAACCGCCGCCGCCTGAGCCCGATCCGGCACCTGTGCCGGCGCCTGTTCCCGAGCCGATGCCCGATCCGGACACCGACGGCGATGGCGTTCTTAACGAGCTCGACGAATGCCCGAACACGGCGCCAGGGGCCGCCGCAGACAGTCGGGGCTGTGTCGTGCAAGCCGAGATCCAGCTGCCCGATGTGCGTTTCGAAAGCAATTCGGATCGTCTGCGTCCCGGCGCTGAGCGCACTCTGAATGATGCGGCCGACACGTTGATGCGTAACCCCGGCCTGCAAACCGAGGTTGCCGGCTATACGGACAGTCGGGGTGATGCGAACTACAACCGTGGCTTGTCCGAAAGGCGAGCGAAGACTGTGGGCGACTACCTGATGAGTTGCGGAGTCGATGCCAGCAACCTGAGCTGGCGCGGCTATGGAGAGGCGAGCCCGATCGCCGACAACGAAACGGCGGAAGGCAGAGACCTCAACCGTCGTGTGGTTTTGAGAATTCTGGAGCGAGGCTAAAGATCAGAGCGATCTGGCCGAAAAAACTGATATGAAAAGTATGAATACAAACAACATTGGCGACACGATTCGCATTCGAAAGCCACCTCGTGTCTTCACGAATGAAAAGGGCGACACGATCTGGATGAGCGAAGTCGAACCGGTCGAGCTCGAAATTGAGCTCGACCGAGTCGTCAGTACTGATCCCTACGATTCCGGGCAGTCAGTCTCTTACTGACTGCGGTAGCTCAGGTTGCCGAGGCGGCCGCGATCGCGCCGATTGATGCATCCAGCATTGCGTCAAACTCTGCTTCAGTCTGCTGAGCCTTCAGGCCTTCGGAAAGCGCGCGTGAGAAACTCGCGACCATTCCGTGATTGCGAGACAGGCGATCGTTGGCCTCATCTCGCGAATAGCCACCCGACAGCGCGACTACGCGAACGACGTTTTCGTGCGCGATGCAAGGTGTATAGAGATTGTCCTTCTCGGGCAGCGTCAGTTTCAGCATAACCAGCTCGTCGGAACCGAGACTGTTGAGCTGCTCCATGATCGCGGCCAGCAACAGGTCTTCGGCCTCAGCCTTATCGGGGCAGTGGATATTGACTTCCGGCTCGATGATTGGGACCAGTCCGGCGGCGACGATTTGTTTGCCGACTTCGAACTGCTGGTCAGCGATGGCTTTGATGCCCTTGGCATCTGCGTGGTTGATAACCGAGCGCATCTTCGTGCCAAAGATCCCTTTGGCGTTGGCTTTTTCGAGCAGCGCCGGTAAATCCGGCATCGGCTTCATCAGCTGAACGCCGTTTTCCTCGTCGGCAAGACCTTTGTCGACCTTCAGGAAGGGCGCGACGTTCTTGACGTTCCAGAGGTACGAGGCTGTAGATTGTCCCTCGATCTCACGATCCATCGTATTTTCAAAGAGAATGGCGCCCAGTATGCGGTCGCCGCCGAAAGACGGACTCGCGATGATGCGTGTTCGCATCTGGTGCACGACGTCGAACATTCCTTCATCGTCGGACCATGCGTCCTCGCCGACGCCGTAGAGTCCGAGCGCTTTTGGCGTGCTGCCGCCGCTCTGGTCCAGGGCTGCGATAAATCCGGGTGCTGTCTTTGCTTTTTTCAGTTGTTTTTCGAAGTTGCTCACGGTCACTCTCGATTGATTGGGGTTGGCTGAAATAATGAGATCCGGATTGTACAGCAAGCCGCGCGGCGAAGCTGCTGCGGGATATCCGGATAGGCAATAGAGCACTAAACGGGGACTTCCGGGGCCCGGGCATGATTCGGACGCTGTTCCTGCCAGAGCACCGCCAGCGGCGAGAGTCGTATGCCAGAAGGGTCTGGCCAATGCCTCCAGGCCTCATGCACAATGAGCCCATGAAACATACAGCGGCAAGACTGGTGCGCCACGCGCTCGAGAGCATCGGGGTTGAATTCACGTTCGGCATTCCCGGCGTCCATAACATCGAACTGTACGACGAGCTGAAAACGTCGGAATCGATTCGGCCTGTGCTCGTCACGCACGAGGCGGGCGCCGCGTTTATGGCGGATGCTGTAAGTCGCGTCGGCAACACCATTGGCGTGCTGGCGATCGTGCCGGCGGCAGGCATCACGCATGCCATGAGCGGCATCGGTGAGGCGTATCTTGATGGCGTGCCGATGCTGGTGATCTCCGGTGGTATCCGCACCGACATGAAACAGAAGTTCCAGCTGCATGACGTTGACCAGCATGCGTTGCTGAAGCCGCTCACCAAGGCAACCTATCGTATTGATCGTTACGAGGACGCGATCCCGACCATCTACCAGGCGTACCGCAAGGCAACGGAAGGTGAGCCCGGGCCCGTATTCGTGGAGCTGCCCGCCAACCTGCAGCTGCTCACCGGTGAGGTCGAGGAGATGCCGGCCTTTACCGGCGGCGCAGACCGCCCGCCGATCAACCCGGACCTGCTGGGCAAAGCGGCTGAATTGCTGGCCGAAGCAAGCCGCCCTGGAATATTCGTCGGTTGGGGTGCTCGCCATGTCGCCGAAGATATCGCCCGAATCGCCGAGCACCTCGGTGCGCCCGTGGCAACAACGCTGCAGGGCCTGGCCGCGTTTCCGGCAGACCATCCATTGCATACCGGTATGAGCTTCGGCCACGCAGCCGTGCCCGCGGCGGAAAACGCGTTCAAGGATTGCGACGCGATGCTCGCTGTCGGCACCCGCTTCGCGGAAATAAGCACAGGAAGCTACGGGGCTGTTCCACCCGAAAAGCTCGTACACATCGACATCAACCCTGAAACATTGAATGCCAATTATCCGGCCAGCGTCGCTATCGCCGGAGACGCGCGGGATGTGGTGCCGGCATTGGCGAACGCGGTCTGCGACATCGGCGAGCCTGGTGATCATTCATCGACCTTGCTGCAGATCGCAAACGACAAGGCCGTCTATCGAAAGGAATGGCTGGCCCACGACAATGGTGATCGGGTCAACCCGTGCCGTTTGTTCGACGCCCTCCGGGAAAAGCTCGATGATGAGGCCATCCTGATAGCCGATGACGGTAACCACACTTTTCTTACCGCTGAGTTGATGCCGATTCACGCCGGCGGGTCGTTCTTTTCTCCGACAGACTTCAACTGCATGGGCTACTGCGTGCCAGCTTCAATTGGCGCGAAACTCAGCGCACCCGACAAACAGGTCGTCGGCATAGTAGGGGATGGCGCTTTCCTGATGACCGGTCTCGAATCGGTTACCGCTGTCGCTAACAGACTGGGCATCATCTGGCTGGTCTTCAACGACGGCGAGCTCGCCCAGATCGCGCAGGCGCAGGAGATTCCGTATCAGCGTACGACCTGCACCACGATAGGCAGCCTGGAATACGAGGCATTCGCGAAGGCGACGGGCTGTGCGTATGTCGCCATCGACAACGACGACGCTATCGAAGCAGGTTTCGCATCCGCGTTCGAAATCGCCGCTGACAATAGACCGGTGATCGTCAACGTGCGCATCGACTATTCGAAAAAGACACGCTTCACGTCAGGCGTCGTCAAGACCAATCTTGAACGTTTCGATACCAGGACGAAGATACGCATGGTCGGTCGCGCTTTGTATCGAAAGGTTTTCGGCGCCGGGGATTAGTCGCGAGTTGAAAGACGCTCATGCGGCACCTATCGGCATAAGAAACGCGCTCAAATTGCTCATTTACGCCGTGTAAACTCCGCTTTTTCGCCCGCTCCTTCATTGTTATGCGTGCGCATGAGCGCCTTTCATTCGGCGACTAGCCGCTAGCGCAGCCGCCGCAGCCAGTCGAACTTCTTTTGTGTGTAAGGCGCGTAGCGCAGCGCAGGGTCCGGCCACCAGCCGCGTTTCATGACGGCCTTCATGTGACTGAAAGTGTTGAAGCCGTGCTCGCCGGAGTAAGCGCCCATACCACTTCCGCCTACGCCACCGAACGGCAATTCGTGGACCATCATGAACATCATGGTGTCGTTGATGCAGGTGCTGCCGCAGCTTACTTCGTCGACGAAGCGCGTCCCCGCCGCTTCGTCACCGGTGAAAATATAACCGGCAAGCGGCTTGTCGCCATCCCTGATGAAATCAATCGCTGCATCAAGATTATTGCTGCGGACAATCGGCAGGACCGGGCCGAAAATCTCTTCCTGCATGACGGCGCTGTCCATGGACACGCCGGTCAACACCGTTGGCGCGATGAAGCGGCTCTCGCGATTATTCTGGCCGCCTATTGCTACCTCTCCGCTCTGCACTAGTCCCGTGATGCGGTCGAAGTGACGCTCGTTGACGATGCGGCCATAGGAGTCCGACGACTCCGGATCGTCGCCGTACATATCGCGGATGGCGTTTTCGATCAGCGGCAGCAGTTTCGCCTCTGTCTCGGCGTCGGTCAGGATGTAGTCCGGCGCAATACAGGTCTGGCCCGCATTGCTGAATTTGCCCCACGTTATGCGGCGGGCAGTGGTCTCAAGATTTGCATCGGGCAATACGACGCAGGGACTCTTGCCGCCGAGTTCGAGGGTTACCGGCGTCAGGTGCTTCGCCGCCGCCGCCATGATGATGCGTGCGACGTTGCCGTTGCCCGTATAGAGAATGTGATCGAACGGTAGTTCCAGCAACGCGGTAGTTTCGGGTATGGCACCTTCGACGACGCGTACGCAATCGCTGTCCATATACTCGGGCACGATTTTGGCCATGAGCTTCGAAGTTGCCGGCGACAGCTCTGATGGTTTGAGAATTGCGCAGTTGCCGGCAGCGATCGCAGCGGCGTAGCCAGCCAGCACGAGTTGCAGCGGATAATTCCACGCGCCGATAATGAGCACGGTGCCCAGCGGTTCGGGCTGCACCCAGCTCTTGCCCGGCATGGCAACCGATGGCGTAGTCACTTTACGAGGCTTCGCCCAGCGCTTCAGCTTCTTGCGGCAATAGGCCGCATCGCCGGCCACGTAGGAAATCTCGGCGGTCCAGGATTCGAGCGCCGGTTTGCCGAGATCCTGCTTCAGGGCCTCGGTAATCGCCGCTTCCTGTTCAACCATCATGCGCTCGAGCGCGGCCAACTGTGCATCCCGCCAGGCCAGGTCGCGGGTGCGGCCGCTCCTGAAGGTGGCCTGCAGTTCGGCAAACGGCACCGCGTAGTCGGGAGATCGCGGGGATGCTTCGTCGAGGGTGTTAATGGCAGTTTGCGTCATTTGTGTTCCAGATTGACCAAATATTGGCAGGGTGGGCCGGATCGAACCCTCAGTGTACGAGCAAACAGCGCCATTTTCGAAGGATTCTTCGTCCACGGCCATCTCACTCTTTATGAGAGGCAACTTGCCAGCGAATACCGCCCACCGTCATCCATTCGTTGCACCCTGTTGCTACTCTGTACAGGCCGACCTCAAGGGACGAGACGGTTGATCGGGTCTCGCTGGGATGTGTCGGACGTGACCTTAGCTGACTGGAAGTGAATGCGTGAACGAAGGATTGCCGCAAATAGTACAGGACAGGGATCTCGCCGCACGCGTGGCAGCGGGTGACCAGGCGGCGTTCGACACATTCTTTAAAGAGTACTTCCCGCGGCTGTTCCGTTTCACTTTGGGACGAGTCGGCAACGATCCGGACCTCGCGGAGGAGATCGTGCAGCGGACGATGTGCATCGTGGTTCGAAAGATGGGTACGTATCGCGGCGAGGCCCTGCTGTTTACGTGGCTATGCCAGATTTGCCGTAACGAAAAAGCGGCCATCTTCCGGCAACGCAAGATCGAAATGCAGGAGGACCTCCCGATCGAGGATCACCCTGCCGTACAGGCGGCGCTGGAGTCGATGCTGTCGTCGGATTTCCGGCCAGAGACCGCGCAGCGGCGTGACGAAATTGCACACTTTGTAAAGACGACGCTGGATTACTTGCCGGCGAACTATGCAACAGCACTCGAAATGAAATACGTACAGGGATGCAGCGTCGCAGAGATAGCGACACGGCTGAACATCGGCACGAAGGCGGCGGAGTCAGTACTGAGCCGCGCCCGCGCTGCGTTTAAAGAAGGGTTTCGGTCTCTCTGGGACCTTGAACCAGGTTTTGTAGTTGATTAGGCATTGCGTGCGTAATCGACGTCCATCCAGGTCAATAAAATGACAAAGCTGACGAAAGAAGACCAGGAGTTGCAGCGCGACGAAGAGGCGATGGCGCGGTTGTTACGGGCTGCCGGTCCGCGTGCCGAGGTCCCGCAGGATGTTGAATCACGCGTGTACGCGAATGTGATGAAAGAGTGGCAAGCCAGCACGCAGTCGCCGGACGGTGCGCGCGTTTACGACATCGTGCATCAATCCTGGAAACGCGATGCCGCGCGTGCGATCGCAAAGCGCTGGATGCTGCCAATTGCACTTGCTGCGTCCGCCGCGCTGGTCGCCATCTTCATGTCGCAACCCGAACCACCTCTACCCGTGGCCGTAGGCACTGTCGCCAAAGTCGTCTCCCCTGCGACTGGCGGCAGTGCCTACGTTTTGGGCGATGCGATCTATGTGGGCATGACTGTCGCGACTGGAGAGGACGAGGGCCTGAGTTTTCTGCTAGCGCGCAACGAGTCTCTGCGACTGGCTGAAAACTCGACACTTCGTATCGATGCGAGTGACCAGTTCACCTTGTTGACCGGTCGTGTCTATGCAGATACCGGGGAATTCGTCTATCGCGACGGCGGTCTCAGGATCGACACGCCGCTGGGCGCCGTCACCGACATTGGTACGCAGTTTTCGGTCTCGATGCACGATGGTCTTCTCGATGTTGCCGTCAGGGAGGGTCGCGTCGACATTCGCAGTGATTCGCACAAGTACGTTGCGATGTCGGGTGAGCGCGTCACGCTCGAACAACAGGGCGAGCCGCAGGTTTCATCACTCGCGCTGACCGATGATTACTGGAACTGGACCACGGACCTGGCTCCCACCTTCGATATCGAGGGCAGGTCACTCATGGATTTCCTGAAATGGGCCGCCCGGGAGTCGGGCAGGATGCTGTTCTTTGAGGACAGCGAGCTGCGCATGGTGGCGATGCGCACCGATTTGCACGGTTCGATTGCCGGTTTTTCGCCGCTCGACGCCATCGAATCGGTCCTTTCGACGACCGCCTTCCGGTATTACATCGAGGCGGACAAGATCGTCATAGAGCGCTAGAACGCGCGTAACAAATACCGCGTGTTGGCGCTTGAGTGCGATTGCTCTAAGATCGCCTCATGCGAGCGTTGGCACGATGTCTGGTTGCGTTAGCGGCGTGTTTCAGCCTTGCGGCGGCGTTCGCTGAGAGTCCTGTACTCAAAGGCACCCCGCTCGCTGACTACCTGGACGCGCTGACGCGACAGGGTATGCACATTATCTATAGCAGCGACCTGGTCAGCGCCGATCAGACGTTGTCGCTGGAGCCCGACCCCGCGAACCCGCAATCAACCCTGGCGGCCTTGCTCAGGCCGTACGGGCTCAAAGCAGTTGATGGACCATCCGGAAGCCTGCTGATCGTTCGCGACGAGTCAGCCCCAGCGGTGCCTGCTGAGGTAAGTCCGACGGTGATGAAACCGCTTCCGGAAATCATCGTTACGTCCAGCCTTCATCAGCTTCGATACGCTGAGTCCGGCAGCCATACCTACCTCGAACGAGAACTATCCACGCGTATTCCAGCTGCGGCCGAGGAGGCCGTACGCCTGACGAACAGGTTGCCGGGCACGGCAAGTGGCGGGATATCCAGCCGTAATCACATCCGCGGCGGCGAGGTAAACGAGGTCCTGTTCTTGTTTGATGGCCTGCGTTTGTATGAGCCGTATCATTTGAAAGATTTCCAGTCGGTGGCGTCGATCGTCAACGGCGCTGCGATTTCGGGCATCGACTTCTACACCGGAGCCTACTCTGTGCGTTACGGCGACCGCATGAGCGGTGTTATGAGCATGCAACTTCGCGAGCCAGCCGACCAGGCAGAAACCGAACTCGCATTGAGTTTCTTCAATGCCTCGGCACTGTCACTTGGCCGGTTTGGTGACAAACAGCAGGGCGACTGGCTGGTAGCGGCGCGACGCGGGAACCTGGATCTGATTGCCGATGTTGTCGACCCGAACTATGGCAGTCCCGATTACCAGGATCTGCTGCTGCATCTCGGGTGGGATTTCGGGCCGCGCGGGCGGTTCAGCGCTAACCTGCTTGCCTCTCACGACAAAATCAGCATTGCGGACGACGATGTCGGGGAAAGGGCAAATGCGGATTACGATAATCGTGTCCTGTGGCTGAAGTGGTTTGCGGACTGGAGCGATGTGCTGCACAGCGAGACGATCCTCTCGCTCAATGACATCAACAACAAGCGCATAGCTTCGGTTGACGTGCCCGGTATCGTCTCCGGCACGCTGGACGAAGCGCGCGATTTCGCGGCGTTTGAGATCCGACAGGATTGGACTTACTCACCATCGGACATCTGGATGGTGACGTTCGGTTTTCAGGCAAGGCACCAGGATGCCGAATACAGGCACCGCCTCGATAAGACGGTGCAGGCGCCGTTCGATCAGGCTCTTGACAATGCACCGTTCGTTTCGCGTGACCTCGAGCTGTCGCCGGAGGGCGCGCAATACGCGGTCTATTCTGAACTACGCTGGCAACCGGTGAGGAAGGTAGTTATCGATCTCGGTCTCCGTTGGGACCAGCAGACGTACACGACGGCCAGTGACGACAAACAGTACAGCCCTCGGGCCAGTGTGCTGTTTCGCAGTGGCGATCGTACAGAATTGCGTATCGGCTTCGGCCAGTTCTACCAGGCGCAGGAGATCAATGAGCTACAGGTCAGCGACGGCATAGGCACGTTCTATCCTGCACAACGGACCAAGCACGTTGTTGCGAACCTGAAGCACAACTTCAGATCCGGTATTAATCTTGACGTGTCGCTGTATCGAAAGGCCTACCGCTCCTTGCGGCCCCGATTCGAGAACGTGTTCAACGCGCTAACGCTGGCACCGGAGTTGCAGTTCGATCGCGTCATGATCGACGCACCCGAGGCGGAGTCCAGGGGTATCGAGCTCATGGCTTCCCGCGGCAGAGGTGAAGAAGAGCTGTTCTGGTGGTTGGGCTATTCCTGGTCCGAAGTAATCGACACGACAGCGAGCGGCAAAATGAAGCGCAGCTGGGATCAGACGCACACGGGGAAGCTGGGTGTTAGCTGGCGCTGGGGAGCCTGGGGGTTTAGCGCCGCTGGCGAAGTGCACACGGGTTGGCCGCGAACGCTGATAGCGACCGAAATGAACAGCGTTCGTTATTCGGTATTCCATACTTTGGACGCCCGCGCGAGCCGTGACTTCGACCTAAAACGCGGCACGTTGACCGCATTCCTCGAGGTAACGAATCTTTATAACCGCCAAAATCCGTGCTGCACCGAGTATTCGATTCGATCGGGGCCGGGCGGGTCCGGCGAGCTGGTCGCCACTGAAAAAGACTGGCTGCCGATTGTTCCCTCGCTTGGCGTGGTGTGGCGGTTCTAGCAGCCTGGTGACTGTCGAGTAGCGCCCCAGTCTGAGGGCTTGTGGGCGAGGCTACATACTTTGTGGTACTTGGTGATTCACACAATAGACGTAGGGGTTGGAAACGATTCTAATAGTGACCATTGTTAGCTGACCAGGACCCTCGGTCGGAGTGAATGCTATGGCTGGATTGACGAAGAGTTACAGTTGCGGCGCATCAACTGCGCCGATTATTTACGAGACGATTGGCAACTATTTTGACGGTGTTGCCGAACGCCTTCCGGACTCAGATGCCCTGGTCTCGTGTCACCAGGATGTCCGCTGGACGTATGCCGAGTTCAGGGAGCGTATCGATTCGCTGGCCGCCGGACTGCTGAAGCTTGGTATCGAGCCAGGCGAACGTGTGGGTGTCTGGGGGCCGAATTCCAGCGAGTGGGCGCTGACGCAAATGGCGACCGCCAAGATTGGCGCGATCCTCGTCAACATCAATCCGGCGTATCGGCTTTACGAGCTCGAATACGCGATGAACAAGTCTGGTTGCAGGGCGATCGTCAGCGCCGAGCAGTTCAAGTCCAGCAAGTATCTCGAGATGTTGTACACATTGGCGCCTGAGTTGAACAACTGTGAGCCAGGACAGCTGAAATCCGAAAAATTGCCGGATCTGGAAATAGTCATCCGCCTGGGCGACGCGAAATCCCCTGGCATGTTCAACTTCGCCGATATCTGCGAGGCGGGCGGTGATAAAGAAAGGGCTCGACTCGAGCAGCTCAAGAGCGAACTCAGGCCGGATGACCCTATCAACATCCAGTTCACGTCGGGCACAACCGGCAACCCCAAAGGCGCGACGCTCACGCACTGCAATATTCTGAACAACGGCTACCTCACCGGCGCCGGGATGCGCCTGTCTCCCGAGGATCGCCTGTGTATGCCGGTACCGCTGTACCACTGCTTCGGCATGGTGCTCGGCAATCTCGCCTGCTTTGCACACGGTGCCACTGTTGTTTATCCCAGCGAAGTCTTCGATCCATTGTCGACGCTGCAAGCGGTTGAGTCGGAACGCTGCACAGCGTTGCACGGTGTGCCGACGATGTTCGTTACGGAACTCGCGCTCCCTGACTTTGATAAATTCGATCTATCGACCTTGCGAACCGGCGTCATGGCCGGTGCCCCCTGTCCGGTCGATGTCATGAAGCGCGTCATTTCCGATATGAACATGAAACATATCCTCATCGGATACGGCCAGACCGAGGTGAGTCCTATCAATCACCTGACGCTTCCGGACGATCCCATCGAAAAGCGTGTTGAGACGGTCGGCCGGGCGGTGCCCTGGATCGAGATCAAGCTCGTCGATGACCAAGGGCGCGTCGTACCGATCGGCGAGAAAGGCGAGGTGTGCACGCGCGGTTACTCGGTCATGCTCGGCTACTGGAACGACGATGAGCAGACCCGGGAGACGATAGACGACGCGCGATGGCTGCACTCCGGCGATCTCGGCACTATGGACGAGGAGGGTTACCTCAGTATCGTCGGACGCATCAAGGACATGATCATTCGGGGCGGTGAGAACATTTATCCTCGTGAGGTTGAGGAGTTCCTTTATACGCACCCAAAGATCAAGGAGGTTCAGGTATTCGGGATTCCCGATCAGAAGATGGGGGAAGAGGTCTGTGCCTGGGTCCAGACCGAGGATGGTGAGACGCTTACGGAAGACGATGTGAAGTCGCACTGCAAGGGACAGATCACGCACTTCAAGATCCCCAAGCATATTCGCTTCGTTGATGAGTACCCGATGACGGTGACCGGCAAGATTCAGAAATTTAAGATGAGCAAGCTGATGGCCGAAGAACTGGAGAAAGCCGCCTGACAAAAAAAAAGGCAGTCGCGCTTACGCGCGACTGCCAATTGAGTTGACTGGACTCAGTCGTTACAGGCTGAGATCCAGATTCCTCAGAACTTCAAACCCAGGGTACGAATCACGTCCATCGTGACGTACTTCTTGCCTGAAGAAAGGCCATTGCGGTCTGCATAGCATTGAGCGGCCTGCAGTGTGCACTGACCCATGACGCCATCGATCTTGCACTCATTTCGGTTCGGGCCACATTTGCAGCAACCAGAGTCGTTCAGAGATGTCTGCAAGGCGGCGACGTTCTCGCGGGTCATATTGACTTCACACAAGACCGGGCGCCATTCGGTGCGCTCGTCGCTCACCTTGTTGTTGCGTGTCAAGGTTGCATACTCGGCCGAAATTGGGATACGACGCTCGGTAGCAGGTTTTGCCAACTTCGTCACTTCGACTTCGCCGTATACGGCGGGAATGACGATTTCGCGGGTCGTCTCAGGGCGAACCTGCCGAGTTACCTTCACAGTCCGGTATTCGGCGGGAATTGTGGCTTCACGCGTGGTAGCGGGCGTTTTCAAAACCGTCTTCTTGACCGTTTTGTACTGGGCCGGAGCCTCAATCTTGCGAGTCGTGGCAGCCGTTACGAGTACTTGCTTCTCGATAGTCTTATACGTAGCCGGAATTTCGACCAGGCACATCAAATCGCCAGTGTCTTCCACGCGAGTCTCGATTACCTTGAAGTCGCCAAAGCGCTTGATCGTCTGCGCCGCGCTTGCCATGGCGACACCACTGCCCGTGCCGACGCCAGTACCGCGCTTCCACTCTGTACGAGCAGGCTGGTCCAGTACGCGTTCCGTAACCGTTTCATAAACAGCGGGAACTTCGATCGTCTGCGTAGACGCAGGCTTTACCATTACTCGTTCTTCGATGGTCTCATACGCCGCAGGTAAGACGCTTAGCTTCGTGACTGCGGGCTTGACCAGTACGCGTTCTTCAACGGTCTCGTACTTGGCCGGAACGACCTCGAGCTTCTTGGAAGCTTCCTTGACGACTACCGTTTCCTTAGCCGTCTCGTAACGAGCAGGAATGATCTCGATGCGCTCTGATGCCGGACGCTTTACGACCCTTTCAGTGCTGGTCGTAAACTTGGCCGGAATAATTACGCGCGCATAGCACTCGCCCGGCTTCGGATTCGACGGCATCGAGCCCGTGTTGTTACTGGCCATGCCCGTCGTTTCAGTGCTGCTTGCGATGCGCGCTTCGGCATTCGCGAGATCACGGTTCTTCGCAGCCAGCGAGGATTCCAGCTGACTAATGCGTCGTTGTGAGGCCGCCAGATCAGCATCCGTAATTGCGCTGCTTCCGGCATCCACGGACGCGGTGTCCGCTGCCATACTTGAACACCCACTGGCAATAGCGGCACCCGCTAATACTGCCAGCATCTTCATTGTTACTTTTTTCATTTCCCTAACTCCTGATAGATCATTGTTGTGATAGTGGGCGGAGTATAGGGGGCGAAATACTATGTACGTCGCACTGTAACAATCGTTAACAATAGCGATGCCGGGCGCGTACGATGCCGGAACGGAAAGGGCGGGGGTAGGGCGAGCTTTGTTTCAGTCGGCCTTGGCGACGAGCTCAATGTGGTCTTCGATCATCTCGAAGCCGATAACGGCATTGGTGGCTGGATCGTAGACGGGATCGCCCTGCGTAAGGCAGGTCGTCGCGCTCTCCGAGCTCTTCTTAAAACAAAGATCAGCGCTGGAGTTAATAGTTTGCATGATCACTGAGCCGTCTTCGAGGCTGACGATGAGGACGGTCTCACTAGGCGCATCCGGTACCAGCATTACGCTCGCCTGGTGGACCAGGTCGGAAGCCGGACGTGACGCGGTGACGCTGGAAGTACAGGCAGTAAGGCCGACGATCACCGGCAGAAGGAATGCCCAGGACAGGTATTTCATAACACGCTCCACGGTCAATTCTGACCCTGAATGTCTCAGGGCCTGCCCCTGTGTTTTTGCCGGTCTTGACGTACTTTCTGCCTGCTTATTAGCAGGTTAGCAGCTGCATCGCGACGGCAAACGTGACCGGTGTCGCAATAAGTGAACCTGAACTGAAGGTTTGTGAACAAATGTCACAGTTGCTGAGCTGACGGCCATGCTGACGTAGACTTTCCGCAAGTTTTCAATACTCAAATAAACGTTAAGAGAGAATCGGAAATGGCAAAGAGCATCGAGAAAATTGAAGGAATCGGACCCAAGACAGGCGAGGCGCTGCGTGGTGCGGGCGTACGAACCGTCGAGAGCTTGCTGGAGGCAGCAGCAGACAAGAAATCGCGTGTTGCACTTGCCAAAAAGACGGGACTCAGTGAGACGCGTATTCTGAAGTGCGTCAACATGGCTGACCTGTTTCGGATTAACGGTGTTGCGAGTCAGTACGCAGAGCTACTCGAATGTGCGGGCGTTGATACGGTGAAAGAACTCAGGAATCGCAATCCCGAGAACCTGGCGGCGGCAATGGCCGAAGCAAACAATGCCAAGAATCTCGTGCGTCGTGCTCCGTCGACTGTAGTCGTAAGCGACTGGGTTGCGCAGGCTAAGAAACTGCCGCCAAGAATTACGCACTAAGCAGGCGGCGAAGAGCCCTGTGCCACAGCTTGAGAATGTAAACTACTGACGGTGAGCGCAAAGATGACAAACGTGACGGGTGGGCCAGGCAAACCGATTGAGATTACGGATCCATTCGCGCGCAGGCTCATTGGTAAGTACCTGGACAACCGTAAGGACGATATCGGCAAGTTGACGAAAGCGCTGGCCGACTCGGATTTCGACGCGATTCGTGTCACCGGACATAACCTGTACGGTTCCGGTGCCGCGTACGGCCTCGACGATATCTCCTGGATCGGCGCGAGCATCGAAAAAGCGGCGGACGCGAACGATATCTTCGCCATCGAGCAGGCGATCGATGAGCTGAGACTGTTCCTGCAACGGCTCAGGGTGCTCTAGGGTCCGCGCGCCGGCCCTGGATTTGAAATAATCCCCTATTATTTCCGGCACTTGGCGCGTAAACCGCTATAATCAGCGCACGACTGGCGCGAATCTACCAAAAATAAAGCCGCCGGTCCCTGGCCGGCCCAACGGGAACGTCCCTCGGTCGATTGGAGCAACAATTTGCGAGTGGCAATTCTCGAAGACGATCCGGATCAGGCCGAGCTGGTGAAGCTCTGGCTGATGAACGCGGAACACACTGTCGATTGCTACGGTGACGCGGGGAGTTTTCTGCGTGCCGTAAGGCGCGACAGCTTTGACCTATACATGCTCGACTGGATGCTGCCGGATCTCAGCGGTATCGAAGTTCTGAAGAAGCTTCGCAAGAGTATGGACGATTACACGTCCGTTGTGATCGTGACGGCAAAGGACGAGGAACAAAGCATTGTCCGAGGTCTTGAAGCCGGCGCAGACGATTATCTTGTGAAGCCCGTTCGGCGGGCCGAACTGGTGGCGCGCGTGGCTGCGGTGCTGCGTCGTGCCGCAGGCAACAAGCCAGAAGAAGAAGTACTTGATATCGCCCCGTACTCGCTAAGCGTCGCCAGCAAGACGCTCAGTCTCGAAGGGGAGAAGATTGGCCTGACGAACAGGGAGTTTGAACTGGCACTGTTCCTTTTTCGAAACGCCGGAAAAATGATATCGCGGCATCACATGCTCGAATCTATTTGGGGCATCGAGAATAAATCGGTATCGACACGCACCGTTGATACTCACATAAGTCGCTTGAGGAAGAAGCTCAAACTCACAAAACAAAACGGCTGGCTACTCTCGGCGATATACCAGCATGGCTATCGACTAGAGAAAGTGAACGGCTAGAGAATCGACGCATAATGATGGATGCGAAGCGTTAGAAATTACGAGGTAGAACGGTATGGTAAAAAAACAAACTCGAAACCAGGGCGAATTGTCTGCGGAAAACGTTGACGGCAATGTCGATAAGATTCGCGAGATCTTGTTCGGTGGACAGATGCGCGATTACGAGCAGCGGTTCGCGGATCTAGAGACGCGGCTCACGAAGAACATCGAGCTGATTTCCAGCAATTTCGAAAAACGCATGGAGCGACTTGATACGTTTGCCAAGCGTGAGATCGAAAAGCTCACTGAGCAGGTGAAAGACGAGCGTAAGTCTCGCCGTGAAGACGGCAAGCAGGGCTCCAAGGAACTCAAAGGACTGGCGCAGCAGCTGGAGTCCTGGTACGCGGAGCTCGAGGAGCAGATCGGCAGCGAGACGCAGGAGCTGCGCGGTTTACTGCAGGAACAGAGCGAGGAGCTGTCGGGGATGGTTAGTGACACCCACGACCAGCTCAGCAAAAGCCTGGCCTCAGAAACCCGAAGCCTGGCCGATGACAAACTCGCGCGCGAGGATTTGGCCGCTATCTTGACTGAGCTATCGTCACGCCTGAAGAAAGGTTCCAAGTCGCCGGGCGCCTGAACGTGCCTGAGTCGGAATCGCGATGAATGATCTCGAGCAGCTGAAGGAACTCCTTTTCGGTGCGGAAAAGGAAGCGCTGGATTCGATCTCCGAACGCGTCGAGCGTCGCGAGATACGCACGGCTGACGTGGCCGATATTCTACCCGAGGCCATTTATCAGAGTCACAAGAAGGACTCGGAGCTGGTTGAGTCACTGACGGATCCGGTGGGTGAATGCCTGCAGCGAGCGTTTCGAGACGACCCGCAAACCTACGGCGACGCCCTGTATCCGATTATGGGTCCTGCCATCCGTAAGTCGATCATGCATGCCTTGCGCACGTTCACTCAGCAGATCAACGAAGCGGTCGAACACAGTATCAGCCCGAAGGGCCTGAAATGGCGCTGGCAAGCGTCGCGTGCGGGCGTGCCGTTTGGCGAATTTCTCCTGCAAAAGACCCTGCGCTACCGCATCGAGCAGGCTTACCTTATCAGCCGGGAAAACGGACTGCTGGTGGAGCATGTGCATCACGAGAGCTCCAAAATAAAAGACAGCGACGCCGTTTCGGCGATGTTCACGGCGATCCAGGATTTCGTCAAAGAGTCGTTCTCGCCCGACCGGACGGGTCGACTCGAATCTGCGGATATGGGCGACTTCACACTGTGGGCGGTGCATGGGCCGCACGCACTGCTCGTCTGCGTCATACGCGGCGTGCCACCGAAAAGCCTTCGTGCGGACCTTACTGCCATCCTGGAGCGTATCCATTTTCGCTATGGAGAGGCGATTCGCGACTACAAAGGCGACACCTCCACGATTCCCGACGTCGACGTCGAGCTTGAACGCTGCCTTCAGTTCGAAGCGCGTGAGACAAGTGCGAAGACGCGTCGGGGCCCGTCACTCTTCATGATCATGGTCTTGCTGCTGCTGGCCGCTGCTGCGTCTTTCTTTGTGATCAGGGGCTGGCTGTATTCACAACAACAGCAAGAGCTCGGGGCGGTGCTTGAGGCGACGCCCGGTATCCATGTGACGGAGTTGAGCCGCGATGGCAGAGATTTTCTTGTGCGTGGGCTTCGGGACCCGCTGGCGGTCAGCGTCGTGGGCGTGGCTGAGAGCATCGACATTCCGGCGGATCGAATCAATGTCAGCACACAGCCGTTCCAGTCGCTGCAGCCAGAGATGATCGCGGCGCGAGCGGCGCAGATGTTCGGTCGGCCTGATTCAGCTCGATTCATTGTTGCTGGCACGAACCTCGTGGTGGAAGGCGATGCGCCGTGGTCGTGGCAACGGACATTACGGGCTCGTTTTGGGAGCCTGGCGGGCGTCGAGTCGCTCGATACCAGTGGGCTGACAGCGACGGATCGGCAGCAATTCGCGGCGCGCGTCGAAGGCATGAAGCAGCGCAAGTTCTACTTCCAGACCGGCGTCGAGTTTCTGCAGGACAATGACATTGCGCTCGGCGAGTACGCGGCAGAGCTCAGCGAGCTGCAGAAGGATGCCGCTGCTTTCGACTATTCGTTGCTTGTCAGCGTAAGAGGCTCTGCTGACGCATCCGGCGATGGCGCAACGAACGCCGAACTTGCGGGTCAACGTGCAAACACGGCAGCGGGTGTCCTTGTAAGGTCCGGAGTAGCAACGAAGATCGTCAGCGAACCAGAAATCGCCGACGGTCCGCCGGTTCAGGACATCAGCAAGCGTTACGTCGAGATTGATCTGCAGTTGCAGGCAATACCGAATCTGCCATGACGCCGGTGACAAGCAAGGTTTGTGTGGTCGGCGACTTCGCAGTCGGGAAGACCAGCGTCGTGGAGCGATTCGTAACCAACCAGTTTTCCGACAAATACCTGAGCACTGTTGGCGTGAAGATCGATACCAAAGAAATCGACTTTCCCGCGCGCGGTGTCGCACACAAGCTGGTCATCTGGGACGTGGCGGGTTCGGACAAGTTCGGTGACACTGAATTTGCCTACTTGCGTGGTGCCAGCGGCTATATTTATGTCGCCGACGGTACGCGGCCCGCGACGCTGACGGCTGTAGAGCAGCTGCACGGCCAGATCACCGAAAAGTACGGCCCTGTTCCGAGCGTATTGCTGGTCAACAAGCGTGATTTGACGGTCGAATGGCAGGTCAGCGACCAGCGTTTTGAGAAGCTGGCGACCAGCTTCCTCAGCGCCTTTCGCACCAGTGCGAAGACCGGCGACGAGGTCGACCAGGCATTCACCCTAATAGCCGAGCGGATAATCGACAACGACCTGCTGGACGCATAGTGGACCTACCGGAAACCGTCGTCAGCTACCTGCAGGAAGACTATCTTTCTGAAACCAGGCCTTTCTGCCTGCTGATCGATTCGCAGTACCGGCTTGTCGAAAGCTGGGGGGATGGCAACTGGTGTGGGCTGGCTGGCATCGAGCCTGCGACGGATATCCGTGACGTGGCGCCCTTTCTGGTCGGCATTCCTCTGGACGCGAAACAAAATTTCGAGTTCCTGGAGACGCCCGGGGGTTCCGTCGTGAACATGCATATAGTTCCCGAGGGCGACAATTGCTACGCGATCTTCCTGGACGCGAGCGCCAATCACGGCGCCATTCATTCGAGGCAGCAGTCGGTCAATGAACTACGACTGATGCATGCGCGCCAGCATAAACTCATCGGGCGCCAGCGCGAACTCATCAGCGAACTCGTCGAGGCAAAATCGGAGCTGGATCATCATCGTCGTGAGGCAGAGCGGATCAGCGAGAACAAGAGCCGATTCATTGCAATGATGTCCCACGAGTTTCGCACGCCACTGGCGTCAATCATCAATTACGCAGAACTCGCCACGGAAGCGACAAGCGGCAGCAACGACATTCAAAAGAGTGTCGAGACCATATCCCGATCGGCCCGCCACCTGACGTCCCTCGTCGAGGCGGTTCTCGATGATGCCAGTCTCGATGCCGGCCAGGTCGAGTTACTGGAGTTCGACTTCGATATCCTGGCTTTGTTGAATGACATGGCGGCAATGATGGCGCCGCTGGCGGCGGAGAAAGGACTGTCGTTCGCGACCTATGTTGATCCTGATATGCCGAGACGCATTCATGCGGACGAAGTGAGGTTGCGGCAGATCCTCATTAACCTGCTTGGCAACGCTGTGAAATTCACGCACGAAGGCGGCGTGAAGCTGACCGCGACCCACAATGATGGCAGGATCGTCGTCACGGTCAGCGACTCAGGCCCGGGGATCAGCGCTGACGACCAGGAGAGAGTATTCAAAGCGTTTGAACGCGGTAGCGGCCGGGGCGAAACGGGTGCAGGGCTCGGTCTGACCATAACGCTGCGCTTGGTTGAGCTTATGGGTGGTGAGGTGTCGCTGGACTCCATGCCTGGTGAAGGCTGCACCGTCAGCGTGCATATGCCGGTTGCCGCAAGCGACGATGCGGCCTCCACCAACGTACCGGTCCTGCCGACTCCGAGCGACGATACGATCGCGTCGAAGGCGCTTAGCATTCTGATCTGCGATGACGATGAAGACATGATCGCGCTGCTTGAGCACTACCTGCACCGATCCGGCTACGGTCTGATTACCAGCTCCAACAGTTCTGAAGCGATCGACAAGGCGCTCAAGTATGACCCCGACCTGGTGCTGATGGACTGCAATGTGCCGGGTGTTGGTGGCGTGGTCGCAGCAAAAGTGCTGCGCGAGAGGGGATATGCTAATCCTATCGTCGCGCTGACCGCCTCAAAACTGAGTGAAGAGCAAAAGCTCGCCTTCACGCACTTCTTTCGAAAGCCGGCTCCAATGCAGGAATTACTGACGGAGATAAAGCGCCTGACGCATTAAGCCGTTCGCAATTGTGAACGATTGTTGCGAAACCTCGCTCCAGCCCGATTTGCCGGTACGATCCCC
>RCNG010000303.1_pt1 | contig 21551 bp, 22 predicted proteins | sample 2041371 | NCBI WGS metagenome assembly RCNG01 (sample SAMN09708227, study PRJNA481090) | Marine sediment metagenome, whole genome shotgun sequencing project. | biome: marine sediment; feature: ocean; material: sediment; isolation source: Sewage treatment plant 1 marine sediment (STP1) ... | reverse complement strand
GGCTTGGTGGCCGAAATGCCGTCGCGCCGCAACGAGCACAAGCGACGCCCAAAAACCAGGGCCGTCGCCACGATCCTCTTCTCCATCGGTACCCTCTCCGGATCGGCCTATCTGGCAATCGACGGCGAAATTCTCGCCGCCCTGTTGCGAGCGTTGACCGGCTCGAATCATCCGATCCCCACTGCCGGGCCTGCGATCGGCGATATCGGCGATGTCTCCGGTGGCGTCTATCAGCAAAACTCCCGCAACACCTATCTCTACAACAATGAATTCCGGGTGGAAGTCATCCGCAGAACGGACGATTCCCCGATACCGAACCAGGAACTGCGCGATAAGCTGTTGTTGGTGATCGAGGGTCTGGTTGCCGCCCTCGACCGCGACGAGGCCCTTCCGGGGGCGCTTCAAGACCTGGGGCAAACGTTGGGATCGATCATCGAAGAAACGCCGATCTCCGGATACCAGCTCACCGCGCGGCAGTTCACGCTCGAGCCCGGCACGGCCTACTTCCTCCCGGGCGGCGCCAACAGTTTCGCCTATCTGGGCACGGCGGCGGAGGACGATCCCGGCAGCATCACCGTCATGCGCAACGGACGCCGGGTGAGCATGCGCATCGGCAGCATCCGCATCTTTGCTCAAGGCGACCAGACCTGCCGCCTCGTCCTCCACGAGATCGCCGAAAACCACGCCGCGGCGACGTTTTCCTACGTCTGTCAGCCGACCTGAATGGATCGATAGGCAAGGTTCCAAAAACGCCGTTTATTCACCCGCACTTCGAATACCCGCAGCTGGTGCAGGTGTCGCAATCCTCCTGGCGGATCAGGGTCGGGGAGCCGCATTTGGGGCAGCTGCGGAACCGGGTGCCGGTACCTTCGCCGACGGCTTTGCGCGCCTTCTCGGTCATTGCCTCGCCGCGGGCGCCCGGCGCGGGCAGGAAGCCGATGCCCATCATGTGCTGTTCGATCACCCCGCCGATCGCCGCCAACAGCGAGGGCACGTAGCGACCGCCGACCCACTGGCCACCACGCGGGTCGAACACCGCCTTCAGCTCCTCGACCACGAACGACACGTCGCCGCCGCGGCGGAACACGGCGCTGATCATTCGGGTCAGCGCCACCGTCCAGGCGTAATGTTCCATGTTCTTGGAATTGATGAACACCTCGAACGGGCGGCGACGGCCGTCCTGAACAATGTCGTTGAGGGTGATGTACATGGCGTGGTCGCTCTCCGGCCAGCGCACCTTGTAGGTGCTTCCCGGCAGCGCCTCCGGTCGGTCGAGGGGCTGGAACATCTGGACGATGGCGCCGGAGTCTCCGAGGTCCCGGGGCATGGCCTGAGCCGCCGGCGCCTCCAACGGCAACTCGGGCTGGGCGGTCGCCGCTTTCGCCTGATCCCCCTCCCTGACCTCGAGCACCGCACCGGTGACCTCGTTGGGCCGGTAGGTGGTGCACCCCTTGCAGCCGAGTTCGTAGGCCTGCAGGTAGATGTCCTTGAAGTCCTCGAACGAGATGTCTTCGGGACAGTTGATGGTCTTGGAGATCGAGCTGTCGATGTACCTTTGCACCGCCGCCTGCATCACCAGGTGGTCGTTGGGGCTGAGCCCCTGGGCATCGACGAAATACTCGGGAACCGCGGTCCCTTCGCCCTTGAGCCGGCGGAACAGCCGGTAGGCGTAATCGGAAACCTCTTCCTCCCGACGCCTGCCGTCGGGCATCAGCACATGGCGGGCGTACTTGAAGCTGAACACCGGCTCGAGTCCCGACGAGACGTTGTCGGCGAACAGCGAGATGGTCCCGGTCGGCGCCACCGAGGTCAGCAGCCCGTTGCGGATCCCGTGCTCGGCGATCGCCGCGCGCACGTCCTCCTCCAGATCGGCGATGTTCTCGCCGGCCAGGTACTTCTCCCGGTCGAACAACGGGAAGGCACCCTTTTCCTTGGCCAACTCGACCGACGCGAGGTAGGCGGCCCGCCGGATCGTCCGCATCCAGGCCTCGGTCAGGCGCACCGCCTCATGGCCGCCGTAGCGGGCGCCGCACATGATCAGCGCATCGGCGAGACCGGTGATCCCGAGGCCGATTCGGCGCTTGGACCTGGCCTCGTGCTCATGCTCGGGCAGCGGATAGCGGGAGACATCGATGACATTGTCCATCATCCTGACCGCGGTGGCGACCAGCGTCGCCAGCACATCTTCGTCGATACCGGCCTCGGCTTCGAACGGATGCTCGACCAGCCGGGTCAGGTTCACCGAACCGAGCAGGCAGGTGCCATACGGCGGCAATGGCTGTTCACCACAGGGATTGGTGCCGTGGATGTCTTCGCAGTAGTGGAGATTGTTGAGGCGGTTGATGCGGTCGATGAATACCACCCCCGGCTCGGCGTAGGCGTACGTCGCCCGCATGATTTTGTCCCACAACTCGCGGGCCGGCAGGCTCTTGTAGGCGACGCCGCCAAAGGTCAGCTCCCAAGGCGCGTCCTCCTTGACCGCCTGCATGAAAGCATCGGTGACCAGCACCGACAGATTGAACATGCGGAGCCGTCCGGGTTCCCGCTTGGCCTCGATGAACGCCTCGATGTCGGGGTGGGTGCAGCGCATCACCGCCATCATCGCGCCGCGCCGGGAGCCCGCGCTCATGATCGTCCGGCACATGGCGTCCCATACGTCCATGAACGACAGCGGTCCCGACGCATCCGCCCCGACTCCTTCGACCGGCGCTCCCTTCGGCCTCAGGGTGGAGAAGTCGTAGCCAATGCCGCCACCCTGCTGCATGGTCAAGGCGGCCTGCTTCAGGTGCTCGAAGATGCCGCTCATGTCGTCGGGGATGTCGCCCATGACGAAGCAGTTGAACAGGGTCACCCGGCGTCCCGAACCGGCGCCCGACAGGATCCTTCCGGCCGGCAGGAACTGGAAATCCTCCATCGCTTCGTAAAAACGTTGCTGCCAGAGGGGCTGTTCCTTTTCCGGCCTCGCCAGTTCCGTCGCCACCCGGAGCCAACTGTCGGCGATGGTCTTGTCGACGGGTTGACCGTCGACGGTCTTGAGCCGATATTTCATGTCCCAGATTTGCTGGGAAACGGGCGCCACCTGCATTGTCCGAGCCCTCAATATTTTCCGATTTGCTTGCCGCAGATAACGCCGCCGCGGCGGGCAACGTTTCAACGACGGCTCAACTGTAAGCTGCGGCGGAAACGACGTCAACGACAAGCGTTCCCGTTATGTTTCCACGGAGTTATCCCCGTTTCTTATCGAGAATCTTCCTTGACCGGTAGGATGTTGCGCAAGTTATTCCCGGGTTTGGTGGCCCGCGGCCGGAATCTTATCCACAGGGTCGGCAGTGGGGGCCGGCGGATTTCCGCCGCCGCGGAGCTGCTGTTCCCCTTGTTCGCGCAATCGCTCTGAAGCGGTTTCGATGCGGTCGCTCAGCTCCTTGAGGAACTTGCGACGCTCGAGACCGCCCGGCATTGGCGGCAGGAACTCGAGGGTAATCACGCCGGGATGCTTGAGAAAGCTGCGCCGCCCCCAGAACACACCGGAATTGAGGGCTACCGGAATGACTGGGACGTCGCAGGCCGCATAGAGGACGGCGACGCCGGGCTGGTACTGCCCAGGTGCGCCGGGCGCCGAACGGGTTCCTTCCGGGAACACGACGATCTGGCTGCCCTCGGCGAGGGCACGTTGGACACTGGGGGTCATCGCCTTCAGCGCGCGGAACCCGGCGCCGCGGTCGACCCCGACGCTTCCCGACTTGCGCAGGTGCCAGCCGATGAAGGGAATTCGGAACAGCTCCCGTTTCATAACGTAGACCGGGTCATCGAGGAGAATGTGGAAGATCAGCGTGTCCCAAGTCGATTGATGCTTGGAAGCAACAATGGCGGCGGCGGACGGCAAGTGCTCGCGACCGACGATTCGGTAGCGGAGCCCGCAGGTGATGCCGAGCATTCCGATCAGGCCACAGGTCCATACCCGCGCGGCCTTCTGCATGTACCGGCGCGGCAACGGCAACAGCGGCACGAAGCCAACCGAGATCAACGCCGTCCAGGCAAGAGCGCCGCCAAAGAATAGGATCGATCGAATCGCCTTCATCGCTCGCTCATGCCCCCTCGCGGCCGAACACTCGGGTCGTCCCATGGTCCAGCCAAGCCAACAGAAACTTGTGGTACTCGCCGATGATCAGCGCCGTGGTGCCAGGCCACAGCCACCAACGCTCCCGCTTGACGTGACCGGGGAATACCGGGTGCGGAACCACCGTGGTGTCGGGAAGAGCAAAGCGGAATTCGAGCAGACTTCTCGGCATGTGGTAGCTGGCGGTGACCAGGCGTAAAGAACGGTAGCCGTGGTCTCGCATCCAGGCGGCGGTCTCGACGGCGTTGCCGGCGGTATCCTGTGCACCGTGACCGGTTTCGACACGCGTTTCCAACCCGTCCAAGGTGGTCCCCGCCGTTTTCAACAATTCGGCGATGTCGACGCTCTCATGGACACCGGAAACGAAGACCCTGCCGGCCTTGTCGTCCGCCAGCAATTGCAAGCCGGTACTCAACCGTTCGCTGCCGCCGGTCAACACGACGATGGCATCGGTGGGGGTGTCAGCATCGGCGACCGTCTCGGGTATCGTTTCGGCGAACCGGAAAAGGCCGTATCCCCAAGCGCCGCCCGACAGCAACAGCAGAACGATGATACCGACACCCAGGATTCCGGTACGACGGCGGCGATATGGGCTCGATCTCCGCATGGATTAAGCTCTCAGAGTCCGGCTCGTAATGTATTGCGTGTTTTCAACGAGTTGGAAGGGTGCCCCTGCGGCGTCAACGCACCTCGACGATGCTCCAGCATCGCCTTCGGCGCGTTTCCTGGCAGGGGCACCCTTCCAACTCGCCCTACGGGAGCCTTGTGTTCGCGCCCCAATGCGTCGAGCCGCCCTTGTGATGCTCCAGCATCACGGCGGCCGTCTCTCCTGCCGGAGGCGCGAACACAAGGCTTTGAAAAAACACAATACATTACGACCCGGACTCTCAGAACATACTCGCCAGGTTGCGCATTACCGTCACCCGGGCGGTCAACATCGCGATCACCGCCACCGCGATCGGCAGTACGGCGAGGATCAGCCAATGAGCCGGCGCCAGGGCCAAGTCGGGCAGGGGGCCACCCTGTAGCTTCGCCGCCAGTTGGTCGATGCCGACCAACGTCGCTACTCCAGGCAACAAGCCGATCGCCCCTCCCTTGAGCCCCAAGGCCAGCGCCCGATCCGCGAACTGTCGGGCAACGTACGAATCCTGTGCTCCGATCAGGTGCAAAACTTCTATGGCGTCCAAGTGAACCGCTAGTCCCGAGCGGGTGGCGTACACGACTGTGCCGGCGATGACCAGTCCAATCAGCGCCAATATAAGACCGGCCAGCACTTCGACTGTATGGATCAGGCGAAGCAATCGGTCCAACCAGACCCGGTGGTCATCCAAAGCGACGCCCGGGACCGCCGCGGCCAGACGCTCCGCCAGTTTTTCGGTGTCGAGATCGCTGCCGGGCTTCATCCGCACATCGATGAGTTGCGGCAACGGCAGATCGAGTTTGGCGTCGACTTCGCCCAACCAGGGTTCCAACAAGGCGGCGATCCGGCTTTCGGGAATGGGTTCGGCGTGGGCCACCTCGGGCGTGGCGCGCAGAACGTCAAGCGCCAAGCGCAGGTGACCGCCAGCGTCCTCCGTGCTGTCGGCCGGCGCGATATGGACCGTCAACGTGCCGCCGAGCCCTCTTTCCCAGCGCCCGGCAGTGCCGTTTATCACCAGGACGCCGGTCAACGCGAGAACCGCCAAGTAAACCATGAACGCGATCAGCCACGGCAGAAACCGGCCGAGCGGGTCGCGATCCAGCGCCAGGTCGGAACGGTGGCCAAACATTCAGGCGATGTCCTCGATCGCCGGCGCCTCGGTCGATCGCGTCACGCCGGACCCACCGTTCGCCGATGCCGACGCCCGCGCCACCGCAGCCGCCTTCGGGTGTTCCATCCACAGCCTCCCGTGCTCCATTCGCAGCCTTCGGTGGCCGATTCGACCGGCCAGAGATCGGTTGTGGGTGGCGACGACAACCGTGGTGCCCAGCCTGTTCAACTCTTGGAACAGGTGCATCAGTCGTATCGCGATATGATCGTCGACATTGCCGGTAGGCTCGTCGCCGAGAAGCAACTTCGGCCGGCCGACCACGGCCCGGGCGATCGCCACGAGTTGTTGCTGGCCGCCGGACAACGCCTGCGGCCGCGCCTCGAGGTGTTTCTCGAGGCCGACCCATGCCAGCAGATCGACCACATGCTTGCGAACTTCACTCTCATGACAACCGGCGACACGCAGCGGTAGCGCGACGTTGTCGAACGTGGAAAGATGGTCGAGCAGGCGGAAATCCTGAAAGACGACGCCGATTCGTCGCCTGAGCGCCGGCAGCCGCGCGCGGGTCACCGTCGCGATATCGTCGCCGAACAACGTGATCCGGCCGCGCGTCGGCCTCATCGCCAGATACATCAGGCGCAGCAATGTCGTTTTGCCGGCACCGCTCGGCCCGGTCAGGAAGTGGAACGCGCCGGCCTCAAGTTCTAACGATACGTTGTCGAGAACCTCCGGCCCGGCAGCATACCTGAGCCCCACCTCCTCGAAGCGTACGATGACCTCTTTTCTCTCGGGGGTCCCCATGTGCCGTCCACCTGCGTGCCCTCGATGATAGGGCGACTAATATACGATTAGGCTCACCATCCCCCGTAGCTTGCGTTATCGGGACCAGAAGCCTATAAACCGCAAAAGCTTACCACACCCTGTCGGCGATGATTATAACCTGTCCGCGCTGTTCGACACGCTACACCGTCGACCCCGCCGACGTTGGACACCAAGGCCGCAGGGTCAGGTGCTCCAATTGCGGGAGTCAATGGGATCAAGCACCGTGGTCACCGGATCACGGCGCGGAACCGACAGCCGGCCCGTCCGGGCCGGGGACGGCAGTCTCAATACCGCAACCTGAACCTCAACCTCAACTCCGGCAACCGTCCCCCGACCGCGATCCCGATTCGCAACCAATGGCCGCAGCCGGGGCCTCGCCGGACGGCGAAAGCGTGTCTCCTGTCGAACCGCATAGGGATGCGACACCGGCGGCACCCGGTGAGCCGAAATCCGCCGAGCCTCGCGTCGACATCGGCGACGACAATCGTGCCGACACCGGCGAGAAACCTCAGGACCCGGCTGAAGGCGAACCGATTCCGGCGGTACTGACCGCCGCCCGGGCCGATCCGCCACAACCCGCACAATCGCGGAATCGACGGGCGAGCGGTGGTCTGATCGCCGCCCTGGTCGTCGGAGCGACGATGATCGCGGTAGCGGCGTTGATTTTGGCCCGCGATCCGATCATCGCCGCCGTCCCCGGAGCCGCGAAGATCTACGGGATGGTTGGTCTTGCCAATGAAGAGCTTGGCGCCGGGCTGGACATCCGTGACGTGAGTTCTTCCCGCGAGCCGACCGGTGAAAACGAAACGCTAGTGATCGAGGGTGTCATCGCCAACACCTCGAACGAGCCGAAAAATGTCCCGCTGGTCCGCGTCGCACTGTTCGATGCCGACAACGTGGAGCTTCAGTTCGTCACGACATCGACGGACCAACTGGCGCTGCCTCCAGGGGAAACCGTCGACTTCAAGGCGCGGCTTGAAAACCCGGCGGCGACGGCGCGCCGAATCAAGGTGACGTTCGCCCCTCGTGACGAGAGTTGATAAGAATTAGCAGACCGCCGACGGATCAAAATCGGCGCAATAGCCGTTCGATATAGTCCAATTCCGGGAGTGCCCGGTGGCGCTGCCCGGCGCGCCGTCGAAGCTCCCGAAGGATTTTCTGCGCCCGGTGCAACTCGACGCGATCGGGAATCTTGATCTGACCGGCATCGAGCCCGCGGTATCCGCCCTCGGGCGATCGCCCGAAAATGTCACCGCCCTCCTCGCCGTCATCGTCAGGATCGCCGGCGAACATTCCAGAGAGTCCGCCCAACTGACGGGCCATCGCCTCGCCGGCAGATTCCACGGCTTGGTTCAGGTGCTCCAACGCCTTTGTCTGTTTCTCCACTGCTGTTCCGAGGTGACCATCGCCCAGCGCATCGACGGCGCCGCGCATCGCCCGCTCGGCTTTGCCCACCGGTGCCGGAATTCCGCCGATGAAGCTGTCGAGCCGGAGCATTTGTTCGCCCAATTCTCGCCGCAATGCATCTTGTTCGGCCGCGCCCTCCTTCGGTCCTGACGTCGGCTCTCCCGGTTCGCCCCGGTCCTGTTTCGCCCGCCGCGCCCGCAATTGCTGAAATGTCTCATCGAGCAGGTCCTGTTGCCGCTGCCCAAGGTTCCTGAGCGCCTGCATCAGCTTGTGCGCCTCGATCAGATCGCGGCGCGAGTCGCTGTTCTCGAGGCCCATGCGGAGGCCGTCGAGCATCTTCTGCAATTCCGCGAGCAACTGGCGGGCACTGTCGCGCGCACCGGTTCGGGCAAGCTGACGCGCCATGTCTATCAGTTCCCTGAGATCGTCCGAACGTAACATCTCGCGGCTGATCCCGAGGTCGGTGGGCGAGCCGGTCTCTCCGCGGCGGGCCAGTTCGGCCGACATTGCCGCGAGATATCGGTCGAGAGCCCGTTGCAACTCGTCCATCAGGCGGTCGATCTCATTCGCTTCCGAATCCCGGCGCAACGCCTCCCACAGGCGTTGCCGGGCATTACGCAATTCCCGCTCGGCAACGGGGACATCACCTTCCTCGATCCTTAGCGCCGTATCCCACAATAGGTATCGCACCGACGACAATGCTTCTGGCTTCCGGTCGCGAATGAGGCGGGCCGCGGAAACGGCGAGGGCGAGCGAAACGACGGTATCATCGGCAAAATGGTCGGGCCGGGCGGCAATTTGCCTCAGTGCGAGAGAGACACCGCCTCGGACCAAGAGGGAGTTACCGGACAGTCGCTTGCGCTCGGCGACGATCGCCCGGGCCACGGGATGTGAAAACGCTTTTTCCGGCAGCACGATCTCGGTGACGTCACTGGAGCCGGTCTGTCCGCCCGTATCCTCGGCCTCCAAATGGATCAGCACCGGCTCGCCCGCCAATGGATGGGCGGTGAGGTCGTGGGTGCCGCTACCGGCGACCGACGTTGCTTTCAAGGCCGGCAGCGGCAAAGACAGCCGGACAGCTTCCTCGCCGGCCGTGACTGTGTCTTCGCGCGTACCTCGGATCACCACGGTGACATTGTCGACGCCATAGTCGTCGGATGCCTGATAAGCGAGCCTGAGGAACGCACCGACCGTCGTATCTGGCGGTTCGGCGAACGCGACGTTCGGAGGCCGGTCCTCGATCACCCACAACGTCCAGGCGGCGAGATCGCGCCCGTCGGAGCTCACCGCCAACCGATTCCCGTCCTCGATGACCGTTTCGGCGCGATACGTGGTGGGGCTGTCTGTTTCCTCCATCGCGGCGAAAGGCGTCTCGTGGTCGCCGACATGAAGCCCGGGTGCCGTTTCCAGCCCGCTTGCTCGGGCGAGAACGGTGCTGCCGCGCGGAACTTCGACGACTCCATTCCCCGCAGTCTCCGACGATCGAGCACTGTCGAGAAATAGCGGCGCAATGCCGGTGTAAGCCGGCGGCGTGATCCATAGCTCCAGGGCCACCGGGCCTTGCTGGCTTCCGGCGAAGTGCGGCGTCAGCGCCCGCCCGAGCCGAGGGCCGGCGTCGCCGGCGCCCGCCGCCAGGCCGATGACCAGCAGCAACACGACACCTGCCCGGATGCCCCAGGGTTCCCGGCGGGCCATTTCCGGCGTTGGCGGCCGCACCGAGAGATTTTCCACCGCCGCCGTCATGCGACGGAGGTGAGCCTCCCACAGGGTCTGCGCGGCGGGAGTCGCCGCTCCGGTCGCCAGCCGGTCGTCCAAAGCGGCGAGGGGCCGATGGTCGAGGCCGCTGTCCCGTTCGATCCGGCGGCGAGCGGCATCCCGGTCAACCGGCCGGAAACCGGCCACCCCGTAGCGCAAGGCGACAGCGATGACGGCAAGGAAAGCCAACAGAACCACCGCGTGCAGCCACCCGGGCAAACCTGGCAGCAGGTCGAGGAGGGCGACCGCGACGAATACCCCGACAACCGCGATCGCCGGCCACAGCCTCGGCCACAAGCGTTCCCATAGCAGCGCCGCACCGGCCAGCCGCAGCAACAACCGATAGCGTCGGGTACCGCGGCCGGTCACGACTGGCCTCTGGCCTTGCTCCGTATATCGGCAGGCCCGCTTGCTTCCAACCAATCGGGCATCCGCTGGCGGGCCAGCAGCTCGTCCTCCGACGACCGGTCGCTGACCACCGCGAAGTCTTCGCCGTTGACCATCACCTCCGGCACCAGCGGTCGGCCGTTGTAGGTGGACGCCATCACCGCCCCATACGCACCGGCGGTTCGCATCACCAGCAGCTCGCCGGCGGCGACTGGCGGCATTGGCAGGCGAGTCGCGAAGGTATCCCCGGTTTCGCAGATCGGGCCGACCACGTCCTTCTCGGCGAGTTCGACGTCCGCCGCCGTCTCGACAACCGGCACGATGGCATGGCTGGCGCCGTACAGTGCCGGCCGAAGCAGATCGTTCATCGCCGCGTCGGCGATGACAAAGGTGCGTGTCGCGCCTTCCTTGACGTAGATGATCCGGGTCAGCAAAACCCCGGCGTTGCCGACCAGCATCCGGCCCGGCTCGAAAATGATCCTGCAACCCAGGTCGCCGAGCGACCCCTTGACCACCTCAGCGTAAGCCTGCGGTGTCGGCACCGGCGACGTTTCCTCGCCGTAAGGAATGCCGAGGCCGCCGCCAACATCGAGGGTCAGGACGTTGTGGCCATCCGCACGGAGCATGGCGACCAGATCGCGAAGACGCTGAAAGGCCGAGCCAAACGGCGCGAGATCGGTCACCAGGGAGCCGATGTGCACGGCAACGCCGACTATATTGATCCCCGACATTTCGGCGGCGCGGGAATAGACACCGTGAGCGGCGGTCCACTCGATCCCGAACTTGTTCTCGCTCTTGCCGGTGCTGATCTTGGCGTGGGTGTTGGCATCTACGTCGGGGTTGATGCGGACCGCTACCGGAGCCCTTACTCCGAGCGATCGGCCGATGCGATCGAGCGCCTCCAGTTCGGGCACGGATTCCACGTTTATCTGCATGACCCCGGCACGGAGTGCCGCTGCCAGTTCGTCACCGGTCTTGCCGACGCCCGAGAACACGATGCGACCGGCGGGAACGCCTGCCACCATTGCTGCTTTCAGTTCGCCGACGGAGACGACGTCCGCGCCGGCGCCCAGCCGGGCGAGGGTGCCGATCACCGCAATGTTGGAATTGGCCTTGACCGCATAACAGATGGATGCCTCAAGTCCGTCCAAGGCGTCGGCGAACACCCGATAGTGACGTTCCAGCGTTGCCGTCGAATAGACGTAGACAGGGGTTCCAACCGCTTCGGCGATCCGCTCGATCGGTACGTTCTCGGCATATAGCCGGCCGTTCTTGTATTGGAAATGGTCCATTGGGTCTCTGCCTGGCCGCTACCAGCCCGGGTACTGGCGCGGGTAGTCGGATCCTGGTCGCGGCTCGGGCTTGTCCTTGCGGCCACAGGCACCGACCGATGCCGCCAGACCGGCGATCAATACGATCATGAGAAGCTTGCGAATCATCGACTCTGCCTCGGTTTCCCTGGCCATAATATGACGTCTTCCGGCCTCGGTTGCGAGCACCAATCAAATGTGAGCATGGCGATCAACCGAAACCTGGTGGTGGAGGGTGATCGGGATGGGCGATGGCGATGGCCTTGAACAGTTCGCCCATCTCCCCCGGGTGGACCAGGCGGCGAAGCGCGGCGTGGATGTCCACAGCCTGATCCGGCGACGCCGACTTGAGCAGAGTCTCCGCACGATGCTCGATGCCGAGGCGACCGAGAAACACTCCCTGGGGGATCGGCCCATAAGCGCGCGCGCCGGCCGCCGAGGCCGCCAGGGCGAGGGCTTCGAAGTCGACGTGATGGGTGAGGTCGATCTCACCCGGCTGGTCGAGTACATCAGCGAACGCGTGGCGGCGAACCGCCTGCAGGGTGTCCCCGGGGGCGCTCCGCGAATGGCCGTAGTCGATGATCAGCGCCGCGCCGCCATTACTCGCTACCTGCTCGCCGATGGCCGCAGCGGTGGCGTTGCCGTCCGGGCAGACCTCGACTAGGTCGCCTTCTCCGCCGGCGGCGGCAGCCGGCACTGGATCGGTGGCGACGACGGATCCAGGCAGGAACTGGAAGTGTTCGCCGTCGGGGCTCAGTCCCACCACCCGTTCTCGCCAGCCGTCGGCCGCGCGCACGTACTGACGAACCGGAAGGGCATCGAAAAACTCGTTGGCAACCACCAGAACGGGGTTTGGCGGCACCGACGACAGGTTTCGGTGCCACGATGGACGAATCCGCGGGTGAATGGGTGCCAGGGCTTGGCGCTGGCGGTCCCGCAGCACCGGGCTGGTCTCGACCAAGTGCAGCTTTAGGGCGCTCGGAAACTCGGGAGCCATCCGGGCAGCGGCGCGCAACCCGTCGGCGATCAACGTCCCCCGCCCGGGCCCGAGTTCGACCAGGTTGACCGGATCGGGCCTGCCTATTGCCTGCCACACCACCGCGCACCATAGCCCGATCAACTCGCCGAACATTTGGGAGATCTCCGGCGCGGTGATGAAATCCCCGTCGTTTCCAAGCGGGTCACGGCCGGTGTAGTAGCCGTAGCGCGGGTGTCCCAGGGCTTCGGCCATGTATTCGGCAACGCTGATCGGCCCGGCGGACGCGATGCGCCGCCTGAGAAGCCGAGCCAACGGCGAGGCGGCGCCGCTATTTCCGGGTCGCGGCACGAACAATCAGCGTGGCGCCGACGATTACCATCGGAAACGACAGCCACTGGCCCATGGTGGTGCCGGCGAGAAGAAACCCGATGTGGGCATCCGGCTGGCGGAACAGTTCGGCGATTCCGCGAAAACAGGCGTAGCCGATGAGAAACACCCCGGAAAGAATGCCCGGGCGGCTGCGGATCGCTTCCACCCGCCACAACAGGTGGAGAACTACCAGCAGGACGATTCCTTCCATCGCCGCCTCGTAGAGCTGGCTGGGATGGCGTGGCTCGGGACCGTAGCCCGGAAACACCATCGCCCACGGCACGTCGGTGACCCGCCCGACCAGCTCGGTGTTGACGAAGTTGGCGGTGCGTCCGAGAAACAGGCCGATCGGAGCGACGCAGAAGATTATGTCGCCGAACGCAAGCGTTGCGATCTTCCGCCGCCGGCAGAACAGGAGCGTGGCAACCACCACGCCGAGGAGCCCGCCGTGAAACGACATCCCGCCCTGCCAGACCTGGAGGGCGGCAAGCGGGTTCTCAAGATAGTAATCGGTCTTGTAGAACAGTACGTAACCGAGGCGGCCGCCGAGCACCACGCCGAGGGTCGCCCAGACCAGAAAATCATCGACGTCGCGTGTAAAAGCGGCATGCGGCGGGCGCTTGTTCAGCCAAAGCGCGTACCGCCAGCCGAGCAGCAATCCGGAGATATACGCGAGCGCGTACCAGCGTATGGCGAACGGCCCTATTTCGAACAGGATAGGGTCGATGACCGGGTAGGGAATGGCGAAGGTCATGCCGGCGTAGGATCGTCCTGGTATCTTACCGTGGTCACCTGTAGGGATCCGAGCGTTCGAGATAGCTCTGTACGTAGGCGGTGACGCCGTCTTCGAGTGTGGTGAACGGGCGCGGATAGCCGGCGCCGCGGAGACGATCCAGGCGGGCTTCGGTGAAGTACTGGTACTTTTCGCGGATGGCCTCGGGGGTCGGCACGTAGTCGATTGCCGGCTCTTTGCCGAGGGCACGATAGACCGTGCCCGCAAGATCGGCAAAACTCCGCGCCTTGCCGGTGCCGCAGTTGAACAGGCCGCTCACTCCCTCGTTGTCGAACAGCCACATCATCACGTCGACGCAGTCTCCCACCCAGACGAAGTCGCGAAGCTGTCCTCCATCCGGATAGTCGGGGTTGTGGGACTTGTACAGGTTGGCGGTGCGACCGGCCTTTGCCGTCGGGTAGACATGGGAGACAACGCTTGCCTGCGGCCCCTTATGGTACTCGTTCGGACCGTAAACGTTGAAAAACTTGAGCCCCGCCCATTGGGGAGGGCAGGCCTTTCCCTCGGCGACGCGACGCATCACCCAACGGTCGAAAAGGTGCTTGCTCCAACCGTAGACATTCAACGGCCTCAATTCGGCCAACGCAGCCGCCGAAGCGTCGTCGTCGAATCCTCGTTCGCCGCTACCGTAGGTCGCTGCCGACGAAGCGTAAATGAACCGTACCCCGTGTTCCGCGCACCATGTCCACAATCGGGTCGATAGCCGGAAGTTGGTGTCCAGGGTCAGATCGGCATCGGTCTCGGTGGTGGCGCTGACGGCACCCATGTGAATGACCATGGTAATCTCGTCGCCTTTCCGTTCGAGATAATCGAAAAGGGCTACCGGGTTGACGAGATCATGCAACTCGCGCTTGGAGATGTTGCGCCACTTGTCGGTGGCACGAAGACGGTCGCAAACCACCGGCGGGGCCAAACCCCGCTCCTCCAACGCCACCACGACGTTGGATCCGATGAAGCCGGCGCCTCCAGTGATCAGGAACATGCCCGGGCTTATAGGATAGAAGGCCGCATATCGCAAGCAACTGCGGTTGCGGCGACGGCACCATCACCCCATAATGTTGCTCGTGCCCCGGTAAAAGGGTGTACCTGTTCATGTTTCCCGTTTGCCGAAAGAGGAGAAGGCCATGCAAACCAGCAATCGCTTGCTCGACGATCTGGCGAAAGTGGCGAGTGGCGCCGCATCCACCCTCGCCGGCATCAAGGACGAAATCAACGGTTTGGTCCGTCAGCAGCTGGAGCGCATGCTTGCAGACCTCGACCTGGTCAGCCGCGAAGAGTTCGAGGCGGTCAAGGCGACCGCAGCGACCGCCCGCACCGAGCAGGAAAGGCTGGAAGAACGGGTCGTCGAACTGGAGGCCAAACTATCGGCAACGAAAAAGCCCCCGGCGTCTCGAGCCCGCAAGGCCGCGAAGCCTAAGGAATAGGTCGCGACCGACACTTATTTTTTTCCGCAAATTTTGGGTAACCCACAGGGCCTTCCCGGGTCCCCGCAGCTTATACACAAGAACCGTTTCTCGGCGCCGATTCCCGGCTTGCACCGGTTGACGGCCTGTGGCAACCTACTTGTTGTAGGGAGGCGTTAATAAATATCAATATATCGTGCGCCACACATTATCTGGATGCGCGAGGCGAGCGGTCCACCAAGCGAGTTCACCGATCTGCGAGGAGAGACCATCCATGACCCTCATCCACCTGTCGGAAGCCCAAAGCCGCAGCCCTCTCGATGTGATCGAGCAACTCGTCGCCGACAACGACTGGGTGTTCGATCGCCCCAGCGACGAGGAAATCGCCGTGCAGGTGCCAGGGCGCTGGTGCGACTACAACCTGTATTTTGCGTGGAACGAACCCGCCGATGCCATGCACTTCACCTTGGCATTCGATATCCGGGTGCCGGATCGCAAACGACCCGTCGTCAACGAGCTTCTGGCCTTGGCCAATGAGAAGATTTGGATGGGTCATTTCGTTGTCTGGCATAAAGAAGGTTTGCTCACCTATCGCCACGCGTTGCCGCTTCGCGGAAGCAGCGGCCCGACGATGCAGCAGATCGAGGATCTGATGCACAATGGCCTTGCCGAGTGTGAAAGGTTCTACCCAGCGTTTCAGTACGCTATCTGGGGCGGCAAGTCGGCGCCAGATGCACTCGCCGCCGCAATGATCGACACCGTCGGCGAAGCTTGAGATTCTGAGGCACAGACCGATGTCATTGACGCTGATTCTCGCGGGCGGCGGCAAGATGGGCGGTGCGATGCTTTCCGGCTGGCTCGATCGGGGGATGGACGCATCGGGGATTATCGTCGTCGAACCGCGCCTCGACATCGCCTCCGCCCTCGCGGAACGCCTCGGCATCGTCGTCGTTGACGCGCCAGAAGCGATCAGCAGCGCCGTTCGTCCGGACGTGATCGTGTTTGCCGTCAAGCCGCAGGTCATCGGCGCCGCAGTTCCGGGCTACAGGCGTTTTCTCGGTACTGGATCAGTGTTCCTCTCGATCGCCGCCGGCAAGACGATTGCCACCTTCGAGCAGGCTTTGGGAGGCGACGCCGCCATCGTCCGCGCCATGCCCAATACACCAGCGGCGGTGCGTCGCGGTATCACGGCAGCCTGCGCCAACAGCCGGACCACTGACGAACAGCGGGTGCTCTGCTCCCAGCTTCTCGAGGCGGTCGGTGCCGTCGCATGGGTGGAGGACGAGGCGTTGATGGATCCGGTGACCGCGGTGTCGGGGAGTGGTCCGGCCTATGTGTTTCTTTTGGTGGAATGCCTGACTGCGGCAGGAATGAAGGCTGGTCTGCCAGCCGACCTCGCCGAACGGCTGGCACGGACCACCGTCACCGGTGCCGGCGAGCTTTTGCACCGTTCCGAGGATCCCGCAGAGGTTTTGCGCCGAAACGTGACCAGCCCTGGCGGGACTACCGCGGCGGCGTTGGATGTTCTGATGGGGGCGGGCGGTCTTGAGCCCCTGATGACGGCCGCCGTCGAAGCGGCGCGCAAGCGGAGCCGTGATTTGGCTCAGTAGGCTGGGCGACGGCAGACCCCCGCGAGATCTCACGGGATTTTCCCTTAGATGTGAACGGTCGCTGCTGATACAATTGAGACGTTCATATCCGTTGCGGAGGTTGCAATGGCACGCAAGGTAGACGTTTCGGATCGCCTATTGTCCGCGGCTCTCGAACTGGCTGCCGGCTGCGGCTGGCGTTCACTGTCGCTGGCTGAGATCGCCGGCGAAGCAGGTGTTCCCCTCGCCGAGGCCTATGCCGCCTATCCGACAAAGGCCTCCATCCTCGCTGGCTTCATCGCCCGCCTCGACCGCCAGGTGTTAGCCGGTGGTGCCGCCGAAAAAGAGGACTCGGTCCGCGACCGCTTGTTCGAGGTTCTGATGCGGCGGTTCGACGCCCTGACACCGCACAAGGATGCCTTAGCGGGGATATTGCGCGATCTTCCCTCCGACCCGGCTGTGGTCCTGGCGACGGCGCCGCAGCTTGCCAACGGAATGGCGTGGATGGTGGAAGCGGCCGGTCTGTCTTCCTCCGGGCTGAGGGGCGCGATCCGGGTCAAGGGCGTGATCCTGATCTATCTCAACACGCTGCGGGTGTGGCTCCGCGATGACAGTGCCGACATGGCCCGGACCATGGCCAGTCTTGACCAGGATTTGCGACGGGCGGAGAAGTTGATCCGGTGCTGCCGCTCGCGGTCACGAGGCTCACGGTGGGGTGAGGACGGAGATCGCGGGATTCCTGGGGGCGAAGCGCCCGCCGAAGGCTGAGTTTCGATCTGGATCGATCGATTCGGACGATTCCTCGGAAATTTTTCCGCGTCTGCGAGCCAGCAACCGTCACCAGCACCGATCTAGCTCCGTCTTTCCAATGCAAATGCAAAAAAATTGTTTGATATCAGACAATTGCATTAATGCTGCGCTGCAACATATATTTATTGTGCACTGCAACATAATTGTTGACTTGGCAATCCGCCTGCCCCATATTCCGCTCGTCAACCAAAATTCACGTGCCCGACAGAACGGGCGAAGGAGTGGCCATGGCTAAAAGCCCAGAATTATTCCCCGACATGACGAAGCTGATGGGTGAGTTTGATATGAGCAAGCTCACCGACCAATTCCAGCAGTTCATGCAGCAGTACAAGTTGCCCGGCGTCGACGTTGATGCGTTGATGGCCGGTCAGCGGAAGAACATGGAAGCGCTGACCAACGCCAATCGCGTCGCCTTTGAAGGCGTCCAGGCGGTGGCACGGCGTCAGTCGGAAATCCTCAAGGAGAGCATGGACGAAGCCACCAAGGCGGTGGAGTCGATCTCCAAGAGCGGTTCGCCGCCCGAGGCCGCGGCCAAGCAGGCTGAAGTTGCCAAGGACGCTTTCGAGCGGGCGCTTTCCAACATGCGTGAGCTTGCCGAGATGGTTTCCAAGTCTCAGGAAGAGGCCGGCACCGCCATCAACACTCGTATCTCCGAGTCCTTGGACGAGTTCAAGGGCGTGGTGTCGAAGCTCAAGCAGTAGGCGCAATCGTAAATGCGTTTGATGCGGCCGCCCCAACGGGGCGGCCGTTTGCTTTTGGGACCCATCCCCACGGCTCGCCCCGGGGGCGGTGCCGTCAGCCCAAGAGGCAACCCTTGTCCATTTCCCCCGCGCCGATCTCTTACGACGATTTTGCAAAAGTCGACATCCGTGCGGGCACGGTGCTCAGGGCCGAACCCTATCCCGAGGCGCGCAAACCGTCGATCAAGCTATGGATCGATTTCGGTCCCGAACTGGGGACGAGGAAATCCTCCGCGCAGATCACCAGGCACTACACTCCCGAAACCCTGATTGGCCGCCAAGTTGCCGCGGTCGTCAACTTTCCCCCCCGTCAGATCGGCAGGTTCATGTCCGAGGTGCTAGTCCTCGGCTTTCCCGATGCCGATGGCGAGGTCGTGCTGATCGCCCCGGGCCAAACCATCCCGAACGGCGGGCGGTTGTTCTAGGGCCTGGTGTAGTCGGGCCGCTCAACGGAAATCAAAGCCCATTTCTCCGAGCGCTCGGCGCAGGTCGGCACGTTGCGGTCGACTGAACTTGGTGTCGATTTCACCGGTCCATGAATCCGCCGTCGTCGACTTGCCCATTTGTTGGTAGTGCGTGGCCAACACCGCATCGTAGGCGTCGAGCGCCCGGTCGAGCCCGTCCTGGCGATACCGCTCGAAATGAACGACGTCGTGGTAGTCCATCCGCGGCTTCTGCTGCGGCGTCGACGATGGCCACCCGAGGCACATGCCGAACACGCAATACACTCGGTGCGGCAAATCGAGTATCCGCGCGACTTCTGCCGGATCGTTGCGCACGCCGCCGATCATCACGCCCTTGAGCCCCAGCGAGTCGGCTGCCAGATAGGCCGACATGCCGACCAACGCGGCGTCGATTGTCGACACCAGTCCCAGTTCGAGATTGTTGTCGTCGAGGCTGTGACCGTGGCGGCGCATCGCCCACTCGATTCGTGTCAGGTCGGCGCAGAAGGCCAGAAACACCGGGGTCTCCGCCACATGCGACTGGTTGCCGGTCGCGACCGAGAGCCGTTGCCTCGACTCGGCGTCGCGGACAACAACAACGCTGTACGCCTGGATGTTGGACGAGGTGGGGGCGCGTAACGCCGCCTTCAGCACCGCCTCGATCTGCGCCTCGGGCACCGGATCGGCCCTGAACGTCCGAACGCTGACGCGGTTGTGCAACATCTCGATGGTTTCGCTGGATGTTGCGATGTCCGGAGTCCCGTGTAGGTTTTCGTTTGCCATGGCGTGTCGATCCTGTTCCTTCGCTCATACCAATGACCATTGGTATCAGGGGTGGCTGCGGTCAACGCAGGTGGCCAGTGATCCAGTTCACCAGCGTCTACCATGAAATTGGGGGTTGCGGGGATGCTGCAAGCACCCGTTCGCTGTTATCGATTCGGTGATGTCGGGCGATTCGGCCGATGATAATCTGTCAACGGCCGATCCGGTCGAGATGTCGGAACAAATAGTCCATTTCTCACAACATGTTGTGACCCCCACCGCATTTGCCTTGACCCGGTCCTTCCGGGACGGGACCATAACGGCAGGTGTTCAAAAGAGTGAGCTTGTTCGCGTCGAAACGTCGGCACCCGGCAAACGGGTTGAGGCTGAAGCCCTCGAACAAACCTGAGGTCGGCGATCTCGGAGCGCCTTTGGAGGATGTGTTTTCCCCGGTACCCGGTTGTGGCTTTCGTGGCTCGGATGCCCGAAACCAGCGTTGCAGTCTTTGGTGGGAGACCCACATGGCGAACCTTCAGGACATGAACCGCGTCCTCTACCGCCACGACTGGCAGAGTGTCGAGGAATGGGCGTCGGCGATCCACCATCTGGCCGATCTCACCGAGCAGGAGATCGGCCAGATGGTTGGCAAGGCGTCTCCTTCGCGGAGCGGAGACCAACAGCTTCTGGTGCCCATGCCCAAATGCTGAGAGCCTGACTCCCAACCCGGATCGGCGCGCGGACGACGCCGTCCGATCTCGCCATGGGTGCCGCGGTCTTGGTCCGTCGCCTGAACCGGCCCTGTTTCACCAAGGTTTGGGTCTTTCCAGGAACGCTACCGCTGTAGCGATGCCCAAACAGACGACGAACACGATGGCGAACGCATAACGTTCCGTTGCCGGTTCGAGGCCGGCCACGAGAAGGTTATGATCGTGGACGCACAACGCAAAGGTCGCACCGAAGTTGAGGACCGGGACCTCGAAACGGCGGAACAGAGCATCCAGGACAAACAGACCAGGGATGCCGAACGCGACGGCGGAAACCTCAAGCTTGAGGACGTACACCACCTCCAGCGTGATCCACCTGGGAAGACCTACCCCAATCCGTCCTGAATTCCCGAAAGTTGTCAGAGACAATACGGTAGTTTGAGAATTCCCGTTTTTTCCCGAAACAGAAAATATTTTGTGGATCCGTGAAATCATAGTACGAAATGAGGCATTGATTTATTCATATATAGGAGCGCTGTTTGCCTTACTGGGAACAACCTGTCTATATCGATCCTCTGCTGGTCCTCCGAGGGCTTTGCGCCTTTGGAGTGCTTCTCCACCACTGTTCCGGAAGTTCCAATCTTGCCTTCCGCTGGTACCTGGAGCACGCCTGGGAATTCGGCGAAACTTCGCGGGTGATTATCTCAGCCTTGATGTCAACCACTGGCAAGAACTTCGTCCTGTTTTTCTTTGTTTTCAGCGGCTATCCCATGGGGAAGGTGTTCCTCATGGGAGGGGTACGCGTTTGATAGCGAGGGCATCAAGCGGTTCTACCGTGGGCGCTTGCTCAGAATCGGGCCTCTTCTCTATGTCAATCTAATATTTTGCCTCCTATTCCTTCCGAACGCAAATCCCACTCTCCTTGAGGCCCTGGGGGATTTCCTATTTATCAATATCTATACGGGAAAAGGCATCAACGGTGTCACATGGATCTTGTCATGGGAGATGCAATACTACGTTGTCGCTCCTTTCGTGTTTGCCTGGTTTCGGGCGCCGTCCAAGAACGTCCTGATCCAGCTTTTAGTTTTGGCTCTCTTGTTCGAAGTTCTGGCCGGCTTCGGAATTAAGGAAACTGGGTATCCCCTTCACTCACGTCGCCCCTAGGGCTGGGGCTGGGTCGCTGGTGGCAATGATCTGATGGTATGGGGCCGGTCCTACGGCGACGGCTTGCTGTGCGAGGCGATGGAAGAGCAGACCGCGGGCTCGGGAGCGCCGGCGATTGAAGCGGAAGGTGAATTCGTCGAGGTAGTAGTCGAGATGGCGGTGCTGGATGCCGCCCTGATGGGTTCCCATCAGCCATCGCTTGAGCAGCGAGGCAACGTTATGAACGCGGGGCATGACCACGTGTGC
>RCNG010000302.1_pt1 | contig 21554 bp, 18 predicted proteins | sample 2041371 | NCBI WGS metagenome assembly RCNG01 (sample SAMN09708227, study PRJNA481090) | Marine sediment metagenome, whole genome shotgun sequencing project. | biome: marine sediment; feature: ocean; material: sediment; isolation source: Sewage treatment plant 1 marine sediment (STP1) ... | reverse complement strand
TCAGCCTCCTGTGGTTTGGATGAATCGTTACCAACTCAAACTTACCATCAGGGCTAAAGGCTGACTCTCTTTCTATACACCCCCCGGGGAGGATTGTCCAAATCCTAGGCCTGTGCTAGATTTGAAGCAAGTCAACGATTCGCCCGCGCAGGATGATTTCCCCAGCGCAGGCCGTGGATTTATTTGCCTGTCGTCCGGTTGGAAACTGCCGGGCACGGCCGAAAGGTGATCATGTCCGATCCAGCCGTCCATCCCGCATCCCTGAAGATCGAGCCCTACCAACCGGTGAACCACGTGCGCATCGTGACGGCGGCCAGCCTTTTCGACGGCCACGACGCCGCCATCAACATCATGCGGCGCATCCTGCAGGCCAGCGGGGCCGAGGTCATCCACCTGGGCCACAACCGGTCCGTGAAGGAGATCGTCGACTGCGCCATCCAGGAAGACGCGCAGGGCATCGCGATCACCAGCTATCAGGGCGGGCACCTGGAATACCTGAAATACATGTTCGACCTGGTGCGGGAATCGGGGGTGGATGTCAGGATCTTTGCCGGAGGCGGCGGCACCATCCTGCCCGATGAGATATCGGAACTCCAGGAATACGGGATCGCACGGATCTTCTCACCGGACGACGGCCGCGAGATGGGGCTGCAGGGCATGATCAACGAGGTGCTGCAACAGTGCGACTTCGAGGTGGGGCAGGCACCGACGCCCGCTTCCTTGAGTGGGCACCTGGCGGGGTTACGGGACCGGGACCCGCGCGCCCTGGGCCGACTGATCTCGCTGGCTGAGAACTATCCTGATCAGGATGAAGAACTGATGGCCGCGGTTCGAGAAGTGGGCGGGAAAACTGCTGGCGCCAAGGTCATTCCGGTCCTGGGCATCACGGGCACCGGCGGGGCGGGCAAGTCGTCCCTGGTGGACGAGCTCGTGCGTCGTTTCCTGGCCGATTTCGAGGACAAGACCATCGCTATCGTGTCGGTCGACCCCTCCCGGCGGCGGAGCGGCGGCGCCCTGCTGGGCGACCGGATCCGCATGAACGCCATCGATCACCCCCGGGTCTACATGCGCTCGCTGGCCACACGCCAGTCCAACCTGGCGTTGTCGAAGTACGTGAAGCAGAGCATCGATATCTGCAAGGCGGCCGGGTTCGACCTGGTGATCGTCGAGACCAGCGGCATCGGGCAGAGCGACACCGAGATCACCGAACACTCGGACGTTTCTCTCTACGTGATGACCGCCGAGTACGGCGCGGCGACCCAGCTCGAGAAGATCGACATGCTGGATTTTGCCGACCTGATCGCCATCAACAAGTTCGACCACCGCGGTTCGCTGGACGCCCTGCGCGATGTCCGCAAACAGTATCGCCGCAACCACAACCTGTTCGACGCCCAGGACGATCAGCTGCCGGTCTTCGGGACCATCGCTTCGCAGTTCAACGATCCGGGGATGAACGAGCTGTACCAGGCGATCGTCACCACGGTGGTGGCCAAGACGGGGGCGCCGCTGCAATCGGATTACGTGGTCACCGAGGCCATGAGCAAACGGGCGTTCATCATCCCGCCCGAACGGGTGCGCTACCTGGCGGAAATCGTCGAAGACAGCGAAAAGTATGATCGGTTCGTGAACGAGCAGTGTGCCCTGGCCAGGCAGTTGTACCAGCTGCACGGCACGATCGACCTGCTGCGGGCCAATATCGGCCAGAAGACCGTTGAAGTCGTCAAACCCGACGCCGCCGGCGTGGTGACCGCCGTCGAGCATGTGTCGGGCGAGCCGGACTACCTGAAGGATCTGGTGGACCTGTACCGGGACCTGCAGAGCCGGTTGGACCCGGACTGTCGGGACCGGCTGACCGAATGGCCGGCTCTGGTGGAACGCTACCGCGCCGACAAGTTCGTGTTCAAGGTCCGAGACCGGAAGATCGAGCAGGACCTGTTCACCGAATCTTTGAGCCACACCCGCATCCCCAAGGTTTGCCTTCCCCGCTACGAGGACTGGGGCGACATCCTCAGATGGGTACTGACGGAAAACGTGCCGGGCTTTTTCCCCTTCGCCGCGGGCGTGTTCCCCCTCAAGCGCGAGGGCGAGGACCCGACGCGGATGTTCGCCGGCGAGGGAGGTCCCGAGCGGACCAACCGGCGTTTCCACTACGTATCGCTGGGCATGCCGGCGGCCCGCCTGTCGACGGCCTTCGATTCGGTGACTCTTTACGGCGAGGATCCTGACCGGCGACCGGACATCTTTGGCAAGGTCGGCAACAGCGGTGTGTCGATCGCCACGGTGGACGACGCCAAGAAGTTGTATTCCGGTTTCGATCTTGTCGACCCCAAAACCTCCGTCTCGATGACCATCAACGGCCCCGCGCCCATGATGCTGGCGTTCTTCATGAACGCGGCCATCGACCAGGGGTGCGAGAAGTACATCAAGACCAACGGTCTGGAGGCTGAGGTCGAGGCGAAAATCGAGGCGATCTATCAGGCCAAGGGCATGGATCGGCCCCGTTACCGGGGTGATCTGCCCGAGGGCAACGACGGTCTGGGCCTGATGCTGCTGGGCGTCAGCGGCGACCAGGTGCTGCCCGCCGATGTGTATGCCGGGATCAAGGCCGACACCATGTGCGCCGTGCGCGGCACCGTGCAGGCCGACATCCTCAAGGAAGACCAGGCCCAGAACACCTGCATCTTCTCGACGGAGTTCGCGCTGCGGATGATGGGCGACATCCAGCAGTACTTCATCGACAACCAGGTGCGGAACTTCTATTCGGTGTCGATCAGCGGCTACCACATCGCCGAGGCCGGGGCCAATCCCATCAGCCAGCTGGCGTTCACCCTGTCCAACGGATTCACCTTCGTGGAGTACTACCTGTCGCGGGGCATGTCCATCGACAGCTTTGCGCCCAACCTGTCGTTCTTTTTCAGCAACGGGATGGACCCGGAGTACTCGGTCATGGGCCGGGTGGCGCGGCGGATCTGGGCCAAGGCCATGAAGAACAAGTACGGCGCCAATGAGCGCAGCCAGAAGCTGAAGTACCATATCCAGACATCGGGTCGCAGCCTGCACGCCCAGGAAATCGCCTTTAACGACATCCGCACCACGTTGCAGGCCCTGTACGCGATTTACGACAACTGCAACAGCCTGCACACCAATGCCTACGACGAGGCGATCACCACGCCTACGGAGGAGTCCGTGCGCCGGGCGATGGCGATTCAGATGATCATCAACAAGGAACTGGGACTGGCAACAAACGAGAATCCGCTGCAAGGGGCGTTCATCATCGAAGTGCTGACCGACCTCGTGGAACAGGCCGTGCTGACGGAGTTCCAGTCCATCAGCGAACGCGGCGGCGTGCTCGGGGCCATGGAGCGCATGTACCAGCGCACCCGGATCCAGGAAGAGTCGATGTACTACGAAGGCCTCAAACACACCGGCGAGCTGCCCATCGTGGGGGTGAACACCTATCTGGACCCCAATGGTTCGCCGACGGTGATCCCGGGCGAGGTGATCCGCTCGACCGACCAGGAGAAGGAGTTCGCCATCTCGACCCTGGAGGCTTTCAAGGCGCGGAACGCGAAGGTGTCAAGGGAGGCCTTGAGTGCATTGCAGAAGGCCGCGGTCGAGCACGAGAACACCTTCGAAGCGATGATCGAGGCGGCCAAGATTTGTACGCTCGGGGAGATTTCGGGGGCGCTTTATCTGGTGGGGGGGCAGTATCGTAGGAACATGTGAGGCGCTCCGGAGAGGCGGCTTGCCCACGCTTCGCTATGGCGGCGCCGCCTCTCCTTCGCTTATCGGTGGGAAAAATGGGAAGGGCCCCTTTGAGGGGCCCTTTTTTAGACGCCTGCCAGCTGGGAGGCTTGGGTTGACTTGGTTGCCTTGGGGGTTTGGCCGTCGGCTTCCACACGGTCGATGAAGCGGGTGTAGTCGCCGGCGCCTCGCGAGTGGGGGGAGTACTCGAAGATGGTGCTCTGGTAGCCGAAGGCTTCGGCCAGGTCCACGTTCACGCGGATGGGATTGCAGAGCTGCTCCTCGAAGTGGCCGCGCAGCTGGTCCATCATTTCGGCGGACTGGCGCACCCGCATGTCCAGGAAGGTCGGCAGGACGTAACGCAGGTTCAACCTGGTATTGTGCTTCTGAACGGACCCCACGTGGCGGACGAAGTCCAGAACGCCGGCCAGGGCCGCGGGAGTCAGGGCGGCGGGAGCCACCACATCGTGGGCGCAGCCCAGGACGTTGACGGCGATGGCGTCAAAGCCCGGTGCGGCATCGATCACCGCGACATCGTACCGGTCGGCCGCAGGTTCCAGGGCTTCGGCCAGCACCAGGTGACCGCCACTTTCACGGCGGGATATGGCCAGCGAACCCTTGGTCAGGCGATAATCCGAGGCCACGAGGTCGAGATTCTTGCGGGCGCGGGTGACGGCATCCAGGATGCTCACGTTTTCCGTGAGAACCTCGGTCAGTGTGAGATCCGTTTCCACGCCCAGCGCCTTGGCGCACTGGCCCTGGGTGTCGGCATCCACCAGCAGGACACGGTGTCCCCGCTTGGCCAGTCCGTGGGATAGGTTCACGGCGGTGGTCGTTTTGCCCACTCCGCCCTTGGTCATGGCTACTGCAATGATTCGCATGATGTCTCCCCGAAGAAGTTTGGTGCGCTATCTCGCCTGATCCATCGTTTTGATCCCTTATAAGGAAGTATTGTGCCATTCGGCTTTATTGCATCTAAAATGTTTAATGATAATTGATTGCGAAGGTTTTCCTGAGGGAATGGTCAGAAAACTCGTTGCGAATGGCCCTCTGCCGGAAAAGGTACGGTGATGCCGCCAAGGGGTCGATGAGGGCTCAGGATTTCCCGTTGCCACTTTCCCGAGTACAATGCCTAGGATGGTTTTGCATTATCACCTTTCCCAGGCAAGACTTGGGATTTTTTTCCTGCCACCAGATCATTTTGAGCTATTTTCGGACATGACCTGCAGTTGCCGGGGGCCGATCCTATCCGGTGCAACACGACTCAACTTGGCGGAGGCCGACGATGATTGGGATTTCTGCGAAAAATTCGGTGAGCATTCATCTGGGCGGATTTTGTCTAGGAGCGGTTTTGCTGGTGGCGGCGCTTGCTCCGGCAATTGCGGATGAGGTGCCCGGCGAATTTACACTGGCCCGTTTCTTGGAAGTGCCCACCATCAATTCTCCGGTCGTGTCCCCCGATGGTTCCCAAGTGGCCTGGCTGCAAACGCAGCGCAACCTGGAGGACGACAAGCGTGTCACCCGGCTGTGGCTGTCCGATATCAAGGACGCGACTCCCCGTCAGCTCACCTTCATCGATGGCGGCGTGGGCGGGCTTGCCTGGCGGCCGGACGGATCGTTGAGCTTCATCCGCACGCATGAAGAGGCCGCCCAGGTCTGGATCAACCCCTTGGATGGCTCCGAGCCCCGACCGGTGACCGACCTCGAAGACGGCGTGAGTGATTACTGGTGGTCGCCCGATGGCCAATACCTGGCGGTTTTGGCGGATCCTGCCGGACCCGAGGATGAAGAAGCCGAAGAAGAAATAGACGAAGATACCGAGCCCCTGGATGCCCCCGTCTACGGCGTCTCCGAAGACCGCCAGGACTGGACGGTGTGGGACCGCCTCGAACAACCCGCTGAATATCAGCAGTTGTGGATCGTGGCGGCCGGTGACGCCGGGCCGGAATCAGCTTCCGAGCCCCGCCAGCTGACCGAATCCCCGCTGCATCCGTATCACGTGGCCTGGTCGCCCGACGGGAAGACCCTGGCGGTGACCTTCAACGCCCTTTTCTCCAGTCTGGTGGACGAAGAGCAGCAGATCGGTCTGATCGACGTCGCCTCCGGGGCGATGGATATCATCACACCTCGCACCCACCACAGTTCGTTGGCGGCCTTTTCCCCCGACGGACGGCAACTGGCCTACTTCACCGATCGCAAGGAGGAGCTGCGGGCCTATCTGAATCTCAAAGACGTGGTGGTGCGAGACCTGGAAAGCGGGAAGACGCGGGTCTTGACCGGGGAAACCCAGTTGACGCTGGGGGGATCGGGCAGCACGCCGGGCACCGCACCGTTGTGGGACGCCAAAGGGCGATCCATATTTCTGCCGGCCGCCGAAGGCACCACGCGCGACCTGTACAGGCTCGAGGTCGGGTCGGGCAAGCTGGAGAGGGTGACCACCTTGGCCGGCAGCCTGGACGGATTGAGTATCAATGGTGGGCGGATAGCATACGTGGAGTCGGCGTTGAACCAACCGGGAACCCTGTTTGCCGGAAAACCGGGGTCGGTCAAGAAAGTCGCCACCGTCAACGACGCTGTCGCGGACTTCGACCTGCCCGAGGCCAGGAAGCTGCGTCTGCCTGGCCATGACGGCGGTTTCGTGGAAGGGTTTCTGTTCCTGCCTCCGGGGACCGGGGAGAACGACAAGCTTCCCGCCATCATAGAGATGCACGGAGGCCCTTTTTCGCGGTACGGCAACGCCTGGACCAGTCGTTATCCTTGGCAGGTCCTGGCCAAAAATGGCTTCGCGGTTTTCATCGTCAACCCGCGCGGGGGCACGGGCTATGGCGAGGAATTCCTGCGCGGCGTGTACCGCAATTTCGGGACCGATGATTTCAAAGACATCATGGCGGCGGTGGATGCGTTGGTAGAGCGCGGCACCATCGATCCTGACCGGCTGGGCTTCACCGGCTACAGCTATGGCGGTCTGATGACCAACGTGGTGGTCAGCCGCACGGACCGGTTCAAAGCGGCCGTGTCGATCGCCGGGATATGGAACTACACCTCGGCGATGGGGCAAAACAATCCCCAGCTGTTCATCGACAGCTACCGGCAACCCTGGGACGGCGATCTGGAATTGATGTGGGAGCACAGCCCGGCCTCACGTGCCAACCGGATAACGACGCCCACCTTGATCATGCACGGCACCGACGACGAACCTGTCGATCCGCGCCAGTCCGTCGAGATGTTCAGCTACCTGCAGCTGAACGGCGTGCCCAGTCGGCTAGTGCTCTACCCCGGTGAAGGACACGGCATCAACCAACCGGCCCACATGATCGATTACCAGACTAGGGAACTGCAGTGGTTTCTGCACTACGTGATGGGGCAGGAGGATGCGATAGGGGCCGAGGATCCGGTGCCCGTGGAGGAGTAGGTTCTTCAGCTCAGGAAACTAAAAAGGCCCCCCGGGGGGCCTTTTTCATATTGATCCACCCTTTACCAGGGCAGATCCTGCCCGTCATGACTCAGATACTTCCCGCTGTCATCGGCAGTCAAGGGAGCCAGCACCCCAAGCATTCCCCCCACACTTTCCGCCGGACTGAGTTGGGCCTGCTCTCCGCCCATGTCCGTGCGCACCCAGCCCGGGCTCATGGCCACGCAGATGAATCCCTCGTCGGCCAGATCCCGCGCCATGGTCACCGTCAGCATGTTCAACGCCGACTTGCTGGCCCGGTAGGCGGCCGATGAACCGCGGCCGTTGTTGGCGATGCTGCCCAGCCCGCTGGACATGTTCATGACCAGTTTCCGGTCGCCCGCCCTCAGGTTCGGCAACAGGGCCTGGGTCACACGCAGGGGTCCGACCGTATTGACTTCAAGGACTCTCAACATTTCAACCGGATCTTCATCCTCGAAGGAACCCCGGTGGGGGAAGATGCCGGCGTTGTTCAGCAGGACGTCGAGGGTCTCGTCTTCCAGCTTGGCGGCCAGGGCTGAAACGCTGGCCGGGTCGGTCACGTCCAGCTGTTCGATCCTCACGCCCAGGGCCTTCAAGTCCTCCGCGGCGTCGGGTTTGCGGGCCGTGCCGATGACCCGGGCCCCGGCGGCGTGGAGCTGGCGTGCAAACTCCAGGCCCAGGCCCCGGTTGGCGCCGGTGACCAGGACAGTCTGGCCTTCCCAGGGTGATTCTGCGGCGGCCGCCGGCCCCAAGGCCAGGCTGCAGAGAAGGAACGCAAGAGCTGAAAGAATACCGAGTCTCATTTTGATTCCTTTCGAGGTCGGCAAAATAAATTCGAATTTTGTGGCGGGATGTCCCGCAGATTTGCATAGGCGGATCGGCGGCAGCCTAGTCTTTTTCGGCTGCGGGCTCCTTGATGACCTCGGGCAGCTCCTCGCCCTCGGGAATGAAGATCATCGAGATGGAATTCACGCAGTGGCGGGTGCTCTTGGGTGTGAACCCCTCGCCCCGGAACACGTGGCCGAGATGCCCCCCGCAATTTTCGCAGAGGATCTCGGTGCGCCGGCCGTCGGCATCGGTCTGGCGTTTGACGGCGCCCTTGATGTCGTCGTCGAAACTGGGCCACCCGCAGCGGGCGTTGAACTTGGTGCCCGACTCGTACAGCGGGGCGTTGCAGCGCTTGCACAGGTAGGTGCCCTCGGCCCAGTTCTCTTCGTACTCCCCTGAAAAAGGCGCTTCGGTGCCTTTCTGGAGGATCACGCGTTTTTCCTCGTAGTCGAGAGAATTGTATTTCACGGGGGAATCTCCTGCCAGGGCGTTCAGGCCCCAAAGACCGGTTATCAGCAACAGGGCGAGGTCCGAACGGACGGTTTTCATTTCATTCTCCCTGGAATGCTCAAGAATGCTTTTTCCCAGTAACTGTCCAAAACGGAAAATCCGCAAGGTGTGCGGTCCGGTCTGGCCGGGGCTGGTTCAGGGTTATATCATGCCTGCCATGAAAGATTCCCAGCAGGATCCGCCTGAGGCCCGGCGAAAGCGCACCGGCGTGTTGTACGCGGTGGCCGCCTTTCTGTCCTGGGGCATCCTGCCTCTGTATTTCAAGGCGGTGGCTTCGGTCCCTGCCTTGGAGGTTCTGGCCCACCGGGTGGTGTGGTCGGTGGTCTTTCTCCTGGCCCTGGTTCTGGCCCGGGGTGGGTGGCCTTCTTTCATAGCCTTGTTCCGCAGCCGCCGCACGCAATTGACCCTGATGGTCACTACCTGCCTGATCGCCACCAACTGGGGTGTGTTCATCTGGGCGGTGGCCAACGACCAGCTGATCGAGGCCAGCCTGGGCTATTTCATCACTCCTTTGCTCAACGTGGTGCTGGGATTCTTTTTTCTGCGCGAACGGTTGCGTCCGGTTCAGGTGGTGGCCGTGGTGCTGGCGACCGGCGGCATCGTTTACATGACCGTCAATCTTGGCCGGATGCCGCTGGTGACCATGACCCTGGCGGTGAGTTTCGCGTTTTACGGCCTGCTGCGGAAAAAGGTGCCGGCCAGCGGTGTCCAGGGCCTGACCGCCGAGACCCTGATGCTCTCCCCGGTGGCCGTCGCCTATCTGGCGTGGCTTCAGCGGCAAGGGGAATTGGTGTTTCTGAACACGACTGTGCGGATGGATCTTCTGCTCATGTCCGCCGGTGTCATCACCGCCCTGCCTCTGATCTGGTTCGCCGAAGGGGCGCGGCGCTTGCGTCTGGCGACCATGGGATTCCTCCAGTATCTCGCCCCCACCGGCCAGTTGGTTTTGGCGGTGATGGTTTTCGGGGAACCGTTCACTCGGGATCACGCCGTCAGTTTCGGTTTGATCTGGATCGCCTTGGCGCTGTACACCTCCGACACCCTCCGGGGGATGCGGCACGATTCCCATTCTTGAAAAGGAGATTGCCTTGCCCGTCATCAAATCACGATCCCGCCAGGTCAACGCCATCGCCGGCGGTTCCATGGATGGATCGGCCGATCTGGGAGTCCTGTTCGGCTGCCACAGCGGGGTCTGCGGAAAATGCGCGACCACGGTCCTGTCCGGGTTGAAGAATCTATCGGAGCCCACGGAAGAAGAGGCCGCCATGGGTCTGGATCCGGACCGGCGGTTGATGTGCCAGTGCCGGATCAACAAGGGTACGGTGAAATTGGATCTGGCCTGATCAGGGGGTACCGTCGAGGCGAGATCGGCGGCGGTAGTGATAATGGGAATAAAATTCATTATACTGTCGGGACACCCTGCTGGCATCGGCAGGCCGGCTCCCATGCTTACGGGGCGGGTCATGCCGTACGGTTCTGACCAAAGGATTTTCCATGACCCGGTATGTTCCCTTTTTTTGGTTGTCCATTTTTTTGGCCGGGTCCCTTCTTCTGACTGCTCCGGCCTGGGCTGACACAGTTTATACAGCCCTCATCGACGGCCCCTCGTCCGGGACGGATTCCCCGGCCGCCGGCACGGCCACCCTGACCTTGAACGCCGCCGAAACCGAGGTTTTCTACGAGGTTGAATACACGGGTCTGCAGGGCAATGAGATCGGAGCCCACTTTCACAACGCCGCTCCGGGGATGGACGGTCCGCGGTTGCTTCTCCTTTTTCCAGGTTCTCCCAAGACCGGAATCTGGGAAGTCGAACCCTTCGAAGTGGAGGAGCTCGCAGCCGGGCGGGTTTACATCAACGTTCATACGGATGCCTACCCGATGGGAGAGATCAGGGGGAACCTGGAGTTCTCCGCGGTGCCCAATGATGCGGCCTCGTGGGGATCCATCAAGGCCTTGTTTCATTGATCGCATCGAGTTTTTCCACGACGATTTGACGCCTGAAACGATTGCCGCTAGGATAGAGCCATGAGGTGCCCGGGTAAGGCAGACAACCGTACGGACAACTTGCGCTGGCTGGCGCTGGGAGCGGCAGTGGCTGCCCTCCTGCTCTTTGCCCAGGCGGGCCTGGCGTACCACGGCGCCTCCCATATTCATGCGGCTGGCGAATCGGAGGACTGCAGCCTATGCGTTCTCGGATCCCATTTCGTCTCTGAACCTGCTTCCGCCCAAGGTCTTGGGGTGGCCCTCACCGGAGACCTCCTTTCCCCGGAAATTACCACCGCTAACGTCGTGGCCGTCCTTCCAGTTTCCCTGGCCCGAGGTCCCCCTCCCGCTTCTGTCTGATCCATGGTTTTCCGGTCGTTGCACCCGAACAAAATCAAGACGGAGGCTGACATGCCCATTCCCGTTCGCAGCCTGTTGATCCTGATGATTCTTTCAGGATTGCCCGCACTTGCCCACGCCCAGTCCAGCACCCTGACCGGTGCCTCGCGGAGCATGAATCCCGCCATCAGCGTCAATGGCCTGTTCCGTGGCCAGGCTTCCCGGGACAATCCCACCGCCGATCTCAACGGTTTCAGGATCGACGGGGTGGAAGCCCAGTTTTCCGCGGTGGTGGATCCCTTCTGGCGGGCGGACGTCCTGGTGGGCATGCACCCGGAACACGCCCATCACGACGAAGACACCGAAGACGCCGAAGATGCCCATGCCGCCAACATGGTCGTGGACGTGGAGGAGGCCTACATCGCGGGCCAGTCGCTGCCGGCCGGCCTGGGGTTGAAGGTGGGCAAGTTCGCCCTGCCATTCGGCAAACACGCGCCCCTGCACATGCACCAGTTCCCTTTCGCCGACACGCCGGTGGCGGTCGCCTCTTTTATCGGGGACCACCTGTTCACGGACATCGGGGCCCTGGGGATCGTGACCGTACCGGTTCCCTGGTACAGCGAGGTGAACCTCTACGGGGTCAACGGCGACGCGATGCCCTTTGACTCGGGCAACAAGAATCTCGCGGCAGGTGCCCGCCTGATGAACCTCTGGGACCTGACCGAAGACGCCACCGTCGAGTTGAGCGGATCCTACACCCACGGGGCGGACGCGCGTCATCCCGGCGAGAACATGAAAGTGGATATGTTCGGGGCGGACCTCACCTGGAAATGGGTGTCTTCGGCCCGGACGCGCGGCCCGGCCATGAACGTGACGGTCGAAGCTATATGGCCGGACTACGAGGAGGGGGAAGGTCGTCCCTGGGGTTGGTACGGAATAGCCCAGTACCGTTTCCAGCGGAACTGGTGGCTGGGGTTGGGCCTCGGCCAGGCGGACGCCGGAATCGATCACGCCCAAGAAGGAGACGATCCGGACCACGAGGGCCACGACCACGGGTTGGAAGGCGACCTTTGGGAATACAAGATCAACCTGACGTTCGCGCCCAGCGAATTCAGCGCGTTGCGGGCCGAGGTGGTCTACTACCAGGACAAGGTCACCATGGAGGATGACCTGCGGTTCATCGCCCAGGCCAACTTCACCATCGGGTCGCATCCGGCCCACCTTTACTAAGGGGGAACGATATGCGGAACAACCATTCAAAACGTCCCGCGGTTCGGGCCACCTTATTGCCGATAGGCGTCCTGGCGGTCCTGACGATGTGCGGCCTGTTGGCGGCCGGACCGGCCCAAGCCAAGGTCAAGGTGGTCGCGACGCTGGCGGACCTCGGCTGGATCGCCGAGCAGGTCGGGGGCCAGGACGTGGAAGTCGAGGTCCTGTGCCAGGGGCATCGCGATCCCCATGTCCTGCCCGCCAAGCCATCTTTGGCGCGCAAGATGAAGAAGGCAGACCTGCTGATCTACAATGGACTGGAACTCGAAATCGGCTGGCTGCCTCTGTTGCTCGACGCGGCGCGCAACCCGCGCATCCGGTCCGGTCAGCTTGGAGAGTTGAATGGTTCGCTGGCGGTGGGCGAGGGGGAGATCCTGGAAGTGCCCACGGGGGAGGTGGACCGGTCCCAGGGAGACATCCATCCCCTGGGCAACCCGCACTACCTGCTGAACCCCCGACTAGGCATTGCCGTGGGCCATCTGATAGCCGAACGCCTGGCGCAGCTCGACACCGAGGCCGCGGAACGTTACCGGGACCGGGCGAGGGGCCTGGAGAAGGAAATCACAGCCCGGATGGTTCGCTGGCAGGAACGGATCGATCAACTGCCGGTGGCGCGGATCATCGTCTATCATCAGCAGTGGGAGTATCTCGCCGACTGGCTGGGACTGGACATCGTCGGGGTCATCGAGAACCGGCCGGGAATTTCCCCTGCGCCACGCCACGTCACGGGGCTGATCGATCAGGGACGCCGCCAGGTCCCAGTGCTGGTCGTAGCGGCCACCTGGGACCATCTCGACGGGGCGCGCCGAGTGGCTGAAAAGATCGAAACGGAAATGGTGGTCCTGCCGGCCTCCTCCCGGGCGGTGGATGAAGTGACGGGATATCTCGAGATGTTCGAGGTTATTTGCGACCGACTCGAAGCCGCCGCGGGATCGGAGGATGGTTCATGAGCGGCTTCCTGGAAATGATGGCCGCTCCGGTGGCCATCTCCCTGGTCCTGGTGGCCATGCACGGATACCTCGGTTCGCACGTGGTCAAGCGCGGCGTGATCTTCGTGGATATCGCGCTGGCCCAGATCGCCGCTTTCGGCGTGGCCATGGCTTTGCTGCTGGGAGCCGAGGTAGGCACGGACAGCGCCTACATCGTGGGCCTGGCCGCAACGTTCCTGGGCGCCCTTTTGCTGTCGATGACCCGTGGAGGCAACTCGCGGATTCCCCAGGAAGCCTACATCGGCATCATCTACGTGGTGTTCAGCGCGGCGATGATCCTGGTGCTGACCACCTTGCCCCATGGGGGCGAAGAGATCAGCCATCTGTTGGTGGGGGCGATCCTGTGGGTCAGCTGGGCGGTGGTGATCAAGACCGCCATCCTGTACGCCGTTCTGGGGCTGGTACTCTTTTTCTGTCACAAGCCGCTTTTGAGGATCTCGGAAAACCCCGAGCAGGCCAGACGCGACGGCCTGAACCTGGCCCGGTGGGATTTCGTGTTCTACATGGTGCTGGGCATGGTGGTGACCTCGAGCGTGCAGGTGGCCGGTGTTCTGCTGGTCTTCAGCCTGCTGGTCGTGCCTTCGGTGATGGCCCTGCGTTTGTTCGACAACCTCAAGGGCCAGTTCTTCTGGGTGGTGGGGGTGGGGACGACCGTGGTCATCGTAGGCTCGGCCCTGAGCTACGTTCTGGATCTGCCTACCGGTGCGGCCATCGTCTGCACCTTCGGGATTGCGCTGGGGATTCAGGTCATCGTCGAAGCGATGGTCAGGAACCGATGATCGCGGCGTAGCGTCCGGCCTCTTCCCCCTGCCTGCGGTAACTGGGGAAGAGGTCGCCGCCGCAGATCGTGCAGTGCCGGCCGTTGAAGATGTTTTTTTCGGCCAGACCCGCCGAGGTCAACTGGGCGGTGTTGGCGGCCCACAGGTCAAAACAGACCCGGCTCTCGTTCTCCAGGAAAAACCAGGCGGCGCCGGGACCCAGAGTATCGAGGGCCTGTTGGCGAACCTCGTCTCCGACCTGATAACAGCAGGGTCCCGCCGAGGGGCAGATGATCGCCTTCAAGCCGGTCGGATCGGCGCCAGCCGTGGTCATGGCCAGGACGAGCCCGGCGGTAATTCCCTGGACCGTGGACCGCCAGGAGGCATGGGCGAAGCCCCAGACCGGTGAGCCATCCGGCCGGTTTCCGCCCACCAGGATCAAGGGGCAGTCGGCGCCACGACCGATGACGCCCAACCCCGGCACCTCGCTCCACATGGCGTCGGCTTCTCCGGCCCAGCCGGCCTCCGTCGCCTGCAGCACCGTGCCGCCGTGGACCTGGCTCACCCAGGCGCCTTCCTGCAAACCAGCAGCCTGGACCAGCTTCTGGACTGGTCCGGCATGGTCGGGTGCGGCGGGGTCTCCGCGGAAATCAGGGCCCTGGGTCGTGGACCAGCCGTGCCGCCATTTCCCCTCCGTCAGCAGGGGAGCCTGCTGCAGCCATTCAGGTTTTTCGGTCACGGTGTGTCCTCCGGGTTGGCCTCCGGCTCGCCCAGGATCTCACAAATCCTGTGCCGGACCTCCGCATCGGCCGGCGACCAGACCACCGGTCGGTCGATGAACCAGGGAACGGCGGAACTGTCCACGAACAGAACTCCCGCGGGCGCCCGTCGCAACGCATCGATTTGCGCGGCCGTTCTGGCTTCGAGAGCCACCGCATCTCTTGCGGCGGATTCCCATCCCGGAATTCGGCAGGGAAACAGGAAAAGGATGGCCAGGGTGACCGCCACGGCCACGGTGATACCCGCGGTCGGTGTGGAGGTCAGGGGAGACCGACGCGCAGGCGAGGTGAGGATAGCCGGAACGAAAGTCCCGATCCAGGCCCCGACCTCCCACAGCAGGATCGGCAGCATCACCAGCAGGTGGCGCAGGCTATGATCGAAAATGGAATACTGAAGGATCAGCAGGACCGTGGTCAAAACGGCGAGGGCCGTCGGTCGGGCTCCGTCATCATCCCTCGGAGCCGGTTTTTTCTGCCACCGACGAATCAGGAAGGTCAGCACCCCGACCAGCAAAACGGCCAGCGCCGGCAAGGGGATCAACCGGTGCAGGTCGCGCAGGTAGAACCTGACTCCCCGGCCCACCTTGCGCAGGACCGGGACCGGATCCGCAGGCAGGGTTTTTAGAACCGCCTGGGGTTCGAGCTGTTGGTAAACGGAGTAGCCGGGCCAGGGGCGGGTGTCCTTCACGTGTTCGGCAAAAGCCTGCACGCTGAAGACGGGCTGACCGGTGACCAGAAGGTTGCGCACGGCCCAGGGTGCGGTGATCAGGACCCAAGCCAAAACCATCAGACCCAGCCGCCGGGTCGGCCACGCGGGCACCGAAGAAACCGATTTGTTGAGCCCGCGATGAAGGACCCACCACAACATCGGCACCCAGAACAGGTCCAGGCGCAGCATGGCCAGGGCGCCGGCGGCGAGCCCGTCGATCCAGTTGGGCAGCCCGGGGGCCGGGCCGCGGATCCTCAGCCACAAAGTCAGCAGAATCAAGGAACAGGCCAATTCTACCATGCCCCAGTCCACGGCAAATACGAGCAGGGGATTGAAGAACATCAGCAGCAGCCAGGGCAGAACGGCGGCATTGTTGCGGCCTCGGAACAAATAGGTGGTGCCCAGGCCAAGGATCACCCCCAGAAAAAGGACCTGCATCCAGCGCACCTGGTCCAGGGCGCGGCCCGCATAGCCGTCGCCGGCGAAATAGGGGGCGGTCAACAGAATGGCGAAGCCCGGTTGCCGGTGGATCAGTGGCTGCGGGATCTTCTGGGCAAAGGGAAAGGCGAAGGACAGGGGGTAGGTCACGTCCGTAAGAAAACCCTCGCCGCGCGCCAGGTGCCGGGCCACCGTCAGGTGAGTGTACAGGTCGCTGGTCGGCAGGTGGGAGCGTGCGGGATGGATGGGAACCCAGAGAGCCAGGAACAACAGGGATGCGAGGATTCCACCGCAGATGCAGGTGCGCCAGCGGGGGGCGGCATGGGCGGAATCCTGAAGCATCGCGCCTCCCGGTCAGTTGCCCCGGCTGCCGGGTTTGACGAGTTCCAGGCCATCGGAGCAGAGGGGACAACCCGCGGCTTCCCAGGTTTGGACCTCGACCCTGGCCAGCGAATGAAGCGGCAGGGGAAGTTCCACTTCGCCACTGGTGCGGTCGATGATGCTGGTCAACCCGACTACCTTGCCGCCCGCAGCCTCGACCACCTCGACGACTTCGAGCAGGCTCGTGCCCCGCGTGACCACGTCTTCAGCGATGATCACCTTCTCGCCCTTTTCCAGGGAGAAGCCGCGCCGGATCATCAACTGTCCGTCCTTGCGTTCGGCGAAGACGAACCGGCGGCCCAGGGCCCGGGCGACTTCGTGGCCGATCAGGATGCCGCCCATGGCGGGGCTCACCACCAGGTCGTGGGCGGTGTCGGTGAAGAAATCTCCCATGGCCGCACCCAGTTCGCGGGCCAGTTCCGGAAACTGAAGAATGCGTGCGCACTGGAAATAGCGGTCGCTGTGCAGACCGCTGCTCAGCAGAAAATGTCCGCTGTGCAGGGCGCCCAGTTCTTCCATCAGGTTCAGGAGCTTGTCTTCGGTCATTGGTGGAGCCTTCCTTTGCTGGTCAGATGGTCAATCCAGTTCCGCGGCGATGGCTGACAGCGCGGCGGCGGGATCTTCGGCCCTGGTGATGGGGCGGCCGATCACCAAAAAATCCGCACCCGCGTCCATGGCCTGGCGGGGCGTGGCCACCCGGTGCTGATCCCCGGTGTCGGCGCCGGCGGGGCGGATGCCCGGCGTGGCGATCAATGGTTCGGGTCCCAGGACGGATCGCAGGCCAGGCAGGTCGGCTGCCGAACAGACCAGCCCGTCGCAGCCGCAGTCCCAGGCCAGCCTGGCCAATCTTTCGACGCGATCCTGCAGCGTGTCGTGGGAAGGGCTGACTTCGCCCATTTCCTGCTCCGACAGGCTGGTCAGGATGGTCACTGCCAACAGGGCGGGCCGTCGTCCTGTCCGTCCGTCGGGGGTGGACTTCGCGAGTGCCTCGGCCGCGGCGGTCATGGCGGCCCGTCCGTTCGACGCGTGCATGGTGCAGAGCGAAGCTCCCAGAGTGGCTGCCACCCGGGCCGCCGAGGCCACCGTGTTGGGAATGTCGTGGTATTTCAGATCCAGGAAAATGTCCCGGTCCAGATTCCGGAGCCGATGGACGACCTCCGGCCCGGCGGCGGAATAGAGTTCCAGGCCCACCTTGACGAAGCCGCCCCCGGCACCGAGACGCTCGGCCAAGCTCAGGGCCTGGTCCATGGTCGGCACATCCAATGCCGTGATGATCCGCCGGATCGCGGGAAGATCTCTCAGGCTGGTGATGAGCTGGCTTCTGTTCATGGTGGCGATTCGACTCCGGTTCAAGACCACACCTTGCAGTCGGCGGGGCACAGACGGGGTTTTGCCTTGCCGCCGCGGCCGTTTTCCTACTACCCTTCTACCAGCCGAGGGTCCGGAATGCAATTTCATTTCCATGTTTGAAATCGACACCCGGTCCCGAGGTAGTGGTGTGTCCAATGGAGTTGAACGTTCTCTTCCTGGGATCCCGCCTGAAACGCGACCGGGCCCCTGATTCCGCCAATGAGAGGTACCTCCTTGCTCGACCGTAAATTCATTCGCGAAAACCGGGAACTGGTGACTCGAGCCGTGGCGTTGAAAAACGAATCGGTGGATATCGAGGCCTATTACGCCCAGGACGCCGAGCGACGGGCGGCCCTGCAGGAAACGGAAACGCTCCAGGCGGAGGCCAACAAAGCCAACCGGGCGATCTCCGACCGCAAGAAGGCCGGCGAGGACGCCACCGACGCCATCGCCGCAATGAAGGAAGTCTCGGCGAAAATCAAGGAACTGAAAGGCCGGGCCGAGGCCCTCGAGCTGGAAGTGGAGCAGCTCTATCTGCGCATCCCGAACATCCCCCACGAATCTGCGCCGGCCGGGGGCGAGGAAAACAACGAACTGGTGCGCACCTGGGGCGAGATTCCCCACCACGATTTCACGGTCATGCCCCATTGGGACATCGGGGCCGAGCTGGGCATCTTCCATCCCGAACGGGCCTCGCGCATGAGCGGCAGCGGGTTCACGGTATTGTCGGGAGCGGGTGCCCGCCTGGAACGGGCCCTGATCAACTGGTTCCTGGATGTCCATCTGAAGCAGGGTTACACGGAATACAACATCCCCTATCTGGTCGGCCGCACGGCCATGACGGGAACGGGGCAGCTGCCCAAGCTCGAGGACGACATGTACCACTGCGAAGTGGACGACCTGTTCCTGATTCCCACGGCCGAAGTGTCGGTGACCAACGTCCACATGAAGGAAACCCTGGACGCCGAGGCGCTGCCGCTGCAGTACTGTGCGTGTTCGCCCTGTTTCCGGCGCGAGGCCGGTGCCGCGGGCAAGGATACGCGGGGGCTGCTGCGGGTCCATCAGTTCAACAAGGTGGAAATGGTCAAGTTCGTCGCCCCGGAAACCTCCTGGGACGAGCTGGAAAACCTGACCGCCCATGCCGAGGAACTGCTGCAGAAACTGGAACTGCCCTACCGCGTCCTTTCGCTGGCCACCGGCGACCTGAGCTTTGCCGCGGCCAAGTGTTATGACCTGGAAGTCTGGTCCGCCGGGGTGGGGCAGTGGCTCGAGGTATCCTCCTGCAGCAATTTCCTCGATTTCCAGGCGCGCCGGGCCGGCATCAGGTTCAAGGGTCCCGGCGGCAAGGGTTTCGTGCACACCCTCAACGGTTCGGGTCTGGCGCTGCCACGGATCATGGTGGCCATCATGGAAAACTACCAGACGGCCGACGGGCGCATCAAGGTGCCCCAGGTCCTGGTTCCCTACCTGGGCGGGATGGAGTACATCGACTGATGGCAGACCGATTCCGGCAGATCTTGTTTCGGAGAATCCGGCGCCAGGATCTGTTCAACATCTATCTTCTGCTGGGCGGATTGAGCATCGTCGTGGCCACGACGGTGTTCACGATCCGCATGTCCAAGAGCGTGGAGAAGCAGAGCTTTTTGGCCACGCAACTCATTTCCGGCGTGGCCAGTCTCCTGCTGGAGAACAGGCCCCTGGAGGAAGTCCGTCCGGTGGTCTCCATGATCAACACGATCGAGGTTCCGCTCATCCTCACGGACAACGAGGGTCGCCCGATCATGTGGAACGAACCGGTGATCGGAATTCCCCTGCCCGACTACCAGGTCCTGTTCCGGGAGAACATGTCCAAGCCGAGCAATCCGGTGATTCTGGAGATCCTGTCCCTGGCCGCGGCCTACGACCAGGAACAGCAGCCGTTCGCCATCTTCAACCAGGCGGGCAGCCGGGTGGGGACGCTTCACTACGGTCGTTCGGCCCTGAGCAAACGCCTGCGGATCATGCCCTACCTCGAATTGATGGTGATGGCCCTGTTCTTCCTGGTCATCCTGTGGGCCCTGCAAAGCCAGAAGGACGCTCAGCAGAAGGCCCTGTTCGCGGGCATGGCCAAGGAGACCGCTCATCAGCTGGGCACGCCCCTGACGTCGATCATGGGATGGCTCGCCCTGCTCGAGGAAAGAGTGGGCGTGGACGACGAGGTGATGGTCGAACTCAATCGGGACGTCCATCGTTTGAGCATGATTTCAGCACGGTTTTCCAAGATCGGTTCGTTGCCCAAGCTCGAGGATTCGGACCTCGTGGGCGTCGTGGACCAGACCATTCAGTACTTCCAGAACCGGCTGCCCCACCAGGGCGGACGTGTCCAGCTGAGGCGGGAGGGGGATTCCTCCAACGCGGTGGTGTTCAACCGGGATTTGCTGGGCTGGGTCCTGGAAAACCTGATCAAGAACGGGATCGACGCCCTTACCGAAGGCAAGGGCACCATCACCGTTGCGCTCGAGGATCTTGACGACGGCGGGGTCGCGCTACGTGTCTCGGACACCGGCAAGGGGATCCCGGCCCGCGAGGGGAACAAGATCTTCGAGCCCGGGTTCACCACCAAGAAACGCGGCTGGGGCATGGGTCTTGCCCTGGTCAAGAGGATCGCGACGCAGTATCACAACGGCAAGATCCGGATCGAGTCCACCAGTCAGCACGGCACCACCTTTCTGGTGACCCTGCCGCCGGCGCCGGATTCGCCGGCTTCCTGACAGAAAAGGAGCCCCCTGTGGCATTTCGCATACTCTGGGTCGACGACAATATCGAGGAACTCGGCGGCCACCTCCGTTACCTGGGTGAAAAAGGCTACGAGGTGGAAGGTGTGACCAACGGCCTGGACGCCTTGGCCGTGCTGAAGGAGAAGGATTTCCACGCCGTGCTGCTGGACGAGATGATGCCCGGCATGGGGGGGCTGGAAACCCTCGGCGAAATGCGCAAGATCAACGCGCACATTCCGGTGATCATGATCACCAAGAGCGAGGCCGAGGACCTGATGACCCGGGCCATCGGCAAGCGGATCGACGACTATCTGGTCAAGCCGGTTTCGCCCCTGCAGATCCTGTCCACCCTCAAGCGGCAACTCGAAGCGCGCAAGTTGACCGGCGAAGAGGTCTCGCGCAATTACATGAGCAACTTCATGGCCCTGGGTGATCGTTTTGCGGCCGCGGCCTCGCCGGCCGACTGGGAAGGGATCTACAAGGACCTGGTCACCTGGAGCATGGACCTGTTCCAGTTCAGCGATCACGGGCTGCTCGAAACCCTCGAGGACCAGATCACCGCGGCCAACCTGGCCTTCGCCAAATACGTGCGGGAACACTACCGGTCCTGGGTGAACGCCGATGGGGCCACGGGCGTGGGGACCGAGGGCGACACTTCGGTCGAGGCGCCGCTTTTGAGCCCGCGGGTGTTCGAGGCCTGGGTGGAGCCGGAAATCCGCAACAGCAAACAGGTGTTCTGGGTCGTCATAGACTGCATGCGACTGGACCAGCTGCGCATGATCGAACCCTTGCTGGAACCGTTTTTCCACATGGAGCGCCGCCACTACTGGTCCCTCCTGCCCACCGCCACGCCCTACGCTCGGAACGCTCTTTTCGCCGGCCTTTATCCCCTGGACATCGCCGAGGGATATCCGCAGTGGTGGATCGCATCTGCCGACCACGACGGCAGCCGCAACGCCCATGAGGGGGAGCTCCTGAACGAACTGCTCAAGAGAATCAAAAGTCCGGCCGTCGGTAGCAATCGCTACTACAAGGTGTCCGACGCGAGGGATCTCGACCTGCTCCACCGCAACCTCGGATCCCTGGGGGACACTCGCCTGGTCGCCGGTGTCTACAACTTCCTCGACATCATGGCCCACGGCCGCAGCCAGAATCGCATCCTCAAGGAACTGGCGCCCGACGAAGCGGCCTTCCGGACCCTCATGCGATCCTGGTTCGAACATTCCAATCTGTTCGATGTGATGAAGACCCTGCCCCGCCGGGACTGCACGGTGATCCTGACCACCGA
>RCNG010000301.1_pt1 | contig 21570 bp, 21 predicted proteins | sample 2041371 | NCBI WGS metagenome assembly RCNG01 (sample SAMN09708227, study PRJNA481090) | Marine sediment metagenome, whole genome shotgun sequencing project. | biome: marine sediment; feature: ocean; material: sediment; isolation source: Sewage treatment plant 1 marine sediment (STP1) ... | reverse complement strand
GCCACGGATCCGGACAAGCCCTTTTTCAACCGCGTCGTGCAGGCCACCTATCCGCCGGCCTCCCTTTATAAACCGGTCACCTCGCTGGCCGGTCTCTGGCACGACGTGATCAGTAACAATACAGTGCTGGAACCCTGCCTGGGTGGCTGGTCTTTCGGCAACCGGTTCTTTCGCTGCTGGAAACGCGCGGGGCACGGCCTGGTGGACCACACCCAGGCCATGGTTCAGTCCTGTGACACCTACTACTACCAGCTGGGGTTGCGCCTTGACATCGACCAGCTGGCCGCGACCGCCAGGGCCCTCGGGCTGGGCCGGGTCTGCACGAACGTGTTCACCGACGAAGCCGCGGGCAACATCCCGGACACCGCCTGGTACGACAAGAGATTCGGCCCGGGAAAATGGACCCGGGGCGTCCTTCTGAACAACGCCATCGGGCAGGGAGAACTTCTGGTCACCCCGATTCAGATGGCCCTGCTCGCCGGTCGGCTGGCCACCTCCGGCCGCATGCCGGACCCGGTGTTTGTCATCCATCCCCGCCAAGAGCGAAGGGTGCCGAACGAACTGCCCTTTCGCGAACAGGATCTGGCCTGGGTCAGGCGTTCCATGGAACTGGTCGTGTCCGAGGGTACGGGAAAGGAGGCCGGCCTGGAAACAGTTGCCGTGGCGGGCAAAACCGGAACCGCCCAAAATCCTCACGGAGATGATCACGCCTGGTTCATGTGTTTTGCCCCTGCCAATGATCCGCAGGTGGCTCTGGCTGTCATCGTGGAAAACGCGGGCCACGGCAGCAGCGAGGCGGCTCCGGTGGCGGGATCCTGGCTGCGGGCGTTTTTTGCCGAGAACGATTCGGTACCCGGGCTTCCGGACCCGGTTACGGTGGGCGGCGGGGGGAGACGATGAGATTCTTTCACTTCATTTTTCCGCCGGGCGACCGCTGGATCCTTCTATCCTGGATACTGCTCTGCCTGCTGAGCCTGGCGGTTCTGTGGTCGGTGACCGAACCCATCCATGGGCCCTATGAAGAGCTTGATCCCGGCGTGGCCAAGGGTGTTTTTTACCGGCAGGCCTTCTGGATGGTGATCGGTTTCGGGGCCCTGGTCCTGGCTTCCCGGGTTCCCCTGCGGTACCTGGAAAACGTGGCCATCCCCCTGTTCCTTTTTTCCCTGGTCCTTTTGATCTTCATTCTGCTGATGGGACCGGTGATCGGTGGCGCCAGACGCTGGCTGGTGGTCGGCCCTTTCCACCTTCAACCCTCGGAATTGGCCAAGGTCACCTTCATCCTGGTGACGGCCAATCTTCTGGGCAGGTCCCTGGAGGAGGGGCGGGGCCTGAAGGCCGCCCTGGGGTCTTTCCTGGTCATGACCCTGCCCATGGTCCTGGTTTTGCGGGAACCGGATCTGGGCACGAGCCTCGTGTTTGTGGCCGTGTGGGTGGGCATGGTTTTCTGGTATGGGTTGCCGGGTATTCTTCTGTTGGGGGCCGGCAGCGCGGTGGTCAGCGCCGTGATCATGTTCTATTCCGAATCGGTGGCCGAAGAGGCCTGGCCGTGGGGCGTCTATATCCTGTTGATCCTCGGTGCGCTCTATTTCTTGCGTCTGAGTATCCTGTCCAAGGTTGTGCTGCTGGCTATCAATGTGGGTTTCGGCATTGGCATTCCCTTCTTCTGGGATAAACTCCAGGGTTACCAGCAGGAAAGGATCCTGACCTTTTTCGACCCCGGACGAGACGCCTTCGGCAGCGGGTACCAGGCCATCCAGTCCAAGGTGGCGATCGGTTCGGGAGGCCTGTTCGGCACCCATTACCTGCAAGGGACCCAGAAGGGATTGGCCTTCCTGCCGGAAAGGCATACGGATTTCATTTTTTCGGTGGTGGGCGAGGAACTAGGTTTCGTGGGCGCGGTTGTTCTACTGGGACTGTTCTTGACCATCATTTTGCGAGGCATCGATCACGCCGGTTCGGCGCGTCGCCCCTTCGGCCGATTCGTGGCGGTGGGCGTGGTAACGTATTTCACATTCCATGTGGTGGTCAATGTGGCCATCACCACCGGCCTGTTGCCGGTTACCGGGTTGCCACTGCCGCTGATCAGTTACGGCGGTTCGAACCTGGTGATCAGCTCGCTGCTGTTGGGATTGTTGCTGAACGTCAGTTCACGTACCTTCGAAAACTGATCCGGCCTGATCCGGCCTGATCCGGCCTGATGGGGTTGGGGCTTTCTTCATTCCAGATCGGGAAAGAGACGGACATGTATCCTGAAATTTTCGGTGTGATCAAGTCCTATGGATTGATGCTGGCCATCAGTTTTGTTCTGGGCTATTTGCTGAGCGTCAAGAGGGGGCGGAAATACGACCTGTCGCCCGAGGTGATTCTCGACCTGATATTCGGAGTGTTTGTTTCGAGCCTCATCGGGGTCCGCCTGATGTTTGTCTTGACCCACCTGGGGGATTTCCACCCTTGGTACCGCGTCTTTTTCATCTGGGACGGGGGGCTGACCCTCTACGGGGGCATCATCCTGTCCACGCTGACCGTATGGGTCATGACACGCAGGCGAAACATCCCCTTTCTGGTCATAGCCGACATCTTTTCCCCGGGGGTCATTCTGGGCATCGGCCTGACCCGCATCGGCTGTTTTTTTGCCGGCTGTTGTTTCGGAAATCCGACCGACTGCGCCTGTGGTATCACTTTTCCCCTTGATGCCCCCGCTTCCCAACATTTTGGTCAGGTGCCGGTCCTGCCGTCGCAGCTTCTCGGGTCCGCCGGAGGGTTCCTCATCCTGGCTCTGCTGCTTCTGCTGGAAAAGGTCTGGAATTACCGGGGCGCCACCTTCGGACGGTTTCTTTTCCTGTACGGGGTGTCTCGATTCCTGGTGGATTTCACTCGCTACTATGAACCGGAACAGGTCATGACCTTCGGCTGGAACAACAATCAGTGGATCAGCGTGGGGTTGATGGTCTTCGGGATGGCAACCATGATCATCTGCGCCCGTGTTGCCTCAGTCCGGGAGAACAAAGTTGACTGACGTGGTGGAACTCGGCGCAGAGGGCTGGCTTCGCAACGGGGCCCCCTGGCAGCCTCTCGATCCTTTTTATGCCGTCCTGGGCGACCCGGTGGCCCACTCCCTTTCACCCCGGATGCAAAACGCCGCCTTGAGGGAAAGGGAAATAGACGCCGAATATCTTGCCATCCGGATCGAGGCCGGCCGGCTGCGCCACCTGAAGGACGGACCGGTTTCCCGGCTTTTGGCCGGCTTCAATGTCACTTCCCCTCTGAAGGAGGCGGTGGCGGCCCTGTGTGACGGCCGAACGGACCAGGCCCGGGACACCGGGGCGGTCAATACGGTACGTGTCGAACAGGGGCGATGGCTGGGTCACAACACCGACAGCGGAGGCATTCGCACCGTGCTGGCCCAGGCCTGGCAAGGTGAGGGCTTACCCGGGCGGGCCATCGTTCTTGGGGCCGGGGGATCCGCCCGGGCCGCCGTGGACGCCTTGCGGGGCTGGGGGGTCGACCAGGTGGAGATCCGCAACCGTTCCACCGCGGGTCGCCAGAGGATCAGCCGTTGGTTGGCCGCACACGGGTGGGGCGACACCATCACGGTAAAAAGTCTGCAGGTTGACGATGATGTCGTCCCGGACTTTCCTTCAATCTGGGTCTGCTGCCTGGCCGCGGGTGTCGATGCCACGCCCTATTTGCCCGTGGCCGCGGGAAATGATCCAGCTCTGCTGCTGGATCTTCGTTACGGCGAACAAATTCCTCCTGGAAATCCACCCCTGGGTTTTAAACACCTCGACGGTTTACCTGTCCTGTTGATGCAGGGCGGCCTGGCGTTTGCCTGGTGGTTCGGACCGCCGGTTCCCTGGCCGGTCATGCGCGATGCCCTGACGTGGGGCTGATCCTCCCTGTTCTTTTCCCCTCCCACTTCTCTTTTCCCGGGGGTGTTTCATGGGGTTGTGGGACAAGACCATTGGCTTTCTGTTGGAAGTCATCTATCCGGAGCGGTGTGTATTGTGCGGATCCGAACCCCACAACAGCACCTGGATCGTTCGAGGTCCTTTTGTTGCAGGGATGCGTCCCTGGGACGGCACCCATCTATGCAAGGGCTGCGGCGACAGCCTTGGGTCCGGTTTCGTCAACGGGCACCTGATCCATGAGAATGGGGAAAACTTGCCGGTCATGGCCATGGCGGCTACCAATCCCGAACTGGTGAAACTGATCGGTCAATTCAAGTACCATGGAGTCCGGGGACTGGCTTGGCCCCTGGCCAGGATGCTGAGCGAACCGTTAACCGCGGCGGTAAAGGCGTGGGGGCCGGTGGATGCCTTGGTGCCGGTGGCCTTGCATCGGCGCCGGCGCCGGATCCGTGGGTTCAATCAGGCGGAAATCCTGACGCGTCTGATCGCCCGAACAACAGGAGTCAGGGTGAGGACCGATATCCTGGTCCGTCACCGCAACACGAACCAACAGGCCAAGATCCTCACCACGGAACAGCGGCACGGCAACCTTGCGGCGGCCTTCGGTTCCACGTCTCCGGCTGATCCGGATCCGGATGCGGGAACCGGAAGAAGAAGGGTGGTTTTGGTGGATGACCTGGTTACCAGCGGCGGTACGGCCTTGGCAGCGGCCCAATCCCTGGACAAGGCCGGTTGGAAGGTCAAGGGGGTCCTGGCTCTGGGCCTGGCCGCAAACGTGGCCATCAAGGGGCCTCGTGTTGACACCTGGGAAGCTGGTTTCTAGAATGACTCTTGTCCAACGAGGAATATCCCGCTCCGGCATGTCCGGACCCAACCAGGTGGAGAAAAATGCAGAAAAAATTGGATCTTACCGATTTTGATCCTTCCGGCCTCAAGGTTTTGATGCGGGTTGATTTCAATGTGCCTCTGGACAACAGCCGGAACATCACCGACGACACGCGAATTCGGGGTGCCTTACCTTCGGTCCGGCATATTATCGATGGTGGGGGAAGCGTCATCCTCATGAGTCACCTGGGCCGGCCCAAGGGGAAAATCGATCCTGCCCTGTCCTTGCGTCCGGTGGCGGACAGGTTGGCGGAGTTGGTTGACGCCCCGATAAAGTTCGCCCTCGATACGGTGGGGCCGGACGCGGTTAAGCAGGCCGCGGATCTGAATCCCGGGGAAATTCTCCTGTTGGAAAATCTCCGCTACAACCCCGGGGAGACAGGCAACGATCCGGGATTTTCCGCGGGTCTGGCGGAGCTCGGTGACACCTATGTCAACGATGCGTTCGGCACCGCTCATCGCGCCCACTCTTCCACGGTGGGTATCACCGAACATTTCCAAGCCTGCCGGGCGGGTTTTTTGATGGAGAAGGAACTGAAATTTCTCGGTTCCCTGGTCGCCGATCCGGCGCGGCCGTTTGTGGCCGTCCTGGGTGGCGCCAAGGTGGGCAGCAAGGTCGATGTTATTCTGAACCTGCTCGACAAGGTGGACACCCTGCTGCTGGGTGGCGGCATGATCTTCACCTTCTTGAAGGTGCACGGCCTGAATATCGGGACCAGCCTTCTGGATGCCGACAGTCTTGACGTGGCCGGCCGGATTCTGGAAAAAGCTCGTGATAGTTCAACCAAGTTTGTCCTGCCCGAGGACTGCGTGGTGGCCAATGCCTTTGACGACCAGGCCGACAAGAAGGAAATTCTGGTGACCGATATTCCCGCCGACTGGATGGGACTGGATATCGGTCCCAAGACCGTGGCCATGTACCGGGATATTCTGGCCGGGGCGCGGTCGATTTTCTGGAACGGCCCGATGGGAGTTTTTGAACTGCCCTCTTTCGCCCATGGAACCCGGGGGGTGGCCGAGGCCATCGCCACAGCCACCGACGGTGGGGCAAATACAATCGTCGGGGGAGGCGACAGCGTGGCGGCGGTAACCCAGATGGGGCTGTCCGGGAAGGTCAGCCATATCTCCACCGGCGGCGGAGCCTCGCTGGAGTTCATGGCGGGCCGCCAGTTACCCGGAATCGTTGCTTTGACTAACGCCTGAGGCCATAACGGGTTGGTGAATTTCCGGGCTGGAACCCTCGGTCGGTTTGACATCCTGAATATCGGGTGTTAATTTTCCGGTCCCTTGCCGGTCCGGCCTGTACTGGACCGTATGTGATTTTGTGATCCACGACAGCCCCGGGAGTATTTGGGCATGCTGTATAATTTGCTGATTGGTCTGCACGTCTTGATCTGCATCGTTCTGGCGCTGGTTGTTTTGCTGCAGTCCAGCAAGGGTGGGGGACTGGCCGGAGCCTTCGGCGGTGCCGGAGGAGCTCCCCAGCAGCTGCTCGGTTCTCGAGGAATAACGACCCTCCTGCACAAGATGACCATCTACCTGGCCGTGGCGTTTTTCGTCTCCAGTTTCACCCTGTTCATGTTTGATACCAGCGGGACACCCACCAGTACCAGCATCGTCGGGGAAGCGGCTCGCGAGGGTGAAATCAACGTGCCCATCCAGGAAGATCCTCTGCAGATTCCCACGCAGGTTCCCACGGAAACCCCGGTCGAAGGCAGCGGTACCGAAACCGAAGACACTGAAGCCGGTGAAGGCGGTGGCAACTAGACTTGCTGGGCGAATTGCCTATGCCCGGGTGGTGGAATTGGTAGACACGCTATCTTGAGGGGGTAGTGGCCACAAACCGTGCGGGTTCGAATCCCGCCCCGGGCACCAATCGAAGGGAAACTGTTTACCGACAGTTTCCCTTTTTTTAGGTTGACATGTTTTTGAAAGGGTCGAAATAATGTCTTACTTCGCTGGCAGCCTGACGCCAGTCGAAGGAATTGGCAACATCCGAGACAGGAGGTCTTGCTCGGAGCCCACTGGGTGCGGGGTTCGGGTGGACGCAGGAACACTCAACAAGCGAGGTCCGGTATGGAGGAGAGAGAAGCCTTGATGGCCGCTGCCAAAAAGAAGGCGACCAAGAAAAAGGCGAAGAAGAAAAAGGCTGCCAAGAAGAAGGCCACCAAGAAAAAGGTGACCAAGAAAAAGGCGACCAAGAAGAAGGCGACCAAGAAGAAGGCCACCAAGAGGAAGGCCACCAAGAAAAAGGTGACCAAGAAGAAGGCCAAGAAGAAGGCCACGAAGAAAAAGGCCACCAAGAAGAAGGCCAAGAAGAAGGCCACGAAGAAAAAGGCCACCAAGAAGAAGGCCACCAAGAAAAAGGCCAAGAAAAAGGTGACCAAGAAAAAGGCCAAGAGGAAGGCCACGAAGAAAAAGGCCACCAAGAAGAAGGCCACGAAGAAAAAGGCGACCAAGAAGAAGGCCGCCAAAAGAAGACGGTAAGTGGCCGTTTGAACGTTGCAGGCCCTTCTGGGGACTGAAACACAAAACCGCCGGGGTTCGCCCCGGCGGTTTTTTATCTATGGTAGTGAGCTCATCCCCACCGCCGAACGCCCGTCGAGGGCCGGCGTTGTCAGTCGTTTTTCTCCGCCAGTTGGGAAGCCCGGACTTCAGGAGGAATCGAATCCAGGAAAACGGTCAGGCCAACCGAATAAGTGATGTAATTGACCATGTTGGAATATCCCAGCTCCGGGACATCGTATGCGAAATTGGTCAGGTCCACCTGGCCACCGATCTGGAAATTCTTGAACAACTCGTAGTTCAAGCCCAGATTGCCTTCGAGATAGAGGCCCGTCACATCCGGTAGTTCCGTGTAACTGTTGATGATTCCGCCCAGGCCGAATCCCAATCGGGGAACGATTCCGTAAAACGTAGCTGGCGTGGCGTCGTACATAAGCGCCAGGCCGCCTTTGATAAGGTTGAATCCGTCGTCCCGGTCGACCTCGATCCGCTGGGATTTATCAGGATTGTTTTCGGGATCTTCGGTAAAGCGCATGGTCGTGACCGCTTCACCCTTGGCAAAGGTGCCCGTGATGTCCAAGTGAAAATCGTCTGAAATGTAGACACCGATTCGAACACCGAAGGCCGCCCCGGATTTGATTTCCTTGTGGGCGCCCGTGAAATGGTCCGGATCCTGGGATTCGACGAGAATTTCCCCGTCGTAGCCCAGAATGTCCCCGGCTCCGGGAGTCAGGATGGTGCGAGGGCCCAGGTCCATGTTCTCCAGGTATTTGGCGCCGGAAAAATTGGCGCCAAAACCGGTAATCGTGTAGCCCTTGATGGTGTAATCGTCGTAGGCAAGGACCTCTTCTTCAGCGGGGATCAAGGGATTTTCCTGGGGGGGAATCTCGGCCCCGGCAGCCGGGGCGGAGGTATCTCCTGTTTCTTCCTGGGCCATTTCTTGAGCAAGTTCTTGAGCAAGATCTTGAGCAAAAAGGGCCGGACCGGACAGAAAGAGACCCAGGGCTATGAACAGGAACACCAGATTACTTAGCTTCATTCAAGTCACCTCAACCAGGCGCTGGCAACGGGGATTGGCGCTTAAACCGCCTGGCAGCTGGCTTTTTCGTGGGGCAGATCCGGATCAGAAACAATCAGGGACGGTCGGAAAATCCGATGCCGTAACCCGAATAACGGTAATGTAACGGCAGGTTTGTGTCCAGAACTTTCCCCTGATCCCCTTCGGATGGGGCCCTGTTGACAGCGACTTGTCAGACTATTACCATTGCGGTTCGTCAAAAAATCCAGTCCTTGTGACCGTGCCTTCCTTTGGGTATCCGGATCTTAAGGTTCAGATATCGTTTTTTTGACAGTGGTTCCCATTCAATTGTCCCCCTCGAATTCGGAGGATGTCCGTTGAAGACCTATCCTATGGAAAAAATCCGCAATGTCGCCCTGATCGGGCCCCACGGCGTAGGCAAAACCAGCCTGGCCGACTCCATGCTTCATGTTTCCCAAAAAGTCGGTCGCAAAGGTTGCGTGGACGACGGAAGTTCCCAGTTCGACTTTTTCGAAGAGGAAATCGAACGGAAGCAGACGGTGACCGCCAGCATGGCCTGGACTGAGTTTGAGGGCAACAAGATCAATATCATAGACACCCCCGGGGTGGATGATTTCCGGGGAGATGTCCACGCCGCCCTGCGGGTGGTCGAGGGTATCATGTTTGTCGTCAAGGCCGACGGCGGATTCGAGGTGGCTTCGGAAAACCTCTGGAACCTTCTTCGTTCCACCGAGCTGCCCACCTTCATCGTGGTCAACCGGATGCACAAGGAACACGCGGACTGGCGAGCGGTGATGAACGGCCTGAAGGAACGTGTGGCCGGCGCCGCTCCCATGCAGCTGCCCATCGGCAACGGGGACAGTTTCGAGGGCGTGATCGACCTGATTGCCATGAAAGCCTACAAGTCGACCGGGGATGAATCGGTCGAGATCGACATGCCCGCCGACATGAACGACGCCGTGGAGGAAGCTCGCGAGATGCTCATGGACGCGGCCGCCAGCGCGGACGACGACCTGACCGAGAAGTTCCTCGAAGAGCTGACTCTCAGTGAAGAGGATATCATCCTGGGCCTGAAGAAGGGCACCCTCGAGGGCACGGTGTTTCCCGTCTTTTTCTCCGACGCGGAGAAGGAAGTCGGTGTGCGTTCCCTGTTGCGTTCGGCGAACAACCTGTTCCCGAGCAGTTTCTCCCGCACCCGCGGCGAGATGAAGGGCGTTCGGGCCGGACTGGAAGAGGAGGCTTCATTTACACCCGGGGCCGACGGTCCGGTGGTGGCCTTCGCCTTCAAACGGCAGTACGAAGCCCAGGGGGGCGATGTCACCTGGCTGCGCGTCTTCAGCGGTAGCCTCAAGTCGGGCGACAACCTTTCCTGCAGTGACGGCCGCGCGAGTGAACGCATGGGACAGCTGAGCGTCACCGTGGGCAAGAACAGGGAAAAGATCGACGTGGCCGCCCCGGGGGACATCGTCCTGGCTGCCAAGCTGAAAAACACTCAGACGGGGGACACCCTTACTTCCGGTGTCGACTTCGCTTTCCACCCGATCCATTATCCCGTACCCACCAGCGCCGACGCCATCAGCCCGGCCACGAGCGGCGACGAAGACAAAATGGCTGCCGGGCTCAACAAGATCAGGGAAGAGGATCCCACCTTTCAGCTGATCCATCAGCCCCACCTGGCCCAGACACTGCTGGCCACCCAGGGTGAGATCCATACGAACTTCCTTCTGGAAAAGCTCAAGAAGCAGACAGGCGTGACCGTGGCGCGCCGCCGGCCCCGGATCAATTTCAAGGAAACCATTCGCGGTACGGCCGAGAAGCAGGGACGCCACAAGAAGCAGAGTGGCGGCCGCGGCCAGTTCGGCGACGTGTTCATTCGAATGGAGCCGCAGGAACGCGGGGCGGGATTCGAATTTGCCAACGAGATCGTCGGCGGGGTCGTGCCCGGCAAGTTCATCCCGGCCGTGGAAAAGGGCTGCCGGGAAACCCTCCTGGAGGGTCTGGTGGCCGGCCACGAAATGGTCGATGTGAAATGCGCTCTCTACTACGGGTCCTTCCACAACGTGGATTCGAGTGAGGCCGCCTTCAAGATGGCCGCGCGAAAGGCCCTCAAGGCAGCCATCGACGAGGAGTCGGACAAGCTGCGGCCGGTCATCCTCGAGCCGATCATGGAGGTCAAGATCGTCGTGCCCCAGACGTACATGGGCGATGTGATGGGCGACGTCTCCACCCGGCGCGGCGCCCTGCAGGGGACCGATTCGGATGGCCCCTACCAGATCATTACGGCCAACATTCCCGAAGACGAACTCTACCAGTATGCCACCTCCCTGCGTTCCTTCACCCAGGGAACGGGGATTTTCACCATGGAATTTTCGCACTATGCCGAGGTACCCGGCGATGTGCAGAAAAGGCTGGTGGACGAGTTCAAGAAAACCCAGACCGCCGAAGAATAGGGGGGATCATGTCAGGACATTCCAAATGGGCGAATATCAAGCACCGCAAGGGCGCCCAGGATGCCAGGCGGGCCAAGGTTTTCACCCGGCTGATTCGCGAAATCACGGTCGCCGCCCGGCAGGGCGGCGGCGACACCGAAGCCAATCCGCGGTTGCGGTCGGCCGTTCTGACGGCCCGTGGCTCGAACATGCCCAACGACACCATCACCAAGGCTATCAAGCGGGGCACCGGTGAACTGGGTGACCTGGTCATCGAGGAAATCAACTACGAAGGGTATGGTCCCGGCGGCGTGGCCATCCTGGTCGAATGTCAGACCGACAACAAGAACCGGACCACCGCCGAGGTCCGGCACGTCTTCACCAAGTTCAACGGCAACCTAGGAGCCAATGGGTGCGTGTCCTATCTCTTCGAGCGCAAGGGCATGGTGGTCCTGGACGCCGAGCGCTGTGATCTTGAGGCGGCCATGGATGCGGCCATCGAAGCCGGCGCCGAAGATGTGGAGGAGGAAGGTGGTGTCATTTCGGTGACCACCGCTCTGGAAGATCTCCACGCCGTGAGTTCCGCCCTGACGGAGGCTGGCCTGCCGGTTACTTCTACCGAACTGGTGCAGGTGCCCAGCACCTCGGTCAATGTCGAGAAGTCCGACGCACTGACCCTTATGAGACTCATCACCAGCATGGATGATCTTGACGACGTTTCCCAGGTTTCCGCCAACTTCGACATAGATGACGAGATCATGGCGGATATCGAGGATAAACTTTGACCCCGGGAGATCGCCCGTGATTGTACTGGGCGTTGATCCTGGATCCCACGCGACCGGTTTCGGTGTGATTTCCACCGGGCCGGTCGTTCGCATGTTGGGTGGGGGCGTGATCCGCGCCAGCAAGAATGCGCCTCTGGCGGACCGGTTGTTGGTCATCCACGAGCAATTGACCGCTGTGATCGACCGGTTCGATCCCGAAGCGATGGCCGTCGAGGACTTGTTCAACGCCAAAAACGCCAGAAGTTCGCTCATCCTCGGTCATGCCCGCGGTGTGATCCTGCTGGCCGGGGCCTGTGCGGGTCTGGCCGTGGCTGAATACGCGCCCCGCGAAGTGAAGAATGCCGTGACCGGCAACGGAGCCGCCACCAAGGAACAGGTCCGGTTCATGGTGATGCGATTGCTCTGTCTCAAGGAATCCCCACCTCTGGATCAGAGTGACGCCCTGGCCGTGGCCTTGACCCACGCGGGAAGGTCCCGTTTCCCCGGGCAATTCTCCGGACTGGCCTGATTTTCGATTCTGACGGATAATGCACCCGGCAGAGGATGGGCCTCCTGCGGTAAGAGAGTGATTTCATGATCGCGTTTCTGGAAGGTATTTTGATTTCCGGGGGCACCGAGGCGGTGGTTTCGGTGGGCGGCGGCATTGGACTGGATGTCCAGGTATCCGCGCTGTCCGCCGGTCAATTGCCCCCGCCGGGAGAACCTGTTCGCCTGTGGACGCATTTGGCCGTGCGCGAGGATAACTGGTCTCTCTACGGTTTCATTGAAGCTGCAGAAAGAACCATGTTCCGGCTCCTGATATCGGTGTCGGGTGTGGGGCCCAAGGTCGCCCTGGGGATGCTCTCCCGGGCCTCGGCCACGGATATCGCCGCCTATCTGCGCACGGGGGATGAAAAGGCCCTGACCACCCTGCCGGGGATCGGCAAAAAGAGCGCCGCCCGTTTGGTGGTCGAACTGGGACAGAGGGTGCCCGCCGCCGGCCTCCCGGGCGAACCTGCCGGTATTGATGGGGGCACTTTGCCGGAGGGTATCAGCCGGGCGATGGCGGTGCTGGCGGCCATGGGACTGGCCCCCGCTCGCGCCGAGCAAGCCCTGTTGCGAGCCCGGCAGGCCAATACTGAAATCGATCAGAATACCGGAGAGTGGGTCAAGGCGGCATTGCAGCATCTGTAGCCGATGGGTGAAAGGCATGGCGTGAACGAACAGCGGTGGACCGATCCTACCGAACAGAAGGTCGACGGGGACCTGGACCTCAGCCTGAGGCCGCGTACCCTGGCGGATTTTGTGGGTCAGGAAAAGATCAAGGAAAACCTGCGGGTTTTCATCCAGGCCGCCAGTCAGAGGCAGGAGGTGCTGGACCACGTTTTGCTTCACGGTCCCCCCGGCCTGGGCAAGACCACCCTGTCCCAGATTCTGGCTGCCGAAATGGGCCTGGAGATCCGTTTGACCAGCGGACCGGCCTTCACCAACAGTGCCGAATTGATCGCCCTGCTGAGCGAACAGACCAACCCCCGGGCCATCTTCATCGATGAGATCCATCGCCTGGGCCGGGTCATCGAGGAGCACCTCTATCCGGCCATGGAAGATTGGCGGGTGGAACTGATCATCGACAAGGGACCCAATGCCCGACATTTCAATCTCCAGCTTGAACCCTTCACGCTGATCGGGGCCACCACCCGCGCGGGACTGATCACCCCGGCCATGCGCAGTCGCTTTGGCATCGTGTTCCATCTCGATTTTTATCCGCCGGAGGAACTGGCCATCATCGTGACCAGAAGCGCGGGAATATTGGGCATCGGCATCACCGCCGACGGTGCTCTGGAAATCGCCCGCCGCAGCCGGGGTACCCCGCGAGCGGCCAACCGGCTGCTGCGCCGGGTGCGCGACTACGCGCAGGTCGACGGGCACGACCATATCGACAGGGACAGCGCCGATTCGGGCCTGACCCGCCTGGGGGTCGATGTCCTGGGACTGGAACCCCTGGACCGCCGCTACCTCCAGTTGATCATCGATCATTTTGCCGGCGGGCCCGTGGGGATCCAGAACATGGCCGTCAGTTTGGGGGAGGAGTCCGACACCCTGGAGGACATGGTGGAGCCTTTCTTGATCCAGTCCGGGCTGTTGAAACGGACGCCCCGCGGGCGTGAGGCAACTTCCCATGCCTGGAAACATCTGGGTCTGGAATTGCCGGACGGACTGGCTTCCCCTGGGAAAAACGATCCTGAGCCCGGGCCCCTGCCCGGCCAGGGTGAACTTCTGTAACGGGCGTGCGGTCATGTCGGATGTCTGTCCCACCGGTTCCTTTGACTTCGATCTTCCCGAGGATCTGATTGCCCAGGACCCGCCCGCCAGAAGGGGCGATTCGCGGTTGCTGCTGGTTGAGCCGCAAGCAGGGGTTTGTGGGGAACGGGAATTCCGGCAACTTTCCGAGATCCTGCGGGCGGGTGATCTGCTGGTGTTGAATGAAAGCCGGGTCCTGCCCGCGCGCCTTATGACCACACGCGCAGATACTGGCGGCAAGGTAGAGATCCTGCTGGTCAGACCGGTCCCCGCCGCCAGGACCTGGCTGGCCCTGGCCCGGCCCGGACGCCGTCTGCGCCCGGGCACAAAACTGGAGTTAGGCGATGGCGCCCCCGGATCCGGTGCGCACGGGCCCCTGTTGGAAGTGACCGAGCGCCTTGAGCAGGGTCAGTTCCTGGTCACCGCCGTCAAGGATCCTGGCCTCCTGGCCTTGGAATGGGGGGTGATGCCCCTGCCGCCGTACATCAAGCGGGACCCTGAGGATTTGATATCCGAGCGGGGCCGCAGGGATCGTAAACGGTACCAGACCGTATTCGCGGTGGACGACCAGAGCGGGGCCGGGTCGGTGGCGGCCCCGACGGCCGGGCTCCATTTTTCGGAAGCAGTCCTGGAAGCCCTCGCCTCTGCGAAAGTGAAGGTGGCCCGCCTTTGCTTGCACGTCGGCCCCGGCACTTTCCGGGAGCCCACCAAGGATCAGGTGGCCGCACGTCGTCTGCATCGGGAAGTTTTTCACCTGCCCGCGGATGTTGCGTCCAGCATCACCGAGGCCAGGAAGGCCGGAGGGCGGGTCATCGCCGTCGGCACCACGTCCCTGCGAGTGCTCGAAACCGTGGCCCGGTTGGATCTGCCAGGCAAGGGTCCCGATCGGTTGGAATTCCCCACCGTCGCAGGGTCCGAAGCGCCGGAGTTTCGGGGCGTGGCCCAAAGGCGCCATGGTTCCTGGGAAGTCCGTGGCGAGACCAGGTTGTTCTTGCGGCCGCCGGACCGGATATCATCGGTCGACGGGCTGCTGACCAACTTCCATCTGCCGGGATCCTCCCTGTTGATGCTGGTGGCCACCCTGATGGGAGAAAATACCTGGCCGGAAGTGTATGCTCATGCGGTGGCCTCTCGCCTGAGGTTCTACAGTTACGGCGATTGCATGCTCATTCTGCCCGGCTTGTCCGGGCCGGCCCGGATGAAAGGACCCTGAAAAGTGACCGGCGACAAACAGCCTTGCGACCTGGCCACACCTTTCGGCTTCGCGGTGGAGAAGACCGACCCCGGCAGCGCCGCCCGGACGGGGTTGTTGACCACCGGTCATGGCCGAATAGAAACCCCGGTCTTCATGCCGGTGGGAACTGTTGGGTCGGTCAAGGCCGTCACCTTCGAACAGGTCTGGGCCACCGGGGCCCGGCTCATCCTGGGCAACACCTACCATTTGTACCTGCGCCCCGGCCATGAACTGATCGGCCGCCAGGGGGGGCTGCACCGGTTCCAGGGCTGGGACGGAGCCCTGTTGACCGACAGCGCCGGCTTTCAGGTTTTTTCCCTCAGCAAGCTGAACCGGATCACCGAGGACGGCGTGGAGTTCCGCTCCCACCTGGACGGCAGCCGCCATTTTTTCAATCCGGAGCTGAGCATGGAGGTGCAACTGGCTTTGGGTGCGGACATCGTCATGGCTTTCGACCAGTGCGCTGCCTACGGAGCGGACTCGTCCGAAGTGACTGCCGCGGTGGATCGCACAACCGCCTGGCTGAAACGTTGTCGCGATGTTTTCGGCGGGCGCGATTTCAGGACCGGGTGGGAACGCGTGCTGTTCGGAATCATGCAGGGTGGGGTGGATGAAACCCTGCGCCGTCGTTCGGCCGCCGAAATCGTGGAGCTGGATTTGCCTGGTTACGCCATCGGCGGTCTGTCGGTCGGAGAACCGACGGCGGCCATGCGCGAGATGACCGAACTGTCCGCCGGGTTGCTGCCCGCCGACAAACCACGCTACCTGATGGGCGTCGGGTTCCCTGACGATATTCTGGCGAGTGTCAGCGCGGGTGTCGACATGTTCGATTGTGTTCTGCCCACCCGGATGGCCCGCACCGGAACCGTGCTGGCGCGGGACGGCCGTCTGGTCATCAAGAATCGGGAGTACGCCGAAGACACCGGACCCATCGATCCAGAGTGCGGCTGCCCGGTCTGCGCCCGGCACAGCCGGTCCTATATCCGTCACCTTTTCCAGGCCCGGGAAATCCTGGGCAGTACCCTGGCCACCATCCACAACCTGCATTTTTACCAGGAATTGATGGCCGGCATCCGGACAGCGATCCGCCAGGAGAGGTTCCCGGCCTTCGCCGCGGAGATGTCCGGGCGTTGGCAAACCGGTGAGGCCATCCGGCTGGAAGAAGCCCGCCGCCGGACCTAGATCCATTCACACCGCTGGAAAGTTGACCGAACCCAACCTGGAGCCCATTTTGTGGGGGCGAGTTGCGACCACTCCGGACCGCGGTTTCCGGTCCGGACCATCCCTGAACCGAAGAGCAAGGAGACGTTCATGCCTTTCATGAACCTGCTGGCCATGGCTTCCCCCGGTGGCGGCGGTGAGGGCGGAGCCAGTTCGATGCTGAGTTTTTTGCCCCTCGTCCTGATTTTTATCGTGTTCTGGTTCATGATCATCAGGCCACAGAAAAAGCAACAGGATCAGCGCAAGACCATGATTAGCGCCCTCAAACGGGGCGATATTATCGTCACCAGCGGTGGATTGTTCGCCACCGTCAAGGACGTCAAAGCCGACCGGGTGACCGCCACCATCGCCGATGGCGTCAAGGTGGAAATCAGCAAGTCGTCCGTCAGCGCCGTGGTGGAAGAAGGCGCCTAGTTCCATGAAGGCCCAGGTGGCCCGGATTCGCCGTTACGGTCACGGATGTCTGCGGCGCAAGGCCCGGCCCGTGGATCCGGCCGACCCGAAAACCCGAGTCCTGCTGGACACCCTCTGGTCAACCCTGGACAGCGATGGGGGGGTTGGCCTGGCGGCTCCCCAGATAGGGTGCCTCAGCCGGGTGGTGATCGTGGTCGACCCCGAGCGTCCTCGCGGCCGGCGAAAACTGGAACTTGTGAATCCGGTCATCACCAAAACCTTCGGCCCGCGGGTTCCCTTTGAAGAGGGCTGCCTTTCTTTTCCGGGCTTGTACACCATGGTGTGGCGCAACCAGGGTGCGGTGGTTACATACGACGGGCCAAAAGGAAAGTGCACCCTGCGAGAAGAGGGATTGGCCGGCAGGATCATCCAGCACGAAGTCGATCATCTGGACGGGGTCCTGTTTGTCGATCATCTGTCGGGCTGGAAGAAGTTTTTCCTGCTGCCGAGGTTGATATCATACGTCATGTTCGAATTCTGGCGAAAAGTTCGCGGTAAGGAGAGGGGCGGCTGATGAAAGTAGTTTTCATGGGGTCACCGGATTTTGCCGTTCCGAGTCTCGAAGCTTTGATCGAGGCCCGGTTCGACGTGCAACTGGTCGTCACCCAGCCAGACCGTCGCGCCGGTCGCGGCCGCAAAATGCTCCCCACCGCCGTGAAAGCCACCGCCGGCGAACATCAATTAAGATGCATCGATTTCGGGAAGGGCCAGGGTAAGGCCGTAAGTGCCGAGGTCATGGCCCTCGAGCCCGACGCCGTGGTGGTGGCCGCTTTTGGACACATCCTTCGCGAGCCCCTCCTGACCGCGCCCCGGTTCGGCTGCATCAACGTCCACGCGAGTCTGCTGCCCCGCTGGCGGGGCGTTTCGCCCGTACAGTATTCCATCCTCCACGGCGATTCCTGGACCGGAGTGACCATCATGCAGATGGACGCCGGCGTCGATACCGGACCCATCCTGGCCCAGCGTTCGGTGGCCATCGGTCCGGAGGATACCGGGGGCGAACTCCTGGACAGGCTGGCCGGGCAAGGTGCCGACCTTTTGATCCATACGCTTCGTGGTCTGGAAAACTGCCAGGTCGCACCCGTTACCCAGGGCTCCGAAGGCGCGGTTTACGCGCCCAAGCTGACCCGAGCCCTGTCGGCCGTTCGGTGGGACCGGGATGTCGTCACCGTCCACAACCAGATTCGATCCCTGATTCCCTGGCCCGGCACCACAACCTACCTGGGGGAAAAGAGCCTCAAAATCACCGAAGCCCGCCCCATGTCTTTCAATTGTCTCGGCCAGGCACCCGGCACGGTCCTGGACGTGACCGCAGAGGGCGTGGTCGTGGCCTGTGGCGAAGGATCGCTGCTATTAACCGGTCTGCAGTGCCCGGGCCGCAAACCCCTGCGTGTGGATGAATTTTTGCGCGGTTTCCAGATTTCCGCCGGGGACGTGTTCCGCTCATGAAGGCCGACCCGGTTCGCCGGCGAGCCCATGAGATCCTGATCGAGGTCGCCGGTGGAAAACCCCTGGATCGGGTGCTGGCCGAAGGGCTTGACCTGACGGCCGATGGGCGGGACCGGGCCTTCCTGGCCGAACTTGTGCTCGGGACCGTACAGTGGCAGGGTCGATACGACCATCTCATCAAGCGGTTCTCCAGAAAAAAAGCTCCGGACGATGCCCCCACCTTGACCCTGTTGCGCATGTCCTTGCACCAGATGATCGGCCAGCAGACGGTTCCTGCCTATGCGGCCATCCACCAGGCCGGAGAACTCTGCCGGCTTCAGCCGGGAAAACGCAAACTACCCTTTGTCAACGGGATGTTGCAGAGCGTGAAGCGTGAAGTTCTGGGGAAGATGGACCAGGGCTCCGGTGATCCTGCCCAACGCGATAATTTTCTGCGTCCCTTTTTCGCCATGCCGGGCGCCGACCGGTGCGCCGAACTGGCCGCCTGGCAGTCCCACCCCTTGTGGCTGGTAAAAAAATGGGTCGACCAGTTCGGTTGGGAAATGGCGGAGACCATATGTACCTGGAACAACCGCCCCGTCCCCCTTGTATTCCATGCCCTGGCTCCGGTCGATCCGGCGACAGCGGCCCGTGAATTGAGTGATGCCGGTTGTCCGGTTACCTCCACATCAATGGATAGGACTTTGGTCGCAGAAAACCGGATCGGGCGGAAACATCTTGATGAGATCCTGAAACGGTTTCCCTGGCTCATTGTCCAGGACCCAACGGTCCAGCGGGCGACCGCCTGGCTGGCCGGCGAGGTTCCCGCCACGATCGGCGCCGGGACCGCGCCCTTGCTGGACATGTGCGCGGCCCCGGGAGGGAAAACGGCTTATCTGGCCGCCAACTGGCAGTCAAACGGCAGGATCGTGGCCATGGATCCCCATCCTGAACGTATCCGGATGCTGGCCGCCACCATGAAAAGGATTGAGACTGACCGGGTGGACGTGTTATTAGCGGATGGTAACCAGGCTCCATTTGGCCACGGAGAGTTCGGTGCGGTGCTCCTGGACGGACCGTGCAGCGGAACCGGGGTCCTGCGGCACCACCCGGAGGGTCGCTGGAGGCTGAAAAAGGGTGTTCCGGCCCGCAAGGGTGTTGCACTGGGGCGCCTGGCCGAAAAAGCGGCCGATTTGCTGATGCCGGGAGGCCTGTTGATGTACGCCACCTGCTCGGTGGAACCCGAGGAAAACGAAGAGGTGGTGGAGCGACTGCTGGCCCAACGTGCGGATCTGGAAACAGCTCCAGACCGCGACGGTCATTGGCGGCGGCTCTGGTTGCCCGGCGAAGTTTCCGGGGACGGATTTTTCGCCGCCCGTTTGCGGAAGATTGCGGAAGAAGGGATGATCCCGTGAAGTTGTGGAAACTCCTACTGCTGCTGACATCCCTGCTGGTTACCGGGGGCGTCCTCCTGTTGCTGGTGAACTTCCTGGTTTTACCCTCACTGGTTCACAGCAACAAGGTCGTGACCATGCCCGATATCCGGGGGATGACCGTGACGGGGGCGGAAACCCAGCTGAAAAGTCTGGATCTTGGCGTGGAGGCCGTCCGGCAACGGGCCCATCCTTCCATTCCCCAGGGAATGATCCTGGACCAGATCCCCTCCCCGGAATCCCGTGTTCGCGGCGGGCGCACCGTGCGGGTGGTGACCAGCAGCGGCCCACCGGCGGGTTTGCTGCCGCACCTGGCGGGACTGAGTTTGCGTCAGGCGGAAATCACTCTGCAAAGGGAGAATTTCCGCATGGGCCGGGTGCTGAAGATTCGACGCCAGGGGGTCACCCAGCCGGTGGTCGCTTACCAGAATCCCGTGGCGGGAACGGATCTGTACAAGGGAGCGGTCGTGAACCTGGTGGTGGCCGAACCCGCGGCGGCCGAACTGCTGCGAATGCCGGACCTCAGGGGCATGCCTTTGTTCAAGGCCCGGCAGGCCATTTCCGACGCCGGTTTTATCCTGGCCCCGGTCACCTATGAACGCCATTCCCGGTCGGCGCCCAATCTGGTTCTGTCCCAACAACCACGCGCCGGAAAGCGGATCCGCAAAGGAGAGCGCCTTGAACTGGTTGCCTCGTCCCGTTAACGGCCGCGCCCACGTGGCGCCCTCCTTGTTGTCGGCCGATTTCGCCGACCTGAGGTCCGATATCGACAGCATGACGGCCGCCGGGGCGGACCTGCTTCATCTGGATATCATGGACGGCCATTTCGTTCCCAACCTCACGTTTGGTCCTTTCATCTGCCGGGCGATCCGCGCGCTTACAGAGCTGCCGCTGGACGCGCACTTGATGATCACCCATCCCGAGCGTTACCTCGATTCCTTTGCCGAAGCGGGGGTGGACGCGATCACCATCCACGAAGAAATTCCCGGCGAGGTGGGCCCGGTCCTGGACCGGATCCGAACGCTTGGTTTGAAGCGTGGCATCTCCCTGAGGCCGGGCACCCCGGTGGAGAAAATCCTGGGCTGGCTCGACCGGCTGGACCTGGTCCTGGTCATGAGCGTGGAACCGGGTTTCGGCGGTCAGAAATTCGATGCGTCCGCCATCGACAAGATTCATGACCTGGCTGACCGACGCCGCCAGGAGGGCCTTGATTTCCTGATCTCGGTGGACGGGGGCATCAACGACGAGACCGGCGCCTTGTGCCGCACCGCCGGCGCGGATATCCTGGTGTCCGGTTCCTGGCTGTTCGGTGCCACTGATCGCGCCGACAGGATTGCCCTCCTCGGGCAGCGGGCATGAGGCTTCACGCCAGAAGTTTCCCTCAGATTCTGATTCCCTTTTTGATTCCTTTTCTGGTGGGTATGCAGGTTCACCGGCAGGGCTTTAACCTGCTCGACGACGGGCTGTGGCTACTGGGAACCCGGATCCTGCTTGAAGGCGGTACCCTTTACGGGGATGTTTTTTCGATCTATGGACCGGCTCGTTATCTCCTGCTGGCTCCTTTTTTCCTGGTCCTGGGCAAGAGCGCTTTATCCCTGGCCATCTTCAAGGCCGTCCTGGACGGAACCGCGTCCCTGTTCGGTTTCTGGTACACACGCCGGCTGGGCGCCGGTCGCTGGGCATGGCTGGTGCCCCTGGGTGTGGTGGCGCTGGGCCCCATTTATCCGCGTTACCTTGCCGCGGCGGTTTTTGCCGCGTTTGCCGGCGAGGTCCTGACGCACCCCATGAATCGGCGACGAAGGTGGTTGCTGGGAATGGCTTGGGGCGGGCTCTGCCTGTTCGGCCTGGATATGGCCGGATACGGTTCGGTAATCCTGGTTGGCGGATGGCTGGCGTCCCGTCTGAGCACCAGCCGGACAAGTCCGTTGCCGGCCTTGCCGATTGGCGACTTGGCCGCTGGACTTGGCGCC
>RCNG010000300.1_pt1 | contig 21572 bp, 21 predicted proteins | sample 2041371 | NCBI WGS metagenome assembly RCNG01 (sample SAMN09708227, study PRJNA481090) | Marine sediment metagenome, whole genome shotgun sequencing project. | biome: marine sediment; feature: ocean; material: sediment; isolation source: Sewage treatment plant 1 marine sediment (STP1) ... | reverse complement strand
AGCGCTTCGGCCTCGAGTTGGTCGGGTTTCAGGCGATTCGTCGCAGCCACCGTTCCGGACTCTCGATCTCGTCGAGCGTCGGCAGCGACTCGGGACTCTCCCACGCGTGGTCGAGCGTGGTCCAGTCTGCCCGTCTCTCGATCTCGTTGATGAACTCTGCCCCCATCTCGTACTGGCGGAGCTTCATCTCGAGACCGATCAGGCGCATCAGCGCTGCCGTTCGCTTGTCGGATCGGCGAGCCTTGAGCACCGACGACATACGCCCCTGAGTCACCAGTTCCCGTTCACCGATCCGATCCATAACCACGTGGCCGTGCCCCTCGAGAAGCGCCATCAGCGCCTGCACTCGATCCAGGATCTCTCGCTGCTCCGGCGTCGCGAAGAGACCGAAGATTCCCGACTCGTCAATCAAAGGCGCGCCGCTCGCAGCAGCTTCTCTGAGCTCGGTGGTCAAGCGCTGGAGACGACCGCTCTCTGGCTTCGATGCGGCGACCAGCTCCTCGACGAGGCCTAGGAAGTAGTCGCGCAACCATGGGACACCCATGAATTGCAGCCGGTGTGTGCATTCATGGAGGGCGATCCAGAAGCGGAACTCGTCGGGCCGGAACGCGTGATCTCTCTCCATCTTGAGGAGGTTCGGCCCAACGAAGAGGACCGTATCCCCATCCTCACCGTCGGATGTCGGAAGGACGAGTTCGTACTGACCCAGAACACGGCGCGACAAGAACCCGAGCACTGCGCCCATCTCAGCACCCATGATCCGTCCGGCGATGGCAGAGCCGATCCCGGTCTGAGAACCAAGGCGCTCTTCCGCAGGGGCGAGCAGGAGTGAGAACGAGGAGATGTTGTTCTCGACCCAGCCCGACCGTCCAATGACGGCGACGTCCGGGGAACCCGGAGCCTCGAGGCCTGTCTCTTCGGTAACGAGGGCCGACGCTCGGGCTACGAGGGCGGGCATCGCCATCTCGAGTCGTGTCTGGTGGTAGGTGTCCTCAAGCGGATACCGCCCAGCGACGTTCGAAGCGACGGAAACGGCCAGCGGCCAGTCGACGTGTGACATAGGGGGGAGAGTAGAGCAGTAGCAAGTAGCAAGTGGCAAGTAGCAGGTAGCAAGACAGGAAAACGAACAACCAAGATCCGGCTACCGGCGCTCGGCCGCCAGTTTCCACATCTTGCGGTATCGCTCTGAGGTGATCAGAAGATCCTCGTGTGTTCCGCGGTCGGCGATGGTGCCCTCTTCGAGGACGATGACCTCGTCCATTCGATCGAGGCCGATGGGACGGTGCGTGATCAATACGAGGGAGCGATCGTCGACGGAGCGGAGAAGGTCGTCCATCACGGCTTCGGCCGTCACCGGATCAAGTCCGGAGATCGGCTCGTCGAGGATCAGCACCGGGAACCCGGCAAGCATTGCCCGGGCAAGAGCGAGACGGCGACGCTGTCCCCCGGAGACGCCATGACCGCCCTCACCGACGTCGGTCTTGAGCCCATCAGGGAGGACGTCGATCCACGGCCCCAGCCCCACGCGATCAATCACGGCGCGAACCTCATCGTCGGATGCTGCGGGGTCACCGAGTCGCACGTTGCCAACGATCGATCCCCGGAAGAGGAATGACCGATCGTCCTCGTAGCCGACGAACGCTCTGAGATCATCCGGCGCGATATCTGAGAGAGTGACCCCACCCACCGAGACCGTGCCTTCGTCGGGATCCCGGAAGCGGCACAGAACATGGGCAAGCGTCGTCTTCCCCGAACCCGTCTCCCCGATGATGCCGATCCTCTGCCCGTGACCGATCGAGACGTCGACGGGTCCGAGAATACGCTCACCGGTCGATGTGGTGACTACAGCGCCTGCGGCGCGGAGCGTCAGGTCATCCGGAATCGGGATCGGTGACTCTGGTGGAGCGGTTGGCGACTCCGCGTCGATCACCTCGAATAGGCGGTCGGCGGCGCCGAGTGCGCGACCGAGCCGCTCAAAGGCAGCGGGAAGCGGTGCGACGGCCTCGAAGGGCGTGATCGCCAGCATGGCCAGTACGGCGACCATGACCCCGTCGAGGCTTCCCGCCTGAACAGCGATCGCCGAAACCCACAACGTGCCGATCAGGGCAACACCAACGAGGACAAGGATCGCGGCATCGCCGAATCCGTGGAGCCAAGCCGTTCGGCGTTCCGCCGCCGCCACTCGATCTGCTGATTCGGTCGCGACGGCCAGCAACCGATCCTCCTCGCCCAGAGCGACGATCACGGAAGCGCCTTCGATGATCTCGACCGTCTGACCGATCATCCGGCCACGCTCTCGTGCAACGCCGCGACCCGCAGCTGCTCCGGCGCGGCGAGTCAGCCATGGAACGGCCATCGCCGCCGTGAGAAACGGTACGAGGATCGTGACCGCGGAGATGGGAAGCCATATCAGAGCGAACAGAGTCGTGGCCCCGGCGATGACGATCGCCACGAGCGGCGGGGCGATGACCCGGACGAAGACATGCTGAGTCTCGTCGACGTCGTCGATCGCTCGTCCGACAAGGTCACCAGCGCGAAACGACGCAACGCCCGCCGGCCCCAGCCTGTGAATGGCTCGCACCAGTCGGCTTCGGAAGTCAGCAAGGAGCCGCAGGCTCAGGTCGTGAGAAACGATCCTCTCCGTGTACCGGAACACGGCACGGGAGATTCCGAAGAAACGGACCCCGACGATCGCGATCGTAAGGTCCAGGATCGGCGGATGGAGAGCCGCCTTCGAGATGAGAAACGCTGACGTCGTCAAGAGACCGATCGAGGCACCGATCGTTGCAGCTCCCGTTGCGATCGATGCTGCCAACCGCCCGGGGTGGGTAGCGAGCGAGCCGAGAAGGCGTCGGAAGCCGCTCATCGGGGGAAACCTTCAACCGGAGTAACCGTGCGGCCGCCGTCGATGTTGACAACGCGGTCGGCCATGTCGACGAGGATCCGCTGGTGGGCAACGGTCAGCACCGTGCGACCCGCGGCGATGCGTTCGAATGATTCCACGATGCGGAGTTGCGTCTCGATGTCGATCCCGGCGGTCGGCTCGTCGAGGAGGAGGAGATCAGGTTCTCGCAGCACGGCACGGGCGAGAGTCACCATGCGGCGCTGGCCGTGGCTCAACCCGAATCCGCGCTCGCCGATGGGTTCTTCGATTCTGCGGATGAGGTCACCGGCACCGACCATCTCCAGTGCCTCGGCGATCTGTTCCAGATCAGCTTCGGGGCTGCCGAGGCGCACGTTGTCGCCAACGGTCCCTGCGATCAGAAACGGATCCTGTCTCACCCAACCGATTCTCGATCGCCACGATCTGAGATTCATCCGGTCGATTGACACCCCATCGACGACGACGGCACCGGCTGTTGGCGCGCCGAAGCCGAGGATCAGCCGGATGAGCGTCGACTTTCCAGCCCCTGAGGGTCCAACGACCGCCAGATGCTCGCCCCGTTCGATGCGCAGGTCCACGTCTTCGAGAACGACGACAGCGCTCTTCGTCTCCGGCGCCGGGTATCGATAGGCCACGGATGCGAACTCGACGAGTGGCGTCACGAAGGACGTCGCAGCGGGAACCATCGTTCGCTCCTCGACCGGGGGCGAAGCCTCGAGCACGTCGAACACCGATCGGGACGCTTCCATGCCGTCCATGGCTGCATGGAATTCCGCTCCGGCCTTCCGGAGAGGCGCGTACACCTCAGGGGCGAGAACCAGGATCGCGAAAGCCGGCTCGAAGTCCAGGTTTCCGCTGACGACACGGAGCCCGACCGCGACAGCGACAACGGCGACAGAGATCGTCGCCACGAGTTCGAGAACGAACGCGGACAGAAATGCGATGCGTAGCGTCGCCATCGTCTGCTTCCTGTACTCATCCGAGAGCCTCCGAACACGCTCGAGCCGCCCCTCCCCCGCTCCGTACACCTCGAGGGTCAGTAGCCCGCGCAGTGTCTCGACGAGACCGTCTCCGAGTCGGCGAATGGTTCTCCAACGGGCCTGCGTCGCCCGGTCGGCGTAGTTGCCGATGAGAACCATGAACACGGGGATGAGCGGCACCGTGATGACGATGATCGCGGCCGTGAGCGGGTCGACGGCTACGAGCCATGTGATCGCGAGCAACGGGATGAGAGCGCCGAGCACGAGTTGCGGCAGGTACTTCGAGAAGTAGGCGTCGAGGGCGTCGAGTCCGGTCGTTGCCGTTATGGCGAGATCGCCGCTCCGCGCAGCACGCCCGTGTGCGGTTTGAACGAGCACGGCCCTCATGACCTGGTCGCGCATCGTTCGTTTCACATCGGCTGCCGACCGGTGGGCGGTGACGGAACGCCCCCACTCGAGAGCCCCGCGTGCGATGTAGATGAATCCGAGAGCAACGAATCCGCCGATCAGGTCACCGGGACCGGCACCTTCGAGGAAAATCCGGTTGACGATTCCGGCAAGCACCGAAGCTCCGACGACCACGACGATCGCAGAAATGAGCCCGAGAACGATCGTCAACGCCAGATGCCGACGGATACCCTCCGTTACTCCGAAGAGACGTCGGTCGATTGGTTTGGTGCGATCCGTTTCCGCCTCGAGCCGGTTAGTGGGTGCTTGCCGGAACATCCTCACGACCGACACGCTTGCGGAACACCCAGTAGGACCATGTCTGATAGCCAAGCACGATCGGGAGGAATATGAGCGCCACGACCGACATGATCTGCAGGGTCAGCGTCGTTGATGATGCGTTGAAGACCGTCAAGCTGTAGGCAGGGTCGATCGTCGACGTCATCACGTTCGGATACATGCCAACGAAGATCGCAGCGACCACCGTGACGATGGTCAGGCCGGTGAATGTGAACGCCCAGGGGAACAGTTCGGAGTAGGTGAGCCAGACCACAACGCCGAGGAAGACGGTTGCCGCGACCGGCAGAAGCCCCGGGACGGAGCCACTGTCGGCCTGAACGTACGACCAGATCATCACGACGGCCATCACAGCGGTGGCTGCGATCGACAGTGGCTTTGCGACCTCCGAAGCCCGGTCGTGGACGCCCCCCTTCGATTTCATCGAGAGAAACAGTGCCCCATGCAACGTGAACAGGGCGATTGCTGCGACCCCCATGGCAAGGGAGTACGGATTGAGCAGGGCCCAGAAGCCGCCGACGTATTCACCCGCAGCATCGATCTCGAGGCCCCGCACGAGATTCCCGAACGTAACACCGAAGAGGAGTGCCGGTACGGAGCTCCCGACGAAGATCGCCCAATCCCACATGGCCCGCCAAGCGGATGACGGGTGTTTGCTTCGGTACTCGAAGGCCACCCCTCTCATGATGAGTGCCACGAGCAGCAGGAAGAATGCCAGGTAGAAACCGCTGAACATCGTCGCGTACCACTCGGGAAAGGCCGCGAACATCGCCCCACCGGCGGTGACCAACCACACCTCGTTCGCATCCCAGATCGGTCCGATCGTGTTGATCATGACCCGCCGGTCCTCGTCGTCCTTGCCGAGGAACGGCAGCAGAATGCCAACACCGAAGTCGAAGCCATCGAGGAAGAAGAACCCGATCCAAAGAACGGCAATGAGAACGAACCAGAGGGTTTCCAGGTTCAGTATTCCTTGATCCATGGTCATCCTCCCTAGTACATCATCGACGCCGCGACGTCTTCGTTGCTGCTCTCTTCACCGGGACCGGCCCTAGCGAACCTGACGAACAAGTACACCGCCGGGACGGCAAGGATTCCATAGAGAAGAGAGAATCCGATGAGCGAGATCCACACCCACCCGGCAGGGACGGTCGGCGAGTTCGATCCGGCGGTCAAGAGGACTTCGTAGACAACCCAGGGCTGCCGTCCCAACTCGGTGAAGATCCACCCCGTGGCATTTCCCAGGAATGCGGCCGCGATCCCGATCCACAGTGCCGCGGTGAGGAACCACCGATGCTTCGTGAGCGTCCCTCTCAGGTGGAACCAGACGCCGAGTGCACCGATGAGGATCAGCAGCGCGCCCGAACCAACCATGAGGCGGAAACCCCAATAGGTCACGAACAGGTTGGGGATGTAGTCGCCGGGGCCGTGGTTCTCGACCATCTCGGCCTGGAGCGAGTTGATTCCCCGCACCTCACAGTCGAGGTTGTTGCAGGTAAGAAGGCTCAGAGCCTTCGGGATGGCCATGTTGATGGCGTTGCGGTTGTTCTCCTTGTCCCCGACCGCGAACAGCGAGAACGCGGCTGGTTGCTCGTCGTCCCATAGCGCCTCAGCAGCGGCCATCTTCATCGGCTGCACCTCGACCATGACCTGACCGAGCCAGTGCCCGGTGAATGCCACACCCAGCGAACCGACGAGCAGGGCAACGCTGGCGAACGCTGCCGATTTGCGCATGACCTCCAGGTGTTGCTTCCTTGCCAAGTGCCACGCCGCGACCCCCAGCATCAAGGCACCCGCTGTGGCGAAGCCGACGAACAGTGTGTGCGGGAACTGGGTCCACACCACCTTGCTGGTGATGATCTCGAGGAAGCTGTCCATCTCCGCTCGACCCGACGCCGGGTTCAGCACGTATCCGACGGGATACTGCATCCAGGAGCTTGCGACGAGGATCCAGAACGCCGATGCCATGGTTCCAAAGGCCACTATCCAGATCGTGAGCACGTGGACCTTCGGACTGAGCTTCTTCCAGCCGAAAATCCAGAGGCCCAGGAACGTCGACTCGATGAAGAACGCTAGGAGCGCCTCGATGGCAAGCGGTGCGCCGAAGATGTCGCCGACGAACCGGGAGTACGTCGACCAGTTCATGCCGAACTGGAATTCCTGGACGATACCGGTGACAACACCGATGGCGAAGTTGATGAGCATCAGCTTGCCCCAGAATTTCGTCATCCGCAGATAGACGGGATTCTTCGTGCGAAGCCACGAGGTCTCCATGATGGCGACCATCCACGTGATGCCGAGCGTGATCGGGACGAACAGCCAGTGGTACACGGTCACGATGCCGAATTGCCACCGCGCCAGCAACAACGCCAGGTCCTCCACGGGCTCTCCCCTCGTTCGCGTCCGATTCCGGCAGAGTCTGCCGTCTCCAGCAGGACCGGTGTAGGGCCGGAGGACCAGAAGGCCGGGGGAATGTCGGCCGTGAGCTATGAGCCGTGAGCAGCAGCACGATCTACCGATCGCGGGACCCGAACGCGATGAAGCGCCCTCTTAGGGCGCTTCATCGGTGGACCTTTGGTTTCAGGCTTCGTTGTTGACGATCCGGCCGCGGAGACGGGGATATTTGACCGGGGCGTGGGCGAAGCAGAATTCGCGACGGTTGTATCGGGAGAGCTTCGTGTCACAACCACCGCTTGCGCACAGGCGCTCCGTCGAATAGGTCTTCGGAGGGCGAGATGCGCCGTCGAGCCGGCGACCCCTCGTGACGTTGTCGTTCATTGCTAGTTCCCTCCAGTCGAGCCAGAAGGAATCAGATCCCCGACTCGCCTTTTTGTCGTTCCTCTTCTATTAACGCTCTGAGGGTGTCGAAAAGTTCCGGCGGAGGGTCAGATCTTCCGCGTTCGTGGATAACACCCTTGAGTTTGTCCTCGAACTGGAAGGCGTCCATGCAGTTGGAACAGTGGCGCAGATGCATGCGGATACGCGACTTCCTGAAGAACGAGATCTCCTCGTCCAGGTACTGGTACACGTATTCGATCGCGTATTCGCAGCCGCTCATGATTGGTTCCCTGTGATGCCGTGTTCCTGTGCCACATCCCACAACTTCTTCTGGAGCGCTTTTCTTCCCCTATGAAGGCGAGACATGACGGTGCCGATCGGAATGTCGAGCATCTCCGCGATCTCCTTGTACGAGAACCCGTCCACGTCTGCGAGTAGCACCGGGAAACGGAACGTCTCGGGCAGCGACTCGAGAGCCTCGATCACATCGGTATCGACGAACTCGTCCAGCATGTCGGACTCGGCACTCTGCGATGCACCCGATGCTTCACCGAGACGCTTGTAGAGATACAGATCCTGGAGCTCCCCGAGCTCAACTTCTGAGGGGCGGCGCTGGGCCTTGCGGTACTTGTTGATGTAGGTGTTCGTGAGAATCCGATAGAGCCAGGCCTTCAGATTCGTGCCCTCGGTGTAGGAGGCGTAGGCCCGGTACGCCTTGAGGAACGTCTCTTGAACGACGTCCTCAGCATCGGCAGGATTCCGTGTCATACGCAAGGCTGCCGAATACAGCTGCGGTGCGTACTGCATCGCATCTCTCTCGAAAACCGCTTGGTCTGCCACGAGTCTCCCGGGTGGTGCCGTGCCATCCTATGCAGGTGCCGCAACGAGCGGAGGGTCGCTACCATGCCCGCTCCCCCGCCGGGGTAGCTCAGTCCGGTAGAGCAACGCACTCGTAATGCGTAGGTCGTGGGTTCGAATCCCGTCCCCGGCTCGATCCGATCGCTCTGCGATCCGGCGTACTGAGTACTCAGTATCCAGTACTCACTACTCCCCCGCCAACTACCGCTTCTGCTACTGCCAGGCCGATCGCGTGGTGGCCCTCGGGGTTCGGGTGCGGCCAGCCGGCCCACATCTGTGTCGAGACGGGGACGTCTTCGACATCGACCCACGTGACCTCGCGATCGAGACCCGCCCGGATGGCGGAGTGCAACTCTCCGAGTGCGTAGCTCATCTCGTCGGCGCACTCCGGCCCGATCGGAGACCAACCGGGAGCGAGGGTCGATCCATCGATCGAGAAGTAGCTCGTCCAGAACACGGATGCGTTCGTTCGAGTGTCGAGCGCCTCGATCACTTCCGCTGTTCGAGCAGTGATGTCGTCGCGTCGGGTCTCGATGTTCCAGTGGCCGGTCACCGCCGACTCGCACGCAAGCTTGTCTCCCGCGTCGGTGAGGGAGAACGCTGTGTCCTTTGTCAACACCTTCACGACATCGACCCAGTTCGTAGAGTTGATACCTGCCGTCAGCACCACGACGTTCCAAGTCGTCGGGTCGGCGTATCGAACGACATCGTCCACCTGGCTGGGATGCGAGTCCGAGCACGAATCGGATCCGCCGTTCAGAACGGAACTCACGCCGGCGCCGGGGAAGGCAACGTTCACGTAGCCCGGTGCCCACACTGTCGGCAGGGTGGCGGCCACAGCATCCCGCACGGAGCTGCCGTACGAGTAGTCGTCATCTCGGCAGGTCGCACTACCGGTGAACCACTGGCGGGTGTACCCGGAGGCAATCGAATCGCCTGCGACAATGATCATCGGGGCAGGCGGGGTTACTCCACTCCAGACCGGATACCACTCCGATTCCCAGCCGTTGACATCCACAGCCCTGACCTGGAGACCGTACTGGGTGTTCGGCAGAACGGCGCGATAGGACACGACCGGACTCGAGACCGGCATTGCCTCAATCGCCGTCGGAGCGGCTCCATCCCATCGGTACTCGTAGCGATCGATGCCGTCGTTGTCGTCGGCCCTGATCCGGAGATCGGCCTCGAGAAGAGCGTTGTGCGCCGATGGTTCAAGGAGCTCGGCCGATCTGACGACGGGACGCTTGTCGCCATCGGGCAGCTGTTCCAGCGGTGGCGCCAACGCCGAGACCGGAACGGCCAGAGTCATCAGCGCAGCGAGAAGGGTGCTGAGCAACATGGCGCGTCGGGACATGGTGACAAACCTAACGATCGGGTGCAGTACTCATATGACGCCACAGCGCCCGAAATGGTTCCCCATCTCGACCCTCGAACAATCGGCGAGTGCTACGGGGTGTACTGCTCGAGGATCTCGGTTGCCACTCCCCCGTTGACAAAAAGCCATACCAAGCAACCGTTCGACGGGCAGACCATGGACATCGTCGTATCGGCTGGCCAGTCCGCGTACGGTTCAGTCACGAACCCGGTGTACCCCATGGCGAGCTCATAGACCGTTGCTCCGGCAGCTACGGGGATTGTCCGGAGACTCGGGTTCAAGTTCCGGATGTAGTAGTCGTTGTTGACCTCTTCGCCATCCTCGGCACCTTCGGTGTATGCGATGTCCCCGAAGTAGAAGCATGCCAGATCGAACTCGACGGATGTCGCACCGATCGAGCTGACGTACCCGAACCAGACACCATCCGGCAACGGGCCCGCCCCCGGCGCACACCCGGATCCGCCGGCACCGTCGCTCCCCGGGAGTGGTGTCAGCGGGTAGAGCTCTGGTGCGCCGACCACGTACGGACCGCCGGTCGTCGTTGTTGTTGCAGCGGTGGTCGTCGTGGCAGAGGCCGCCGTCGTCGTGGTTGTTGGAGCGGTCGTCGTCGTCGGAGCGACGGTCGTGGTCGTAGCCACAGTCGTCGTCGGGGGCACCGTCGTCGCCGCCGTTGAATCCACGGCAACACTCGTCGGAGGGGCAACCGTGTTCTCCGTGGTGCCGGAGGAGTCGCACGCAGCGACAGCAAGGACCATGAGCAGGAAGGCAAGTGTTCTCATGGATCGAGCGTACGGCAGCCGCTCAATACCTGCCTAGAGTCGCCCGCCCCTATGGCGCCCGCAGCGGAGAGGCCCAAGGGATATGGGCGCCTTCTCCGAGAGTACGGTTCAGGCATGACGACCGTTACCTGTGTTGGCCTTGCCGTCCTCGATCTCGTGTTCAGCGTCGACGTGCGCCCTGATCGCGGGCGCAAGACATTCGCCGATTCCATGACGGTGATCGGTGGAGGCCCCGCTGCAAATGCAGCCGTGGCCGTGACACGTCTCAACGGCGATGCCAGGTTCATCGGACGCCTCGGCGACGACGTCGTCGGCGATCTGATCATCGACGACTTCACCACGTGGGGCGTCGACGCGTCAGGGGTGCGACGCATCCCATCGATCCCATCACCGGTCTCGTCGATCGTTGTGGAGTCCGACGGGGAGCGAACGATCGTCAATCACTCCGACTTCAGACTGTTCGCTCCAGACGATGTCATCGTCGCCGAAGATCTCCTCGGATCAGACGCCGTTCTCGGCGACCTGCTCTGGCCCACGGGTGCCATCTCGGCGATGCTTACCGCCCGAGCGGCCGGGATCCCCGGCGTACTCGACTTCGATGTAGCTCCCGATGGCCCGATCGACAGCGCGATCACAGCACCGAGCCACATCATCTTCTCCGCCCCCGCCCTCGCGTCTGTGAGTGGCCAGTCCGATCCCGAAACGGGTCTCGAAGTCGTTCGGGCCGTGACGGACTCTTGGATCGCCGTCACACTCGGCTCCGAAGGGGTTCTCTGGTTCGACGACAACAACCATCTGCGCACAACGCCGGCATTCAACGTCGACGCCGTCGACACCCTCGGAGCAGGAGATGTGTTCCATGGAGCATTCGCCCTCGGTCTGGCGGAGCAACGACCTGTCGAGGAAGTCATCCAACGCGCATCCGCCGTTGCAGCGCTGAAGTGCACCCGATTCGGAGGCCGAGCAGGTATCCCGTGTGCTGACGAGGTCGACGAGTTTCTTCGTAGTAGATCAGTAGACCAGTAGATCAGTAGACCAGCCCGGCGATTGCAGAACGTATCTCATCTCACGTTTGTCCTTCGCCCAGTCTCAGGGCTTCGTCGACCAGGCGACGTCGGCGATCACCTGACCGACCGTCACGATGACGAGGACGATGACCGGCCAAGCCGGAATCCCGAACCAAATGGCTGCGATGAGCAGCAGGAAAGGAACGACCTTCGTCACGATCGCTCCCGATTCGTGCATCCTGGCCCGCGATCTCGCCGGAGTGCGCAGATAGGTTGCGTCGTCAGTCTTCACTCCGGGTTGCGGGCGGCGGTACCCGGCGAGCCAGACGGTGAAGCGGCTGCCAACGATCCGTCCAACGACGAGATGCCCGAGACCGTGGGTTGAAGCGAGCAGCACTACGGCACCGGCCAGGAGGAACAGCCCGTTCCAGGGCTCGTCGAGTTAGAACATGCCGATGAGTCCGAGGCCGAGAGCAGTTCCAGCGACCAGCGGAGCCGTCAGCGGCGCCCACGCAGTGAAGACAGCCTGATCGATCGCTCCGATCCGATCGGCGAACCGGTCGGTCAGTGTTGGATCACGTTTGACCGTTCCAACGACCTTCCAGAACCCGAAGTCCCGAGGATCAGCGGTGCCCGTTTCAAGGATCGATACAAGACGGGTTTGGTGTCTATGGCGATGTGGCCGAACAACGGGGAAACAGACCCCCGGCCGGCCCTCGGATCGCCCTACCTCAGCATCCCACCCGTTCGGCCCAACGGTCCGGTCGTGGATCCGCCGGTCCTCAGCCACGACCCGTGGTTCACTGCCTGCAGACCTGACCTCGGGGATGGACCCCGCACGGTCTAACCTGCCTGTGCCGGTCCCACGACCACAACTGCGGAGACCAAGCAGGCGCGACGATGATCTGGTGACCACTGAACGTCTCGCGGAGCGGGAGAGGGAGCAGTCAACCCGAATGACGAATCAAGCCGAGGCTCGTTCGCCGAACAAGCTCGAGAGCCTCCTGTTCGGCACCACCATCAATCGGGTTCCTTCGCTCATCCCTGGGGTGGCGTTGGCCGCCGCAGTGGTTGTTGCAGCGGTGCTCCTCGCAGACCTAGTCAACTCCCTGCTTGGTCTCAAGGGCCTGGTGAGCTTCATCCTTGTCGCCATCGTTCTGGGCATGGTCGTTCGCAACACCGTCGGGCTCAGCACCGTGTTCGCCCCCGGAGTGACGTTCTGTCTCAAGAAACTCCTCCGTTTGGGCATCATCCTCCTCGGGATCCGTCTGAGCATCGGCGACGTGCTCGAGATCGGGGCGTTCGGAATCCCGATCGTGATTGGGGCGGTCGTCACCGGCCTCGTGGTTGCGACGGTCGCGACGCGTCGACTCGGGCTCCCTGAGCGACTCGGAGCGCTGATCGCCATCGGAACCGCCATCTGCGGCGCGACAGCAATCGTGGCGATCGCTCCCGGGATTCGAGCCAAGGATGAAGAGGTCGCATACGCAATCGCAAACATCACGGTCTTCGGGATCGCCGCCATGCTGATCTACCCGTTCTTGGGCAACCTGATCTTCGGCGGCGACGTGATCGAGGTTGGACTATTCCTCGGCACCTCGATCCACGAAACCGCCCAGGTCGCGGGTGCCGGACTCATCTACGACCAGTCGTTCAACGTCATCACGTCACCGAGCGCCGCCGACATCGCCATCGTGACCAAACTCGTGCGGAATGTGCTGATGGTCGTCGTCATCCCCCTCGTCACCTACGTGTACATCCGACGTCAACACAGCGAGGGAGAGCAGACCGGCGAGCGCACGCGAATCATCGACATGATGCCGGTGTTCATTCTTGGGTTCCTCGCAATGGCCGCCTTCCGCTCGATCGGCGACGCGAGTCTCGAATCGGGCGGAACCGCATACGGCATCTGGGGAGTGGAAGCATGGGGCGACCTCGTCCATGCGATACGGACCATGGCCGAGTACTGCCTCGCGCTGGCAATGGCCGCAGTCGGTCTGGGAACCTCGGTCACGCAGTTGAAGGGCCTCGGATTCAAACCATTCCTGGTGGGGATCGCCGCGGCGGTCGCTGTTGGCGCCGTGAGCATCGGCCTGGTGTTCCTGTTCGCCCCGCTGATTTCGGTCTAGGACCACAAACGCGGACCGGGATGGGGCCGGTCCAGGCGCCCACGGAAAGTGGACTACGTGGGGGCTACGGGTCTCTCGGCGCGTACACTCGAGGCATCGGTTTCAGACCGGCCATGTCGAAGAGGCCCCGGGGTGTCGCGTCCTCATCCTTCACCTCAGGGGAGGGTGGCAGCGCCGACAGGCGGTGACGGGAGGGGTAAGACAATGCCTCCAACTGCGGCCATGACCCCCTCCTCCGCCTGTGGCGGAGCCTCCCCCTGAGCCTGGATCCGCGACTCGTGGTTGAGCAGAGTGGCTGAGTCCGTTGACACGACAGGGTTTGTCTCCCGCGTCGTTCTTCACGGTCTGGGTGAAGTTGCGGGAGGCGCTCTCTGACATTCTCCCCCACGATGTGGGGGAGATGGCCGCCAGGCCAGAGGGGGCGGCTTCGAGCCATCACTCTCGGATATGCGCGCCCCGCTGCGAACTCGCAAAAGGCCCCTCTGCTCGTCGCGGGCCCCTCGCGTCCCCCCGACGTTCCGTCGGGGGGACTGGAAGACGGTCTTCGGTCGCTTCGCAGACCGTGGATTGAGGCTGAGGGGCGGGTAGAGAAACGCCCACCTTCGTGCCCTATCCGCGCTTCCTCTCAGTACTCCCTGGCAACGATTGCTTCGCCTATTGCCAGTCCTATCGCACGATGTCCTTCGGGGTTCGGGTGCGGCCAGCCGGCCCACACCGGCGTTGCCACGGAGACGTCTTCGACGTCGACCCACGTCACGTTCCGATCGAGGCCTGCCTGGATTGCGGCGTGCAACTCTCCGAGGGCGTAGCCCATCTCGTCGGCGCACTCCGATCCGATCGGGGACCATCCCGGAGCGAGCGTCGACCCGTCAATCGAGAAGCAGCTGGTCCAGAACACGGAAGCGTTCGTCCGGGTCTCGATCGCCTCGGCGACCTCCAGGCCGAGCTAGTCGTGAAGGTCAAGGGACCTCATGTCATCTAAAGGGTCAGTATCCGATCTGATCACGTCCTTTCCTCCTATCTCCACCTCGCCCCGGACGAGGACTAGACCCGGGACCTGATGGCAGTCGGAGCTACCTGTATCGCACACGAGACGGTCACCGACGCCGACGACGGACTCCCGCTCCTCGCACGAATGTCGCAGGCAGTGGGCCGGATCGCGATCCAAGCGGGGCCACAACACCTCGAAGCCCTCAAGAGCGGTGCCGATCTCCTACTTGGGAGAGTCCCGGGGCTCGATCAACCAAGGTGCTCATCAACGGTCGCGGCGTCATTGGCGAACACGCCATCGAGACGACGGTGGGACTCGGTGCGAATGTGACCGTCCTCGACAACATCATCACTGTGCTCGGCCGCATTTCGCGCCGCTTCGGAAACGCCCTCGAGGCGCTACACGCAACGCCTCCGACAAGGTTGCTGAGGTCCTCGAGGCCCCCACGACTGACCCTCTCCACCCGTCAAGAGAGCGTTCCCTCCACATGGGGATGCTCTCATCGTTCGACGGTGTGCGTATGTCTATGCCGCTGCAGCCTCGACCCAGGCAATCAGTTCGTCGGGAATTTCAATCCCCTCACGCATGGACTTGTCACGGATCTCAAGCCGCCTCGCCCCAGGAAGCCGAGTTCCTGGCTGATCGAGTACAGCCTGCAACAGCACCTCGATCCTCTCTGCGTAGGTTCCGCCGCTGAGCGGTCCCGGACGGAAGCCGAGCAGGAACTGGCCGACCCGGGGCGGACCGCCCACATCGTCGAAGAAGGAACTCGCCTCGTAGCCGAAGTGGGCGCCGGTCATCGCCGCCGCCATGATCTCGACCGCCAGCACCAGGGCGGCACCCTTGGCATCCCCCATGGGAAGCATCGAGCCACTCATCGCGACCTGAGCGTCAGTGGTGGGATTGCCGTCGGCGTCGAGAGCCCACCCCTCTGGAATCGCACGTCCTTCGTCGGCGGCTAGTTTGATCTTGCCGCGAGCTTGCTTCGATAGTGAGAGGTCCACAACAACAGGTGGCTTCCTATCTCGAGGAAACCCAAATGCAACGGGGTTTGTCCCAAACAACGGCCGCGACCCTCCCCACGGGGCAATGCCGGCGGGTGAGTTGCCGAAGACCAAGCCGGCCACACCTCGTTCGGCAAGCCGCTCCACGTGGTGGCCGGCGACCCCAAAGTGGTGCGAGTTAGTGACGGCGATGCCGGCAACCGGAGTCTCTTCGGTCATCTCGACCAAAGCATCGATGGCAAGATCGAAGGCGGGGAAGGCAAACCCATCGTTGGCATCGACACGAGCAGCAGAAGATCCCAGCTTCTCCAAAACCGGCACGGCATCGCCAACCACCTTGCCGGCGGCGACCTGGGCCGAATACGACTTCAGCCGGGCCAGACCGTGCGAGTTGAGACCATCCAGATCGGCGCGCACCAGCGCACTGGCGACCGACGCGGCGGCCGGTTCGGCGGTGCCCGCCTTCTTCAAGACCTCGGTAGCAAGACTCTCGAGTTCCGCTGCAGTGCGGATCATGATGACTCCCCATTTTCACGGAGCCTCCCGGAGCAAGCCCCGGGTGGCTCCGTTGGTTGTTCAGTTCCCTAGGCGCTCTGATATAGCTTCGTGAAGATGAACTCGCGATGTCCGAGCGTCTCTGCCGCCGTTCTCCGACCGTTGGCGGTACGAACCACCATGTCGATCAGCGCGTCACCCGCCTCGTCGAGGACCATGTCGCCGCTGAGCAAGCCGGACACATCCAGGTCGACATGATCGGCCATCAGCCGGGCCGTCTTCGGGTTTGCCGTCACCTTGATGACCGGCATGATCGGATGACCAATGATGTTGCCCTGACCCGTTGTGAAGACATGCAGCGCAAACCCAGCCGCTGCCTGCAATGTGTTGCACTCGGCGGCCGCCGACGACGTGTCCATGAAGTACAGGCCGGGGCCCTTGGTCGGCGCTTGCGCCGGCTCAAGGACATCGATGTACTTGGAATTCTTGCCGATCTTCTGGAGGTTGCCGAAGGCCTTCTCCTCGATGGTGGTCAACCCGCCGGCGATGTTCCCGGCAGTTGGCTGGCTGTCTGACAGGTCGCTCGTCTTGTGACGTTCGATCATGTCGTTATAGCGATTCCACGTATCGATGAACTTCTGGCGTACCTCGGGGGTCGCAGCACGATCGGCACAGACCATCTCGGCTCCGGTGAGCTCTGAGGTTTCGCCAAAACACAGATACGAGCCCTCAGGCTCCAACTTGTCCATCAGATTGCCGACAGTCGGATTGCTAGCAAGACCGGATGTCGTGTCGGACTCACCACACTTGGCGGCGATCCAGAGTTCCTGCAAGGGAACTTCCTGGCGTTGCAACTCGGTGGCCCACTGCACAAACTCCTGGGCCTTGCGCCCGGCGACGGCCGCGGTCTCGAGGTCACCATGCTCCTCGATCGAGTAGCCGGCAACTGGTTTGCCGGCAGCGGCGATCCCGTCGACGACCCTTTGGGTCCACTTTGGCTCGATACCGATAACGATGGCGGCAGCGACATTGGGGTTGGCGCCGGTGCCGATCAAGGTATCGAAGGTCAACTCGAGGTCGGCGCCGAATTGGAGACGCCCGTAGGCATGGGGCAGCGCGAGGGTGCCAACGATGTTGTTGGCGACCTTCTCGGCGCAAGCATTGGAAATGTCATCGACCGGAAGGATGATGACGTGATTGCGGATGCCGACGCGTCCATTCTCGCGACGATATGCCTTGATAGTCCGCTCTGCGGTCATCGTCTTCTCCCTACCACTTCTTGGTCTTGACATTGTGGACGTGGACATGGTGGCCTACGCCACACACTTCTACGACCTTGCCGATGTCGTATCCGTATTTGATGAGCGTATCGCCCTCGGCAAGATCGACCATGGCGATCTTGTGACCAAGCGGGATGGCGTCCTTAGCGACGATTGACTTGGTTTCGTTTGTATCCATGATCCACACGGAAAGCTCCTGGCCCGTCTCTATCCCTTCAACTACAGCAACACCGACAGAGTCGGTGGTGTCGTGGATCACTATGTCCGGTTTCATGTGCTGGGCACCTCCGATTAAGGCCTGTCACGGCCGGGGCTTCTCCTGCTAGTCGTATGCCAAGGGGGCCTAACCGTCGAGCACCTCCGACAGCGTCACCGGTCGGCCCTCGTCAATCGAACGGTGGCCGGCTTCTCCAACCGCCACGGCGAGCAGACCGTCCTCGAGCGTAATCTTCGGAGGCGTGCCGTTGCGGATTGCATCGATGAAGTCGGCGTGCTCCAAGTAGCTGGCACCTTCGTGCAGACCGGCATACGCCACATGGTCGTCGGACACTGGCCGTTCTTCGACGGTGCGCTCGGCGCGACGCCCGAGACGGAGCACCGCCTCAGGCACAAACGCTTCGATCTTGCCAACATCGCCCGTCACCGCCAACTCCTGCTCGTTGCGGGAACCCTCGGCGAACATGCACAGATCGAGAAGACCGCGGCTGCCGTTCTCGAAGTCGACAATGACATACGCGTTGTCGATGATGTCGGGGGTCTCGCCGTCGTACCTCTCGGCAAGGTGATTGACGTCCTGGGCTCCCGAGGCGTAGACCCGAATCGGTTTCGATTCTGCGATCAACACCATCAGATCGAAGAAGTGGCAGCATTTCTCCACCAGCGTGCCGCCGGTATTGCGGTTGAACCTGTTCCAGTTCTCCACCTTCTCGAGGAACGGGAACCGGTGTTCCCGGATGGCAACCATCTTGATGTTGCCGGCACTGCCGGCGCGCACCTCGTGGATCAGGGCCTGGATCGGTGGCTTGTACCGATACTCGAGACCCATCCACACGACCCCACGATGACCCTCGGCCGCGTCGAGAATGCGTCTGCATTCCGCGACCGAGATCCCCAGTGGCTTCTCGACAAGCACATGCACGCCCGCCGCAAGGATGTCCTCCATGATGTCGGCGTGCGTGTGATTCGGCGAAGCCAGCACTACGGCATCGCAGATCCCCGCCGCCAGCAGATCGGTGTGGCTCTCAAACACCATGGAGTCGTCAATACCGGCGGCGTGCTTGCCGTACTTGCGAGAGGTCACATCAGGATCGGAGATCGCCACAACCTCGGCTCCGGCGATCGCGTTCACGTTGTTGATGTGCTCGAGGCCCATCATCCCGGAACCGATCACGCCGTACCGAATCACGTCACTCATTTGGCTCTCCTGTTGCCGGGCCCGCTACTTGATCCCGAGGTACTTGTCGGTCAGCGCAACCGCCTCGGCACCCGTCGCCTGCATTTCCAACGAGGCGCGCACCGCATCGATCGTCTCCGGAATCGTCACCGACTCCTGCGGGATGTTGATGGCGAACACGACATCGTCACCGGAAAGACCGACGGTCTCTTCGAACAGACCGATCTCGTACATGTCACCACGCGGGTACTCCATGTAGCGAGCCCACTGGAACAGCGATGTGTTCGAGTTGAATCCCTCGTCGATGCGGACGACCATGATCCGCGGATACGCCTCGAAGGCGGCAACGGCCTCCTCGACCGACATCTTCTGCTTCGGCGATACCGAGATGGTGATGATGTGGCCGTGGGTGACCGGGGCGTGCACCAGCAGGCCGGTGGCATCGACGTCTTCCATGATGTTCATGAGGTCAACAGCTTGGTGGTTTGGGATGGCCTCCATCTGCAGCACGTTGGTGAGACCGCGATGGATGTCGCCCGGATCGGCAACACGACGGATGATCGTGATGAACGTCTTCGAGACCCCGACAGCCTTGTGGATGGCGTCGATCGAACGGATGAGACCTGTCGTGTTGCACGAGGTCAGCTTGAGGTAGTCGACCCCGAGACCCTTCTCGTAGTTGACGGTCCCATGGAAGAAGACGTCTGCAACCTCCGCCGACTCGCCACCCTGGAACACGGCATTGACCCCGGCAGCGACATACTTCTCTTTGTTCTTGGCGCCAATCCCGCCTGGTGCAGAGTCGAGCATGATGTCGACCTCACCCAGCAAGTCATCAAAACCGCCGGACACCGGAATACCGGCTTCCTCGAGACCCTGTTCTGAGCCAGGAACCGCGGCAAACAGCTTGAACGGCATGCCGCGCTCTTTGAGCGCACGGACGGCCATCGTTGGAGCAACGTCGGCAACACCGACCAGTTCCATGTCCTCTTGCATCGCCACGCCTGCGGCGAGGCGATTCCCGATAACTCCGTAACCGGCAACGCCGACTTTCACCTTGCTCATCTGCTGCTCCTTGCTAGGTTCTACAGGTCGACTACTGGGATTCTCCAGCATTCGGCCAACGCTTCCAATTCCTCGCGATACTCACCGTAGACAATGCCGAAATGGTGTTCGAGACCTTCTCTCATGATTGTCGCCGTGACCTCGGGTGCCGGACGGTCGAACTCGACCACGCCTGCAGTGCCCGAGAACGCCAGCGGCGCATCAAGCATCGTCCCGCCCCCAATCACGAGGGAGTGCGCCCCACCGGCCTGGCTCAACCGAGCCAATGTAACCCTCCCGGGCCGCAGCGCAAACTCATTGAGCAGCGGCATATTCCGGTTCGAGTGAACGGTCCCGGCGGCAAGTTTCCTGCCGGTGGCGGAACCATCGTCGGGCGCCATATGCATCGGAGCCAGCCCGCAATGCCACAGCACCCCCGTGGTGCCCGCCGTGTCCATATCGACCAGGTCGGCCACAAACGACGGTTCACCGGCGATGTGTTGCAACAACAGCGCGGTCACGTTCCCGTAAACGTCCGCCTCGCAAGTTCCGGGGACCCCGTCGTCAATCAGCATGCTCTGCGGTGAGCAGGCGGCTCCGCCGTACTCGGTGAAACACTCCGGCCAGCAGCGAGTGGCCACTCCCGACCACCCGCCCTCCGCGATCAGGCCCTTGAGACCGCCATAGAGACTCAGCGACTTGTCGAGAGACTGTTGGTCGAGGTCGTCAAGACTCCCCAACGCTGCGGTCGCCCGCGACCGGGTGGCGGCAACGGCCGCAGGCTCGACAGCGGCCGCCTCCCGAAACAGGTCTTCGAGCTCCTTCCGCTCCACTACGACCCCGGTGACACCCGAAAGTTCTTCCGGGTCGTAGCCACACGGGTCGAACCCAATTGGGTGATCACCGATAACGCCGATCGTTGTCCCGGCCATCTTCGAGGCGACCACAGCTGCCCTGGCGGCGGCTGCAACCGACGTCTCTTTGGGATCCCGCCGGTGCGACGGCTGCTGGGCAATGTTCTCGCTCAGCAGACGAGTTATGTCGTAGACCGCGCCACCATCGTCGGCATACCGATGCACGTAGCCGAAATCACTGCCGGCGTTGACGAGCGCATAGGCAGCAAGATTGATACCGCAGAAAGAGTTCAGCCGGAGCCGGCCTCCGGTGCGTTCTTCGGGGAACGACCACAGAATGATCGGAGCGTCAAACCGCGCTCCGATGGCCTCGGTCATTGAAGAGTCGGTGAAAGACACCTGGAGCAGGAGAAGTGCATCGAGATGATCCCCCTCGAACTGGCCAAGCGCCCGCTCAGTGGTCTCGGAGTCAAAGAGCAACTCCCCATTGCCCAGCAATTCAGCGTCGAGATCTTGCAGGGTGACCATCGCTGCCGCGGCGACCTCTACGGCATATGGAACATCAAAGGTTGGCCGGGCCAGGGCGAGAACGCCGATCCGCTTCCGGGAGGGTGTCATCTTCTCTACTCGTACGGGGTGTCGTCCCAGAAGGCCTGGAACTTGCCAAGACCAACATCAGTGTACGGATGAGCGAAGGAATCCCGGAACACCGGCATACCGGCGGTGACGATGTCTGCGCCGCTCACCGCCGAGTTGACGATCTGCCGCGCATTGCGGGCAGCGGCGACGATGATCTCGGTTTCAAAGCCAAACGTGTTGCGGATCACGGTGATTTCATCGACGAAGTGGGTGACCTCCTCGCCGTTACTCTCCTTCCATCCGATGAACGGGGATACATAGGCCGCACCCATCCGCATCGCCTGCAGCGCCTGCGCCGCCGAGAAGACGAGTGTCAGATTCGACTTGATGTCCGCGGC
>RCNG010000299.1_pt1 | contig 21579 bp, 17 predicted proteins | sample 2041371 | NCBI WGS metagenome assembly RCNG01 (sample SAMN09708227, study PRJNA481090) | Marine sediment metagenome, whole genome shotgun sequencing project. | biome: marine sediment; feature: ocean; material: sediment; isolation source: Sewage treatment plant 1 marine sediment (STP1) ... | reverse complement strand
GAAAGGGTTCGAGGTGCCCTTCGTCCATGATCGCCTTGGCGTTCAGGCCGTCGGAGATCACGATCTGCACGTCCGGGACCTTGCCGCCCCAGGAGTCGCGCAGTTTTTCCAGGGTGGCGACCGCTGCCGGGCTCAGTTCTTCCCCTGTCGAGGGATGTGCAACGTAGTCCTCGCGATCCTTGGAATTCGTGGTGATCGTCACGGCGTTCGGAAGGGTGCTGATGAACTCAGGCGTGAACTCGGCCCACAGGGAGACCTTGGCGTCTTCATAGAGGGCCCAGATCCGCTTGTGCAGCTCAGGATTCATGTCCCAGGGGTTCTTTCCGTGGCCCACGGCCAGGGGTACGCCACGAGCCTCGACCTCCTGCATCTTCATCCTGCCCTCTGCCATAATCCGCTCCATGGAGCGCTTATCGCCTTTCCTCAGCCTGTACTGGTAGTAGACCCAGTTCGGATCCCCGAAGTGCTCCGTGGGCTTGCCGTTCGCGTCGATCACCCCGATCTCTTTGAAGAAGGCCCACATCTTGTCGTCGGTCTTGTAGCCGAATTTATATCGGACGCGCACGTGGTCCTGGTAGCCCGTGGTCAGGTAGCTCAGCATCGGGTCGTTCTTCGTCGGAAGGGCCATCAGGTAGGCGGGGTTGGCCGGCATGATCTGATCGATGCACCAGTCCAGGTCCGACAGGCTCACCGGCATGTGCAGTGTGGAGCAGATGTCCAGGCCTATACACAGCCCGTGGAGCTTGCCCATGGCGATGTCCTCGAGGCAGCACCGAACGAGCTGCTCGCGGGTCTTGAAGACCTCCGGCCCGATGAACCCGGCCACGTCGTTGACATGGCTATAGGCCCCCCGGGGCTGTACCTTGGCCAGTTCCTGCTCCAGGGCCCTGACAAACCCGTATTTCCTCGACTCGTGGACGACCATGTCGAAGCCTTCACCGGCTCCGTTGGTGAAATCAGCGCCCTGGCCGGTCTCGTAGTAAAGACCGTATCTGGATATTCCACGTGCCTTGGCATAGATCATCATCGAGTCGATGCTGATACCGAAGGTCCTGTTTGCAGCATCCACCCCTGCCAGGCTCTGAAACCAGAGGGCTGTCACGCCCGGATTCTTCTTCTCCGCCTCTGCCTGAATGTCGACGTGCGCCAGCACGCACCACGGCATCACATCCTCGAGCCCGAAGGTGTAGACCACGTCCTGAAGAGCCCTCTCGATGTTCACGATGTTGTCCAATTCACTGTCCACCGGGTTGGTGCCGATCACCACATCCCCGACGGCATAGGAAAACGCGTCGAAGGTCTGCCAGACAATATCGGCCACGTTGTCGGTGGGCGAGTTGGGCTGGATTCGCGCGCCCATGTAGCCTCTCGCACCGACCCTCCTGCCTGGAAGCGGGTTGAAGACCCTCTGTCCGATCACGATCAGCTCGTCGTTGCTGCAGATCTTGGTCACGCAGGCGATCACGTCGCTGTCCAGGCCGGGCATCACCCCCTTGATTTCGGGTTCCCGGGAGGTCAGGATGAACTCCTTGAGCTGACCCATGGTCCAGCCCCTGATCTTCTTCAACTCCGCCGTGTCCGTGGTCTCCCATATCAGCTCCTGCTGGTCGTCGACGAACAACGGGTGATTATGGATATCACCGATCTTCGTGTTTGCCAGAAGCTGCCTTGCATTCTGCCGCGAAGCATCGTCCGTCGCGGCCACGCCGATCGCCTCGTCCCCCTCCTTGTAAGGGTTCGCGGCTCCGATGACCTGCTGGTAGAGTGTCTGGTCGAATCCTCCCTTGACTCTCTTCACGTAAGTAAAAACGTCCTCCCCCTTCTGCACGTCATGGATCGTGACCGCTCCGGCGTGGGCGGTCACGCAGAAGAATGCAAGGAGTGCGGTTGCCGAGATGACAACCTCTCTTGTGACGTTTCTCATATTAGTTTTCCTCGATCACGGTTCTCGTCGTTCCCCTAGTAATTATGGACCTGGTCCAACTGCTCGTCCGAGACATCGAAAACCACATTGTGAGGAGCCAGCTTCTTCTCCTTGAAGAAGTCCGGGAGCCTGTCGTCCAGGCGGGTGAATCCGGCTGCCGTGTTGAACTCCCGCTCGACCTTCAGGATCGCCTGCCCGTGCTTGGTGACATCGTCCAGGGTCATGTTCAACCCGTACCGGGCGTTCAGCATCTCCGGAATCGCCTCCAGTCCCTCCGGGATGTCCAGGATCGCAAAGGCGATGAACACGCACAGCCCCGCCGAGTCCAGGGCCGCGGTCGCAATCTGCAGATTTCTTGACAACTCGACCTGGCCATCGGGCTTCAGGGGATCCACGTATCCGCCCACCTTCATGATGTTCGTGGCCACCGCGTACCCTGCAGTGTGATCCGCCCCCATGGGAGTGGTGGCATACGTAACGCCCTGTCCCTTGACGGCCCTCGGATCGTATGCGGGCATACTCTGCCGCTTGACCACCGGCACATCCGCCACACCGAAGGCCTGCCCGGTCACAGAAGCGCCGTTCCCCAGGATCCGGCCCAGGGGCGTGCCCTTTCCGATTTCATGGAGGAGTTCGATCGCGCCTTTCGCGTCGCCAAAGGCCTTGAGGCCCCCGGCCATGGCCACACCGATGGCACAACCCGTCTCGATCGTGTCCACGCCGTAGTCGTCGCACAGCCTGTCTATCTGGGCGATGGAATCCAGGTCGTCGATTCCACAATTCGCGCCGTTGGCCCAGATGGTCTCGTACTCCAATGCGGAGGTCACATAGTTCTTGTCCTTGTCATGGTAGATGTTGGAGCACTGGATGATGCAGGTCGTGCAACCCGCATGGGTGGTGTCCCCTCCCCGCTCCTTGATGACGTCGTGCATCGTCTCGCCGCTGATTTTGTCCGCCCCTTCGAACCTTCCCTCCGTGAAGTTCCTCGTCGGAAAGGCCCCCGCCTCGTTGATGACGTTGACGAGTACGTTCGTCCCGAAGACGGCAAGGCCGCCCCCGGGCTTGGTGACATCGTGGGCCTGCAGGGCCTTGCGCAGCTTGGCCGCCGCCGCCTTGAAGGCGTCGAAGTTCTTGTATTCGATCTTGGGCGCACCCGCATCATCGATAACGACCGCCTTGAGCCCCTTCGACCCCATCACCGCCCCCATACCGCCTCTGCCCGCATGCCGGGTCGGACGCCCGTTTGTGTCCGACACCGCTATGGATGCGCTCGAGAGCTTCATCTCGCCTGCCGGACCGATCGAAACGGTCCCCACCTTTCCGCCGTATTTCGCCTGCAGCTTCACCAATAGGTCGTAGTTCTTGAGCCCCTTGTACTCGTCCGCAGGATCCAGGGTAGCACCGTCCTTGTTTACCACGAGACAGTAGAGTTTCCCTGGTTCGGCCTGCCCTTCCACCACGATTCCCCGGATGCCAAGCCTGGCCAGTTTGAAGGCACCGTTCCCCCCGGCATTACTCTCCTTGATACCGCCGGTCAGTGGGCTCTTCGCGCCGACCGAAAGCCTTCCGGAGTTGGCTGCAGGGGTCCCGCTCAGCAGACCGGCCGCGATGACCAGCTTGTTCTTCTCGCTCAGGGGGTGACAGGTAGGGGGCACTTCCTTGGAGACGATCATGGAGGTCAATCCACGGCCACCGAAACCACCGTAATCCTTGTTGTTCGACAAATCCTCGACGCTTATCTCCTTGGTGTTCATGTTGACCCGCATCAGTTTCGCCATGTGCGCACCTCCTTCATGGGTTGCCCCCTTCGCTGCCGAAAGGAGATTTCTCTCTTCTCCTGGCATTCACACCAATAGAATAGAATGCGTTTATCAATTAATCAGAAAGAAACTCCCCTGTCAAGAAATTTCTTGATCAAAATCAATTGGTTATTGAGTTCCTTCCTTCACAGGATCCTTTTCTTCTCGTTAATTTCTTGTTCTATTTTAAGATAAGTTCATTATTCGAGACCGGTAAGGGACGCCTTTCCATTCCCTCACGGTTTTGGATGTTTTGCGTCCTGATTCCGATGCCGAACTGCAACGAGCGTGCCGGGTGAGCAGGCCCTCCAGCCTGAGTCGGCACGTCGAAAAACGCAAAGGAATCAACTTTCTCAGGATCCCTTGCTGCTGGCAGCCTTCCGGCAAGGTCGAAGGGGACGGCCTTGGCTGTCCGCTTTCTTTACAGATTGTAAGGAATCCTGGCAAGCCATCCTCCTTCGCAGGGGACCATGGCCTGGGCCGCGGAAGAATGGAAACGTATCCTTCGAGGCTCGCGTTGGTGAGCTTCGGCGTGATGTCGCACCAAGGCATCGAAATGGTAGGACGGGTCTACCCCTGGGGCTCCATGAGGTGCTCGGGAGAGCGGTCGTGCGACACCGGGGGGGGAGGAGCCGCAGGAGGGAATCGGGGCTCATCTTCAGGCGTTGAAGCTGGAGTCTGTCTTTCGGGAAGATTTGGTGGGTGTTTTCCTCTTCTTCTTCGTTTCTTCGGCACACCCAGGACACACCCACTGATTCCCGCGGTTCATCCACCCACACAGCTTGGCCAGTTCCTTGAGCACTTTCTCGTCGATATGCTCCATTTTCTTGTTGCAGTTCGGCAGGTCGCACTCGACGTAACAGAACTTGCCCATGGTCCGGATTATGCCCATGATAGCCCTCTCTTATCCACTCCTGATTGGCGCGTGATTCCGCCGAGATAAAACTCGTTTCAACGCATAACAAACCTTTTAGCAGAATTCACATGCCTTTTACAAGAACTTTCGCCAAGGGATTCGTTTTACATCGCACTTTTTTTGAGGTCCCGATCTTCTGAACGAACACGCCTACCCCCTCTCCAAAACATCCCCAGAAGGTCTTCGGCCTCTTCGAGAAGCAGGAAGGGACTCGACAAGGGCAGCACGTTCTGTTTCACCTTGCCCGAAACCCGATCCTGATTGCTACACCCCCTGACAATCGACGAGTATCTTCGTATGTCCCGGGGCATGAAGGGCCTCAAAGGCCTCCGCGATCTCGTCGAGAGGGACGACGTCGCTCACGACCACCTCGGGATCCACGGCGCCCCGGGCCAACTGGGCCAGGCTGGATTCGAACTCTCGAAGATTGTATCCCAGACTGAAGTGCAGCTGTATCTCCTTCATGAACCAATTCATAGGGAACAGGGCCACATTGCTCATGTGGACGCCCAGTGCCACAACCCGGCCGTGGGCCTTCGCGATCGCAGCAGCCTCTTCGATCGAGGTCTCTGTGCCCGCGCAGTCGATCACCACATCCGGGCTCCGGCCCGCTGCCTTCCGGACCTCATCGGCGACGACCACCTGTTTCGGGTCAAAGACCCCGTCCACCCCGGCGGCCCGCGCCTTCTCTGCACGGTACGGATCAGGTTCTGTAACGTAGATGCCGATCGCACCAGCGATCTTCAAGGCATACACACAGAGAAGTCCGATCGGGCCAGCCCCCATGACCACTGCCTGATCGCCGACACGAATGCTCGAGAGGTTCACTCCACGGACCGCGACCGCCCAGGGCTCGTTCAAGGCCGCGAGCTTCATATCCATGCCGGCCGGCACCGGGTAGAGCATGGAGGGGCGCACCAGCATATACTGCCCGAATCCGCCGGGGTTGCCCCCCAGTCCGTAAGCCCGCATGATTCCTTCCTGGCAGACCTGGATATCTCCCCGCCTGCAAGGCTCGCACGCGAGACAGGGATCCATCGGCAGGACAACCACCGCGTCCCCCTCACTCCACCCCTGGACGCCCTCACCCACAGCGGCGACATGGCCGGACATCTCGTGGCCGATGATGCAGCCCGGGGGAAAGATCCCGATATCAGCCATGTGCAGATCGGATCCGCAAATGCCACAGTAGGCCACCTTGACCAGGATTTCCTCGGGACCGGGTTCAGGGGTCGGGCACTCTTCCACCTTCATCTTGCCATCCGGTTGAACAATCGCAGCCTTCATCGTTCCCCCCCATGGTCATGGCTGGATGTGAATTCCAATTCCTAAAGAAGGCCACTCTCCGTGGCATACTTGGTCACAGGATGGGGCAGCGTGGGGTCGACCATCACATTGATGCAGGACACCTTGCCATACTTCAGGGACCTTTCGAGGGCAGGCTTGATCTCTTCCGGCCGCTCGATGAATTCCCCGTAGCCCCCGAGCCCCTGTGCCATCAGGTCGTACCGCACCACGCCGAGTTCGGTTCCGCAGGTCCTGTCGTGGCCGAAGAGCATCTCCTGGCCGTGTTTGACCATCCCCCATGCCTGGTCGTTGCAGATCACGCAGATCACGGGCAAGTCGTGGCGCACGGCCGTGTCGATCTCCATCCCGTTCAAGCCGAAGGAACCGTCTCCTGACAAGAGGATCACGTTTCGCTCCGGTTCCGCCAACTTGGCGGCCAGGGCAAAGGGCAGTCCCACCCCCAGGCATCCCAGGGGCCCTGTTGAGGTCACGGCAGAAGGCCGCTCCGCGGGGAATGCCTCGCTGCCCCACAGCATGCTGTCACCGCCGTCACAAACGAACATCGCTTCCCCGCCCACGACATCACGTACATCCTCGACCAACCGCCGGGGATGAATCGGTACCATGTCGAGATCATAGGTCGATCGTTCCGCCTTTATCGCCTCTTCGACCATCTGCGTTGCCTCCCCGGCCCAGGGACGGTCCGGATTCTCCGGGATTCGCTGGATCAGGTCTTCGAGGACCAGCTTGATGTCTCCCCAGACGCCCACATCCGGCCCCCGATTGAATCCAAGTTCCGTAGGCTCGATATCCACTTGAATCACCTTCATGGGCGGCTGGAAGAGCTTGCCGAAGGCCAGCATGAAGTTGAAGCGGGTCCCCAGGGCGAGGATCGTGTCCGCCATCATCATGGGCGACAGGGTGTGCAGCATGGAGCCGCTGATGGCGAGCGGGTGGGAGTCCGGCAGCACACCGCGCCCGCTGGTACGGGTGATGACCGGGATGCCGGCCCGCTCGGCAAAGGCCTTGAGCGCATCCCCGGCACGAGCCCACAGGCAACCGGATCCCGCCAGGATCAGGGGACGCTCGGCCTTGGCCAGCATCTCAGCGGCCGCAGCGAGGGCCTCAGGGCTCCCGTTGGGGCGTGAGGTGGTGCGGTAATGGGTCGGAAAAGGCGCCTCCGATTCGTCGACCTTGGCATACATGATGTCCATGGGGATTTCCAGGTAGACCGGCCCCGGCCGGCCGCCCAGGGCATGCCGATAGGCCATGGCAATGTACTCGGGTATACGGTGGGTGTGATGGCAGATCCGGGCCCACTTGGTGATGGGCTTCATCAGGGCGATCTGGTCGATATCCTGAAGGGCCCCGGTATCGTTCTCTGCCAGCGCACTCCGGCCGCCGAGCACCAACAGGGGGGTGTTCGACTGCTGGGCGTTGGCAATGGCCGTGACCGCATCGGTCAAGCCCGGGCCCGCCGTGACGGCACACACACCCATTTCGCCCGTTACGAGCGACCACCCCTCCGCCATGTGAGCCGCCGCCTGCTCGTGCCGGGTATCGATGATCTTGATCCCCTCGTCCAGGCTCGCGTTGTAGATGGGAGCAATGTGGCCCCCGCTCAGGCTGAAGATATACTTGACCCCCTCTCGGAGAAGCGCCTTGACGACCAGTTGACCACCGTCCATCTTGCTCATTCGAGTCCCTCCCCTTGTCCCGGGTGTGTCCCTTCTTCACTCCGGTTCCGTGCGTGTTTCCCGACTTCGGGTACGGCCCTTTTATCTATATGAATCCGGGGTCAAAAGCAAAAGATTTCAGGGTCTCCCTTTGACATCCCGATCGCCTTTCCTTAGGCTAAATCCCGAACACTCGAAACAGGAGCGTGGTACATGCGCCACAAGAATCGCGCAAGGGTAAGAAATCTCCTCCGGACCTTGAACCCGAAGGACTATGAAAGGTTCGAAAAGATCAAGATCAACGACCTCGGGTTCGGGTATGATTCCTTCGGACTCGAGATCGAGACGGCCATGGCCGTCTTCACCCTGGTGCAGTACTTCTACGATCACTGGTTTCGGGTGGACAGCTACGGGGTGGAGAACATCCCGGAGGAAGGTGCGGTCCTGCTCACCCCCAACCACAGCGGCATCATTCCGATCGACGGGGCAATGATCGCGACCGATCTGCTCAAGAAGATGGAAAAGCCGCGACTCATGCGTGCCGTCCTCTACAACGCCGCCGGATTCATGCCCTTCGTGGGCACCTTCTTCTACCGTTCCGGCCAGATTTCGGGCGCCCGCCGAAACTTCGAAGAGGCCCTCAGACAAGGAGAGCTGGTCGCTGCGTTTCCCGAAGGTTCCAAGGGAACCTGGAAGGGGTTCGACGATCGATACAGGCTCAAGCCGTTCAACGTGGGATTCATGGAGCTGAGCCTGATCTACCGGACTCCGATCGTCCCCACCGCCGTGATCGGAGCTGAAGAGCAATACCCCTTCATGAAGAACGTGAAGCCCCTCGCCAGGATGCTGCATCTCCCCTACTTCCCCGTCTCCCCCCTCTTTCCGCTGCTCGGACCGATCGGCATGTTACCCCTTCCGACCAAGTACAGCATTTCCTACGGAGAGCCGTTCCATTTCTACCGGGAATACGGCCCGGAGACCGTCCGGAAACCGGATGTGATCCACATGCTGGTCGGAAAGGTACGGACAAGGATCGAAGAGATGCTCGCAGAGGGGCTTCGGAACCGAAAGGGCGTCTTCGGCTTCTCCGCTACCTCGGGCCCCAAGTCCCTGCCGGAAAAAATATTGGCCAGGCTCACTGGCGACGGAGCGTAGTCGGTTACAGCTGTTAGCTCCCCACCACTGCCCCATGCCTGACTTTTGCCCTCTGGGAGGGTGGTAAGGTGGGCTAAAAGCTAATCGCTAATAGCCGCGAAACACTCATCCCAAATCAGCGCTTTACGACTACCTCACCTATTGCCAATCCCCACGACAAACGGCTGCCCCGGAACCCGCTGAACATTCACGGAAGACAAGCCGGCATCACCGAACAGGGTGACCAGTTCCCTCTCGGTCAGCCCTTGCCCGGCCACGAAACGAACGAAGTATTCGGAACACAGCCACCGCGTGCCCGGGAGAACCCATCTCCACTTTTTCACAAAACCCCTGGTGGCTTCCCGGGAGAGGTCCCTGTCCACTTCGATCACGCAGACCGTCCCGCCTTCCTTGCAGACACGCTGCATCTGAGCGAGGCCTTGCCTACGATCAGGCAAGTGCTTGATCATCGCAGCCGAAACGACGAGGTCGAAACCGCCGTCGGCCAACGGCAGACAGAGGGCGTCCCCGACACCGAAACCCACGTTCGTAATCCCGAGACCCCTCCCGTGGGCGCGAGCGACCTGCCCCTGTGAGAGGTCGAGTCCGAGGACGAAGGCCTCAGGGTTTCTCCGGGCGGCTCGCATCGCGATCTGTCCGGAGCCGCACCCAAGGTCCAGGACCCTGAATCCCGCCGGCAACTCGCAGAGGAGACCTTCCACCACCGCATCATACAGATCCCCGATCCCTGCCGCCACAATGGCATCGTAAAGCCAGGCCATCCCCCGAATCCAGGGCCCTTCCATTTTGAAAAGATGCATTCAAGCTCCTTGCGCTACTTGGATGCTTCGGTACGTCCCCCGCCCGCTTTCCTACCCGAGCCCGATCACCCGCACCCATTGACTATTCTCGGGCGGGGGCCGGGCTCGGGCGCTCTGGCAAGTCGACAGGAATCTGCGGCTATTCTTACCTGGCAGAGCTCAAATTGTGCAGTGCTGTCAGGGGTTCCGTCGGAGATTTGTGCCGGGCGACTCCGGGGGAGGGAGAGACGGAGCCCAAGCAAATCGGAGAGGGAACCCCGGACAGCACCGCACGGCGAGCCCCCCTGGAACATAGCACTGTCTCCAATGTCGCTCCACTAGAAGGCTAAACAAATCTTTCCAAAGTGCTCACCCCTCTCCATTACCTGGAAGGCCTGCTTTACCTCCTGGAAGGGAAACACGCGGTCGACCACCGGGGCGAGCTTGTGAAGGGCCATGGCCCGGTTCATCGCCTCGAAGCCTTCCCGGTGGCCGACGAAGATGCCCTGGACCCTCACGTTCTTCATCAGGATAGGCAGGATGTTGAGTTCTTTGGCCCCTCCCGACAACACGCCGATCATGCTGATCTCTCCCCCGATTCGGACCGCCTGCAGCGACTCCTGCAGGGTGCCTGCACCGCCCACCTCGATCACGTGGTCCACGCCGAGTCCGTCGGCCCACTCTCTGACCGCCTTGCCCCACTTGGGGGTCTCCTTGTAATTGATTCCGTGATCCGCGCCCATCCGGGCCGCACGATCGAGCTTCTCGTTGCTGCTCGAGATCACGACCACCCGGGTGCCGATCATCTTGCCGATCTGCAGACCGAACATAGATACGCCGCCCGTCCCCTGTACGAGGATCGTGTCGCCTGCCGTGCGTCCCCCGTAAGTGACCAGGGCACTCCATGCGGTCACCGCCGCACACGGGAGGGTTGCGGCCTGCTCGTCGCTGAGATGCTCCGGCACGTGCACAACCCCCTCCTCGTTGAGCACCCTGTACTCGGCAAGCATTCCGTCCAGGGGGCTTCCAAGTGTGGTGACTGCTTTCTCCACCGTAGGCTCCCCGGAGGGCCATCCCTGAAAGAAACACCCTGCCACCCGGTCCCCCATCCTCACCCTGGAGACGCCCTCCCCTATCTCGACCACCTCGCCCACTCCGTCCGAGCAGGGGACGATCGGCAGGGGTTGCCTCGGGTTGTAGAGCCCCTGCACCATCAGAAAATCCCGAAAATTGAGCGACGAGGCCTTCATCCGGATCTTCACTTCACCAGGTCCCGGCTCCGGTTCCGGCCGTTCCGCCACTGCAAGGTTCTCGAGACCGAAAGATCCCTGGACTTCAATGACTTTCATGGCTTCCTCCCTCAGAACTGCCCTTAGGATTGATCAGAACCCCATTTCCCCTCAATATCCCTCACATCCCGCGCCTCGGTCAACACAAAAGCCCCTCTGCGGTCACAACGCGGATATGTTCCGCTGCTTGTATACCTCAAGAGACGAAAAAGTTGACAATCAGTCGGACCATTGATAGCCTGTCATGTCTGCTGAATAACGATTTTCAGCCCTCCCGGTACGAGCCGAAGGCATCTGGAGAAGGAGCATGACAGTTCGCAAAGCAAGGGCAAGGGAGAACCTCAAAGCCGGCCTCGCACCGACCGACTTGGAAGCGTTGTTCGACCCCCTCCAGACCCCCACATGGGACCTGGTGGAACAGGCCCGGTACATCCGCCGGAAAAACTTCGGGAATCGCGCTCATCTCTGCAACATCCTGAACGCCAAGTCCGGCGCCTGTACCGAGGACTGCGCCTTTTGCAGCCAGAGTATGCATCACCGTTCGAGTGCTTCCGTTTACCCGCTCGTGACCGTGAGGGAAGCGCTCGGGGCGGCCCGTGAAGCCGAGTCTTTCGGCGCCCGTTGCTTCAGTCTCGTAACGAGCGGCCGGTCTCTCAAGGGAAAGCGAGAGAGACAGAGGCTTCTCAAGATCATCGAGACGATACGCGCCCGAACGGGACTGGAAGTGGCCTGCTCCATCGGCTTGGAGACCCCCGCCTTCCTGCGAGACCTTCGCGCAGCCGGACTCAACACGTTCCATCACAACCTGGAGACCGCGGCAAGCCACTACGACATGATCTGCACGACCCATGGGTACGAGGAGCGGATACGAACCGTTCGAGCCGCGAAACGGGCCGGTTTCACCATCTGTTCCGGCGGCATCTTCGGGATGGGAGAATCCCCCTCCCAGCGCGCCGAGTTCGCTCTAACGCTCGGTCGGCTCGGGGTGGACCGAATCCCGGTGAATTTTCTGAACCCCCTGCCCGGCACGCCCATGGAGGGGCGTAGCAGGCTCAAACCTCTAGAGGCCCTGCACATCGTCGCCGCCCTTCGCGTGGCCCTTCCGGAACAGGAAATCCTCGTGTGCGGGGGCCGTGAAGTCTCCCTGCGAAGTCTCCAACCCCTTCTCTTCAACGCCGGCGCCAACGGCATCATGACCGGCAAGTACCTGACCACGTCGGGGCAAGGTGTCGAGGCGGATCAGCGCATGCTGGCCGATCTGAATCTCGACTTCCGGCCCGACCCCGGCCCGAAAAAAGGATCCCGATAATGAATACTGACAGGCCTTATCCCCTCATCGAGGACCGCCTGGACAAGCTCCGCGCCGGGCATCGATACCGGTTTCTTCGCCGCGTGGAAACGGCACAGGAAGCTCGCATCATGCTCGACGGGGAACCGGTCCTGCTCTTCTGCTCGAACAACTACCTCGGCCTGGCCAATCACCCGGACCTGAAGGCCGCGGCCAGGGAGGCCGTGGATCGGTTCGGGTGCGGATCGGGTGCTTCGAGGCTGATTTCAGGGAACATGCACCTTCATGAGGAGTTGGAGGAACGACTCGCCCGTTTCAAGCAGTATCCCGCCTGCATCCTTTTCGGAAGCGGCTACGCGGCCAACGTGGGGGTTCTTTCCTCCCTGATGGAGCGAGGAGACATCATCTTCAGCGATTCCCTGAACCACGCCAGCATCATCGACGGATGCCGCCTGAGCCGCGCCGACGTGAAGATCTACCGACATCGCGACACAGAGCATCTCGAGTCCCTGATACGGGACGCCAGCGGATATCGGAAGAGGCTGATCGTAACCGACACGTTGTTCAGCATGGACGGCGACCTTGCCCCCCTTCCGGATCTCGTCGGGCTGGCCCGCCGCCACGACTGCATGCTCATGCTCGACGAAGCCCACGCCGTGGGCGTGATGGGCTCGAACGGACGAGGCGTGGCCGAGCACTACAGCCTCGACGACGCTGCCGACATCTCGGTGGGAACCCTGGGAAAGGCCCTTGGAAGCTTCGGTGCCTTTGCCGTGTGCCGGCCGGCGATTCGTGAGTACCTGGTGAATCACGCCCGCAGCCTCATCTATTCGACCAGCCTGCCCCCGCCGGTCCTGGCCGCCGCCTCGAAGGCACTGGAGATCCTGGAGGCAGAACCGGAGCGGCGACAGCGTCTTGCGGAGAACGCGAATCGCCTCGCCCAGGGCATACGGGCCCTCGGGTTTTCCGTACCCGAACCGGTCACCCCGATCCAGTCGGTCATCATGGGCGAGGAGGCCAAGGCCATGAGCCTTTGCGAGCAGTTGCTCCAACGGGGGGTGTACGCACAGGGAATCCGTCCCCCCACCGTGCCGCCGGAAACATCCCGCGTCCGATTTTCCCTGATGGCAACGCACACGGACGAAGACATTCGTGACGCCCTGGATGCCCTGGCTTCGTCCCTTGCCGCCTTGGGCCCACCCAGCTTGCGCCGCGCCCGGGAGTAGGAGAAAGAATCACCATGGAAGACACAAAAGATGTTTGGCTGCCTCTGTCGGCCGATGAGATTCAAGCCCTGATCGCGGCCGATCACAAGCATGTGTGGCATCCCTTCACCCAGATGAAGGAGTGGTGCGAACAGCCCTGCATGATCGTGGCCGCGGGCGAAGGGGCCTATGTGATCGACGTGGAGGGAAACCGCTACCTCGACGGGATCAGCTCCCTCTGGGTGAACGTTCACGGTCACCGGCGCAAGGAGATCGACGATGCGGTCCGGGACCAGTTGGACCGCATCGCCCACTCCACCCTTCTCGGGACGGCGAGCATCCCGTCGATCAAGCTTGCAGAGAAGATCATCCGACTCGCTCCCGAGGGGCTCACCCGGGTCTTCTACTCGGACAACGGCTCCACGGCCGTCGAGGTGGCGTTGAAGATCGCCTTCCAGTACTGGCAACAGCACGAGGACCCGAAGAAGCGGGAGAAGAAACAACTCGTCTCTTTCCACAACGCCTATCACGGGGACACCCTCGGCGCGGTGAGCGTGGGGGGCATCGACCTGTTCCACGGCAAGTACGGACCCCTCCTCTTCCCGGTCCGCAAGGTCCACTATCCGGATTGCTATCGGTGTCACCTGGGCCTCACCTCGCCTGAATGCGGGATCGCCTGTCTCGAGGAGCTCGAAAAGCTCATGGAGAGGGAAGCGGACAATCTGGCGGCCCTGGTCATCGAACCACTGGTCCAGGGGGCTGCCGGCATGATCATGGCCCCCCCGGGTCACCTGAAGGCCGTCGAGACCCTCTGCAGGAAGCACGACGTCCTCCTGATCGCCGACGAAGTAGCGGTCGGATGGGGACGGACGGGCAGGCTCTTCGGCGTGGACCAGGAGGATGTGCACCCGGACCTGCTGGCCATGGCAAAGGGCCTCACAGGCGGGTACCTCCCATTGGCGGCAACCCTCACCACGGAAAGGATCTACGAAGCGTTCCTGGGTCCCGTCGAAGAGGAGAAGACCTTCTTCCACGGGCACAGCTACACCGGCAATCCATTGGCCGCAGCGGCCGCGCTCGCATCGGTTGACATCTTCGAGAAAGAGAACACCGTGGAGGCGCTTCAGCCGAAGATCGCGCACCTGACGGCAGGGCTGGAGAGATTCTGGAATCTCGAGCACGTAGGTGACATCCGGCAGCGAGGCTTCATGGTCGGCATCGAGCTCGTGGAGGACACGTCGACCAAGCAGTCGTATCCTTCCCGAGAACGCATGGGCATGAAGGTTGCCATGGAGGCACGCAACCACGGGGTGCTCCTCCGCCCGCTGGGGGATGTGATGATTCTCATGCCCCCGTTCATCATCACGCTGGAGGAAATCGATAAGCTGCTCGATGTCACCTATAGGTGCATCGAAGCGATCACAGAGCGAACTTGATGTGTATCAGCCGTCAGCTTTCAGCAATCAGCACTGGACTTGGCACCTTTTCGGGAGTTTAGTGGCTGTCCCCAAACTCCAGCACAAGAGGGTGTCGATAAATGGAGAATTTCTACTCCACCGTCATTCCTGCGAAGGCAGGAATCCAGTGGCTTCAGGGGCCTGGGGATCCCCGCCTACGCGGGGAGGACGGCAATTAGGTGTTTTTCGACACCCTTTCAATGGAGAGGGAATCCTGCGGCGCTGGATGGTTCGGGAGCGGGCGCGGGAACAGAGGGACTTGGGAGAGGTAGATTATGGCGGGTGAACGTAAGGGACTCTTCATTACCGGGACGGATACCGGGGTAGGCAAGACGCTTGTTACGGCGGGGCTGGCTCGATGTTTGAGAGACCGAGGATTCGCCCCGGGGGTTATTAAACCGGTGGAGACGGGATGCGCCCTGCGCAACGGAAAGCGAATCCCGCGGGACGGAAGCTTCCTCAAGCACATGGCCGGGGCGACGGAACCGATCGAAGAAATCGTGCCCTACCGGCTTGCCGCGCCGCTGGCCCCCCAGGTGGCGGCCGAGAGAGAGGGAGTACGCATCCAAACCCGGCGGTTGCAGAGCGCCTTCCGGGCAATCTCTTCTCGACACCCATTCATACTCGTCGAAGGCGCAGGCGGCATCCTGGTTCCGGTGACCCGGAGAACCACCATGGTGGATCTCATGAAACAATTCGAACTTCCGGTCCTCCTGGTGAGCCGCATCGGCCTGGGCACCCTGAACCACACTCTCCTCACCCTCTACTACCTTGCCCAGCACAGAATCCCAGTGGCCGGCGTCGTTCTTAACGATCCGGACGGGTGCCGGGACCTTTCCGCTCGTTCCAACCCAGCGACGCTCGAGCAGTGGACTTCTGTCCCTCTTCTGGGAAACATCCCTTGCCACAAGGGAACCCGGATGACAAGGGGTTGCGCCGACGAAATCGCCCGCAGAGTCGACCGGTACGTAGACGTAGACGGAATCATCCGTCGTATGAGCAGATTTGGCCCTCTTGTGCCGAACGAAGCCTTTCACCGGAAACGGCTCGAGGAACTCAAGGACCTCAAAGGAAAGATCGACATTCAGGTCGACCTGAAACGCTCCCGCAGGAGAAGTGGATAGATTACGATCACAGGGGGGAAAGTCCGTGTTGGTTGTTGTTGATACTTCCGTGTGGATTGCCTATTTCAGGGGACAGGCCAGGGGTGAAACTTCGTACACTTTCTGGATAAGCCGTGCCCAATTGTGCCTGAAAGCCTCGGAAGAGATCACCTGTTCCAGCACGGTGGGGATCGACTCCCCTTCTTGCCGATTGCGCAGTTTCCCTCTTGCCGAGTTGGCGTAGGCGCCGTAGTAGCGGATGGTCTGTTTTCCTCTTTCCGGGACGTGACAGGCCATGGCGGCCAGCCATTCCAGGGCGTCGTAGGTTTTCTTCTCTTTGCCGTCCTTCGAGCGGTAGACGAGCGGCCTCGTGGGGGGAGTAGTCCATTCATTTTTGGGAGAAGGTGGCCCGTGTCAGATAGGCGGCCAGGTTTTCCAGGGATTCCTTTTCACGCAGCTGGATGCGCTCGCCGGCAAAGACGTTTCGCCTCTAATTTCTATACTTTAAGTAAGAACTTTTCGACTTCCTGCACGAACAGCTCGGGTGTTACCATGTGGCACAGGTGGCCGCTGCCTTCTATCGTGACCATTTCTGAATTAGGGTGCAGTTCATGCAGCTGGCGCGACCCTTCGCTGGTAAAACGGTCCGCCCCACCCACCACAATCAGGGTGGGGTTTTTGATTTTTGAAACCCTATCTGTAATGTTGAACTTCGCGGCGATACGGGCGCGTGCTACCACCGTTTTATGATCCGCCCAGGTTGCATTGCGCACAAACATGTCTTTGGCCCATTGCGGATCAACGGGTTCGCACACTTCATGGAGGTGTATGCGGGCGAAAAGCCACATGGGGATGAAGGGAAAAATTCTCAGCTGAATTTTCAGTTTCAATGAGATGTTGAATTTGGCGGCGGAAGATAGAACCACCAGCCTATCCAACATTTCCGGATACTCCAGGGCAAAGACCTGTGCTACGGCGCCGCCAAAGGATTCGCCGATGACATGCGTCTTCTGTATTCTCAACTCATCCAGAATCTTTTTGATGTCAGCGGCAATGAACTCATAGGTATACGGTTGCCCAAGCGCGCTGGCTTCATCCAGCAGGGGCAAATAGTACTTTATCACCTGATAATTCGCGGACAAGGCCGGATATATATCAGCAAAGAATTCGGTTACTCCGTCCAGCCCGGGAATGATGACGATTGGCTGGCCTCTCCCGAACACCTTATACTTGAACGGTCTCATATTATTCTCCATACCTCACATTCCTTTACAACTAATCAGTATCCCGAAAAAAGGTATCAAAGAACAGGGTGTCAGGGGAAAGGCTCCTGGTACCTTTTTTCGGCGCTCATTCCACCTACTTGAGCTGAAACGCCAGCATCAACACCCCGGCCGCGGCGATCCAGCTTCCAAGGACTCGGACCGCTGTTTGAAACCAAAAGGTCCGGAACCTGCGCACCACCTGAACAGAGTAAAGGAGCAGGAGTCCCACACAGACCGTCAAACCACCCACGTAGAAGACCGGCATCCTCAGGTTTGCCAACATCTGGCTACCGTTTGCGTAGCCCACGGACAGACCGAAGAACAATGCCAGCCCTACCGTCAACTTCGCGGGGAGTTCCACTCGCACGGCGACGAGGGCTCCGAGCACCACCAACGAGAGCGTAACGACGAGGGGCGACAACGAAAGCCCCAGGTCGAGCAACCCCAGGACCGAACCGGCGAGCACGGACACGACGAAGGCGCGGGCCGTCGGCCACGACACCTCGGCGCTCATCTGGCCCGCCAGAAGGCCCAGCGCCACGATGGCGAGCGCTTGCTCCGTGTGGCTCACGGGATGCAACAATCCCGAGTAGAAATCGCCAATGGCGATGCTCCCGTGGGCCAGGGCTTCGGTCGGCCAGGCCAGAAGAGCGAGAATCCACAGGGGCCTCAAGCGGTTCCTGTCGTCCGGACACGGCGAATCATGCGTCTTCATTTCGATCTCTCAGTTCATGACCATCTTCGTCAGCAGGTACAAACCCGCGGCCCCGATCAAACCACCGGCCGTGCGAAGGAGCTTCTCGCCCTGCGGCAGCTCTCTGACGAGCCCGATGAGTATTCCTGTAACGTGGAGCAACCCTGTGGCTACGACGAAGCCCAGGCTGTAGGTCAGCGAGCCCACCCCTTCGGGCAGCTCCGCGCCGTGGGCGTATCCGTGAAAAACAGCGAAGGTTCCAACAACCGCGGTCGCTACGATGACCGGAGGCCGCGCCGCAAGCGCGATGAGGGTCCCGAGGACGATTACGGACACCACGATGACCGGCTCCACCGCCGGGATGGGAACACCCAGGATCCCCAGGGCGCCGCCCAGGGCCATGATCAGTGGAAAGGCTATGGGCAATGCCCAGATGCAGGGAGAGCCCAGCTGCGCCCCCCACATTCCTACCGCCAGCATGGCCAGCATGTGATCCGGGCCCTTCATGGGGTGCAAAAAGCCCGTGAGTGCGCCACCCGTCACTGCGCCTTGGGCATGTGCCCGAGCCATGGTGGGAAACAAAACCCCGCAGAGCACGCCGGCCAACGGTATTCGCGCTGTAAAACCGCATCGCCACCACCCGATTCCCGGGCCTGTCTGTTTCATTTCTCCTCCGTCAAGAAAAGATCACAACGATCCGGTCCACAAGCCAGAACGATGCCAGGGAGCCCACCGCATAGGCAGTCGCTCTCGTGCTCCAGCTTGGCCACTGGAACGCGAGGAGACGCAGAGCAGCCCCGTTCAACAACACCACGAAGACGAAGAGCAACTGACCGATCTCGATCCCCACGTTGAACGAGAAGAGCGCCAACGGAATCTCTCCGGCGGGCAGTCCGACCTCGACCAGAGCACCGGCAAACCCAAGGCCGTGCAGAAAGCCGAAGCCCGTGGTCATGGCCCACGGATAGCGCCTCACGAGTCCCGGCTTCCTCGCCGGATCGCGAAGCAACTCCACTCCCAGGATGAAGATGCTCATGGCGATCAGCAGGTCCACGGGCGTGGACGGAATGCGGATCCAGCCCAGGGCGGCCAGGGAGAGGGAGATGCTGTGTCCGAGGGTGAAGGCCGTGATGACCCCGATCAACTTGCGCCCCCCCTTCACCAGCACAATCAGGCCGAGCACGAACAACAGGTGGTCGATGCCGGCCAGAATGTGCTCGAATCCCAGCCTCACGTACGCCTTCATTACGTCCCTCGACCGCTCCCGCTCGGGCACGACAAAGGACGGGCTCGCGGGACGAAGAACGGTGCGAAACGATCGCCCGTCGGCCAGGCTTACCCGGAGCAGCACGTCCGTGCGGCTGCGGTCGATCCCCTCCACATCGATCGTGGCCCCTTCGAGGCTCCGGCCACCGCACTCGACCTCCCATTGCTCTACGATCCCGGTCTTCTCGCGCCCCAGGGTTGGCAGGGCCACGGGCTTGCAAAAGGAGGGGAGTCGCGGCCGCATCTCCCAGCCCGGGGTACGAGTGATCGGGGTCTTCCACGTGACTTCCGCCCGCCCCACCTCGGACTCGGTCACTTCGAGGAGCGAAGGCGCCATGGGGTGGGCCCTCACTCCGGCTGCCTGCACAATGACAAGAAGGGTTGCAGCGCAACAGAGCCTCGCAGTTCGTCTTCTTGGCAAGGGTCTAAGATGCATTGTCCGCCCCAGGAGCCGCTTTCCCTTCAACACGGATCTCGTAGTTGCCTCGAACTCGATCGAGGCGCTCCCGCAGCCTTTCCTCCCCACGCGATACCACCAGCTCCCGGCGCGCCCGTCCAAGGATGACGGCGAACTCGGGCAGCCGTTCGCCCATCTTCTCCTTTACCCAGACCAGGTGCAGCCCATAGGCGGACTCCAGCGGTCCGGCCCAGATGCCCGGCTCCTGTTCCATCACAGCTTCAGCGAAACCGGGCCCGAAGACCTTCAGCACCTGCCGCCGCGTCTGGAGCGGAAACCCGTACCCTCTCATGAACACGTCTCCCAGCTCTGCTGCTTCCTCCGGGGCGATGGACTCCGCGTTCAGTCGCTCCAGGAGCAGTGCCGCATCCTTGGACAGGCTCGCACCCCGGCGGTCCGCGCTCAGGTAGACGTGAGCAAAGGCGATCCGCTCCGGCATCATGAAACGGTGGGGCTCCTGTTCCACAAAAGCGCGCACCTCCTCTTCACTGGGCTCCTCAGGGATTTCCGCCCGTTGGTAGAGTCTATGCATCCTACCGATGAGGTGGCTCCGGATGATCGGATCGTCACGGTCCAGCCCGAGTGCTCTCGCCTCGGCGAGCAGCGGCTCCTCCTCTGCATTCGGGTCGAGGTCCACGAAACCGGCTATCTGGGTGAGCCGCCTTCTGACCACCGGGCTGCTGCGATCCAGTCCGATCCGGAGGGCTTCCCGAAACAGGAGCTCTTGGTCAATCATCCGATCAACGAGAGCGCGTTCGTCGGCGGGTGTCGGCGCGGCCTTGTGGAGACGCATCCACTCCAACCGTGCACTGTCGATTTGCGCAGCGGTTATCTCGATGGTCTCCCTGTCCCCTGCCCCACTGCGCGCGGCGAGCCATGCGTTTGCGCAGAACAGGAGCGCACCGATGAGTAGAAAGTGAAAGGGCGGAGGTGCCAACAGCCTCCGCCCTTGTTTGTTCCTCGGTCGCCCTTGCCCGGCAGGTCTCCGCACTCCCTCAGAGGGGCCGCCGGGGCGTGCCTTGCGGTGGGTCATCCTCCACACTCATCCTCAGGTTCTTTAGGGCGTGTACCAGATGGGTGACGTCCACGCCCGCTCCTGCATCACCGGCTTCAATGCCGGGTTGCAGCAAATTTCACCGCCGGGAGTGGCCGTAGGACATTCCGGTTCAGGTTCAGGTATATCATCGTAATCGAAGGGGTTTATGCCTATGTTGTTTACACAGTTGAACGTTGTGTACCTGCACGCGGGGTTCTCGAAAACCCGTGCATAGTAAAAGGCCGACTCGGTCGGATCAAAATCCGGGTCCGTCCACACCTCGCAGAGTTCGCTGAACCCAGCCCCGGTCGGCTCACAGGTAGCTTCGTTCACCCATGCCCCGTTGTTTGGGTCACCCACCACTTGATAGACCATCTCGTGCGTGTCACCCAAGGCATCTACCCAGCCCTTTACGATCTGGATGCGCTGCAGATCCCCGCCGGGGTGTTCGACAGAGCCGGCATCCTTCAAGGCGGAGACGATGAACGTGGGAGCAGTGCCTGCAGGAGAGGGAAGGTCACCGCCCATGGGTACACCCTGCGAATATCCGATCTCGTCCCTGTTCGTTTCACCGCACAGACCCGGGTCGAACGACCAACCCCCGAAGAAGCGTACCACCGGGCGCGTGCCGCTGGTGGCGTATACTTCCTTGCTCTGCATGGCCTCGAACAGGGAGTCCCGCGTATTCTCTTCGGCCCAAATCACTGCGAGACCGCCGGGATTCCACGTAGACACTATCGGACCCACCGAAACAGTCAAAGGCCCGCCTGGCTTGGTGGCTCCAGCCCAGCCCGGATCCTGAGGCCAGTCTTCTTCTACCGTGTTTCCGGGGGTGCCGTTGTGATTGTCCGTGCCGCCCACGAGCCCCAGCTTGAACGGATTTACGCCTAAATCATCACCGATGGCCAGCCCGTCCTTGAGCACATTCCGGACAAAACTGCGCTCCGGAACTTCAACCGGGTCGACCGGGCTTTGCAGAATAT
>RCNG010000298.1_pt1 | contig 21622 bp, 23 predicted proteins | sample 2041371 | NCBI WGS metagenome assembly RCNG01 (sample SAMN09708227, study PRJNA481090) | Marine sediment metagenome, whole genome shotgun sequencing project. | biome: marine sediment; feature: ocean; material: sediment; isolation source: Sewage treatment plant 1 marine sediment (STP1) ... | reverse complement strand
AAGGGCTAGCCATTACCGGCGGGCTGCGCCTTGCACTAACGCTTTGCAGGCTTTCTGAAAGTAAGCGAACTCAGCAAACAGGACACCAGGCCGTCGGTCTCGTGCAGAGCAGCGCTAGCTAGTGGTAGGCTTCGTGCTCACGGCAAAGGCACGGAGTCACCCATGGTTACAGCGATCGTCTTAATCAAGGCGGAAACCAACCGCATCCCGGATCTGGCAGGAAAAATCGCCGAAATGCAGGGTGTTTCCGAGGTCTTTTCGGTAGCGGGGCGTTTCGACCTCGTTGCTATCGTCAGGGTTACCAGGAACGAGGATCTCGCTGACGTAATCAGCGACAAGATGCGTCTGCAGGAAGGCATCGTTGAAACTGAAACGATGATCGCGTTCCGCGCCTATTCCCGCCAGGAGCTCGAGGCCGGGTTCGAACTCGGACTGGACTGATGGGCCGGTTACATGAGTGAGGCGCGCAACGACGGTGCAATTAGCCGCCTGGTTAAGGCCACCACCAAGATAGAGCCCAATGAAATGACAGCAACGTTGCTGTCATTTCTGTTCGTGTTCGTACTGATGACGGCCTACTTCATCTTGCGCCCGGTCCGTGACGCGCTGTCGTCCGACTGGAGCGACGAGCAGCTGAGTTGGCTCTGGACCTCGACTTTCGTGTTCAGCCTGGTTGCCGTCAGCATTTACGGAGCGGTGATATCGCGCGTGCGCTTTCGCATCATCGTGCCGAGTGTCTATGCTTTTTTTGCGGTGACCTTCATCGGCTTTTACGTGGCCGGTTCGACGCTCGGGGACAACGACCTCGTCAATCGTGCCTACTATGTCTGGCTCAGCGTCTTTAGTCTGTACCACCTGTCGGTGTTCTGGACATTCATGTCGGGCCTCTACAACAAGGAACAGGCGAAACGCCTGTTCAGCATCATCGCAATGGGCGCTAGCGCCGGCGCGATCGTTGGCCCGTCCATACCCACTTTTTTTGCCGACGATATCGGCACCCTCAATCTGCTGCTTATCGCCGCGTTCCTGCTGCTGATCCCGATACCACTGATCTGGAAACTCGAGCAACTGCGCAGCAGCCAGCTTGGCAATGAAGACGTCTCCGCCGACCTGTCCGGTGACCAGAAACTGGCCGGCAACCCGTTTTCCGGATTCAGCAACTTCGTAAGCAATCCCTATCTGCTCGCTATCGGGCTTTTTATCCTGCTGTACGTGGTGATGAACACTTTCATCTACTTCGAGCTGCGAAAGATGATGGGTGTTTTCGATCGCGAGGTTCGGACCCAGATTTGGGGCGGCATCGACCTTGCGGTCAACTCATTGGCGCTCGTTACTGCGTTGTTTGCAACGGGACGCCTGGCTACGCGCGTCGGCATGTCCGCTACCCTGGCGTTGATCCCGCTGATGATGGTTGGCGGGTGGCTCGTTGTTGCACTAAGCCCAGTGCTCGCCGTCCTGGTAGGTCTACAGGTCACGCGCCGCGCCGGTAACTATGCAATCACACGGCCTGGTCGCGAGATGCTGTTCACGGTGGTCGACGCCGATACGCGCTTCAAGGCCAAACCGGTGATAGACATCGTGGTCTACCGAGGGGGCGATGTCCTGACCGCCTGGGTGTATACGGGCTTGACGGCAACGCTCGGGTTCGGCCTGGCCGGCATCGCTGCTGTCGCGGCGGTCGTCGCCGCGGTCTGGGCCGCAGCCGGAATATTTCTCGGCCGCGCCTACGAACGTAGTGGTGAATCCGAGCCTGACGAATAGCCAAAAGAGGAAGCAACGGGGTGACGATTAGAAATTCGAGCATTGAATATGGTGCACTCGCCAAGGCTTTGCACTGGCTTGTCGCGATCGGGTTGTTCGCACTGATCTACCTCGGTCTTGAGCAGGCCGGCCTGGAGCGAGGTCCGGAGAAGACGGAAATTCGCTTTATTCATGGTTCGATCGCGATGGCAGTGTTCTTACTGATGACGATTCGAATCGTCTGGCGCTTCATGAACGACGTACCGGCGCACCCGGAAGGTATGAAGGCGTGGCAGCGCATGTCTGCCTCGGTGGTGCACTGGGGGCTTTATGCTGCCGTGTTCGTGCAGCTGGTTGCGGGCGCCATGATCGTAGCAACCGGTGGCAACGCGCTGCCGTTCTTCGGCCTGTTCTCGGTGCCGTTGCCGGTTGCCGAGAACCGGGAGAATCACGAGTTATGGGAAGAGGTGCACGAGTCTGCCTGGATTATCGTCGCAGTATTGATCGGCATCCATGTACTCGGCGCCTTGTTTAACCACTTCATCGCGAAAAACGACGTCCTGCGACGCATGACAGTCGGTAGAAAGCAAAGCAATGACTGAAGCCTTCATCTGCGATGCGGTGCGCACGCCCATTGGACGCTATGGTGGCGCGCTGTCCGGTATCCGCGCGGATGACCTCGGCGCCCTGCCGTTAACCGCGCTGCTCGAGCGGAATACCCGTTTGAGTCCGGTTGCGATTGAAGACGTCGCTTATGGCTGTGCGAACCAGGCCGGCGAGGACAATCGCAATGTCGCGCGGATGGTCGTGCTCCTGGCGGGTCTTCCGGTTACCGTGCCTGCTGTCACGGTGAACCGTCTTTGTGGGTCCGGTATGAATGCGATCGGCAACATCGCTGATGGCATACGGACTGACGCCATTCGTATGGGTGTCGCCGGCGGCGTCGAATCCATGTCTCGTGCTCCACTGGTCATGCCCAAGCAGTCGGTAGCGTTTGGCAGAAATGCGGAGCTCTATGACACGACTCTCGGCTGGCGCTTCGTCAACAAGACGCTGGAGGCGCAATACGGTATCGACTCCATGGCCGAGACTGCCGAGAACGTTGCGGATGGCTTCCTGATTTCGCGCGACGACCAGGATCTGTTTGCGCTGCGCAGCCAGGAACGTGCGGAAGCAGCGCAAAAGGCCGGCAAGTTCGATGACGAAATTGTTGCCGTAACCGTGCCGCAAAAACGCGGCGAGGCTATCGTGGTCGACCAGGACGAACATCCGCGACACGGATCGACGATCGAGGGACTCGCCCGGCTAAAACCTATTGCGCGGGAAGGAGGCACCATTACGGCGGGCAATGCCTCCGGTATTAACGACGGTGCCTGCGCCATACTGATAGCCAGTGAAGAAGAGGCGAAGGCGCAGGGACTTGAACCGCTCGCACGCGTGGTCGGCTGGGCAGTCGCGGGCGTCGAGCCGCGAATCATGGGTATTGGTCCAGCGCCGGCGTCGCAGAAAGTCCTGGAACAGTGCGGCATGATGATCGAACAGATGGACCTTATCGAACTCAACGAAGCCTTTGCGGCGCAAGGTCTCGCGACGTTGCGCCAGTTGGGTGTTGCTGACGATGCGGCGCATGTGAACCCCAACGGAGGGGCGATCGCCCTTGGGCATCCGCTGGGAATGTCCGGCGCGCGGCTGCTAACCACGGCGGCTTATGAGCTGCGGCGCAGCGGCGGGCGGCTGGCGCTATGCACGATGTGTATTGGCGTCGGGCAGGGCATCGCTATGATTATCGAGCGAGTCTGATGAAGAAAGCACCGAGCTACGAAACGCAGGACCTCAGGGAGTTCGCCGAAGTATTACGTGGCCGGCGAACTGTGAACATGTACCTGCAAACGCCGGTGCCAGACGAACTCGTGCGCGACGCAATCGAAGTGGCTACCTGGGCGCCCAATCATCATGTTACCGAGCCCTGGCGGTTCATCTTGCCGGGTAAGACGACGGTGCGAAAAATTCTGGAGTTGTGCCAGAAAATCGTGACAGTCGAGAAAGGCGAAGAGCTTGCGCGGCACAAGCGCGACAGTTGGACCGAGAAGCCGGGCTGGCTGATCGTTACCTGTCTGCGCAGCGACGACGCACTGCGTGAGAGAGAAGACTACGCGGCGTGTAGTGCCGCCGTGCAGAATTTCATGCTGTATCTCTGGAAAGCCGGGATTGGCTCGAAGTGGACTACGGGCGACATTACGCGCGACGCGAGGTTCTTCGACATTATCAACGTCGATGCATCCAGCGCGTTTGTCGTTGGCCTCATTTGGTTTGGCTACCCGAAGCTGACGCCGGCCCAGTCACGCAAGAAATTATCCCAGGTCCTGGTTGAGCTGCCCTGAGCCCTGTCGAACAGACCTTGCAAAGTTCAGCGGCAACCCAATCCCTGTTATTGTAGAATTGTGAATGCGACACCCAATGAGCGGAGGCACAACGATGAGCAAAGAACTGAGTGACCTGGAAAAGGCACTGGAACGTACCAAGAAGGATTTTTTGACTACGGCCAAACGTGCAACGCGGGAGCTGGATCGGCGGCGGAAAAAACTTCGCACAGAAATCAGTCGCGCGAACACACGCGCCAAGCGAGCAAGGGCTCAACTGCAAAAGAAGACCGAGCGGTTGGCCAATACCACGGCGGCCAAGGCCAAGCGCGAGCTCACGAAACAGATACGCGGCCTGGAGAAGATGCTCAGTGGTGCGCGGGATGATGCCGCCCAGCTGCGGAAAGATCTTGCACCGGTGATGGGTGATCTTGCTAGCGCGCGCGATCACCTGTCGCATGCGTTGCACATAGACAAGGCGCTGCAAAAAATCCGACGGCAGTTTTCGAGCAAGAAAGCGCCGAAGAAAAAAGCTGCCAAGAAAAAGGTCACCAAGAAAAGGGCTACAAAGAAAAAAGTAGCGAAGAAAAAAGTCACCAAGAAAAAGGCGACAAAGAAAAAGGCGACAAAGAAAAAAGTGACCAGGAAGAAAGCAGCGCGTAAGTAAGCCACGCAGGCGTAGCACCGGACTTTCGAGCCGACCCGTGACCGGCGGGCGTCGGCGGGATACGTTTGCGTGCCGCGTTCCAGCTGCCTAGGGGGCGCTCTCCGTGTGAGCGCCGCCGCAACTCAACATAATAAGCGACGCAGTTCACAGTTTTTCCTGCGAAGTGGTGGAGCGCGAGGGTCTCGCAAATTGCCTACACTTGCGACTGAGGTTATCGGCTTGTTTCAGCGAATGGCCGAGCCCCCGCCAGAGCTTCAAACGCGCTTCTAGGCAAGACTGAAGGACGCTTTGTGAACAAGCACCAATCCGGCTTTACCCTGATCGAGCTCATGATCGTCGTTGCAATTATCGGCATCCTGGCTGCCATTGCGATTCCGATGTACCAGAGCTACACCATTCGCGCTCAGGTTACGGAAGGGAGCAATCTCTCCAGCAGCGCCAAAGTCGCAGTCAGCGAGTTTTTCATGGACACCGGCAACTGGCCATCTGAAAATTCGGTGGCCGGTCTCGCCGCGGCAAACGAGATTGTCGGTGACTACACCGCGCAGGTCGCGGTGAGTGATAACGTCATCCAGATCCAGTATGGCAACAGTGCTCACCCCCAGATCAACGGCCAAAGCGTCACTCTGACGGGTGCGGACGCCAATGGCAGTGTTACCTGGACCTGCGCGAGCGGGGGCGCCATCGACGGTGGCAACCTGCCAAACAGCTGCCGTTAATCGATCGCCTGTTGGCGATCCAGCCCTATTGGTGATCCAGACTAGTCACGAGCCAGTTCTTCGGGGTGATGCACAAACGGTCCCGGAGCAATAAACGGTCGCAGCAGGAAAATCAGTGACGTAGCCAAACCGGCGCTCGCGATAATAATGACGGCGTTGCGCACCGAACCGTTGTAAATCACTGCCCCGAGCAATGCGCCGCCTGCACCGGCGAGATTCTGCAGCGTCCCCACGATAGACGAGGCCACGCCGGCAATCCTCGGCAAAGGGTCGAGCGCGAGAACCATCGCGTTGGACATCAGGATGGCGATCGTGAACATATACAGGCAGACCGATGACCACAGCCACCAGAATGGCGCGCTGCCGAGCCACGCGATGATCGCGAGCTGGGCGCTGGCCACAAACATGAGTGCAATACTCAGCGCAATCAATTGCAGCTGATCGAAGCGCATGACCAGGACACGGTTGGCCATTGAACCTACGAGAATCGATAGCCCCGCACAGGCGAATATCAGGCCGTAGGCTTCGACCGAGAAGCCGTAGATTTCAACAGTCAGTGCTGCCGATACGGCGATAACTGACATGAAGCCGGCCGGCGGCAGCAACAGCAGTAGCAGGCCGAACACGCTCTGGCGGTGCGCGAAGAATTCGCCGAAGCTCGTCGTTAACTGGCGCACCGGGTGCCCGCTGACGATCGGCGTGTGCGTTTCGACGAGGTTCCTGCGAATGGCAAGGAGCATCAGGCAGCCGCAAACTGCGATGGCTACAAAGGGGGCTCGCCAGCCCCATTGCGCGACCAGCAGCGCGCCGAATGTTGGTGCTATGACAGGCGCGGCCGTGAAGATCATCGTCAGCAAGGACATCAGGCGCGCGGCCTCGCGTCCGGATGCGATATCGCGAACGATGGCTCTCGACAGGACCACGGCAGAAGCGGCACCAATGCCCTGGATGAAGCGCGCCGCCAGCAGCCACTCCATATCGACAGCGGCGGCCGCAACGGCGGCCGCAACGGCAAACAGCGTCATACCCGCATACAAGGTAGGCAGCCTGCCCACGCGGTCCGAAAACAGGCCGGCCGGTATCTGGCCGACGGCCATGCCGAACATGAAGATACCGACAATCTGCTGGCCACGCGTCAGCGTCGACTGCAGTGCGTCAACCATGGACGGGATCGCCGGCAAGCTCATGTCGACAGTCAGCGCCGCCGTAGCGGTCAGCAAGCCGAGGGTCAGGATGAAGCTGCGGGATTGGGAGAAAGTGGTGTTCAAGGGCGTGTAGTTTGCCGGCCTTACATGCGATCTGCCAGCAATAGCTCGCTAAGTTGCGGTGTGCCTGTCCAGTACGTCAGATCGCGCGGATGTTCGATGTCCCATACCGCAATGTCGGCCCGCTTGCCTACTTCCAGCGTGCCTCGATCCGAGGACAGTCCTAGTGCGCGGGCTGCTTCTCGCGTTGTGCCAGCCAGGCACTCCAGGGGTGTCAGGCGGAACAGCCGGCTCCCGAGCAACATCGCCGTGCGCAGTGAGCAAATGGGTGAGGTTCCGGGATTGCAGTCACTCGCAACCGCTATCGGCACGGCGCTATCGCGAAGCGCCCCTATCGGTGGCGGCTGTGTTTCGCCGAGCGAAAGGTAAGCGCCGGGCAGAAGTACGGCGACGGCGCCTGCTTTCGCCATGGCCTCGACGCCGGACGGCGTCGTGTATTCCAGGTGGTCCGCTGACAACGCGTCGAAGTAGGCCGCAAGTTCGGCGCCGCCCCCGTCGCTGAGTTGATCGGCATGCAGCTTGACTGGCAGGCGCAGTTCGTTCGCTTTTCGGAAGACCTTCGCGATCTGTGGCGCGCTGAATGCAATGCTCTCGCAGTAGGCATCGACGGCGTCCGCGAGGCCGCGTTCTGCGACCACCGGCAGCAATTCCTCGCAGATAAGATCAATGTAACCCTCGGCGTTGCCACCGTACTCGGGTGGCACGGCGTGCGCGGCAAGCAGGGTCGAGCGAATCGTCATGTCCGTAGACTCACCGAGTCGCCTTACGACCTCCAGCATTTTCAGTTCGCTGTCTATATCGAGCCCGTAACCGGACTTGATCTCGACCGTGGCAACGCCCTCCGCGAGCAATGCCTGGATGCGCGGCATTGCCGCCTCAAACAGCGCGTCGGCCGTCGCTGCACGCGTGGCTCGAACCGTCGACAAAATGCCGCCTCCGGACTTTGCGATCTGTTCGTAGCTGACGCCCTCAAGGCGTTGCTCGAACTCGTCGGCGCGGCTGCCCGCAAATACCAGGTGTGTATGACAGTCAATGAGCGCCGGCGTGAGCCACCGGCCTGAGAGCGATCGCACTGTCGTGGCCGTCGTGGACGGCAGCTCTGATTGTGGCCCGATCCAGGCGATAGAGCCGTCAGAAATGGCGATCGCCCCGTTCACGATCTCGCCGTACTTTGGCGTGTCCGCTGACAGCGTCGCGATACTCGCGTCGGTGAGCAGCAGGTCCCAATTGGCCATATGTGTCTCCGGGAAATTGCATTCGAAATTACCATGTACTAGCCTGTATATACAACTTCACGAGGCCGCCATGAACCGTCTGTTCGCCACCAAAGCGTTGCTCCCGGAGGGCTGGAGGGACAACGTCCGCTTCAGCATCCGCAAAGGCCGTCTCCACACGGTCGAGACGGCTGCAAAACCGCAGCCGGACGACACGCGGGTCGGCTGCGTGATACCGGGTCTTTGCAACGCGCACAGCCATGCTTTCCAGCGTGCACTCGCCGGCCACACCGAGCAGCGCTCGCCGGCAGGGCATGACAGCTTCTGGACGTGGCGAGAGCGCATGTACGAACTCGCCGGGTGCGTCGATGCGGCGGCGCTGACCTCCATTGCTCGCCAGGTCTATTGCGAGATGCTGTCGAGCGGCTATACGTCGGTTGCCGAATTTCATTACCTGCACCGCGACCCCCGTGAGCCGGACAAACAGGACGCGATGCTGGAGGCTCTCCTTGCAGCGGCGGAGGACAGCGGTATTCGTCTCACATATGTTCCCGTGCTGTACGAACGTGCCGGTTTCGAAAATCCCGAACCGGTTGCCGACCAACGCAACTTCGCGATGACGCTGGACGAGTTCCTGGCGCATCAGGCCAGGGCTGAGAAGCACAACAGCGAACTGGTCAGTACCGCTATCGGCGCCCATAGCCTGCGGGCGGTGAGTCGTGAGTCGTTGGCCGACATTGCACGTGTGGCGAGAGACAAGCAAATACCTGTGCATCTGCACATCGCTGAGCAGCAGCGCGAAGTTGACCAATGCATGTCCGCTTACGGTCGCCGACCGGTTCGTTGGCTGTTGGAGAACTTCGACGTCACGGAAAACTGGTGCCTGGTGCATGCAACGCACATGGATTTTGACGAAACCGCCGAACTTGCGAGGACCGGGGCGGTCGTCGCGCTGTGTCCGAGTACCGAGGCAAACCTGGGAGACGGGCTGTTTCCGCTGCACGATTATCTGCAGGCAGGTGGGCATATCGCCATCGGATCGGACAGCCATATTTCAATCAACCCGTTTGAAGAGCTGCGCTGGCTCGAGTACGGACAGCGCCTGGCCACGCGTACGCGCAATATCGTCTCGCTGCGCGATAGCCACGTCGGCCGCGAACTGTTTGGTCGCGCCCTCGAAGGTGGCACGCTGGCGAGCGGGCGGAAGAAGGTTGGGCTGGCGAAAGGTGCGCCCGCCGACCTGGTTGTTCTCAGTGATGACGATCCGATGCTTGCCGGTCACGATGACGAATCGCGACTGGACGCGCTGGTCTTCTCCGGCTACCCGCTGCCAGTCGAGCGCGTCATGGTGAACGGTGACTGGCGTGTTATCGACGCGAGCCACGTGTGCAGGAAACAAACGCGTGACGGCTTTGCCGAGACGCTGGCACGGCTGGGAGAATCGCAATGAACGTGGCGAAACCACGCTACCAGCAGCTGAAGGACCTGATCATTGGGCGTATTTCTTCGGGTGAACTCAAGCCCAGCGATCGCGTGCCGTCGGAAAACGAGCTTGTCGAGGCAATGAGCGTCTCACGCATGACGGCGAACCGCGCCCTGCGTGAACTGAACGACGAGGGCTACGTCGATCGTGTCGCGGGTCGCGGTACGTTCGTATCGGATTTTCGCTCGCAGTCGCATTTGTTGGAGGTCCACAACATTGCTGATGAGATCCGGTTGCGCGGCCACACCCATTCCAGCCGGGTGGTTCGGCAGTCGTTGCAGCACGCGCGCGGTGAGGTCGCGAAGGCTCTGCACGTTGCGCAGGGCACCGACGTTTTCCATTTGTTGCTGGTGCACTTCGAAAACGAAATTCCGATACAACTCGAGGACCGCCATGTGCTTGCGAGCTTTGCACCGGACTGCCTGGCGCAGGATTTCGCGGCGGTAACGCCGAGCGCATACCTGACATCGAAAGCGCCGCTGCAGGAGGCCGAACAGGTCGTTCGGGCCGGTCTGCCAAACCGCGCGGTGCAAAAGCACCTGCACATCGACGACACGGAGGCGAGCCTTGTCGTAATTCGCCGCACCTGGTCAGACGGTCGCCCCGTCACCTTTGCGCGGTTGCATCATCCGGGGAGCCGCTATGAGCTGACCGGGCACTACACGCCACCTGGAACGACGCGATCGGCATCTTCGGATGTCGTGCAGTTGGAGGAACTAAGGCAATGAAAAGAACCATTAGAGCTGCGACGGGCACGACGCTCGAGGCAAAGAGCTGGCTGACGGAGGCACCGCTCCGAATGTTGATGAACAATCTCGATCCGGAAGTGGCCGAGCGGCCGCAGGACCTGGTTGTCTATGGCGGCATCGGCAAAGCGGCGCGTAACTGGGCATGTTTCGACGCGATTGTCGCGGCACTCAAGGAGCTCGAGGACGACGAGACGTTGCTCGTGCAGTCCGGCAAGCCTGTCGGCGTGTTCAAGACGCATGCGGATGCGCCGCGCGTCCTGATTGCAAACTCCAACCTGGTACCGGCATGGGCCAACTGGCAGCACTTTCGAGAGCTGGATAGGAAAGGCCTGATGATGTTTGGCCAGATGACGGCGGGGTCGTGGATCTACATCGGCAGCCAGGGGATCGTGCAGGGAACCTATGAGACTTTCGCCGAGATGGGACGGCAGCACTACGGCGGGGATCTGGCGGGGCGCTGGATATTGACGGCGGGTCTCGGCGGCATGGGTGGCGCGCAGCCGCTCGCCGCGACGATGGCTGGCGCATCGATGCTGGCTGTCGAGTGCCAGTCGGATCGCATCGACATGCGTATTGAAACGGGCTATCTCGATACGCGCGCCGAAACGCTCGAGGAAGCAATGAAGATCATCAACAAGTCGGTGCGCGACAAAAAGCCGGTTTCCGTTGGCCTGCTGGGCAATGCGGCCGAGATCCTGCCCGAGATGGTGAAGCAAGGTGTTCGTCCGGATGCCGTGACAGACCAGACTTCGGCCCACGATCCGGCCAATGGCTATCTGCCGATCGGCTGGTCGGTCCCCCAGTGGTACGAGCAGCGCGAAAGCGATCCGGATGCCGTTGTAGCCGCCGCATCGAAGTCGATGGCCGTGCATGTGCGCGCCATGCTCGATTTTCAGGAGCAGGGTATCCCGACGTTCGACTACGGTAACAACATACGACAGGTGGCATTCGACGAGGGTGTCGAGAACGCTTTCGATTTTCCGGGCTTCGTGCCGGCCTACGTACGGCCGTTGTTTTGCCGAGGTATCGGGCCGTTCCGCTGGGTCGCATTGTCGGGTGACCCGGAAGACATCTACAAGACCGATGCCAAGGTCAAGGAGCTCATTCCCGATGATCCGCATCTGCACAACTGGCTCGACGCGGCGCGGGAGCGCATACATTTCCAGGGGCTTCCCGCGCGTATCTGCTGGGTAGGGTTGGGGCAGCGGGATCGACTCGGCCTCGCGTTCAACGAGATGGTTCGCAGCGGCGAACTAAAGGCTCCCGTCGTCATAGGACGTGATCACCTGGACAGCGGGTCCGTCGCCAGCCCGAACCGTGAAACCGAATCCATGCTGGACGGCAGCGACGCGGTTTCAGACTGGGCGATGCTGAACGCACTGTTGAGCACGGCAAGCGGCGCGACCTGGGTATCGCTGCACCACGGCGGTGGCGTCGGTATGGGCTACTCGCAGCATGCCGGACTCGTCATCGTCTGCGATGGCAGCGACGCTGCGGACAAACGTATTGCGCGCGTACTCTGGAACGATCCGGCGACCGGTGTCATGCGTCATGCCGATGCTGGTTACGAGATAGCGATTGACTGTGCGCGGCAGAATAATCTCAACCTGCCGATGATCGATACAGGGAGCACATCATGAAGCTGGTCATTGATAACCAACTGGTCACACTTGCCATGCTGCGCGAAGCCTGGGAGGGGCCGGTGACGGTATCGCTTGGCCGTGACGCACAGCGGCGTGTCGCCGAAGCCAATGAGATGATTGATGAAGTCGTTGCACACGGCGATACCGTCTACGGCGTAAATACCGGCTTCGGACAGTTGGCGCAGGTGCGCATCGGCAACGATGAGCTGGCCCAGCTGCAGGAGAACCTGGTGCGCTCTCACGCCGTAGGTGTCGGCGAGGACCTCGACGACGAGATTGTGCGCCTGATTATGCTGATAAAGGTCATCGCGCTGGCCGAGGGGTTTTCCGGCGTGCGGGTCGAGCTTGTGGAGGCGCTCTGCGCACTGATCAATAACAACATTTACCCGCGCATACCGTCGCGCGGCTCGGTCGGCGCGTCCGGCGATCTGGCACCGCTGGCCCACATGGCCGGCGCGCTGATCGGCGTTGGCGAAGTTCGCGTGAACGGCAACCTGGTGCCTGCGCCAATCGCTTTGAAGGCAGCAGGCATCGAACCTGTCCGGCTCGCGCCCAAAGAGGGTCTCGCCCTGTTGAACGGCACACAGGTGTCCACAGCGCTGGCGCTCGCCGCGGCCTTCCGCACGGAAAACATCCTTGCAGCGTCACTGATGGCCGGCGCAATGTCGGCCGATGCGGTCAAGGGCAGCGACACGCCGTTCGATAAGCGAATTCAGAGCGTACGCGGTCACGGCGGACAGATCGCCGTTGCGGGCGTGCTGCGCGAGTTGATGCAGGGCAGTGACATACGCGCTTCGCATATCGAATGTGAGCGCGTACAGGATCCGTATTCAATTCGTTGCCAGCCGCAGGTTGTCGGTGCCTGCCTCGACGTGCTGCGCCATGTTTGCTCTGTGCTGGAGACTGAGGCGAACGCGGTGACCGATAACCCGTTGATCTTTGTCGATTCGAAAGTCGTGCTGTCCGGTGGCAATTTTCACGCCGAGCCAGTGGCGCTGGCCGCCGATTACCTGGCGCTTGCTATTGCTGAAATCGGCGCGCTGTCTGAGCGGCGCATAGCCTTGCTGATTGATCCGCACCTGAGCGGCCTGCCGCCATTCCTGGTCGCCGATGTTGGACTCAACAGCGGTTTTATGATGGCACAGGTTACGGCGGCGGCACTTGCCAGTGAAAACAAGTCGCACGCGCATCCGGCGAGCGTCGACAGTATTCCAACGTCAGCGAACCAGGAGGACCACGTCAGTATGGCTACGTTTGCCGCGCGCCGACTGCACACGATGATCGACAACGTAGCAGATATTGTCGCCATCGAGCTGCTGGCCGCGGCGCAGGGGATCGACTTTCACCATCCGCAAACGAGCTCGCCACCGATTGAGAGTGTTATCGCAGCAGTACGGGAAATCTCGCCGCGCTACGTCGAGGACAGGTCCTTGTCTTCGGACATTCGTCGGGTGGCGGCGACGATCGACGATGGTGCTTACTGCCGGTACGCCGAGTCGATACTGCCCAGCCTCGCGATATGATCGAGGTATGCAGCACATTCACGGGTAACTTGCCGTTGCTTATCAGCGTGCCGCACGACGGCTGCCATGTGCCGGATGAGATGCGCGCGAAAATGACGGACGCAGGTCTCGCCCTGCCTGATACCGACTGGCACGTTACAGAGCTTTACGATTTTGCCCGCGATCTCGGGGCGTCGATGCAGGTCGCGAACTACTCGCGGTACGTGGTTGATCTCAATCGCTCGGCGGCCGATGAGGTGCTGTACCCGGGGCAGCTGGTCACTGGTCTCTGTCCCGAAGAGACTTTTTCGGGCGAAGCGATCTACAAAATTGAGGGTGCCGACGAAGTGGAAAAAGCCCAACGCGTCTCGACTTACTGGCAGCCCTACCACGAACAGATCGCAGCGACGCTGGCCGCAATGCGTGAGGAGCACGGCTACGCACTGCTCTGGGACGCACATTCGATACCCAGCATTGTGCCGCGATTGTTCGACGGCGAGCTGGCGGAGCTCAATATCGGTAGCAACGATGGCGCGAGCTGTCCGGGCGACATCACCGCTGCCGTGGCCGCGGCCGCGAGTGACAGCACGTACAGCAGCGTCGTCAACGCGCGTTTCAAGGGTGGTTACATCACCCGCCACTACGGCGGTCCGGCAAATCGCATATGCGCCGTGCAGCTCGAGATTGCCCAGCGCAGCTACATGAACGAGGCGACGCGGGCGTTCGATCCACAAAAAGCCAGCCGCCTTCGCGGTACGTTGCGCGGCATGCTCGACGCTTTCGTGTCCACGGCCGCCAATGGCAGCGCCTGGTCGTAACATTCAGTAGCCGTTCAGGCGTCCGCCCTTAGCCTTTGCGACGGCTATTACGTTACTATTGCTGCCCTGACAAAGGGCACGGATCGTGTGGTTGCTCCACGGCAGCCTCTCTGCAAAGGAATTCAACAAATGATCAAGTACCAACGCGTTATTCGCTCGCTCTCTTTCGTTCTGGCGCTGCTCTTCACAACATCCGTCCTGGCCGCGTCCGCGGACAAATTAAATCGCGGTTCGGACGAGGCAATGCAGGTATTTAGCGAGCAGATTGACGGTGCTGATGTGTTCCTCAGCCAGGCGGCCGGTTATCTCGTGTTTCCTCGCGTGATCAAAATCGGTATTGGTGTGGGTGCCGAAACGGGTGAGGGCGTACTGCGTGTTGGCGGCTCGACCGTTGCTTACTACCGGACTACGAGTGGCTCCATCGGCCTGCAACTCGGCGCGCAGGCGAAGTCCATTGTTATCGCGTTCATGACGCGTGAGTCGCTGGACAAATTTCGTAATTCCAGCGGCTGGAAGGTTGGCGTCGACGGGTCCGTTGCGTTGATCGATATCGGCGCGGGCAAGACCATTGACAGTGACAATATCCGCGACCCCGTTGTCGGTTTCATATTCGGGTCAAAGGGCCTGATGTACAACCTGACACTGGAAGGCTCGAAGTTCACGAAACTCGACAAGTCCTGATCCGTTGACAGAGCAGCCCGAGGAAGGTGCGAACCGTTCCGTAAGGCAGCTCATCGGCGACGGCGCGCGAGTCCTGCCGGAGAAATCGCACGGCTGGTTTCGCAGCTGGTTCCGCAAGGTGTGGAAAGTGCGGGGTGGCGGTCTTTATGCGCTTGGGTTCGCCGTGACCTTCATTTATTTCGAGGTCGGCTCGTTGAGCGATGATCTGTTGGGCATCGGAAGCCTGTTCAACGGCCAGGCGATCGACTTCGTCATCCAGTTCTTCATCGATTCGTTTACCAATACGATAAAAGCATTCATGTGGCCGGTCTATGTCGTGCAACTGGCGCCGCCGTGGGGTGCGATAGGGCTTGGTCTGGCCTTCATCGGGTTCACGCGCTACCTGAAGTCGCCGATCGAAAAATGGATGTTTGCCGACGCTCCAGACGATCCCGAGGTGAGCCCGGACGCCGAATAGACTATCGCTGAGCGATAGTGGCATTGCGGAAAGTCGCTACTGATGCCGAAGTTCCCCGGTGCTATCGTATTTCTGCAAAGCAGCTGAACTGCAATGGAGGCTAACGATGAGCCAGGCAGCCCGGATTCTCTCGATAAACGGTTCCTACCGCGACGACGGCATCACCGACCAGGCAATAGGTGAGGTGGCCCGTAGGCTTCGCGAGTCAGGTGCCGAGGTAGAAACCATCGTGCTGCGCGATTATCCCATTCAATTTTGTCTCAACTGCCGTGCCTGTTGCCAGCAGCCTGGCCAGGCGCCCGGGCAATGCGTGCACAACGATGGCATGCACGAGCTTGTGGAGAAGATCGAGCAGGCGGATGCTTACATTATTGCAGCGCCAACGAATTTCGGCTCTGTCACCGCGGTCTTCAAGCGCTTTATGGAGCGACTGATCGTTTATGCCTACTGGCCGTGGGGTGCACCGGGACCCAAGTACCGCAAGGCAAAGCTGCCGAAGAAAAAAGCGATGCTGATTTCGTCCTGTGCGGCGCCGGGTTTGATGGGGCGCTTGTTTTACCAGACGAACAAGCAGCTGAAGATGACAGCGAAAGTAATCGGCGCAGAGCCGGTAGGAACGCTGTTCGCCGGGCTAATCGCCGGTGAAACTGATACATGCTTACCGGAGCGGGTGCGACGCAGAGCGCTGGCTCTCGCGAGCAAACTTTAGTTACGACGGCAGATCGTTTTGCCGACAGCGAAGGATACTTCGCACAGCGGCTTGGTAAAACAATGGCAACCGAATAGCGGTAGAAAGCGGAATCGAGAAATCATGGGTAAAGAAGTCACCTACGACGCAAACAGTCGGCTGATGCGCGTCCGAGTGTGGGGGAACGACCACATTCACGATTGGCTGGCCGCGAAGGTTGAACTCTTACAGTTGCACGAGGCTAAAGGAGCCAATACCTTGCTGGTGGATGTGCGTGAGCAGGAGACATCTCCCCCTCTGTTCGATATTCTCGATTTTGGGGACGCGTGGACAACGGCAATTCGGGTTGCGATAGTAGTCAGCAGAACGACGCCGAAAGATATGATGTACCTGGAAGCTGTCGCGGGGCAACGCGGCAAGCCGATCCGGGTTTTTTTCGGCGAGCCTGAGGCACTAGCCTGGCTTGACGAATAGTTAGCCTGGATAGCCGGCGACCCAAGTGTGTCGCCCTGCGGTCCTGCGGTTCACTCAGTATCGGAACGACTATCCACGCGTGCAAAAAGCACGGGCATGGCGTGGAAGTTGTGCCCTGTGTCGTTTTCTTCCGCGCCGGGTCTCTGATAAACGCGCGACGGTCCTTTGACGCATTCGTCAAAGTTCTCGTTCCCATAGTTTTCGAAGGTGCAGTTCAGAGCGTGCTTAACGCTGTCACTGAGGACAGGTTCTTCGGCTTCGGTCGGGTTCGCGGGCGGCGGATTCGGCGCGCTTGGCTCGGATTGAATCTCGGCCACCGGTTGGCCGTTTTTTTCAAACATGACCTGGAGGTCCTGGACAAGGAATAGTGCGCCAATCAAAAAGGCGGCCCTCAGGATCAGTGTCAGGTCGTTGACGAATGCGGAGCACAACCGAACGAACAGTGGCTCGCGCACGAGAATTGGCTGCGCGATACCGCGTAATCCGGGCTTGCGTTTGCCCGCCATCGGCTGCCTTGTCTGATTTGAACTGCTGACAGCATAGCAAATGAGTCGATTGGGGAGAACATGGCCGTGATCGACAAGTCGTCGCTGATTCTCCATCATCGGGCGCTGATCCTGACCATTCAACTCGGTCACTTTTCTCGCTAGATATTGCCGGAATGCAACACCTGGATGCTGGGCGGCTGACGTCGGCCATTAGTTACGGCTCCTGATGTCTGCTTTGCGCCCAAGACCTACCACCTTTCAACGGCCGGTGTGCGCCACAAGCGGCTGTTCAAATGCTAGTATTTACCGACTTGGGAAGGGCTGCTTTTGACACAAAGCGGGCATCGAAATAGTCGAGCAAACGACTCAGAAAACGGGGAATCATATACATGAAGCGCTGGTCGGCACGGAATATCGCTGAAGGCATCGGTATCCTTGGAGTGATCGGTTCACTCGTCTTTGTAGGTGGGGAATTGCGACAGAATGCAATAGCGACGAGGGCGGCGACGAATGCAGAAGTTTCGTTCGCTTTTGTCGAGCTCAATCTGATGTTGGCGTCCAGTCCGGAATTGGCTCGAGCGTTCGCAGAGCATGCCGAAGACCCAGCCGCCGCTCCGCGAGAAGCACAAATACTGATGACCGGATCCTGGAGAGCGTTGTTTCACATTTGGTCCAACGCGCATAGGCAGCACCTTAATGGGACGTTGGACCCGGCTATCTACGAATCAGTGGTACAGGAAATTTCTACTTACTCTGTGGGAGCCATGGAGACGCACGACAACATGGACTTAGTTCGGAGACAAGCACTGATGAACTGGGCCTGGCAGAACGAGCGGTTCATCTACAATCAGGAATTTCAGGATTTTGTAGACGAAATTTTGGGTTCGAAGCGCTAACAGGGACCTATGCACGCCTTACATCATTCGTCTGCTTCTGGCCGGCAGCGGCCCATCGCTCCCCGGCGCCTTGAACGGACTGTTTCGGCGGGAGCGGATATGCGGGCCAGCGTTGACAAGCCTATACTGCACAAATGAAGAGGTCTTCAAAAGCAGCGCTTCTATCTGGCCTAATTTTTCCTGGCGTTGGACATATGGTCTTGAAGCAGTATTTTCGCGGCTCTGCCCTCATGCTTTTGGCGCTGGTGGCGCTTTCGGTAATTGTAACGAGGGTATATCAACAGGCGCTGACTATTGTCGATCGCATCAATAGTGGTGACATGCCCGTTGATTCAGGCGCTATCGCAGAAATCGTTTCCAATTCCACAGGTCGAGCGGATAGTCTCGTAGAGAGTGCGGCTGTGATTGTTCTGGGAGCATGTTGGCTATTCGGCATTATCGATTCCTACAGGCTTGGCGTGTCACAAGAAAAATAGAAGATGCGACTGACCGCTGTTGGCCGAAAGCAGTTCCTGGGCTGGTAAACTAGCGAACGACTTCTACTGACCGGAAGCGGACATCGGAGAATCTGCGGTGAATGAAGCATTGCAAGCCGAATTGTTGGCAATGGCAGATCAGGACGAGCGCGTACGCGCCGAATTGGCCTCTACGCGAGAGTTGTTTGACGGCTACAACGCGCGAATGGCCGCGGTTCAAAAACGAAACGCTGAAAACATAGAACGCATTATCAAAGAGTATGGTTGGCCTGGAAGCTCGCTGGTCGGCGACGAGGGAGCGGAGGCCGCGTGGTTAGTCTTGCAACACGCGATCGCAAACCCGGAGTTGCAGCGTACGTGCCTGCCACTTCTTAAGAAGGCAGTAGAAATCGGAGAAGTGCCGGCGGTTCAAGTCGCGTATCTTGAAGATCGTATCTGCTGTTTCGAGGGGCGCCCCCAACGCTATGGAACCCAATTCGATTGGGACGTGAATGGCACGCTGAGCCCCCATCCGCTACAAGACCCGAAGCGAGTAGACGATTATCGGGAGTCTGTTGGGCTAGGAACCTTGTCCGAAAAAACTCAGGAAATGAGGTTGCGCGCCGCAGCAGAAGGTCAGGAACAACCTCGCGATTTTCACGAGCGTCAGAAGGAAAAAGAAGCTTGGGCGCGCTCGGTAGGTTGGCGCTGAGTGGCCGTTCTTGGCTGCGATTTCAACCGGTCGACGCAACACATTCATTAAACTTTTCGGCCGGCGAGTAGAATTGTAACGTTTCTCGCGGTCGTTCGTTAAGTTGTCTTGCAACAGCATTCAATCGATTCTGATGAACGTTCGATAGGTCCATTCCCTTCGGGAAGTACTGTCGTAAAAGTCCATTGGTGTTCTCGTTCGAGCCACGTTGCCACGGTTGCTGTGGGTCGCAGAAGTACACGTCGATATCGGTCGCCAGACTGAAGCGTTTGTGATCGGCCATCTCCTTGCCGCGATCCCAGGTCAACGACTTGTAGAGTTACCCGCGGTAACTTATGCGCTTGCTTGATAAGTGCGTCGATCACTGTTTTGGTGTCGTTGCTCGGCACCTTCGCCAACATCACATAGCGTGTATGGCGCTCCACAAGTGTCGCGAGTTGGCTGTTGTTGCTACCGCAGATGAGGTCCCCCTCCCAATGGCCAGGTACGGCACGATCCTCGACTTCGGGTGGTCTCTCACTGATCGATACGGTGTCTTTGATACGCCCGTGGTTCGATGTCTTCTGGGTATGATGGCGCGAACGTCGCATCGCACGACTGCGACCAGAGGCCCATCAACTTCTCGGCCACAATGCGCGCCAGCGCAGGGTTCCGTGCCAGTTTACAGGTCTTGGGGCGATGCGCTCGCTGCCAGGCTGCTTCGTCGGCCTTGCTGGCCCGATACCAACGCCGACCACCGTTGCGATTAACCTCGCGACTGACCGTAGATGGTGCCCGGCCAAGTTGTGAGGCAATCGTTCGGATCGAGTGGCCAACGGCAACACCTCGCGAGAGCTCTTCGCGTTCGGCTAATGTCAGTGCAAACCGGGAGCGTCGCTTCGGTGCGGGACGGATGCCGCCGGTTCTCGACAGCATGCCCTGAATCGCTGAATGATCTCGCTCCAAACTTCGGGCTATCGAATTGAGGGACTCGCCGTTCTCCCATCGGTCCCAGACCTCTGCCATCTCGGTCTGAGTGAAATATCTTCTTGCTCTCTGCTTCATTATCAACACCTCCCGCTCTATAGTAAGAGCTTAGGTGTTGCATTGACCGGTTGAAATTACGGCCAAGAGCGGGCGCTGGTGAACCGCAGCGCGATTGGTGTGATTTCGACTATGAAGGAATACAAGACGAACAAGTCAGCACCAAGCGAGGATCTCGAAAGCATTGCTGAATATCTCTCAAAGCAACCAGAAAAACTAGATCGCAGCTTTTGGCAGGAGTATTTCTATTGGTCGTGGCGCTGTCTAGTGTTTGTATTGACCATGGTTGCTCTCACCAGCGTTGACTTCAACGAATCACCCCTCCACTGGTTCGACGATATCAGCGGGGCGATGTGGGCTGTGCTGATTCTCACTCCACTCTTGATCGGGCCTGTCATCTTCACCGGGTGGTCATATGTATGGATGTGGGGCCAAGACGTTCTGGAGCGATTTCGGCATCGGTAGGACCGCCTCCTTCAGGCCGTAAGAAGCTCCTGGGCTAGTAAACTAACGAACGACTGCTGCAGAGCCGAACCGAGGATATTGAGTGCTGCGATACCACTAAGATTACTTGCTACACTGAGCAGACTGACGTTTATCTAATTGATAAAATAAAAATCTGATTTTAAGAGACACAAATGGAAGAAATTACTGCCTTCACAAAAATCCTCGAAGTTCTCCGTGCTCAACCTGTCCTTACCCTGTTCCTTATTATCGGGGTAGGGTATCTGATAGGAGCTATACGTTTCGGTAGCTTTTCCCTGGGTCCTGTTGCAGGGGTTCTCTTTGCAGGACTCTTTCTTGGACATTTCGGTTTTACCATGAATGCCGGTGCTCAATCTGTCGGCTTTGCACTCTTCATTTTCTCGGTTGGTTATCAGGCCGGGCCGAGATTTTTCGACGTATTGAGAACCGACGGGCTTAAATATTTTTTGCTTGCCCTGGTCATTGCCTTAACGGGGTTTGCTGTCGCTGTTGTCGCTGCTCAAATACTGTCGCTCACCCCCGGCACCTCTGCCGGACTCTTGTCGGGTGGATTAACCAGCTCACCGACACTTGCCGCCGCGCAGGAAGCGCTCCGTAGCGGGCAAGTCCAGCCACCTGCTGGTATTTCAGCCGATGAAATGATCGGCAATGTGGCCACAGGTTACGCTATTACCTATATTTTTGGCTTAGCTGGCTTGATTGCAGTTATAAAGTTGTTACCGCGAGCGCTTGGCATCGACCTGGAAAAAGAAGCGAAAGCGCTGGAAACTCAAGATGAGAGTGGAGCAGCATCACAGCAGGGCAACGTATCGGCACGTATCTATAAAGTCACCAATGAAGAGATGACAAAAATCCCGGGCGAACAACTGACCGAGCAATATTGGGACAAAACATCTGTTGTGAGGGTGAGAAGAAATGGTGAGATATTAAAACCGGGACCAGGAGAATTCCTTCAACTAGGCGATGAACTGCTCATCCTTGCATCGGTTGCCGCTATCGTCTATTCGTGCGCGTATGGCTTTACCGTGGAAAAAATTGCATATAAGCCGCTTAGGACCGCGCCCCGACTTTCTGCCCTGATCAGCGCCATCGGCATGTCGCT
>RCNG010000297.1_pt1 | contig 21649 bp, 19 predicted proteins | sample 2041371 | NCBI WGS metagenome assembly RCNG01 (sample SAMN09708227, study PRJNA481090) | Marine sediment metagenome, whole genome shotgun sequencing project. | biome: marine sediment; feature: ocean; material: sediment; isolation source: Sewage treatment plant 1 marine sediment (STP1) ... | reverse complement strand
GGCCTCTGCCGGCGACGAAGCCGGGCCCTCCGCAAGGGTCGCTTCTTCTGCTCGTTCCTTGCCGTTCATATCCAGCTCTTTCCGAACGTCCATTCCAATGGGATTCAAACCTTTCCCGCGGAGTTTCATCTCAAATACCCGGAATATTCTAGAAGACACTTTCTCTTTGGCCGAAATCATAGTAACATATTCATCTCACCAACCCTTGACCCCTTTCGAAGGACTGCCTGTTTACAGCCATGGCCAAGGCACCACAAAAGAAGACGAGCGGCGTCTTCCTTCTGGAGACGGCCTTTCACTACGCTCGGTCGCAGCGCATTCACCAGATTGTGGTCGTTACTCGCAAAGCGATCAACTGGGACCCGTTGCGGAACGTCCCTGACTCTCCGCCGATCCTTCTCGGCCTGGGAAGCAAGATAAAGAACGTCCCGAAACTTCGGGGCATCGACACCCTGATCCTGGACCTGCCCGACACAACCCCCCACGAGTGGCTCGAGCGCTGCCTGCAGGAGGCCCTTCGGCTCGGCAAGGTGAAACGCGGCCAGAGGTTGATCTGTCTGTTTCCTTTCGCTTCCCGGTCGGAGATCGACTCCCTGAGCATTCTTCAATTGAAGGAAGAGACGGAGTATGTCTCTCTCCAGAAGCTGGCCCGGCTGTCCGAGACCATCCCCGGAGGCGTCCTGAGCGCCGCGGTCGGTCTGGCCATGGAAATCGCCCGTGAAGGAAGAGAGGGCAAGCCTGTTGGGAGCCTGTTCGTTGTCGGCGATTCGCAGGAGGTCCTCGAGGCCTCCCGACCGCTGATCCTCAACCCGTTCCAGGGCTACAGTGAAGATCAAAGGAGGATTACCGACCCTGATCTTGCCGAGACGGTCAAAGAGATCGCACAGATCGACGGGGCCTTCGTGATCCGGCACGACGGTGTGATCCTCAGCGCGGGCCGTTACCTGGACGCCCCGGCAAAAGGGATCCAATTGCTGAAAGGCCTAGGAACCAGGCATCTCGCCGCGGCGGCCATATCCAAAGCCACCGAGGCCATCGCCATCACGGTTTCTTCCTCCACACGAACGGTCCGCATCTTCCGAAAGGGAAAGATCGTGATGCAGTCTTCGCCCCTCCGCGGATTGTGGATCTAGTGCAATCCCCTGTTCCGAAAAGGAACGAAGGCGCCGGAGGCGTGTGCTTGGGTTCGACCGAGGGGACTCGGGAAGCCTCCACCAGTCGCCCTGCACAAATCGAATCGGAACAGGGGATTGCACCCGATGCCCCGCCCCTCTCCTCCGTCAATTAGCTGCAGAGGGCCCTCCGTGTCCGTCCCCGATCCTTTACCCTTTCGCCTTTGTCCTTTTACCTTTGTTCTTCTTCGTGCAGGGCTTCCCAAATGGCATACCGCTCCTTCAAGTCTTCCCTCATCCTGGTGGCCTGGTCGTGGAGTTGCTCCAGGGCCAAGTGGTCCCTTGCCAGGCCCGGGTCGCCCATTTCCCGCTCGACTTCTTTCAGCGACGCCTCCAGTTTGCTGATCTCTTCCTCGATGTGGGCGATTTGCCTCGTCCTCCTCTGATCCCGGCGCTGTTCCGCTTTCCTCTGTTCCCTCCCCCGGAGCCGGTCCTGCTTCTCCTCCTCCCCGGCCTCGCCCCCCCGTTTCGCCGCACCGGCCACGCGGCCCGCTGAGACAGGGATCAACCGCCCTTCAGCCTTGGCGGCCAGGAAGTCCTCATAGCTGCCCGGGAAGCCGAGGATCCTCTCGTCACGCACCTCCAGGACACGGGTCGCGATCTCCTGGATGAAGTATCGATCGTGGCTGACGAAGACGAGGGTTCCACCGTATGCCCTCAGGGCCTCCAGAAGGGCCTGCCGGCTTACGATGTCCAAGTGGTTGGTCGGCTCGTCGAGGAGGAGCAGGTGGTGCCGTTTCGGGAAGACCCTTGCCATGGCCAGACGGGCGCGCTCCCCGCCGCTCAGCGCGTCGATCGACTTGAAGACGTCTTCCCCCCGGAATCGAAAGCGGGCCAGGAGCGATCGTGCCTCTCCCTGGGTCAATTGCGGAGATGCAGACAGGATTACATCCAGCAGGCTCTCCCCTGCCCGGAACCAGGACCCCTCATCCTGGGAATAGTAGCCGATCGACACCCCGTCTCCCACGACCCGAATGCCTCCCTGGGTCTCTTCCGAGCCCACGAGAACCCGGAGCAGGGTCGACTTACCGGCTCCGTTCGGGCCCACCACAGCGATCCGTTCTCCCCGTTCCACGTTCAGGCTGACGTCCTCGAAGAGAACCCTGCCGGGAAAGGCCTTGGTCACGTCCACCAGTTCGACGAGTATCCTGGGCGCACGCGGCGGAACACGGATCGGGAAGTGGACCTTCCGTTGCCTCTGCGCGGGAGGAGCAACCCGCTCGATCTTGTTCATCTGGCGGAGGCGGCTCTGTGCCTGTCGGGCCCGGTCCTTCCTGACCCGGTTCTTGGCCACGAAGTTTTCTATACGTTTGAACCGCTCTTGCTGCGCTTCATAATCGGCAGATCCTTTTTCATCTCTTTCCGTCTTTTCTTTTATATATTTTGAATAGTTACCTATATATACTTCAAGTTTTGAATTAGACAGTTCAGCCACCTTGTTCACCAGCGCATCGAGCAGGTGCCGGTCATGCGAGACCAGGATGAAGCACGTGTTCGCCCCCTTCAGGTATTCTTCAAGCCAGTTCTTTGCATCGAGGTCCAGGTGATCGGTCGGCTCGTCCAGAAGCATCAAATCCGGTTCCCTGACCAGTACCTTTGCCAGGCCTATCCTCATCTGCCATCCCGCTGAGAACTCCTCCACGGGCCGTTCGTAGTCCTCCGGCGTGAAGCCTAACCCCTCCAGGATCCGCTTCAGCTTGCTTTCCTGTGCGTACCCGCCGGTGTGCTGAAACATGGTCTCCAGTTCCCCGTACTGGGCCATCGCCTTCTGGTGCTCCGGGTCATCCGGAGACAGGGAAGCGAGCTTATCGAGCAAGCGCCTGCGCTTCTCCACGGCCTCGAGCCATTCGGGCAGGGCGGAGATCACCTCTTCCCAGAGCACGCTTCCCCGGTGGGCAAGCCCGCTCTGCGGGAGGTACCCGACGACGACGCCCCTTTGTCTCTCCACCGCGCCGGCCGTCGGCTTCACCTCGCCTGCAGCGATCTTCAGCAGGGTACTCTTGCCGGCGCCGTTCTCACCGATCAGGGCGAGCCGGTCCCCGGGCATAACACGGAGACTCGCATCTTCCACGAGCACGCGGTTCGGAAAATTCACCTGAACGTGTTCCAGCGCGATCAATCAGGCCTCCCCTTTCCTGCAAGCAAACATCTTTCCGATTGGTATTGCATCGTTCATCTTGTAGAATGATAGCGAAAAGGCTCGTCACCTTCCAGTTCGACAGGAGACTTGGGCATGCATACGAAGAAATCTCCCACGATCTTTGCCGAATCCTATCACTCCCCCCTGGGAAAGATATGGTTCGCGTCCGACCATGCCGGCATCGTGTGTCTGCAGATGCCCATGTCCGACGGGAAGGCCCGTTTGCTGGAAAAGATTTCGCGGCATTACAAGAACCCGAACATCGAGGACCGGGGCAAAATCAACGCCGGCTTCCTCGTCGAACTGGACGAATACTTCTGCGGGACCCTCAAGGCCTTCGAGACCCCGGCACGTCCTTCCGGAACGCCCTTTCAAAACAGGGTCTGGCGACTGCTCCTGAAAATCCCCTACGGCAAGACCCGATCGTACGGAGACCTCGCCGCCGACCTGGAGATTCCGAAGGGGCCGCGCGCAGTGGGCCAGGCGAACGGCAGAAACCCTATATCGCTGCTGATCCCCTGTCACAGGGTCATCGCGAGCGATGGAGGACTGGGGGGCTATTCCGGCGGCATTGAAATCAAGAGGTTTCTCCTGGAATGGGAACGTCGCAACAAGGCCGGCCCGAGCTGATCGCACCCGCCGGAGACATGGAAAGGCTCGAGACAGCGCTCCATTTCGGTGCCGACGCCGTCTACCTGAGCGGAAAGCAGTTCAGTCTCAGGACCTCCTCGAAGAACTTCACCCTGCCCGAACTCGACGAAGCGGTTCGCTACGTCCACGCCCACAAGAAGCGGGCTTACCTTGCCGTGAACAGCTTTGTGAAGAACCGGGATCTTCCCCCCCTTCGTTCCTTCCTCGAGGCGGTCTCCGAGATGGGCTTCGATGCGGTGATCGTTTCCGATCCGGCCGTTTTCGAGCTCTGCCGGGAGACCATGCCCTCCGTGCCCGTGCACCTGAGCACGCAGGCCAACACCACGAACGTGCTGTCGGCGCGCCACTGGTTCGACCTGGGCGTGCGCAGGATCATCCTGGCCCGGGAGCTTTCCCTCGATGAGATCCGGGAGATCAAGAAGGAGGCGGGTGGAGAAATAGAGGTCTTCGTCCACGGCGCCCTGTGCATGGCCTATTCCGGCCGCTGCCTCCTGAGCCTGTACCTGGCCGACAGGGACGCAAACCAGGGACTGTGCACCCAGACCTGCCGCTGGCGGTATGCCCTGGTCGAAGAGAAGCGGCCAGGCGTATACCTCCCGATCGAGGAAGACGATCAGGGGTCCTACATCCTCAACAGTAAGGACCTCTGTCTCCTGGGCATTCTCCCCGAACTGATGCAGAGCGGCATCGACGGATTCAAGATCGAAGGCCGGAGAAAGGGGATCCACTACCTGGCGGCCGTCATCAAGGCGTACCGGTGGGCCATGGACCGGTACATGGAAGACCCGGTCGGCTACCAGCTGCCTCCGGACAGCTGGGAAGAGATCCAGAAGGTGAGCAACCGGGAGTACACGAGCGGGTTTCTGAAGGGGGAGGAAGAGGGCTCCATCTGTCTGGACGAGGAACGGCCGAGCCCGCGGAGCACCCTGGCGGGCGTAATCAAGGATCGGGGGAAGGACGGCTGGGTTTCCATCGACGTCCGTGCGAGGATCATGATAGGGGACACGCTCGAGCAGATGGGCGCAACCTTCCCAAACCCCGTGTTTCCCCTCTCCCACATGAAGACCCTGGACGAAGAAGAATGCCGGGAGGCCCACGAAGGGGACCACGTCCGGGTACGGCTGCCCGCCCGGGCCGACCCGGGGGACCTCCTCCGCAAGAGGATTGCCTAGGCCCCTTTTTCGTTGACACGAAGGTTCTTGCCCCTTCATAATTCGGATGAATGCAGGAGGTGCATTCCATGGCCGTGGTCACGATATCCAGGCACTTCGGTGCGGGGGGACACACGCTGGGCCAGATGCTCTGCGAGCGGTTCGATTTTCGTCTCGCAGACGCGTCCGTGGTCGACAGGCTGGCCCGCAACGCAAAGCTTTCGCCCGACTGGCTCAACGCCATGGAGAAGGAGGCTTCGAGCCCGCTCCTGAGCATGATCTCCACCCTGGTTTCCGGTGGGATTTTCTACAAGCACCCGGGCTCTCCGGCGGAGAAGGACGATCGGCAGAAATACATCGCCTTCCTGACCCAGATATTCACTGCCATGGCCAACGAGGGGGGATACGTTATCGTCGGCCGGGGCGCCCAGTTCGTCCTGAAGGGCCATCCCAAGGCGATCCATGTGCTGCTCGTGGCGGACTATGAGAGTCGGGTTTCCTTTCTCATGGGCCAGCACAAGATCTCTCGATCCGATGCGGAGAAAACGATCCGGGCGAGAGAGAAAGAGCGCACAGCACTTGCCTCACGCCTTTTCGAGGAGAACATAGACGACGCAAGCCTCTACCAGATCGTTCTCAACACGGGCATGATGCCCTACGATTGGGTCGTGGACACTGTCTCCGAACTGGTGACAAGATTCATGGAACGGGAATAGGGACCGAGGTCGTTTGCCGTTTCGGAACGGGTAACTCGATTCGTGGGTAGAGAGTGATGCAGGAAGAAGCCGAAGAGATCGTCATCTGGTACTACCGCGTAGACCCAAAGAGGATCGTGTTGCTCAAATCCATGCTCGAGGGATACGAAGGCCTTGTCGTGGTCCGGACCGCGGACCCGAAGGAAGGCGTCGTGGAGCTCTTGGTCAGCCCGAGTTTCGTGGATGAGATGAAACAGATCCTCGAGGACCTCTCCCACCAGATCTGGATGGAACCCCTCCCGGGGGCGAAGTATCCTTCGCCGTTTATCTCCTAGCTTCCGCCCCCCCCTTCCGTGCCCGTGTCCGTGCCCGTACCCGAAATCAGTGGCTGTCCCCGAATTCGGGAAAAATATCCACCACTGTCAATGGTTTAAATCGGTGGCTGTCCCCGATCTCCGAACCAGCTAGCGCCAAGGGATTCCCTCTCCCTTGAGAGGGTGTCGAAAAACACCAATTTGCCGTCATCCCCACGGAGGCGGGGAGTGAGGGTGGCACAGAAGCTCCCCCTCATCCTGACCTTCTCCCCGGGGGAGAAGGAATTCACTGTGCTGAGGGATTCCCGCCTGTCGCGGGAATGACGGCTCTTTTTCGCCTTTCCCCTTTCTCCTTTGCCCTTTACCCTTGGGCTGGGCTGGCTGGACCGGGCTTAGAATGATCCTCCCATCGGGGCCGGTCTTCGTCAGGGCTGATGATCCTTCCTTTCGGGATCACCACGATGCCGCTGTCGGTGACGTGGAACCGCTTCCGGTCCTCTTCCAGGTCATACCCGATGGTCGTGTCCGGTAAGATGTCCACGTATTTGTCGATGATCGCGTTCTTCACCTTGGCCCGCCGGCCGATGTCCACTCCGTCCATCAGCACCGAATCCTCAACAAAGGCGTAGCTGTTGACCCTCACCTGGGCGGAGAGCACGGAACGGACCACACTCCCCCCGCTGATCACGGACCCTGTGGACATGATCGAATCCATGGCTTCGCCTCGACGGGCGCCCTCTCCCGGGTCGGCAAATACCATCTTCACCGGAGGGAGCTGAGGCTGATACGTACGGATCGGCCACCGCTGGTCGTAGAGGTTGAACTGGGGACTCACCGAAATGAGGTCCATGTTCGCCTCGTAATAGGCGTCCAACGTTCCGATGTCTCGCCAGTAGGGCTCCTCCTTCTGGTTCTCGTCGACAAAGTGATAGGCGAACAGTTTCCGCCTGCCCATCATCTGAGGCAGGATGTTCTTTCCGAAATCGTGGTCGCTCTCTTTGCCCGCGTCCGGGATCAGCTCTTCGTAGAGCGTGTTCAGGCTGAAGATGTAGATGCCCATGGAGGCGCAGATGAGATTCGGCTTTTCCGGAAGGGTCTTCGGATGGAGCGGCTTTTCCTCGAACCCGACAATGCGATCCTTTGCGTCCAGCTCCAGGACACCAAAATGCCTGCTTTCCTCCTTGGGCAGATCCACGACCCCCACGGTCACGTCCGCACCCGATTCGACATGCGCCTGAAGCATCTTGGAATAGTCCATCTTGTAGATGTGGTCACCCGCCAGGATCAGGACGTAATCCGGCTCCTCCCTCTGGATGGTGTAGATGTTCTGGTAGATGGCGTCGGCCGTTCCCCTGTACCAGTGTTCACCGGTACGCTGCTGCGCCGGCAGGACATTGACATACTCGCCAAGCTCGCTGTGGAAGATGTTCCACCCCAGCTTCAGATGACGGGCCAGGGAAATCGACTTGTACTGGGTCAGGATGTGGATCTTGCCGATGCCCGAGTTGATGCAGTTGGACAGGGTGAAGTCGATGATCCGGTAGACCCCCCCAAAGGGCACCGCGGGCTTCGTACGATCCCGGGTAAGCGGGTAGAGCCTCTCGCCCTTCCCTCCCGCCATGACGAAAGTCGACAGCTTCTTGAGTATATTCAGCATCTATTCCTCACCCCCACACAACGAGGCCCATGTCGGCCGAGTGCACCAGGAGCGGGTGCTCCGGCATGATCCGCAGCATGAAGCCGAACTTGCCGCTCTCCTTGAACGGGACCGTGACACGGTAGACGTGCCCGTCCTCCCCGGAGGCACCGTCCAAGGCCATCGACTCGGTCAGCGCGCTGACCAGGTCTCCATCCCCGTCCATGGGGCCATAGTAGAGGTCCACCGAGACGTCCCCCGGCTCCAACTGCCCCAGGCCGATTCGGGCCTGGATCGGCATCGCCTTGCCGACCGGAATTTCAGCACGGCCGTCCTCGAGCTTCAGTTCCTGAATTCGGACCTCTGTCCAATGCCTCTGCACCTTCTGTTTCCACTCGGCAAAGGACTCGGCCGTCTGATTTCTTTCGTGCTGCATCTTCTGATGCAGAACGGCGGCGGGCACGTAGAACCCGTCCACATAGTCCTCGAGCATCCGGTGGGTGTTGAAGATCGGACAGAGCCTGCGCATCGACGCCTTCATCATCCGTATCCATTCCCGGGGCGTGCCGTCGCGAGTGCGTGCATAGAAGGCGGGAATCACCTCCCTTTCGAGGAGTTCGTACATGGCCCGGCTCTCGATCTCATCCTGGTATTCCGTGTCCTCGTATTCCTCTCCCGCGCCGATGGCCCAACCGGCTCCCGGACTGTATCCCTCTGCCCACCATCCGTCCAGGATACTCATGTGAAGGGCGCCGTTCGCAACCGCCTTCATCCCACTCGTGCCGCAGGCCTCCATCGGCCTCCGCGGCGTGTTCAGCCAGACGTCCGCTCCCTGAACCATGTACCTTGCTATGTTGATGTCGTAGTCCTCGAGGAAGACCACTCTGTACCGGAACGCCTCTTCGTGGATGTGCCGCACGATGTTCTTGATGATCGCCTTGCCCGCCATGTCTTGCGGGTGCGCCTTGCCGGCAAAGATGATCTGCACGGGACGTTCCGCATCGTTCAGGATCCCGGCGAGCCTTTTTGCGTCCCGGAACAGGAGATCGCCTCGCTTGTACGTCGCAAACCTTCGGGCAAAGCAGATCGTCAAGGCCTCCGGGTTGAGCACGTCCTCCGCACGCTTGATCTCCGAGGGCAACTCTCCCCTTCGCACGAGCTGTTCCTTCACCCGCCTGCGGGCAAAGGCGATGAGCCGTTCCCGCCTCCGCTCGTGGGTCCTCCACAACTCGGTGTCCGGGATCAGGTCCACCCGTTCCCAGACCTTCTCGTTGTCCGGGTCCTCGATCCACCTCGGGCCCAGATAGCGGTTGTAGAGGTCTGCTATCTCCTGGGAGATGTAGGATGGGATGTGTACTCCGTTCGTGACCGAAACGATCGGAACATCCCTCTCGGGGAACGCGGGCCAGAGGCCCTTCCACATGCCTCGCGATACTTCCCTGTGGAGCTTGCTCACCCCGTTGCGATAGTTGGAGAGACGAATGGCGAGCATGGTCATGCAGAAGGCTTCCTGGTTGTTTTCCGGATTCAGCCTTCCCAGTGCCAGGCATTCGTTGAAGGACAACCCGAGGTCTTCCGCGTACTTCCCGAAGTACTTGCCCATCAGGTCGGGCGGGAAGTAGTCGTTGCCGGCCGGTACGGGCGTGTGGGTCGTGAAGACCGAGTTCGACTTGACCACCTCCTTGGCCGCCTCGAGGGAGAGCCCACCCCGTTTGATCAGCCTTCGCATTCTCTCCAACCCGGAGAAAGCGGAGTGCCCCTCGTTCATGTGAAAAACCGTGGGTTCCAACCCGAGAGCCTCGAGGGCGTGGACCCCACCCACACCGAGGAGGATTTCCTGCCGGAAGCGCATGTCCTGGTCGCCGCCGTAGAGTTGCGACGTGATTTCACGGTCCTCCGGAGCGTTCTCCGGCAGGTTCGTATTGAGCAGGAAGAGCCTAATGCGACCCACCTCCACCCGGTAGATGTTCACCCGGACCGTGCGATCCTGTATGGCGAGGGTAAACTCGACGGGATTTCCCTCGGCGTCCATCTCCTGCCGGACAGGCATGTTCTCGAAGTCGTTCACAGCATAGTATTCCTGCTGCCATCCCTCTTCGTTCAGGTACTGACCGAAATAGCCCTGCTTGTAGAGCAGGCTCACACCGACCAGGGGAAGGTTCAGGTTGCTCGCTGATTTGAGATGATCGCCCGACAGCACGCCCAACCCTCCGGAATAGATCGGGAGGGCCTCGGTCATCCCGACCTCCATCGACAAATAGGCAACCAGAAAGCCCGGTTCCAGGCCCTTGTCGAGGTGAAAACTGTAGGGTGTCTTCACATTCATGTACTGGTCCAGGGCCTCCAGTACCCGGTCCATGTGGAGCAGGAAGCTCTCGTTCCTGCCGGCCTCTTCCAACTGCTGCTGAGACATGCTGCTGAGCATGCGAACGGGATTGTGGTGACAATTCTCCCAGAGATCCCTGTCCAGCCTTCGCCAAAGATCGATCACTTCCGGGTTCCACGTGTACCAGAGGTTTCGTGCAAGCCCTTGCAGGGGCTTCAACTTCTCCGGCAGGGAGGGGATGACCGTTACCGTATGCCATTTCATCAGGCGGCTCCTTTAAGATTTCAACTCCATATAACCATATAAGATGCAGGGTACCCAGAGAATTCTTCGCTCCCTGCTTCCCTTGATGAATTCTTCACACTTTTTTTGGACCCGGGGGGGGTGAATTGCCCAGCTTCTCATACAGCCCGAGGTAGGCCTCCGCGGCCCGGTCCCACGAGAAAGACTGTTCCATGCAATTCGTTCGAAGGCGATCGACAAGCTTCCGGTCCGGGTACAGGCGTAACGCCTTCTCAACCGACCGGAGCATGGCTGCGGATTCATAGGGTTCGAACAGAAAGCCGGTCCCCTCCAACGTGGAGGGAGAGAACTCCTCTACCGTATCCTTCAACCCCCCGGTCGCCCTTACCACCGGGATAGACCCGTACCGCATGCTGTAAATCTGGTTGAGGCCGCACGGCTCGTAGTGGGAAGGCATGAGGAGGAAATCGATCCCCGCCTGGATCCTGTGTGCAAGGGGGGTGTCAAAGCCGTACCGGAACATGAATCGTCCGGGAAATTCGCCGGAAAGAGCCTCGAGCGGGACCCTGTAGCGTTCCTCCCCGTCCCCCAACAGGATGAAGGAAGCCCCCATGGCCATCATTTCGGGAAGTCCCTCCAGAAGCAGGTCCACGCCCTTCTGGGAAGTGAGCCGGGCGATCATCCCGATGAGGGGCCCCCGCCCTTTCTCCGCCCCGCTTCCCATTTCCTCGAGCAAGGCCGCCTTGCAGGCCTGTTTTCCCTCGAGGGAGTCCGGGCCGTACGGGCAAGGCAAATGGGGGTCCCGCCCGGGGTCCCATTCGTCATAATCCGCCCCGTTCAGGATTCCGTAGAGGTCCTGCTCGCGTCCAGCCAACACCCCCTCCAGCCCATAGCCCATCTCCTCGGTCAGAATCTCCCGGCTGTAGCTCGGGCTCACGGTGTTCAGGACGTGGGCCGAGAGAACCCCTCCCTTGAGGAAGTTCATCTTCCCCCAGAACTCGATCCCCCCCACCGAAAAGAACGTGTCCGGCAGCCCGGTCCAGGGAAACTCACTGGGTGGAAACACCCCCTGGTAGGCGATGTTGTGAAGTGTCAACAGAGACCGGGTCTTCCGAAACAGCCCGGAGGCCGGACCGTAGATGTGCCGCAAGTAAGCCGGAACCAGGGCCGTCTGCCAGTCGTGACAGTGCAGCACATCCGGGGCGAAGCAAAGGGCCTCGCACAGGGAGAAGGCCGCCTTGCAGAAGTAGGTAAACCGAAGGGCGTTGTCCGGGTAGTCCCCGTCCGGCGTCCCGTACAGATGGCTCCGATCGTATAGATCATCCCGCTGGACGAAGTAACAGGGAACGCCGTCCCCCAGGTCCGCTCGCAATACAGTCGCAGGCAAGGCCTCTCCTGCGATCTCAACGGGCAGGTTCTCCAGGCAGGGCTCGAAGGGGATGCCGGTCTCCCTCGTGGAGCGGTAGAAGGGCAGAACGACCCTGACGTCACATCCCTGTCGCTTCAGTGCCCTTGGCAGCGCACCGGCCACGTCGGCCAGACCGCCGGTCTTCGAGAAGGGAACGGCCTCGGAGGCAACAAAGAGGACCTTGGAGAAGTCTTCACTCATGATTGCCGGGCGTACAAAAAGAATTCACGATTTCCTTTCGGACCCTTCAGGACTGACTCGCGAATGCCGCAGAATACCAGACGCTGGTCCTCTACGAAGGTCCTCATGTCTTTCAGAATCTCCTGAATCTGCTCCTCATCCCTTACCACGCCCCCCTTTCCGACCTTGCCCTTGCCTGCCTCGAACTGCGGCTTGACGAGACAGATCATTTCCCCTTCCCGGGCAAGGACCGGGATCACGCAGGGGATGACCTTCTTCAAAGAAATGAACGAGACGTCCATGACCGCCAACTCGATCGCTTCCGGAACCATTTTTGTGGACAGGGAACGGATGTTCGTCCTCTCGAACAGAACGACGCGTGAATCGTTTCGCAGGCTCCAGGCAAACTGTCCGTAGCCAACGTCCACTGCGAACACCTTGTGTGCGCCGTGGAGGAGCAGACAGTGGGTGAACCCTCCGGTGGATGCCCCCACATCCAGGGCCACCCTGCCTTCCGGGCTTACATCGAACGCACGAAGGGCGCCTTCCAGCTTGACGCCTCCCCTGCTCACATAGGGGTGGTCCGGCTGGCTCAGGGCGACCGGCTCTTCGGGCCCTACCCACGCGCCCGGCTTGTCGCGCCTCCTGCCCGCCACCTCCACCCGCCCTTCAAGGATGAGGGCACGGGCTCTCTCCCGGGTTGCTACCAGGCCGGAGGCGACCAAGCGCTTATCCAATCTCTCCTTCCCCTTCGGCATCGCTTATCTTCTGCTCGAAAAAGTCCGGGCCTGCCGGTTCGGCCTTGACCCCTCCCTTTTCGTCTCGTGTGAGGAGTTCGATCTTCTTCTCCGCCTCATCGAGCCTCTGGGAACACACGCGCGTGAGCCGGACCCCTTCTTCGAAGAGTCCGAGCGAGTCCTCCAACGCCAGATCCCCGCTCTCCATCCGCTGGACGATCTCCTCCAGCCGCTTGAGAGCATCCTCGAAAGACTCCGGCTTCTTGCGTCCGCCTTTTCCTTCTTTCTTCATCTTTCTCCCCTAATAGCACGCCTCGACGATGAGGTGAAGCGTCTTTTCAACCGAGTTTGGGGACAGGCACCGATCTCCTTCAGGCGGCCGCCATCAATACACAGAGATCGGTGCCTGTCCCCGAACTCCGGAGCGCAGTTTGGACGGGCAACAGCCCGTCATGTCGCATCCTCTGTCTCGTTCCCGCCCGTCCGGTCCACGAGAGAGGCCGGGTCCACGCGAGCCCCCCCCAGCCGTACTCCCCAATGAAGATGGGGGCCTGTCGCACGGCCGGTCATACCCACCAGGCCGAGCACTTCCCCTTTGGACACCTTCTGGCCTTCCTCGACGTCGATCTTCGAGAGATGAAAATACATGGTGTAGACGCCCTGCCCGTGGTCGAGAAACACGGCCCTGCCGGCGAAAAAGAAGTCGCCCACGAGAGCCACCCGGCCGCTGTTTACCGCCTTGACCGGCTGCCCCTCCGGCGCCTTGATGTCCATGCCGGTGTGCGAGTTCTTGCGTTCTCCGTTGATCCACCGCCTCAACCCGAAGCGGCTCCCCGACCTCCCCTCCGCAGGGATCAGAAAGGGGCCTTCCCACAGCCTCTCCGGCGTCTCGGTGGGCCAGAGCGAAGCGATCTGCACATTTTCCTTCTTCACTCTTGCGAGGCTTTCCGGGCTGAGGTGGACCTTGGAATCATCCGGGACAGTGAAACGTTCCTCTCCGAAGGTTTGGGCCAAGATACGGATTGCAGAGGTCACCTCTTGTTTTGCAGGCCCCTCCACGGCCGCAAGTCGGACGCTCACCTCGTACGCGCCCGGTTCCTGCCCCATGTCGATCCCGAACAGGGCATCCCACCTGCCGGATCTCCCGGACGACGGGGAGAAGTGAATCGGTCTCGACAGCATCTCTCCCTTTTCCACGTACATCCCTTCCGGCGCGTTCACCCACAGGTGCAGGACTTCCCCCTGCTTCGGCTCTATCGGTGACCAGGACACCTCCACCGGTGAAGGCATGCCTTCCTCCGCGGCCGCATCTCCGGCAGGCCCCGTCCACCCGAAAACAGAAAGAACCGCCACCAGGCAGGCCTGGATGATCATCCCTCTACACCCCCGCCCTTGTCGCATCACCTGCAACCTCCTCTATTCATTCCCGCTGGTTTCCTTCCCTTCTTCTTTCTTTTCGTCCAATCGGACGGTTTCCACAACACACTCCAGGCGCCCCTCTGAGAGCATGATTTCCAGGGGATCCCCTTTCCGTACCTCCTGCGCACGCCGGAGGATCTGCCTGGACGGAAGCCGATGTGTAATGCTGTAGCCCCGGGAAATCACGCCCAGGGGGCTCAAGGACCCCAGGCAGGCTGCCGCTTCCCTGCTCCGCTGCCTCTTCAACTCCAGGCCGTGTTTCACCAGCCGGACGAGATCCCTGCTTGCGGATTCGGTCCGAACCGCATAGGCCTGAATCCTGCTCGAGGGGCCCACCGCGAAGAGCTTCGTGCGCATGCTGCTCAGATGAATCTCCCGCTCGTGGAGGCCACGCCCTACGACCGCCCGGAGCCTTTCAGACAACTCGTCCAGTCGAATGTAGCCGTCTTGCACCCTCCTTCCAGGGTAGATCAACCTTCTAGCGAGCGACGTCAGGCCCTCCCTCCTGTTCTCCAGGCTTCTTTCTGAGGCCCTCCGCAGACGGTCCTCCAGGCTCGAAAGCCCTTCCGCCAGGGCCTTCTTCTCCGGAACGATCATCTCCGCCGCCGCGGAAGGCGTAGGGGCACGCACATCCGCCACGAAATCGGCAATCGTGAAATCGATCTCGTGGCCCACCGCAGACACGACCGGTATCCTCGAGTTGGCGATTGCCCTGGCCACATTCTCTTCGTTGAAGGCCCAGAGATCTTCCAGCGACCCGCCCCCACGGCCCACGATGAGCACATCCGACGCGCCGTCGAGGTTGAGCGTTTGAATCGCCTCGACGATCTCGTGCTTGGCTTGATCGCCCTGAACCCGAACCGGACAGAAACGGATCTCCAGGTTCGGGAAGCGCCGCCAGATCACCTTCAAGATGTCACGAACCGCTGCCCCGGTCGGAGACGTTACGACCCCGACGACACGCGGGAGGAACGGTAAGGGCCTCTTCCTCTCCGGATCGAACAGCCCTTCTTCGGCCAGCTTCCTCTTCAAGGCCTCGAAGGCAAGCTGGAGGGCGCCCTGGCCCTTCGGTTCCATGGACTCGACGATGATCTGGTAATCGCCGCGGGGCGGATAAACGGAGAGGTTGGCCCGGCAGATCACCTGAAGACCGTCTTCCGGGATGAAGGGCAGCGTCGCGTTCCGGGAACGAAACATGACGGCCCGAATTTGCGTGGTTGCGTCTTTCAGGGTGAAGTAGAAGTGTCCGGAGGAGGGAGCCCGAAAGTTCGAGACTTCTCCCTCCACCCACAGAGAGCTGAAACTCTCCTCGAGAAGGTCCTTGATGGCGTGGGTGAGCTGAGTTACAGAATAGACCTGTTCCGTGAGCATCGGGGTTGATCCATTCCGGGACAGGAAGGGGCTACGGCGCCGTTGACGCATCGTCCATCGCTACGGCTCGAGCCTCTTGCTGCATCTGCTCAAAGATTTCCCAGCTCTTGAGTATTTCCAGTGCGCGGGTAAGCTGACTGTCCTTGTTGGCGGCCTCCGGCTCTGCCGCACCCTCTTCGGGCGCTGCTTCTTCCTTGTCCTTCTCGCCCTCGTTGTTCTCCAGGTGTCGCTCGAGGTCTTTTTCCCTTAGGAATCGAATCGGTCTGCCCTTGTCCTCGATCTTGTTTGAAACCTCGATGTCAGGCTCGATCCCCTTTGCCTGGATCACCCGGCCATTGGGCGTGTAGTACTGCGCGGTCGTCAGCTTCAGGCCGGACCCGTCCTGCATGGGGATGATGGTCTGCACAGAGCCCTTCCCGAACGTTTGCGATCCCAGGATTACCGCGCGACGATGATCCTGCAGTGCACCGGCAACGATCTCGGACGCGCTGGCGCTTCCACCGTTGACGAGGCAGATGATCGGATAGGGATGCTTGTCTTTCTGCGGGTGCGCGTAGAACTCCATTTTCTGCGACTTCATCCGGCCGTCCGTGTACACGATCTTGCCGGATTCCAGAAATTCGTCGCCCACGAGGACCGCCTGATCGAGCAGACCACCGGGGTTGTTCCGGAGGTCGAGGATGAGCCCCTTCAGGCCGCCTTCGACTTCCGACTCGATCTGTAGAAGCTGCTTCTTCAACTCCCTTCCCGTGTTCTCTTGAAACTGGGTGATCCGAACGTAACCGAATTCTTCATCAAGGATCTTCGCCTTCACGCTCATGATCTTGATCACGGCCCGTACGATCACGACCTCGAAGGGTTCCTCGACACCCTCCCGGAAGATCGTCAGGTTGATCTTGGTTCCCTTCTTGCCCCGCATCTTCTTCACGGCCTCGAAAAGGGACAGGTCCTTCGTTGGATCCTCGTTGATCTTGATGATGCGGTCCCCTGCCTCGAGGCCTGCATGGAAGGCAGGTGTGTCTTCGATGGGGGAGACAATCGTGAGGATTCCGTCCCGGATCGTGATCTCGATCCCCAGACCGCCGAAGCTCCCCTTGGTCTCCACCTGCAATTCCTTGTAGAGGTCCGGCTTGAGGAAACTGGAGTGGGCATCCAGGGTCTTCAGCATCCCGTCGATGGCCCCGTAGATGAGCAGTTCCATGTCCACTTCATCGACGTAGTTCTGCTCGACCTTCTCGAGCACGTCGGCGAAGACCTGGAGTCGCTGGTAGCTCTGGTCCGGGACCGCCCTGACCTCGACGTTGTCCTTCACAACCCCGAGCATCCCGATCAAGAAGAGAATAAGGAACAGGATCAACCATTGTGCTCTCGACCACACGTTCTTCAACGTCACATCCTCCCTCTGGGATATAGATCGACCTCTCTGCCGAATCTCTTAATCCTCATAGTGTATTACAAATCCCCAACAACATTCAATCTGGGGTTCTCGGCGGCCAGATCAGTTCTGCCCGCCCCCCTTTTGGAGCCACTTCAGCGGGTCCTCGGGCTTGCCCACGTGCCAGACCTCGAAATGGACCAGGCACCCGTCCACCGACCCGGTCGCACCCGCATGGCCCAGGACTTCACCCGCCTCCACCCTTTCTCCCTTTTCCTTGGTCAGCTCGTTCAGGTGAGCGGCTATGGTGTAGTCCTTCTCCCCGTGATGAATGATCAGGAGCTTGCCGTATCCCCGAAACCAGTCGGCAAAGGCGACACTCCCGCCCCAGACGGCCCGCACCGGGGCGCCCGGCTTTGCCTTGATGTCGATCCCTTTCGATCGGACGGACCGGCTGATGCCGAACTTCCGGTGGACCTTGCCCTTGACAGGCCAGACGAGCCTTCCCTTCTGAGCGCGCAGGGGCCCCTTCTCGACGATCACCGGGGCGGGCGGCGTCCGCCGGATCCTCTCCAGCAATTCCTCTTCCGCCTCCCGGAGTTCCTCCAGCAGGCGCCCGTGCAGATCCTTGTCCTGGTCGATGCGGAACAGAAGGGCGTTCTTCTTCTGCTTGCTTGTCTTCAGGGCATTCTTACGTTCCCGAATGGTCTCCAGCAGGGCCGCTTCAGCCTTCAATTGTTCCTCCAGGGCGGCCTCGACCCCCTGTTTTTCCTGCTGCAGATCATGGAAGGCCTCGAGCCTCTGCCAATCGGCCACCAGGAGACGCTTCAGGGAATCGAGGTTCCGGAATTTATCGGGGGGGGAGGCTTCGGAAAAGAGCACCGGAAGCATGCCCGTCTTGCCTAGCCTGTAGTAGGCCACCAGACGACGGTCCTGCTCGTTCCTCTGCCGCTCGATCGCGTCCTCCAGGGCCTTCAACTCGTCCCTCGTTTCCTTCTTCTCCTTCTCGAGGCCGCCCATTCGGGTTTCTGAAACCCGGCTCCTCCGTTCCGCAACCACGATTTCCTTGTCCAGGGACTCCAGCGACTCGAGAAGGTTCTTGCCCTTCACCTCGAGACCCTGGAGATCCTTCTTTTCGGCCTGAATTTTCTTTCGGGTCTCCCGGAGGCCCTTCTCCGGGTTCGATGCCGGGGAAGGGGCGGGAGACAGGCCGGCTGTGAGGACGCAGCCGACCAGGCAGAGGAACAAGAACCGGGGGAAGCGGAGTCTCATCGTTCCTCAGAAAACCGGGAAAAGGTTAACAAACTGCTGATCACACCGACCATGGCCCCGAGGAATATCAGGGTAATCGTCATCGGGGTGGAAAGGAAATGGGGCTGGATCCAACCGGCAAACAGGCTCCAGGATGTCCCCATGTTGACCCGAAAGCCCTGGAAGAGAATCCAGAGGAGGCCAAGGGCCAGAACGGCCCCACCTATCCCCTGGAGCAGCGACTCCAGGAAGAAGGGGAAGCGAATGTACCATTCCGTGGCCCCCACGAGCCTCAGGATCTCGATTTCCTCTTTCCGGGAATAGAACCCCAGGGTCAGGGTACTCGAGATCACGATCACCGATGCGAACAGGAGGAGCAGCCCGAGTGAGAGGGCCAGCCATCGGAGAACGCGAACGAAGGCGAAGAACCGCTTCATCCAGCCCCCGCCGTACTCCACGTCCGCCACGCCTTTGAGTTCGGAGAGCACCCGGGCAACCTCCTCGATCGCCTCCAGGTTCCGGTAGGGCTTTTTCAAACGCACCTCGAGGGAGGGCGGCAGCGGGTTCTCCTCCAGTCCTTTCAGGACGTGTGCTGCCTCTCCCATCGCCTCTCCCAGGGACCGCAACGCTTCTTGCGGCGAACAGTACTCGACCCCTTCCACCTCTTCCCTGGCCGTCACGGCGTCCTGGACGCGCGCACGCTCCTTCCCGGAAAGCCCTGTCTCCAGGTACAGCATGATCTGAAGCTCTTTCCCCAGCCGTTCCCCGATCGCCTGCAGGTTGGTCAAAAACAGGAGGTAGGAGGCGAGCAGGAGCAGGGTAAATCCCACGGCAGCCAGGCTCATGAGCACCGTGGCCCGGTGTTCCCTGATGTTCTGCACGGTCGTTTTGAGGTGGTACAGTAGCTTGTAGGCCCACATAGGTCTCTCGCCTATCCATCCTTTGCGAGGCGCCCCTGGTCCAGCACGATGCGGCTCTTCCCGCAGTAGGCCGGCAGCGACTCGTTGTGCGTTGCAACCAGGAGGGTCGTGCCCCGCTCGTGAATCTCGAGGAACTGGTCCATGATCTCCCGGCTCAGGCCCGCGTCCAGGTTTCCGGTGGGCTCGTCGGCGAGAAGAATGAGCGGGTTGTTGACGAGGGCCCTGGCGATCGCCACACGCTGTTGCTCCCCGCCGGACAAACAGAGGGGATTCTGGTCCCTTTTGTCGGCCAGCCCAACGGCCCTGAGTGCGTGGTAGGCCCTCTGTCGCACTTCTCCGGGCGGCAACCCGCGTATCTGAAGAGCCAGGGCAACATTCTCCAGGGCGCTTCGGTTCTCGAGAAGCTTGAAATCCTGAAACACGAATCCCGTTTCCTTGCGCAGGTGGGTGAGTTCTCGGCGGGGAATCCGGGTGACGTTCCTTCCGTTGACCACGAGTTGCCCCTGCGTGACCCGTTCAACGCCCAGGATGATCTTGAGCAGGGTGGTCTTGCCGGCTCCGGACGAACCGGAGATGAAGAGGAACTCCCCTCTTTCGACCTGGACGGACACATCCTCCAGGGCAGCAACACCGCCGCTGTATGTCTTGGTCACATTGAACAACTGGATGATCTTGGAGTTGACTTCGGTCGACACCGCCATGTTGGAGATTTCGTGGGGCATTCAGGAGTCCTCTTTCCTGTTCATCTCGTAGAGGATCTGAAGGCCCTGCAGAGTGAGGTGCCGGTCGACCTTCTGGATGGTGCTCGATTCCGGTGCGAGGCTCTCCGCAATGCCGCCGGTTGCTATGACGTATGCTTCCTCTCCCATCTCGCTTCGAATTTTCTCCACCATGCCGTCCACCAAGCTAACGTAACCGAAGAGGATGCCGGACTGCATGCTGTGAATCGTGTTCTTGCCGATCACCGTCTTGGGTCTCGCAATCTCGACACGGGGCAGCTTGGAGGCTGCCTGAAAGAGTGCCTCCAGGGAGATCCCGATTCCGGGTACGATGACCCCTCCCATGTATTCCCCTTCTGCAGAAATGCAGTCAAAGGTAGTCGCCGTGCCGAAATCCACGACGATGCAGGCCTGGTGGACTTCCTGGTAGGCTGCCACTGCGTTGACGATTCGATCGGCACCCACCTCCCGGGGGTTGTCCATCAGGATGGGCATGCCGGTCTTGATCCCCGGCTCAACGAGGACCGGCTCCAGACGAAGGGCCTTCTTGCAGAATTCTTCGAAGGTCTGGAGCAGCGGCGGCACTACGCACGAGATCGCCACGGCGTGGAAGTCCTTGAAGGAGAAGCCGGACGCGGAGCAGATGTTCTGTATGAGAACCCCGTACTCATCCGCCGTCTTCGTCTTGTCCGTGCTGATCCTCCAGTCCTGTTGAAGCTTGTCTCCTTCGAACACACCCAGAACGGTATGGGTGTTCCCAATGTCGATGACGAAGAGCATTTTCTCCCCCGGCTAGCTGATCACTGAAACCCTTGCACGGGTTTCTCCTATTGACCCTTTTTCTCACGAAAGACCCGGACCACGTCCCCTGCACGAATCTTCTCGATTCGTCCGGGCGAAGTCTCCAGGATCATAGAGCCCTCCTCGTCCAGGCCTTGGAATCGGCCCTGGAGGGTTCCCTTCGCGGTGCTGACCTCGAGTCGTTCCTCGGGGTGTGCACAGTAACGGTTCCAATCCTTCAAGACCGACGCTCCTCGGTCGAGCAGAAGCCGCTCGTAGCCTCGATCCAGGTGCTCGAGGAGCCGCCTTACAAAGGGCAGCCTCTCTACGGGCCTTCCCAGGACGAGTTGGACAGAGGTGGCAGGGTATCGGAGGTCTTCGGGAAACATGTCCCGGCTCATGTTGAGGTTGACCCCGATCCCAAGGATGAGAAAGTGTATGCTCTCCTGTTCGGCGTCCATCTCGGCGAGGATGCCGGCCGCCTTCCTTCCTTCCAGCAGGAGATCGTTCGGCCATTTGATCTCCGGCTGAAGAGGAAAGACCTCCTGCAGGGTTTCGCACAAGACGACGCCGGCCATCAAGGTGACCATGGCTGCATCGGCGGGAGGAAAAGGGGGTCGCAGGAGAACGGACATGTAGAGGTTCCGGTTTGCCGGACTGACCCATTGCCTTCCCCTCCTGCCCTTCCCTGCCCGCTGCATCTCCGCGATGAGAACGGTCCCCTCTTCTGCGCCCTGACGCCCGAGTTCCCAGAGATCATCGTTCGTGGATTCCGTCACGTCCTTGACCAGGATCGCCCTTCCGATCCGGTCCGTCCGAATTCCCGGGTCCGCCTCCAGCACGTGGAGAGCGTCCGGGACCTCTCGGAGCCGGTATCCCTGGGAGGAAACCCCCTGAATCGAGTACCCCTGGCGGCGGAGCATTTGGACCTGCTTCCAGACGGCAGCCCTCGTGATCTCGAGTTCCTTGCAGATCGTCTGGCTGGAAACGAATTCCTCCGCTCCGCGCAGGAGTGCGAGGATTCGCTCGCGCTGTGAGGGTCTTCTAGTCATCTTTGAGCAACATGGAAATGTCTACACCGGGTGCAGAGTGGGTAAGCATGCCTACCGAGATCGCGTCCACCCCGGTCTCCGCAATCTCGCGCACGTTCTCCAGCCTCAC
>RCNG010000296.1_pt1 | contig 21651 bp, 17 predicted proteins | sample 2041371 | NCBI WGS metagenome assembly RCNG01 (sample SAMN09708227, study PRJNA481090) | Marine sediment metagenome, whole genome shotgun sequencing project. | biome: marine sediment; feature: ocean; material: sediment; isolation source: Sewage treatment plant 1 marine sediment (STP1) ... | reverse complement strand
ACCGACGTTTGGCCTGGGGTGAAACCAGGGTCAGGGTGGGCGCCGGGTTGCCCATCAAAACGACGTCGTCGATGTACCAACCGTCCTCGGTCACCGAATAATCGGTTTCCAGCGCGAAGCGAAGGCCGATGTCCTGGCCCGCGACCTCGGTCAGGTCCAGTTCGACCTGGTTCCAGGCTGCCGTGCCGGTGTAGGAACCGAGGGTCGTCCAGGGTCCGCCGTCAGCGGAGATCTGGACCTTGCCGTAGTCCCAGTCCAGCTCGATGAAGTAGCGGTGCCAGAAGCTGATCGACGTGGCCTTGAACGTGCCGTTCAGGGTGGCATAGGTGACGCTCTCATCGTTGTAGTCGCCGCTGGGCGAGTCGGTCAGGCTGGTGGTGGGGGAGTGGGAGTCGCTCCCGGTCATGCCCCATTGCCCGGTGGTCGTCCAGTTCCCGACGCTCAATTCCATGTCGTCGGCAAACAGCTCCACCGGAGAGCCGACGCTGAAACTCAGGGGATAGTCCAGATCGCCTTCGGGCATGTGCACCGTCACGGTGAACTCCACCAGATGCCCGCTGGGGCAGGCCGCGTCCACCGAAACCCCGATGGGGTCGCCGGCGAAGTTGACGAGATCCAGCGTTCCCAGGTAGGGGATCGTGCGGCTGGCAGCGCCGAGCTGGATCCAGGGATCATCGGTCTGGATGGTGATGTCCAGATTGGTGACCCCATCGAAGACCGACTGGTTCTCCACCGTGAAGTCGAGGGTGCCGCTCTGCCCCGGGCCGATGTTCTTGGCGGGGGCGGACAGAACCGGCGAATGCGCGACCACGAAGGCGCCCGCGACCCGCATCAGGTAGATGTGGGGCCAGATGTTTTCCTGGAAAAGGGGCTCGCGACGGCTTTCGTCCGGCCAGAAACCGTCGCCGCTGTTGCCGATTTCGTTGCTGAAGGAGTAAACCAGGTCGTGGTCGGTCAAGTCCCCGTACACCCAGTCGAAGGTCCCGCCGTTGACCTCGTAGTTGATGGCTTCGAAGGGCTGTCCCGGCGTGTAGCCGTTGTACTTCACCATCTCGCCGGCCATGAAGTCGAAGAGCGAGCCGTCACTGGTCGGCTGGTCGGTGTAGCCCCAGGGAATCAGCGTCAGGTTGCCGTAGCAATGGATGGTGTCGTGGGTGCGGAATTCGCGGCTGTTGACGAAGCCCATCAGGGCCTGGACCTCGGGCTCGCTTCCCGGCGAAGGCCCGCGATAGGTTTCGTCGTCGGTGTAGGGACTACTGCCGTTGTCGTCGTAGCCCCACTGGAAGGGATAGTTGCGGTTGGGGTCCACCCCGTAGGTGCCGTCGCCGTTGTTGCGGCGGTTCTTGCGCCACATGCCGCCGCCGGTGGGACTCATGGTCTCGTTGTAGACCGAACCGTCCGGATTGACCACGGGCACGATGTAGAGCTCGCGGTTGTCCAGCAGCCAGGTGATTTCGGGGTCGGAGCCGTAGTTCTGCGCCAGGTACTCGGCGAACATGATGGTGAACTCGGACGACATGATCTCGCGGGCGTGGTGCATCGCGTCGAACAGGATCTCCGGCTCGTTCTCGTCGACGTCGGGGTTGTCGGAAATCCGGAATGCCCACAGGTTCCGTCCCCCCACGGTCTGCCCGATGGGCCATTTCTCGCTGATCACCTCGGGGTAAAGCAATCGCAGGCTGTCCACGAAGGCGAAGGTCTCGCTGTAGGTGTGGTAAATGCCGTAGCCGACCCCCTTGTCGCCGTAGCTGTTGGCGGTTTCCATGTCGTCCTGCAGGATTTCCATGGGCACCCCGGAGGCGCGCAGGAATTCCAGGTCCCGTGGGCTGGCGGAGATATGGGCGAAGGACCCGGGCTTGACCATGAGGATATCCAGGCGTCCCCCGTTGGCGCGGATGAAATCGTTGGCGCCAGGCGCATCGAGCTTGAGTTCCACCAGGGCGTGGTGGGGTTCGGCGGCGGTGGCCGCCAAGGCTGCTCCGAATACCAAGAGTGCCAGAAGGGCGAAAATCCGGGACGTGGACATGAGAAGGCCTCCAGTAGAGCAGGGAAGTCTGAGTGTTCAGCTATAATTCTACAGGATAAATATCCACAGTGGGCCAAAAAGGTCCAGTTCACAGGGTAAAAAAAACGCCGGACCCCCTCGCGCAGGGGTCCGGAGTCGCTCGCGCAATACCATGACAGGAAGTCTATTTGACCTTGTCGACCGCGCCGGCGGTCTTCTTGACCGCGTTGATCGAAACCTTCAGGGCCTTCTTCTCGTCGGGGGTCAGCTTGATCTTGATGATCTCCTCGATCCCGTTCTTGCCCAGGATGACCGGCACGCCCAGGAACAGGTTCTTGACCCCGTACTCGCCCTTCAGGTAGGCGGCCACGGGAATGATCTTTCGCTTGTCGAAGGCGATGGCTTCCACCATTTCCAGGGCGCTGATCGCGGGGCTGACGAAGGCCGAACCGCTACCCAGCAGACCAACGATTTCGCCACCGGCGCCGCGGGTGCGCTTTTCGATCTTGGCCAGGGCGGATTTGCTGACGAACTGCTCCACCGGCAGGCCGTAGATCCGGCAGGCGCTGCGGATGGGCACCATCGTGTCGCCGTGACCGCCGAGCACGACGGCCTCGATGTTCTCGACCGACACGTTGGCTTCTTCGGCCACGAAGTACTTGTAGCGGGAGGAGTCCAGGACGCCGGCCATGCCCATGATCTTGTTGGCCTTCCAGCGCATCTTCTTGAACAGCCGGTAGACGATGGCGTCGAGCGGGTTGGCAATGGAGATCACGAAGGCATCGGGGGCGTATTTCTTGATGCCCTTGGCGACCAGATCGGTGATCTTCAGGTTGGTGGCCAGGAGTTCCTCGCGAGAGGGGAACGAGCCGTCGGGGCGGGCCTTGCGGGGCACGCCGGCGGTGTTGATCACGAAATCGGCGCCTTCAAGCACTTCGTAGGTCTTGCTGCCTTCGAGATTGACGTCCCGGCCGTAGACCGGCGTGGCTTCGGCGATATCCAGGCACTTGCCCTTGGCGAATTCGGGAGGAGCTACGTCGACCAACCCGATGTTGCGGGCCAATCGGCGGGATACGATTTCCGAGACCAGGACGCCGCCAATGTTGCCGCCGCCCACGATTCCGATTTTGTTGATCATGACACCAGGCTCCTTGCTGGAAAGTTCAACCGGGTAAGGGTTATAGTGACCGGAAATAGACCATTCAAACGCCCGGGCAGGTTACCATTCCGCACGGTGGAATTCCAGTAGATTCGCAGGGCCAAATCCCCACAAAATCGCTTCTGTTTTGAAGTTGGAAGATCGGAAAGAGGATCCCGGATGAATGAACGACCAGGCAACCGATGGGATGAACGCTACGACCACCAACGCTTCTTCTACGGCGAGGAGCCCAATTATTTCGTGGCCCGCCGGTTGGAGGGAATGGCCGCCGGTCGCGGGCTATTCCTGGCCGAAGGCGAAGGCCGCAACGCGGTGTATGCCGCCGGGCAGGGGCACGCCGTCACGGCCGTGGACAGCAGCGCGGTCGGCCAGAGCAAGGCCCTCGGTCTGGCCGCCGCCCGCGGGGCTGATCTGGATTACCGGCTGGCCGATCTGCTGGCCGATCCCTGGCACGAGGAATCCTGGGATTTCATTGTGCTCTGTTTCTGCCACCTGCCGCCGGAGGTCATGCCGGAGGTTCACCGCCGGGTGGCGGCCAGCCTCCGGCCCGGCGGCACGCTGGTCCTGAATTCCTTCGCCAAGGCCCAGTTCGGCCGCAAGTCGGGCGGGCCGCCACGCTTGGAATGGCTGCACGACCTGGAGGAACTGATGGGTCAGTTCCCGGGCCTCGATCTCGACGGTGAGGTGAAGGAAGTGGAACTGCGCGAATCGGTGGGGCATCACGGCGCGGCGATGGTCATCGAATTGACGGGTACCAAGGGGTCTGTTTTTCTGCCCAAATAACTGATAGAATAGGGGTTGGTAGGATTGTCACTCGTGGACCCGGAAAGGCACCGGAAATGAAGACATCGTTGATCCTGGCATATGTCCTGGCAATCATCCTGGCTGTGACCGTGGGCAGTCCGGCACTCGCCGGCAAAAACACCGAAGGTTTTGGCCTGGGCCTCATGCTCGGCGAACCCAGCGGTCTGAACGCCAAACTCTGGACGGGACCACGGACGGCGCTGGGAGGGGGCGTGGCCTGGTCGAATCAAGAGCACTCGGGGATCACGGCAAACGTCGATTTTGTCTGGCATGTCCACAACATGGTCGATCTGGACCGGGACATCCTGCCGTTCTACTACGGGGTGGGAGTCAGGTATCGGAGCCGGGACGAGGGGGACGACATCTTCGGCATCCGGATTCCCCTGGGCCTGAACTACCTGTTCGCCAGGTCGTCGTTCGATCTGTTCTTCGAGTTGGCGCCGGTGATCGACGTGGCGCCGGAACAGGATTTCGATTTCAACGTGGTGGTGGGCGGCCGGTATTTCTTTTAGGGTTTCAGCCGAAGGTTCCGGCCACCGCGATCCGTGACCAGTCCTCGAAACTGCCCCCGTCCGGACCCTCCCCGGATCCGGTGATTCCCTGCAGTTCATTCACCGGGATCCAGCGTGCCTGATGGGGCTCGGCCTGGGCGCTGACCAGTTCCATGATCTGGGCGTCGCCAACGGACAAACCGTCCAGGTCCACCTTGAACACCACGCCGAAGTGCACGCTCGACACATCCTCACTGTCCGAGTTGATGAATCCGATGAGCGACAGGGCGTCGGCGCCGGGGTTCAGCCCGGTTTCCTCTTCCATCTCCCGCATCGCGGTGGCCATGACCAGTCCGTTGGTGGCGACGGTGTCCTGGTTCCGGTCCAGGGGTTCGATGTGCCCGCCGAAGCCCACGGACCACAACCCCCCCAGTCGTTTTTCGGTGTGCTTGGTCCGCCGCTGGTAGCACAGCACACGGGTCTGGTCGCCGGTCCCGCGCTGCAGCATCAGGTAGGGAATGACCTGCTTGTAGTGGGAGTTGATTTCCATGTAGTCGCGCTCGGCGAAAAAGAGGTGGCTGGTCAGGTCTTCCAGGTCCACCGCGTCGGGTGCGAGAAATCCCTGGGGGCTGAGCCCGGGAAAAAGATGCTTTCGTTCGACGACGAGAATGACACGCAAGGTCAGGGTCCTTTCCTTTAGGGCAGGAAGCGGCCGACGTTGGCCAGCTTCTGCGGCAGGTATTCATCGATGACGTAGTTCAGTCCGTGTTTGGCCAGCGCCTGCTGCTCCGCGCGCACACCCATCTTGATCATCTGTTCGAGCGCCAGCTGCCAGGCCCGGTAGTGCAGGATGAACGGGTCGTTCTTCAGGGCGTCCTTCGCCCGCTTGATGTCCACGTCCTTCAACGGATGAGTGGGCAGTTCGTAGTCGATGATGTCCTGGGGCGTGATGCCCAGCAGATGGGCCTGCGGCACGCAGAAGTACTCGTTCAGATGCGCGGCGTTGCCGCTGCCCACCTTCAGGGTGCGGTAGATATTGGAGAAGCCGTAGGGGTCCCCATCTACGAACACGTACACCGGCAGCCCATGGCTGTCGGCCAGACGCCGCACGAAACGGCGGCAGGCGCGGGTCGGCACGCCGCCCAGGGAGATCAGGATGCAGTTGGCGGTCTTCCAGTAGTTGTGTTTGACCAGGCGCTGGAACATGCCGGCGGTCTCGATGCAAAGGATGAACTGGGCGTCGGTCTCGAATTTCAGGTCCTCGACGGAAATGGGAATGCTGTAGGCGCCGCTGCCGAAGCGGGTGCAGTCGATCCGCAGTTCCTCGCCGGTGTCGCGGTCGTGGTCGATGACGACCAGGCGCCCGGCCACGTCGCCGCCCTTCTCCTCGGGCACGAAGCCCAGCTGTTCGCGGTTCACGCTGAAGAATGCCTCGACGTCCTCCATCACCGTGTCCGATTCGGGCTGTTCCTTGAACCGGGCCTCCGCCCAGTTCTTGGAGACGTAATAGGCCTCCCTCTTGGTGGCGATGTCGTCGGTTTCGATCAGTTCCTTGGACAGGGCCATCATCTTGAGGGTCTGGGCGAAGGTCTTGACGGTGTTCACCGTCAGGGTGCGCTCCTTCTGCTTGCCCTTGAGCTTGAAGTAGCCGGTCCTGGAGCTGTAGGTCACGTTGGCCAGCGACCGCAGGGGGAATTTCATCGAGGGCTTGTCGCCGAGCAGGATCTTCTGCCGGATGATGTTCGATTCGCTGCGAATACGCCGGGACACCGGGCTGAACGAAGCCTTGCGGGTCTCGGTGCCGGTGGTCCGGGTGCGGGGAGGACCGGATTTGGGGGCGGCCGCAACCTTCTTGGCAGGGGCCTTTTTGCCTGTGACGGGCTTTTTGGCCGGTGCCTTCTTCTTTCCGCCGGGCGACCCGAAACTCAGCTCACCCTGATTTGTCGCCGCCTTGGGGGTGACCTTCTTCTTGGCCGCCTTCTTGCCGGTCGTCTTCCTCTTGGCGGTCTTCTTTTTCACGGTCTTCTTCTTGGCCAATGGGCTTCCTTTCGGATTCGCTGGGGACTCAGTCGGCTTTCCTGACCACCAGGAGGTAATTGGAGTTTCCGGCCTTCCACCTGCCGAGGGTCACGACCCGCAACAGCCCCACCAGAAACTGGTAGGGGATATTAAATACCCGGCTCAGGGTTTCGGTGTCGAAGCGCTCCAGGACGATGGCGTGCCCCGCCAGCTGTCGGCGCAGGTTGGCCGGGGTTATCGACCAGTCCATGACCGTCGGGAAAATGGCATGGGGCCGCCGGTAGATGTTCCGGTAGAACCAGCCATGAAACCCGAAGGGCGTGAACTTCGTGACCAGTCCCTTCAGTGACAGGGCGTTGGGCACCGCCAGGACCAACAGTCCGCCGGGCCGCGTCCACGACAGCATGTTGGTCACCGCTCGCCGAGGATCGTCGATGTGTTCAAGCACATAGACGCTGGCCACGACGTTCCACTGACGTCCGGTTTCCCAGGTCTGGACATCACCCAGAAATTTTTTCTGCACGCGCTCGTTCCGGTCGAGCTGGTCCTGGGAAATGTCCAACCCCGTCACGGCAGTGCCTGCGGGGTATTCCCAATGGCTCAGGCGGCCGCAACCGGCCTCGAGAATGGTGAATTCCCCCGATCGCGAGGAGGCCAGGTCCTCGACGATTTCGGTCAAACCGCTGCCGGCAATGACGCTCATTATAGCTTCCGGCTGCGCTCGAGTGTGTCGGTTAGCGTGGTGATGACCTCTTCCTTTTCCGTGTCGGAAATCGCCAGGATTTCCTGCAGCGCCTCCCCGATGTGGGGAATGTATTTCTGGATGTAGCTCTGCTTCTTGAGGGCGTCCTTTTCCCGGGCGCGGCGCTTGACGTGCCGGCCCAGCTGCCGGCCGGCCTCCTGCAGGGCCAGCTTCATTTCCTTGATGATTTCGGGGTAGTGGGCCACGGCCTCCTTCGACTCCGAAGTGAAGGGCACCCACACCGAGGCCATGTGGATCAGGATGACCAGCGGACCGGTGGGCAGGGCGCCCTTGCTCTGCTGCAGCCCGTAGCTGCGCCAGTTGCTGGACAACACCGACTTGTGCACCGCGCAGGCCGAAGCCTGGTACAAGAGGGGCACGCGGTTGGCGAAGCGCATCACCTTGGCCAGTTCGTCGCCGGGAAGCTGGCCACCGTAGGCCAGGCCGACTTCGATCTGGAAGGGATTGCCGCGGTAGACGGCCGCGGGCCGGGTGACCGAAGTGTAGAACTCGGCCTCCACACCGGTCTTGAGCCCCGCCATGACCAGCTCTTCGCCGATGGGAGACAGGCAGTCGGTGGGCGGCGCGGCGATCTTGGTCTCGGCGATGCCATCGAGCAGTTTTTGGATATCCTCGCGCACCAGCCGCTTCGGATTTTTTCGCGGGGGCAGGCCCGCGCTCTCGAGGATCTGCTGGGCGGTCTTGGGCCCGACGCGGCAGAATTCATCCTTCAGGAAGGCGTTGATGTTACGGGACTTGGTCTCCTTGAGCATCCGGGCCAGGATGCCAAGTTCCACGCCGTAGGGGTGGGGCTTGATTTCCACCGATTCGGGGGGCAGCTGCTTGGTGGAGTTCGGGTAGACGAGCGCCTCGCCCTTGGGGTTGCGGTAGGTCAGGTGCAGATGCGGGTTGGCGATGGCCGTCTGCTCGAGGTAGTTGTCCACCGAATGTTGCCCGCGCTTGTAACTGCCGGTCAGGTGGATCTCGATACGCGTTCCGTGGTCCTTTTCCCAGATGGTCTCGTCGCCGGTCAGGATGTTGGGCTCGTTCTTCTTCATGTCGAGCATGATCTGGAAGCGGTGCGCGGGATGCTTCTTCCCCGTGCGGCTGTAGATGGTGACGGGCTGCCCGGTGGTCAACTGGCCGTACATGCCGGCGGCCGAGATGCCGATGCCCTGCTGTCCGCGGCTCTGCTTCAGCGAATGGAATTTCGAGCCGTAGAGAAGCTTGCCGAAGATCTTCGGAATCTGGGCCTTGACGATGCCGGGCCCGTTGTCCTCGATGATGATCTTGTAGCGCTCCTCGTTCTTGGTGCCCGGCTTGGCGGCGGTGGCGGTCTTGCCGTTCTTCCCGTTCTTCCCGTTGGTTTCCGCTGTGGGTTCGTCCTGGCTGCTCAGTTCCAGTCCCAGGTCGACCGGTTTATCGGGACGGATCTCCACTTCGAGCACGGGGGCGATCCCGGCTTCTTCACAGGCGTCCAGGCTGTTGTCCACCGCTTCCTTGATGGTCGTCAGCAGCGCCTTCGCCGGCGAGTCGAACCCCAGCAGATGGCGGTTCTTGGTGAAGAACTCGCTGATGGAGATCTCGCGCTGGGTGGCGGCCATGGTCTGGGCGTTTTTTTCGGTGCGCTTCTTCTGGGGTGAGGCCATTCACGGATCCTTCCGAATGTTGGCAAATCCCTTGATACCGGCGTTTGCGCGGGAACTGCGGAAACGAAACAGTAAAATACGACAGGCCCCCGGGTCAACTAGCGATATAGGGCGCGCAGCGATCCGAACGAGGTTTTCTCCGTTTGGGCGATGATGTCGCTGGTGAACTTGATGGTGAAAAAGCCCGCGCCCGATTCGTCGGGGTTTCGCCAGCAGTCCACGCCCAGATAGACGGTGATTTCCCCGTCGGTCTCGTTGCGATAGGTCATTCGTTCGGGGATACCGGCGTTGTGGTTGTTGACGAAATCCAGACACGTCGGATTCTGTCCGCAGCCGTCGAACAGCCACAGGACGATGTCCAGGGAGAGGGCCTGCTCGGTGATCTCGATCTGGATTTCGCTGAAGTCCAGGCCCCCGAACTGGTTGTCCACCGGAGCGGGCAGGGTCAGGGTGTACCATTTTTCGCCGCCCCGCACGATGACCGGGCTGCACCCGTAGGATTGGACGAAGTCGGCCAACCCGAACAGGTTGCTGCTGAAAATCGATTCGCCCTGTGCGATGTCCACGGGCGCGGCGATGAGGCAGGCCACCGGCGAGACGCCGACATAGCGGCTGGAATATTCCAGGGTGTAAGGTCCCGCGTCGACGCCGGCCCCATCGATGATCAGGTAGTAGGTGCCCCCGGTCAAGGTGGCCGAAACCTCGGTGTTGGCGCCGATCATACAGGAATCGGTGTCGCACCCGCTCAACAGGAACAGGTCGTGGTCGATCTCGTCGTCCACGTTGGTCAGTCCGGCCCAGAACTGAAGGGTGTCGCCGGCCGCCACGTCCAGCTGGTAGATGTGCTCGGGCCCCTGCTGGGTCCAGGGAGCGCAGGGATAGCCGTCGATCTGACTGGGCGCTCCGGTGGTGTCGTCCATCAGGCTGCCGTTGTTCCCGATGTTCAAGAGCAGCACCGACAGGGGCGTGCAGTCGAAGGGGGCCCGCTGGTAGATGAAATCTGGGTCCGGGGCCTTGGTGTCTCCGCCGGTTGCCACGTGCAGGACGTCCGCCGCCAGCGGGCCCGCGCCCAGAAGTGAACAGGCGCAAATCAGCCATGAATTCCACAACAGAAAGCGAATCAATGACATATCTGGATTTTCCCGTCGGCTGCTCAGGGGGTCCGTACTCTGTGCCCGGCCTGCGGGCGCCACGGGTCTCAATTTAGCATATCCGGGGCCGGGAAGCGAATTCGGGCCCACTTTCCTACTCAAGGAAAATCACTTTTCAAATTTGGAGGCCGGGCCCCGAGGCATCATATTTCTAAACGGATTCGCCCGTGGGCCGACACCTGTTTTGTCCACCCAAATTCCTTTGCCTCGCCAAGGAGCTCGGAAATGAAAGTCAACTTCGTCGACCTCAAGGCCCAGTACAAAACCATCAAACCCGAAGTGGACCAGGCGATCGCCGGGGTGGTGGAAAGCTGCGCCTTCGTGAATTCACGCTCCTTCGAGGCTGATTTTTCCGCGTACATCGGCACCGACCATTGCGTTGGCTGCGGCAACGGGACCGATGCCCTCTTCATGGCGATGCAGGGCCTTGGACTGGGCCGCGGCGACGAGGTCATCACCGCCGCCAACACCTTCATCGCCACCGCCGAAGGCATCGGCTGGACAGGTGCCACTCCGGTGTTTGTCGATTGCGACCCGGTGACCTACAACATCGATCCGGCGAAGATCGAAGCGGCGATCACGGACAGGACCAAGGCCATCGTTCCGGTCCATCTGTACGGCCAGCCGGTGGACATGGACCCCATCCTGGACATTGCCGCCCGGCACAACCTGACGATCATCGAAGATGCGGCTCAGGCCCACGGCGCGACCTACAAGGGCAAGAAAATCGGCAACTTCGGCAAAGCGGCCTGTTTCAGCTTCTATCCCGGCAAGAACCTGGGAGCCTACGGTGACGCCGGGGCCATCTGCACCGATGACGAGGAACTGGCGACCCGCCTCCGCAAGCTCAGCGACCACGGCAGCAACGTGAAGTACCAGCACGATTTCGAAGGCGTCAACAGCCGCCTGGACGGAATCCAGGGCGCGGTGCTCTCGGTCAAGCTGCGCCACCTGGACCAGTGGACCGACCGCCGCATCGAGGTGGCCCGCCGTTACAGCGAGGGCCTGAAGGATGTCTGCGTGACTCCGTCAACCGTCGGTGACGTGCGCCATGTCTTCCACCTCTACGTGATCCAGGTGAACAATCGCGATGAATTGATGACCCACTTGCAGGAACAGGACATCGCCAGCGGCATCCACTACCCGGTACCCCTGCCCGCCACCCCCGCCTATGCCCACTTGGGGTACAAAGCGGAACAGTTCCCGGTGGCCTATGGAATTGCGGGAAAAATCGTCAGCCTGCCCATGCACGGCGACTTGACGGACGATGATGTCGACTTGGTGATCGACGAGGTCAAAAAGGTGGCCAAATAGCTCCAGATCTGCTATTATTGCAGCCTGTTGGTTCAGTCGGGGTCTGGTTCAACCGGGCCCCGGTGAATTTTGGGGGCCTCGGCCCCATCAAATGGGCCCCCAGCGGGGAATTTTGCGGCTGGAATGTTTGACAATATGGGAAAGAAAACTAATTTGATCTATGCTCGCCATACCGCCAGGTCTTCGTGGGGGTCCATCCGGCAAAATTGGTAAAGATATTAGGGTTGCGAACGATATAACCATCGGGGTCGGGGTGCGTTTCTGTGTCCTGTGATTCCCCATTGTGGAGGGGTTCCAGCCTGGTGCCGGAATCGGGATGAGAGCCCCATACACTAATTTGGAGAAGTTGCGTGTCCAAGATCTTCGATGCCTACCGCAAAAAAGTCGGCGGCCTGGCGGACCTTTCCCTGGAAATCGGGAAAGCCGGGGCCATCTCGCTGTATCCTACTCCGGAAGGAACCCAGAGGGACGACTTCAACAAGCTGTCCAACCGTCTGCTCGGACAGCGCCTGGAAAATCGGGGCGCCGTGCTGGCTTTCGGTTCTTCGGCCAGGGGTGAAGGCGCCAGTTTCGTTTCCTACAACACGGCCCTGTATCTGGCGACCGTCTACCACCAGAAAGTGGTCTGGATCGACGCCAACTTCAAGGATCCGCAGGTCAGGCTTCTGGGCCAGGAACGAGACACCTTCAGCCAATTTCTCCAGCACCCCGAAAAGGTGGACGACCTGGTGGTGGCGGACAATCCGCTGCTGATGTCCGGCGGCCGCAACCTGCAGGATGTTCGCGGTCTCCTCGCTGATCACAACTACGGGACCCTGCTCGAAAACCTGGCCCGTCGTTTCGATTTCGTCATCCTGGATCTGCCTCCCATCCTGAACTCGACCGATACGGCCCTGATGGCCGCGGGCGCCGACGGTTTCCTGCTTGTCATCGAGCAGAAATACCTCAAAGTGGAAGTGATCAACCACGGTATCCAGGGATTGAAGGACAAGGGTGTCCAAATGTTGGGCACCGTCATCAACCGCAGGACCTATGACTTGCCCAAAGTCATCTACGATCGGCTCTAGGTGGAAATGATGATGCGACGAAACAACACACGAATTCCAGGATTGATCTTCGGTCTGGCCCTGCTGGCTGTCATGGCCGGCTGTGGGGGCTCCTCCCAGGTGACCCGGTCGAATTTCGTCGAGTTCACACCCGAGCAGAAGCAGGAGATCGAGGCGAATTCCAGCAGCGAGTACCGGATCCAGGAGGGGGATATTCTCAAGGTAGCCTTTTCCTACCAGGAGGACCTGAACCAGAGCAATGTCGTGGTCCTTCATGACGGATCGGTCAACCTGGTCGGCGTGGACCGGATCGAGGTGGCCGGCCTGACCATGACCGATGCCGATTCCCTGGTGACGTCGGCCTACGCGAAGGACTACGTGGAGCCGAATCTGTCCCTGATCATCCAGGAGACCCAGGGCCGCCAGGTCTATGTGCTGGGCGAGGTTGGAAATCCGGGCATGCACCGGCTTCCGGTCGGGGGCATCGACATGCTGGGGGCGATTTCCGTGGCGGGGGGATTTTCCGATGACGCCGCCAAGTCCGGCACCGTGCTGGTCCGGGTGACCGAAGAGGGATATCTGGTCCAGGAAGTGAACATGGACGACTTCGCCACCCTGGCAGCGTCCGGCCTGGCCACGGTCGCCATCCAGCCCTATGACGTCATCTACGTTCCACGTTCACGCATCGGGGATTTCGCCTACTTCTCCAAATCGGTCATAACCGGGATCGCCCAGATCACCAGGATTGCCGTCGACCTCAGGTACTTGTCGGGCGGCAACATCGGAAGGCTGTTCTAAAGGTCATGTTGGGCATCACACCAGACTCCGCTCTTCCCGTGAAAGCCACCCCTTCGGCGGTTTCAATGCGGGACATTGTGTTCACCTTGTTCCGGCGCCGCTGGATCATCCTGGTCATCGCCCTGCCGATCATGATTCTCGGCGGGTTGAGCCTGTTTCGCCAGACGGGTACCTATACGGCGGTGTCGAGGGTGGTCGTGGAGCTGGTCAAGGTCGATCTGCCCCAGTGGAACACCTCCGGCCGGAATGTCGATTACGACCGCGAACTCAGCACGCTGTTCAACATCGCCATGAGTGTTCCGGTAGCCGAGATGGCTGCCGCGTCCCTGGTGGATTCGATTCCGGTGATTGTTCAGCTGGATCCCCGCGTCCGGGGGATGAATTCCCAGGGGGCCCTGAAGGGTTATCTCCTGGAGGGGCTGAACGTCTCGGTGGTCGGGGAATCGAGCATCCTGGAATTCCAGTTCCGGTCGGTGCATCCGAAAATCTCCCTGATGGCCGTCGGTGCCCTGCGCGACGCCTTCATCGAATACCAGGTCCACGGCCGCAAGAACGTGGCCGCGATCGTCTACTACGATGAACAGATCAACACTGTCCGCAGTGAAATCGATTCCCTGATGACGGAGCGGAAAGTCATCCTGCAGGACTCCGGATATTCCGATCTCAAGGAGGAGATGCGCCACGAAGTCAGCCAGGTGACCCAGGTGGAAAATCAGCTCCACAGGGTAATCGCGGAAAGGCGGACCCTGGAGGCGCAGTACGAGGGCCTCAAGGGCTACCTGACCGGGGATCCTCGTAATTTCCCATTCGGCGTGGACGCCAGCGGGGGCGGGACCCTGGTTTACTGGAGAACCATGGTCAGCCAGCACGAAGACAAATTGAACACCCTCCTTTCGGTTCATACCGAAGGCAGTCTTCCCGTCCGGAGACAGCGGGAGCTCGTGGACCGCGCCCTGGAACGCCTGCGCCAGGAGGAGGTGTCCTACGTGGACAGCATTCACCTGGACCTCATGACCATCAGGGAAACCGAAGCGGCCCTGCGGGACCAGATCGCGGAAATGCGCTCCCGGAACAGCCGGACACCCCAGATTTACCAGGAGGTCTCGCTGCTGGACGTGGAGATCGATGCCATGCGGCAGCTGCTGGAGGATATCCAGGGCAAGATGGGCGAGGTTCGCCTCAGCCAGATGGCCGACGAAAGGGTGAGCACCGTCGGCGTGCTGACCGATCCCGAACTGGCCGTGGTCATTTCCGGCGGAAAGACCATGGTCTATTTCACCATGATCATCGTGTTCGCCCTGGCCCTCGGCATCGTCGCGGCCCTGATCATGGAGAGCATGGATCACCGGGTTTACGTTCCGAAGGATGTGGAGGAAAAACTCAATTTGCCGGTGTTTGCCAGCGTGACGCGGGAAGACTGAGGTGGAAATCAAGAAGAGAAGGACCCTCGCTTCCCAGGGCTTCGATGCCCGGTCACTGTCGAGTATCATGGCGGGTATCGGTTATCTTCTTGTCTTTGCCGTCGCGATGTACGGCAGCAATTTCCTGCTGACCCGGCTGGGCCTCCAGGTCTTCCTGTTCGTATTGATCGGCAGCACCTTCGGCCTCATCTACGGTCTCATTTCCTTCCGCAACCTGGCCATCCCGTTCTACATCCTGATTCTTTCGGTGGGAGCCCTGCGCTTCATCTGGTCCATCAAGGCCCCCCTGCTGCCGGATCTTTATTTCGACCGGATAACCTTGATCTGGCTGACGACCGTTTTCATGATCGTGTATTTCGCCAACCGCTGGCAAATGAAGCGGCCCTGGACCCTGGACTGGTTTATCCTGGCCCATGGCTCCTACATCCTCCTGAGGATTTACATGGGGGATATGGTGCACTTCCATACGTGGACCATGAGTGTTCTTACGCCCTACCTCGTCTACATTTTTGCCAAGAATATCATCCAGACCCAGTCCCAGATCAGGATTCTCATGATGATCCTGCTGGCCCTGTCCATCTACTACACCATCACCTCGATCGCGGAAAAATTCTCCATCCCCTGGCTGCTGTATCCGCGGGAGATGATCTGGCCCCACCCCGAATTCCATGGACGGTCCTGCGGGCCGTTCCGGAACTCCGGGATTTTCGGCAACGCCGTCGGCATGCTGCTGCCGGTCCATTTGTATTTCATCGCCACCGTCAACAGGAGGGCGCTGAAGATTCTTCTGGCGCTCAGCATGGCCCTGGGTTTCGCCGCCCTGTACTTCACCTATACGCGGGGGTCCTGGCTGTCCGGCATCGCCTGCCTGGTGACGGTCGCGTTCTTCAACAGGCGATCCTACCTGAAGACCCTGGTGCCCCTGCTGGTCATCGTTCCGTTTTTCTCCCTGTTCTTTCTCAATGTGGGCCAGGACAAGTTCATGAAGGAGCGGGTGGAGAACGACGATACCATCGGTTCCCGGGTGGGAACCATGATCACGACCCTGCGGGTCTGGCAGGACTATCCGATCCTGGGCTGCGGGTCCTACGAGTTCCGGGAATATCGGGAAAACTATATCGAACCCATTGACGTGCCTATTCTGGGAACGATCCGTTTTTCCCAGTTCCGGCACAATTCGGCGCACGATATGTTTCTGGGCCCCTTGGCGGAAGATGGGTTGATAGGGATGGGCCTGCAGCTCACCATCTATTTCCTGATCATCCGGGCCATGTTGATCAAGCTCAAATACAGGAAATACGGGGACCACGTCGCGACCTACGTCATTCCGATTTTCCTGGGGATTGCCGCCAGCTATCTTGTCGGCGGAGTGACCATCAGTTATCGCCATTCCTCGATCCTGGGGGCCCTTTTCTACATGTGCGCCGGTATTGCCTACGGTTATCAGCCGGAGGCTGCGGATGATAAAAAGATCAGTGCGGACCACACCCAAGGTGGAAGTTGATTATGTACCTCGATCATTTCGGTCTGGCCGTGAATCCTTTCGGGTTGTCCCCGAAACTGGATTTCCTTTACAAGTCGGTGACCTTCGAAGAAAGCATGGCCCACCTGATCTACGGGTTGGACAACCAGGAAGCCATCGTCCTGATAACCGGGGCCATTGGGACCGGCAAGACCATGGCCCTCCAATCGTTCCTGATGCACCTGGGACCCCGCTTCGAATTCGCCCTGGTCACCAACACCCGCCTGACAGCCATCGAACTGATGAAGCTCATTCTGGAAGATCTGGGGGTGGATTTCCCCGTCGGTTGCGACAAGTCCGACCTGTTGATCCTGTTCAAGGGCCGGCTCCTGGAGGCGGCCAAGGCGGGTAAGCAGATTCTCATCGTCGTGGACGAGGCCCAGAATCTTTCTTCAGAAGTGCTGGAAGAAATCCGGCTGCTGACCAACCTGGGGCAGGGAGAGAGCCAGCCGGTCACCATCATCCTCGTCGGTCAGCCAGAGTTGGACGCCAAGGTCAAAAGCCCCGATCTGGCCCAGCTGCGGCAGCGAATCCGGGTCCACTACAACCTCGATCCCCTGTCCCGGAAGGAAATCGAGGAATACGTCGACCACCGCATGGCCGTTGGGGGCTGCACCCGGAAGGTGTTTACCGCCGAGGCTATCGATCTGATCTACCAGGCCTCCCGCGGAGTTCCCCGGCTGGTCAATACCTTGGCGGGCGAAGCCCTGCTGTCGGCTTTTGTAGACGGTCATGACAAGGTGCAGGCCGGGGACGTGGAGAGCGACAAGGATCTCAGCTTCGAGACGGGGCCGGCCCCGATTCCTGTTGCTGCGGCCGCCGCCCCTCCGGCTTCTGCCCCTGCCTCTGCTCCTGTGCCTGCCCCTGCGCCAGCACCTCCGCCGGCGCCCCTGCCTACGCCTGAGCCTGAGCCGGCCCAGTCGGCCCGCAGCGAGGTTCCAGGAGGGCCCGAAATCGCCATACCCGACCGACGAAATGGTGGAGGTTCGTGGCGTGTCGCGGGTGGCTGGATCATTGCCGCGGTGATAGTGGCGGCTTTGGGCGCCTTGTACTTTACGGGCGTTTTCCAAAGCGTTCTTACGTCCCTCAAAGCGAAATATCCCGGGGAAAATCAACAGGTCGTTCAGGCGCCTGCTGAAGCCGTGGAGCGCCAGACGGACCTGGTGGAAAAAATGGAAAACGTGGCAGATACCGAAGAAATGGAAGAGGCCCAGGACGCGGGAAACTCTGATCCGGTGGAAATGGTCGTAGCGGAGGACAAGGAGGATGATCCCGAACCACCGCCCGCCCAACCGGAACCTGCCGAGACGAAACCCCCCGTGGTCGCGGAAGTGGAAAACGAAGAAACGGTGGAGCCGGTGATATCAACCCCGCCCGCAGCGGCCCCCAGGAGGGAGGCCATCTCCGAGCCCCTGGTTGCCAAGACCTACATCCACATCAGTTCCTTCAAGACTCCGGAACGTGCGGATTCCCTGAAAAACAGGATGATCGATCTGGAGTTGAGTGCGGAGACCAGGACCCAGGAAGTTCGGGGCGTCGATTGGTACCGAGTCTATCTGGGACCCTACGCCTCCAGGGAAGAGGCCTACCGGGACGCCATCAGGTTTGAACGGGAGGGCCTCATTGCCTACTACCGGCTGACCGCCCTCATGCCTGTCCAGCGCGACTAGGCGTAGCCCAGCTCGCGGTTGAGCCGGCCGCCGATCTTCTCGAAAATCGCCAGGTCAGCGGCGGTCAAGGTGGCTCTCCACTTCTCGTCCGGCTTGATTTCCCCGAGCCCCTTCAGACGCATGTTGTTCCCGGTCAGGTGGAGGCCCGACGCACCGTAGGACTCCGGCAATAGCGAGGGGTCGAGGCCCAGGAATTGGCAAGCCTTGGACAGCCACTCCTGGGGATGGTTGCAGAGGTCCTCGTATCTCAGGGTCATGATGTTCCCGGCAGGAAGATATTTTGTGGTGCGGATGACGCTTTCCTGGGTGATGGACCACCATTTGGCGGAGGTGGCGACGTCATGGCCCGAGTGCCGCATGATGGAATTGGTGACCCCGCGGCCGTCGCGAATGAGCCAGATGGTCTTGACGTCGATATCTTCGGCATAGCGGTCGAAAAAGAGGACGCGATTGTTGTTCTTGGCGCTGTCCAGGTAGACGGAGGCGCCGGCCTTTTCCAGGAGCGTTCCGATGACGGCGCTGTTGCGCTTCACCACTCTTTTGATGGTGTCCCGCGCGCCGGGCAGGGCGGCGATGGCGACCCGGCGGGCCGTCTCGAACAAGGGGCTGCGGATATAGGCGCGCAGGACGGGCTTGGAGAGTTTGTCTGCGCCGATGAAGGCCGTATCGGGGAAATCGACGGAAAAATCGATGCCTTTGGCATGGACGCTGGCCGCCAGATCAGCCATGAAGGGGCATTCGGCCAGTTTTTCCCCGCAGGAGCAGTAATCGCCTTCACCGTCCCGAAACCTGCGCTCCTGGTTGTCGAGAAATTCACCCAGGGTGCTCAGCCGGGGATGATGCGCCAGCAGCATGGAAAGAAGCGTGGAGCCGGAGTAGCTGGGCGAGATGATGAAGGCGCAATTCATGGTCAGTCGACTGTCCTCGGATGGTACATGGGAAAAGGTCCGGGCCGAATGGGCTGCACCCGGTCCGACCTAGGAAAACTTACTCATCAGGGCGGGAAACACAATCCCAAAATGATGGGAGAACGGGCATTCCCCTTGCCGGGGCGGGGGGCAAATCCTAAGGTGGAAACCGGTCCGGCCAAAAAAATCTATCTCGCATGATGGTGATGCCTTAACCTAGCGCGGTTGCCCGAAACCCTGGACGGTGGAATATTTTGCGGATTGCCCAAGTCGTTGAGACCCTGAATGCCGGGGGCGCTGAAGGGCTGGCGGTGGATATCGCCAACTCGCTGGCCGCCCGGGGGCATCAATCCCATTTGATCGTCATGGAAGGCGATGGACCTTTCCGCCAGAGAATCAGCGAGGCGGTCCATTTCACGGATCTGGGTTTTCCCTGCCGGACGGGCTCATTCCTGGCCAATTCCCTGTATTTCCAAAAAACCTACGGAGCCCTGGCGAAGACCCTCAGGGAGAGCCAGGTGGACGTTGTCCAGACCCATCTGCCCAAAGCGAATTTTCTCGGCCTGTTCCTGGGGAAGAACGGTGTGGCCCGGGTCTTTCCCACCGTCCACAACAATCGCGAATTCGACTACGGGGATCACGCCAACCCGATGAAGGAGTTTCTGCGCAAGAGGGCCTATCGGCAGATGCTCTCCTGGTGCCAGGCCATGATCGCGGTATCGGAACAGGTCCGGACGGCCATGATCGGGGAATTGAAAGTCACCGGCGGAAAATCCGAACGGCTGGTGGTCATTCCCAACGGCGTGCCGGTGCCTCCCCTCCTCGAACGGCGGAAGCGCCAACTGGTGCGGCAGAGGTGGTCCGTGGGGGACCAGGAGGTCCTGCTGGTCGCGGTCGGCAGGCTGACCCGGCAGAAGAATTTCGCCTCCCTGGTCGAGGCACTGGCCATGATTCCGGACACGGCCGGCCCCTGGAAATGCCTCATTGCCGGGGATGGGGAACTGCACGACACCTTGGCCGCGGACATTGCCGCGCGGGGGCTTGGCGAACGGATTGTCCTGGCGGGTCACGTGTCCGAAATCGGATTCCTCCTGGGAGCGGCCGACGTCTTTTGCCTGTCTTCCCTCTTTGAGGGGCTGCCCCTGGTGCTGCTGGAGGCCATGGCGGCGGGCCTACCGGTTTGCGCCTACGGGATCGACGGGGTGGTCGATGTTGTCCAGGACGGCGTCCAGGCCCGTCTGGCCAGGCCCGAGGATCCGGCGGACCTGGCCCGGGCCCTCCAGATCCTGCTGGCCGAACCCGAGGTGCGGCGGGAAATGGGCACCGCGGGGCGTGCTCTGGTCCAAGCGGATTTCAATTTTGAACGGGTCGTGGACCAGCTCGAGGAGTTGTTCAAGGCATGACCTCACCTTCCGACCGAATTCATGTGGTCAATGTCATCGGTTCCTTCCAGACAGGGGGAGCCGAAAAGATGCTGGTGAATTTTCTGGGGGCCGTGGACAAGGAAAAGTTCAGGCACACCGTTCTGTGCCTGACGCGTCGCGGGGAACTGGCGGAAGACCTTGGGCAGGTGGATGTCGATGTCCGGGTTTTCCGCGTCCGCATCCGAACCCTGCCCAGGGATCTGCGGCGGCTGGCCGGCTGGTTCCGGGACCACCGGGCCGACGTGGTCCATTCGCACATGTTCTATGCCTCACTGTGGGCGCGGATCGCGGCCCTGTGGGCGGGGGTTCCCGTCCTCATCACGACCGAACACAGCCAGGAACACTGGAAAAAATGGTGGCAAGTCAGGGCAGACCGATTCCTGAGCGGCAAGACCTTCCATCACATCGCGGTGTCCCAGGATGTGCGGAACATCAGGCTCGAGCGGGATGGTGTCGCCCCCGGACAGATCACCATGATCCCCAACGGTGTCCCCATTCCGGAGGTGATGGGGGATTCCGCGGTGCGCCAAAAGGTGCGGGCGGAATTCGACCTGCCTTCGGACGTGCCCGTGGTCGGGACCGTCGGGCGCATGATCGATGTCAAAGGCTACCCCCTCATGCTCCAGGCGCTGGCCCTGGCCCGCAAATCCTATCCTTCGTTGCATTGGCTTCAGGTGGGAGACGGCCCGGATCGGGAGAAGATCATGACGCTGGCCGAAGAAATGGGCCTGTCCGAAGCGGTGACCTTTGCCGGGAAGAGAAACGACGTTTCCGACCTCCTCGAGGCCATGGACATCTGGGCCATGAGCAGCACGCACGAGGGACTGCCCGTGGCCCTCCTGGAGGCGATGGCCGCTGGCAAGACCATTGTCGCCACGAATGTGGGGGGTATTCCCGATGTGGTGAACCATGAAGTCAGCGCCATCCTGGTCGCTCCGCAAGATGCCCGGGAACTTGCCGCAGGGCTGGTCCGGGTCCTGGACGACCGCCCCCTTGCGCAAAAACTCGCTGCAGGAGCGCGGGTGAAGGCGGAAATGGAATACGGGATCGAAGCGGTCGCCCGCAGGATCGAAGGCATTTACCTGGAGGGTCTGGCGGCGCGCACCTGATTTCCGGGACCGCCCGCAGGGTGGGGATTGACCAGGTGGGACCGAAGTTCTATGCTTCGCTTTCGAATAGAGATTTTCCCTGTACGGAAGGCTCCAGATTGAAAATCTGGTTCGACGCCGACAATGGCCCCCACGTCCTGATCATGCGTCCTTTGGCCGGTGAATTGGCCCAGCGAGGCCACGAAGTGGTTTTTACCGCCCGGGACCGCACCAGCACCTGTGAGTTGCTGGACCTGTACGGTTTTTCCTACCTCAAGGTGGGGGCGGAGTACGGCAAGGGGATGTCCGGCAAGGTCCGCGGCACCCTGGGCCGGGCCCTGGCCCTGACCCGGGCCATGAAGGGCGTTCGGCCTTCAGTCAGTTTCGGTCACGGATCCCGTTCCCTGCCCCTGGCGGCGAAGCTCCTGGGTGTGCCCACG
>RCNG010002068.1_pt1 | contig 21758 bp, 18 predicted proteins | sample 2041371 | NCBI WGS metagenome assembly RCNG01 (sample SAMN09708227, study PRJNA481090) | Marine sediment metagenome, whole genome shotgun sequencing project. | biome: marine sediment; feature: ocean; material: sediment; isolation source: Sewage treatment plant 1 marine sediment (STP1) ... | reverse complement strand
AGCGGTTCGCTTTCGCTCGTCTCCTTGAACCTCACCTGCCACGATCTTATGCCGTGACTTTTCCTCAACGCTCACCACCCTGGCTCTTTACCAGCGCAGCTTGAGGTGGTTTGGAGCCTGCCCCCGCAGGCCGGCTCCGAGGGGCCCTCCCTCATCTCATGTACAGTTGCGTACGCATATCTAAAGTGCGCACTCGTGGCGCACGACCAATTCTCTGGAATCGAGAAAAACGGTCGGGAATTGAAGATAAGTCAGGTGAAATATGAAGAGAGATGACGGAGTGTTGGGCTGTTACTTTTCAGTGTTATCTTGGGTTTTCGCCATCCGGATAGGCCGACTACATATAGTTCCGGATAACGTTATGCATCCGGATGTAATGCCTTTGACCGATGATTATATTTAGCTCGATAAGATTCAAACGTCTTTATCCTGATTCCAGTAACCCACTGCCTTTCTATGGTTTTCCTTAAGGATATTCTCCAACTCCAGTCGCTTGGCCCTCAGGCCTTCGCGGTTAAGGTCCCGAGGGATGAACATGGGAGTGCCATACATCCAGACAATAGGACTAAAGGGCTTGGGTATGATTGTTTTGTCCCAAGTATTCAGCGTCCATTCCCGTTTGGCGGCAAAGGCAACCGGGACAATGGGCCGGCCTGTCCGCTGGGCAGCAATGATGGGCCCCATGCCACAGACATGCATCGGCCCCCGGGGGCCATCCGCCGCAATCAGGCCCCAACGGCCCATTAACACATAATCAATGATCTTGATTAAGGAGGCTATCCCTCCAAACCTGCTTCCACCGCGCACGGGGATACACCCCAAGCGAGCGATAATAGCGGCCGCCACGGAACCGATATTGCTCTGGGATACCATGACGGCGCCACCCCGGTTCCGGCACATCCACATCCCGTAAATGATATAGGCATGCCAGGGTACGAGAATGCCCTTGAGTGGCTGGTTGTCTATATAATCAAAGACCTCCTGGTTGATCGTTGTCCGTGGCATGAGCCGAAAGTAACCATGGCCGACCAACCAGTAAGCCCATCCGATCACCCACAACATGAACCGGAAGTAATGCTTTTTCTGACGTTCGCTATAGTATATCTGTTCGTTTTTCATCTAGAAGAAAATGGCCGGGCGTGTCGATACTTGCTACCACCATTCATTGTTTCTGATTTCGTCCAATTTAAGGGATTTTGTTTCGGACGGGATCAGGGTAGGTGTAAAGGAATAGTCTGTCAAGAGAGAAGAGCACGCAGGATATTGTGGATGCCTACGGCGAGAAATAAAGGGGCAAGGCCCAGGCGGGTGGCCCGGCACAGGGCCGTCTCCTAAGCACAGGAAAAGCGAGTGCATCACCCAAAATCAGGGCGGACGGGTGCGCTAAGGGGTTCTTGTAGGAGTGCCCGCAGACATTAGCGACACTCTTATGATGATATGTGGAAAATCCCCACATTATGCATAATGACCAATAACCTGGAATCGCAGAGAACCCGAAAACCGATAAGGTATACTGAGGAAATATTAGGTAGGAAGAAGGGTCTGTCTGGACACGGGGCAGATTGTTATATTGACCTCGGCATCGAATCATATGGCACCCTCATGACCCAGAATCGGGGCGGACCGATGCGGTGCGGGCAGGATCGCACGAAACCTTCAAAGATGACCGAACAGGTAAACTTCGCAATTCGAGAGCAAAAACAAAAGCAATGTGGAGGATAGATGAATAGGTCTCCCGGTTATGCTAACATCTTTGATCTGAAAATCTATGTGGCGTTGTGAGAAAAAAGGATCGGGAAAGAAATGTTTGAGGAACTCGGGAGAATAAACAGCCGCCCTAAGCCGTTTGAATTCTATACGGCAAGTGAATTGTGGACGGATGAGCATACGTCAAAACAGATGCTTTCTTACCATCTCAACGAAGAGAGCGATGTTTCTTCCCGAAACGCGGCATTTATCGACCGATCGGTTGAGTGGATAACCTCCCATTTCGAGCTTAGAGTTGGGACGAAGATTGCGGACTGCGGCTGCGGTTCAGGACTGTATGCGGCCAGACTGGCACGCAATCAGGTGGACATGACAGGGATAGACTTCTCAAAGAGATCAATTCAATACGCACAGGAAGTGGCAAGGAGAGAAGGGCTGTCTATCAACTACATAAACCAGAATTACCTGGAGTTTGAAACACAGGATCGCTTCTATCTCATCCTGATGATCATGTGCGATTTCTGCGTTCTCAGCCCCAGGCAGAGAAAGAAGCTGCTGACAAAGTTCCACACAATCCTGCAGTCTGGAGGGTTCGTTCTCCTCGATGTTTACTCGCTGAATGCCTTTGAACAACGAGAGGAAGCAGCAACCTATGAAGCCAACCTCCTAAATGGCTTCTGGTCTCCAAATGACTACTATGGATTTCTGAATACGTTCAAGTACGAGCGAGAAAAGGTGGTCGCTGACAAATATACGATCATCGAAGCAAACCGCACTCGAACCGTATATAACTGGCTGCAATATTTTAGTCCTGAAGCCCTTGAAAGAGAGTTTGTTCAATGTGGATTTACCATTGAGGAGTTCTATTCGGATGTCGCGGGCTCACCGTTTGATCCAGTAACCACGGAATTTGCTGCTGTTGCTAAGAAGGCATAGCAAATGAATACCACAGAAGATGGAAGGGACTGTTCTTGATGCGACAATCTTACAGAAGTGATATGGAGATATTCGACGACATCGAGGAGAACAGAGAATGTTACCGTGGATCAACTTCGGCGTTCTAATTGCTTCGTCTCTCCTATTCACGCTGTTCTACGTGAAGAGCGTTAGTCCAGCGGCCCTAGAGAAGCAAATCGGCGCTTCGGCCTACCAGAAGTGCTCTACATACCGCCTGATCGCTTCGCTCTTCATGATGGTCGTGGCGGTGAACTATGTCTTGTACTATTGGTTCCCTCTTCCCTTGCCATTGCCGAACACTTTCCCATGGCCTTGGTGGGTCTCCGCAGCGATTGCCGCCGGCATAGCCTTCCCTTCCCTGTACCTGATGGTTCGAGGCGTGAAGGATGCCGGGGAAGAGACCATGAGGCCGAAGCGTGAACACAAGATGTACGGCGGAATCTATGAAAGAATCCGCCATCCCCAGGCACTCGGCGAATTTCCCCTCTGGTGGATCATCGCGTTCCTCGTACATTCGCCGTTCCTGGTACTGTTTTCCTTCCTCTACGTCCCGGTCTGGTACTACCTGTGCGTGGCCGAAGAAAGGGATCTGCTCATCCGCTATGGAACCGACTACGAGGAGTACTGCCGGCGAGTTGGTTTCTGGATACCCAAACGCTAGGTAATCCGAGCGGTAATCGGGGACAGTTACGGTTTTCATTAGTTTTCATTACATACCCTTACCTGCCCTCGGTGGAGAGGCTACTATCTCACAGAGAAACATGAAATCACTGCATGGTATGGATTTTGACCAACAACCTTGAACTTGAAGGAACGGCGATAGCGATAAGGTCTTGGGAGGAAATATTGAGACGGAATAGCAGCCCGTCCACACGGCGAGCAAGTTGTTATCTTATCGATAGGAAACTTGTTTCGGGTAGGAACAGAATGCGACAGGTTAGCCTTGGCAGAAAGTTCTCATAATCTATTCTGCCTACATCATATGGCAAGTTCCTATATTCTTGGACGTTTCAACGAGAAAAACGGCCTAGTTGTTCCACGTAGCCCTGCCCCTGGATCTTTTCACCGGGGCAGCCGGTCCATTGGCCTTGATAATCAAACCCATACAGAAAGCCTTCGCCGAGCACAGCCCTGGGCTCTGTCTTCCGAAGGGCTTCATATTGAAACTTTCCCCGGGCTCCCTTCTGGGTCCCAATCCACCGCCGAGGGACCCGGCACGACCGTCCTGCATAGTTGTTGAACACGTCCCATTCCAGGACCCGGCATTCATACTGCTTCATGAAGGTCACCGGCTGTTTGTCATATCGAATCAGGCCCACATTCTTGAGTTCCAGTTTGCCGGGTCCTTCGGTCCAGAGCGAAATGGCAAAAGCGCCTTTGGGAAAGCGCATTACCTCGTATCGAAACACCCTCAACGGCGTGCGCAGGGGCAGCATGTTCTTACCCCAGCCGTGGTCGTGAAGTGCAGGCCCTTCCAGTTGGCCCGTATCGCCCTTCCAGCGCCATTCGAGTCGACAATCGCAAAAGGTGGTGTAATGGCAGTAGATACTCGGGGCACAAGCCCACCAGTGAAAACCGGACCAGGAATACAGCTCAAGGGAAAGTTCGAGGTCGATCTCGGGCTGGGTGTATCGGAGGCTGTATTGCGGCCACTGGCCCTGGAGAAGGAGCCGCTGACCGAGTTTCAGAAACAGGTCGTCCGGCCGATACTCGAGCTCCGAACCGATCGAGTGGTATTGCTTGTACGCTGCACAACCGCTCGGCCCATCCAGACAGAACTGGAGGTCGAAGGCATCCTTGCGATCGGATCCGCACCAATTCTCGACCTGGTCGAAGGGCACCCCGGTCAGCCCCAAAACCGTGTTCAAGTTGAGAAAGCGGAACGGAGCATCCTCCGGAAGGACCATGATGATCGTGCGCAGATCCCATGGGAACTCCGGGAAGCGGGTCCGTTCTTCATCCGGGGATGGTCGCTCGTTTGGGGCGGTGGCGGAACGGTCCAGAAGACTCAGGAAGGGCAGGAGTGCCCGTCGGAAAGCAACTTTGAACATAGTCACACGCTTGTCTTGGTCTGTGGGCGTGCCTTCGCCTCTGCCCGTTCGCTTTTGATGGCCTAACCCAGAGCTATGCCGCCTTGTTCGAAGACGAGCTGAGGATTCTCCCACAGGTGGGACAGGTCGACCATGTTCGGGGAGTTGCACGAGCAACACTCTTCGGCGTCCACCCGCAACTGCTTGAAGCGCGGCAACTCCATGATTTCCCTCAGTGTCATCTCCCGGATGTTGGCGATCGGATTGTCGAGATTTAGGCAGTCTTCCACGTATCCTCGGCCATCAAGCATGCAGATGGCCAGTTTTGGCAGGTGACACTTGTAGCCCGGCTTTCCGTCCACGAAGTACTTGAAATACAGCTCGGAGTTCAAGATCGGAGCGCCCTCCCGCTTCTTCTCCAGCAGGTAAGCACACACACCTCGCAATTCCTGCAGCGGCAGGCCCATATTCGTCTCAACGAAATGCGTGTCGCCCTCTCCGTGGCGGTACTCACTTATGACGTCGAAGGACATCTGCAGGCCCTTCTCTTCTGCAAGAGCGATCAGATCATCGATCTCCTCGGGAATGCCCTTCTGTACACAGACGTTGAATTGCTTGGACACGTCTGGGTATTTCTCGTTTACCAGGTCGACCCCTTTCATCAGGCGGTCGAAGAGGCCCGGCAGCCCCCTGATATCATCGTGACTCTGCGGCCGTGCCGAATCGAGACTCAACACCAACATGTCAATGTAGGGAAGAACCTCATCCATTCTTTCTTCGAGAAACCAGCCGGTGGTGAAGAGTAGGATGCCCATGTCCGCCTCCTCTTTGACGAATTTCACAATCTCGCCGAGGTCCTCCCTCAGGAACGGCTCTCCTCCCGAAAAGGCGGTGGCCAGGAACCCCTCCTCGGCGGCCTGAGCGTAGAACTTCCTGATGTCTTCGAAGGGCACATCTTCGTAGTCATTGTGCTTCCACAGGCAACTCCTGCAATTGCACATGCACTTCTGGGTTATGAGGTGGCCAATGATGAACGGCCGACCGTCGCCCTCAAGCCTCGCTTGCACCACACGGTTGACCACCTTGTTCATCCTTTCCGCCAATAGTGGACTCACCTCCCTCATGGCCGATTCCTTTCCCCCCTCTTCGGATCTAACGAGGGTCTCGGGTTATTTCGGTTCTGGTTGCTCTTGTCTTTCAAGTTCATCCACGACGATATCGAGCATGCGGTGAAGATGCTTTTTGCGTGTTTCAACGTTCTCAATTGAAAACAGGTCTTTGTTCATCAATCGCCCCAGGAGGGGGCCGAAGTTGAAATAGCTCACGATCATCCCGTAGAAACTTATGAGCAATTGCTCAGAAGACATTTCTCCCCGGCTTGCTGCAGGGTAAGCCTCTTGGGTCGTTACCATGCCCGCCTGAAAAAGGGGTGAGAGACGATCGAAGATCTTGTCCATATGCCTGCCGGCGCCCGATTCTCGTTGCACGATACGACTGAAATTGACGTTGTGTTGAAGGAAATCCACATACACATCGATAACCCTCTTGAGCCGACCGCGCAGGTCGCTTTCTCCTTCCATGGCCGGGAGAAGGATCTCGTTCAGCTTGTCGAAGTAGCGATCCAGGACACTGTCTAACAGGGCATTCTTGTTATCGAAGTAATAGTACATGAGGGCCTTGTTGACCCCAGACAACCTCGTAATTTCACGCGTCGTGGCGGCGTCGAATCCGACCTCTCCGAACAAGGTCTCCGCGGCATTCAAGATGCCATCTCGTGCACTCAAGACGAATTCCCTTCTTTCAAAAACACAATTAATTAGGCGCCCGCTTAACCACTACAGTAATCTTATGGCTATTATCGGCTACCCTTGTCAAGCCGAAGAATTGATTTTTCGACACCCCGGCCTGTTCTTTTTATACCTACTCTAACGGTTGAGCCGAGGAAAGGATAAGCCACTTACAAATCTAGGTAAATCGCTCTGTGTCTCTCATCCTTTTGTCCAGGCGGGGGTGGCCTATTGACACCACTTCTGGAATCCTGCCAGCGAGTAATCCCTCATATCGAATTCGACCCCAACGTAGAAGATGTTACGCGGGCTGATCAGTTCGGTGCCCGTGGCGTGGCCCGTGCGGTCATCGATCATCACGCCGTGCGAGAGCGCGTGCAACTTCATTTCATCCCCGGGGCTCCTGTATCCGGTAAATGCGGCAAAGGAGGCCTTCCAGTAATCACCGGCGCGGTCATGGATGATCTTGTAGAAGGCAGCATAGGTTTCCGTGTCGACCCAGAGGTGCTGGAGCCCGTAGTTGTAGTAGGGGTCCTTTGCTCTTGCCTCGACCACATAGACCGGACGCTTGATCCAGATATAGTTCATGACCGCCCAGGGCGCTCCCTGCCATTCCTTGTCTTCATACCCGGAAATCAGGATCTTCTGTTGCTTCGTGCTGGCCCATTCGCCTCTTCTTGTGCGTTCCAAGGGCATGGGGCTTTCGGCAATGTAGGGAACGAGGGCCTCCTGCTTTCTCAGGAGCTTCCACTCGAAGGCCTGGACCTTACCGTCATAGCCGTTGCCGTCGTCGATGCACAGGTCCGAACCGGCGAGGGCGTTGGAGCGGTTGGCTGGGCTTATCTGGCGCACGCGCCGAGTCATGGGCACGTAGGCAAAGGTGCTGTCCTCTCTGCCGGGATGCATGTAACGCCAGGTCATACTGGAGGCGCCTTTCAGGTCCACAGGCTCCGTGACGATGGTTAAACCGAGTTTCTCGAAGTTTTCGCGGTTCTTCAGTTTCTCAACGCCCGGCCATCCCTGGAGGGGTGTCAGTGCCGACATGTTGTTGAGGGACCGCTCGAGGTTCGAGCCGATCCAGAGAAGATCGTAGGTAATTCGCATGGCTCCCGTGAGATACCAGGTGTAGACCTTGTTGTGCATGACCTTCTCCCCGGCCTTCGGGTCCTTCATGTCGATCTTGGGGAAGGGGAACCCGAGAACGTACTTCGCGGGATTGCCCGTAGCCGTCTCGATGATCCAGCCCTCCTCGTCGATGCCGTACTTGCCGACGTTAACGTCCATGAGGTCGAGCGACTCTTTAGAAAAGTACTCGGTCGGGTCGTAGGTCAATTCCCCCAGTTTGAGGGTCATCTTCCCATCTTTGACCCACTGCAGGTGGGGGGCGGGGAGGAGTCCTTCGGCCTCTTCCCAGTTCGACTGGTCGATGACGTCCCCGGCCAGGGCCTGTCCCGAAGCAAAAACCGCGAGCAAGAGGACCAGTGAGAGGGAAGTGATTTCAATTCTGAAGTCTGTTTTCCTGCTCATGGGTTGTTCTCCCTGTGTCGTGATTCTTTCTATTCTTTCGAAGGACTAGACTGTTTCCGTGGCTATTCGTTCACTACCACAGCGCCCCGGCCTCAGTTGAGCAGGTAACTGAAGATGAAGCTGAGCTGATCGCGATCGCGCAAGACGCCGAAGCTGGTGAAATTGCCCGCGATGGCCGAGTAGTTCACGCCGAACCGGAGAGGGCCCCAAATGTAGTTGACCCCGGCCCCTACGAGGAAGGCGCCGCGTACGTCGTAGCCCAGGGAGAAACTGGGGTTCAGGGCCCCGTTCAGGTACGACGTGGCCGTACCAAACGTCAAGGTCTGTTCGAGTTCGTACACCTTGGGGAACCGGTTGTCGTTCGGGTAGATGGGGATTCCCTGGACCATCCGGTCATCGTAGTCCTGGCACCAGGAGCCGAAGTACTGCGCGGAGAACATGAAGGTGCTCTTGCGGTTCAGCGCCCGAATCCAGAGGTTCTTATCGAACCCGATCATGTACCGAAAGAAGTTCTTCTTCGGGATCCACCCGCTCACTGGGTTTATCGGAATCTGGTCGAGCCCGATCTGGTCCGCGAGATCGGGGGGCAGGGGAATCCCGGGGCCGTACAGCGTGGCTGTGTTATACTCCGGAATGGCGACCGGTTGGTCCCAAACCCAGGCTACCTCGGCCCGGATGACCGCGTCGGTCTTCGATTCCCAGAAGCTCAGGCTGCCGCCTGTGATCTGAATCGGCTCGTAAGTCACGACGCCGACCACATCGTTCGGGTTGATAAGGATCGGAACGTCACGGAGGAGTTCGGAGTGGGTCGTGGGGGTGTCCGGATAGGTCTTGTAGTGGGCCAGGGTGATGTTCGCGCGAGAAATCTGCGCATTGAGCCTCACGCCCCACCGGCTGCTCGACATGTCCTTGTCCGGGTAGTCGTAGAGGGCGAACTGAAGGGTTTCGACCGGAAGGGGAGCCGCGTAAGGGGTCGCCGCCGGGGCGATGGGGGCCACCCGTGCGTCCCAGCAGCCCGGAACCCAGAACCCCTCGATCATGAGGGACGTGACGGGGCCGAACCCGCCCAGGTCGTATGTGCCGCGAAGCATCCAGAGCGGGATCCGCCGGTCGTCCAGGTCCTCGAAGCTGCCCCCGAAGGTGTTGTCCAGCGGGTTGATGGAGTCGAGGAGCCGGAACACGTCCGTCTCACCCCAGGCCAGGATCTGTTTCCCGATCCGCACGAACCACGGGCCCCTTGACAGATCGAGGTAGCACTCCCAGAGATCGTACTGGTGGCTGAAGGAATTGATGTTGTCCGTGTCTCGGTCCTTGGTGTTCTGGAAGGCCTGGGGGCCCACGTCGTAGACGGCGTCGTACAGGAACCGCCCCACGATCCGGTAGCTCGCGTTGATCTTCAAGGCCTTTAGGGGGTAGAGGATGTCCAGATCGTATGCCAGTTCATCCAGGTCATGTTCGATCGTGATCAGGGCTAGGTTCCGCCACTGTATCAGGTTGCCCGGGGCGGTCGGGAAACTGAATCCCTCCGGGTCCTGCAGCTTGACGGACGCCCTTGTCTGAAATTTTCCAGTGACCTGAAAGGTCCGCTTGTCGTCGATGTAGACGGCCTCTGCCATCATCGCCCGTCCGAGGTAGGCGATTACGATAGAGGCAGCGGTAATTGCGCATGTTCCTCGTCCCATAGATTCCCCCCTTCCGGCCAGTCTACGAGAGTGCTTCCCCTCCCACCACTTGTTTAACCACTTCCAAGCGGATCAATCAACTTGGAGGTTCTTGGATAGGTCCTTCGAGTAAGCTACAGTGAAAATGCTTGACCCAGAAGACCTCTTGCGGGACTCCTTCCCGTCTCGCCCCTTGCACTCCTGATGAGCGTATTTTCCCTCTGGTCGCATGGGCAGCCTCGGCGCCGGCCCTTCTCCCTGGGAGGCGGAAGTGTTAGGGCATTCCCTCTGCCCTTCTTCAGTACTCGGAACGCTACATATATCACCCCGCATGTTTACGCATGAATAGCAAACGGCAATTTGATGTAACGGTATGAAATTGATCGCGCCAATTGACTGGGGTGATTTTCAGATTTCTCTTATCTATGCAGAGATTCCTGCGTGCCCAAATCGTAGCGATGTCGTTTTGAAATATTGTCCCAGGCACTTGGTGTTCTTCTTAATGTGCCCAGACTGTGCCCGCCGTACCGAAGAAATCCTGAATTGACCTAACATTTCCCAACTTCCAAAATACAAAGAAATATGCTAGAAGTTGGTTACTTAGCCGCTTTTGTTGAGGTTTCTACTGAGGCCGGGATCCGACTCGAAATCAGCTGTACCGCTTGCGGTACCGGGGGTTCGAATCCCTCTCTCTCCGCCATTTTTGTCTCTATAAGAGGGGTCAGATCTTCATGGGTGCGATTGTCATCACGGTTCCGATAGCCATGCTAACGGGGCTTCTTTTCCATTTTGTCTCTCACAGTGTCGCTTCCTGGTTTGCCTGGGCGTGTCTCACCCTGTGGAACCTTTTTGGCTTGTACAGGAGCTTCGAGCTTTACCGATCCATGAAGGAGGGAGGCTCCTTCAGCACGGGCGAGATCGTCGCCTCAGCTTCCCAGCCCTTCGTGGTTGGTTGCATGCTGATCGCGGCTGTGTCTGTGCTCATTTTGGATTACAGCAAGTTTCACCTTCTCTGGCTGTATCCGGTTCTGAACATCTTTTTTGATTACACCGCCGGCGCCAGAGCGCTCAAGAAGGTAGACCCCAACTTCTTCCGCAAATAGCGCCTGACGCTGTTCTTCCCGATGATGCGTGGAGAGGAAACGGAGGCCTTTCATGACCCGTTCTCGTACCATCCTGTCCCTGTCGGCCGTCCTGCTTCTGGTGGTCCTTACCATGCTGGGCGCGGCAAGGTACGTTTATCTTCGATGGAACCCCGCACCTCCTTTGCGCCAGGCCTTCGTGGAAGGCCGGATTCTGACGATGGACGAACAGAATCGAATCGCCGAGGCCGTCCTGATCGAAGGAGAACGCATCGCTGCCGTGGGGAGCACGGAAGAGATCCTGGAGCAGGTGGACGCGGACACAATCGTTACCCGCCTTCAGGGCAAGACGATGCTGCCCGGGTTCATCGAGGCCCACGGGCATTTTCCGGGAAGCGGGTTATCGGCCGTGGCGGCGGATGTGAACAGCCCCCCCATCGGGGATGTGGAATCGATTGCCCAGGCCCTCGAGAAGATCCGCGAACTGGCGTCCCGGACCCCGGAAGGCGAGTGGGTGGTGGCGTATGGCTTTGACGACACGATGATCGCCGAGAAACGCTTCATCACGGGCGACGAACTCGACCAGGTCTCGACAAAACACCCCATCTACGTAATGCACATTTCCGCTCACATGGGCGTCGTCAACCGCGTAGCCCTCGAAGAGGCTGGCATCAACGAGGCGAGTCCGGACCCGGAAGGGGGCGAAATCGTAAGAGATGCATCGAGCCGCATGACAGGCCTCTTGAAAGAAACAGCCCATGAACCCCTGCTCGAGATGGCCCTGACGTTCCCGTGGAGGAAACAGCTCGCCATCCTGCGAGCCGCTTCCCAGGATTATCTGAGCAAGGGGGTAACAACCGCACAAAACGGGTTCGCCCTGTCGTCCCAGGTGTCCGGCCTGATGTGGGCCTCGAGAATCGGGCTCGTGCCGCTTCGCCTCGTCGTCTGGCCCGAGGTCTCCCTTGCCCACGCAATCGATGACGGACAAGTCACCCTGAAGCAGACGGACAAGTTCACTGTCGGCGCCGCAAAGATCATCTCCGATGGATCGATTCAAGGGTACACGGGGTACCTCACGGCACCCTACTTCGTCCTGCCGGAGAATGCGTCGCAGGATTATCGCGGGTATCCGACCCTGCCCGCGGACGAGCTGGAAGGCATCGTGAAAGACCTTCATGCGCGGGGCTGGCAGGTTGCCGTACACGCAAACGGGGATGCAGCGATCGATGCGACCATCGATGCCGTAGCGCAGGCGCAGCGTGAATTCCCTCGTGACGATCCGAGACACATCGTCGTCCATGCACAGATGACGCGGGATGATCAGCTCGAGTCGTACCGCGTGCTGGGCATGACGCCGAGTTTCTTCCCGGCCCATGTGTACTATTGGGGTGACCGCCACCGGGACATTTTCCTCGGCCCGGAACGGGCGGCCCGTATCAGTCCCCTGAAGACGGCCTTGGACAAGCAGGTGCGCTACACGATTCATCTGGATACGCCCGTGGTGCCCATGGGCCCGTTGTTGCTCGTCTGGACAGCGAGTCGAAGAGAGACCAGTAGTGGTAAGGTGCTCGGAGCGGCAGAGCGCATCGATGTAATGCAGGCCTTGCGGGCGACCACCATCGATGCTGCCTGGCAGGTGTTTCTGGAAGACAGCCGCGGCTCGATCGAGCCGGGCAAGCTTGCAGACCTGGTCGTCCTGTCCCGGGACCCCCTGGCCGACCCGGACGCCCTGAGAGAACTAGTGGTGGAGAAGACCCTCATCGGTGGGGTGGTCGTCTTTGCCCGGCAGGAAACATAATCGGGTCACTCCCTGAGGAAGGTCATGTTCATACTCGGCATTTCCTGTTTCTACCACGACAGCGCCGCCTGCATCCTTCGGGATGGCAACATCCTGGCCGCAGCGCAGGAAGAGAGATTCACGAGGAAGAAGCACGACCCGAGATTCCCCAAACATGCGGTCGCGTACTGCCTCGAGGCGGCGGGCATCTCGATTCGCGACGTGGATTACTTGGTCTACTACGACAAGCCCTTCCTCACCTTCGAGCGTCTCCTGATGAGCTACCTGACCGTTGCTCCCCGGGGGCTTCGGTCCTGGCTGGAAGCGATGCCTTCATGGCTGGGGCAAAAGCTGCACATGCCCAGGGTGGTCAAGGACGAGACCGGATACGAAGGTCCGGTGCTGTTTACGGAACATCATGAGGCGCACGCAGCATCCGCCTTTTACCCTTCCCCTTTCGAAGAGGCGGCCATTCTGACGGTGGACGGCGTGGGAGAATGGGCGACGGCGAGTTATGGGTTCGGTGAGGGCGCAGAGATTGCCCTCATGAAGGAACTCCACTTTCCTGATTCACTGGGCCTCCTCTACTCTGCCTTCACCTACTTCACCGGCTTCAAGGTCAACTCGGGCGAATACAAGCTCATGGGGCTGGCCCCTTACGGCACCCCCCGGTACAAGGATCTCATCCTGTCCGAGCTCGTGGACCTGAAGGAGGACGGTTCGATTCGCCTGAACCTCTCCTACTTCGATTTTCTCGGCGGCCTGCGCATGACGAACAGGCGCTTTGCGCGGCTCTTCGACGGCCCTCGCCGGAAGCCGGAGACAGAGATCACGCAGAGGGAAATGGACGTGGCCGCCAGCATTCAGGCCGTCACGGAAGAGACCCTTCTGCGGATGGCCCATCACGTGCACAAAGAAACGGGCCGGGAAGACCTCTGCCTGGCCGGAGGGGTGGCCCTGAACTGCGTGGCCAACGGAAGGATCCTGAGGGAAGCCCCTTTCCGAAACATTTGGATCCAGCCGGCCGCAGGCGACGCGGGCGGGGCGCTGGGGGCCGCCTTGTCGGTATGGCATCGCTATCTGGGTAATGCGCGGGAAGCCCCCGCAGGGGATGACAAACAGAAGGGGTCTTACCTCGGCCCGTCCTTCTCGAACGAAGAGGTGAAGCAGTACCTGAAGGGCAAAGGCTATCCCTACCGGGATCTCGATGCCGGGCAGAGGGCCCGATGTATTGCCGAGCACATCGCGGAAGGCAGGATCGTCGGATACATGGCCGGACCCATGGAGTTCGGGCCCAGGGCCCTCGGGGCGAGAAGCATTCTCGGGGATCCGCGACGGGAAGAGACCCAGAGCGTGATGAACCTGAAGATAAAGCACCGCGAATCCTTCCGGCCCTTTGCGCCTTCGGTGCTCGAGGAAAAGGCCTCGGAATACTTCGAGACGGACCGACCAAGCCCCTACATGCTTCTTGTTGCGGGGCTACGGGAAGAAAGGCGACTGCCGCAACCGTCGGGTGAGGGAATGTCCATGCTGGAGCGCCTCAAGGCGAAACGAAGCGACCTGCCCGCCATCACGCATCTGGATTATTCGGCGCGACTCCAGACGGTGAGCCGGGAAACGAAGCCTGACTACCATGCCGTCATCGCAGAATTCGAGCGGTTGACCGGTTGTGCGGTGATCGTAAACACGAGTTTCAACGTACGGGGCGAGCCGATCATCTGTACGCCGGAAGACGCCTACCGCTGTTTCATGCGCACCGAGATAGACGTTCTGGTCATCGAAGACTGTATGATGTATAAAAAAGAGCAGCCCCTCTGGAAGGAAAAAGAAGACTGGCGCGATGAACTCGAACTCGACTGACACGCGAACGATTCGAAGATTCGGACTCGTCGTCTTCGTCTTCTTCGGCGCCCTGTGTGCTCTGGGCGTCTGGAGACAAAAAACCGTCCCCACCTACCTTTTCGGTTTCCTCTGGTTCCTGGGGGTTTGTTTCCTGCTGTTCCCTTACCGGTCGAGGCACGTGTATGCGGGCTGGTTCAAGTGCGCGCACCTCATTGGGAGAACCGTAAATGTGCTCGTGCTCACCCTCGCCTACTTCCTGGTGATCACCCCGTCGGCGTGGCTGAAGCGCCTGTTCGGCGGCCGCCCCCTGCCCGTGCGGCCGGACCCGAAGGCCTCCTCCTACTGGGTCGACCGGGAGGAAGCCGCGCAGCCCAGGGAACGCTTCCTGAAACGATTCTGAGGACGAGAGGAATATGCAAAATCAATCCACGATCGCCGAACTCTGGGAATTCCTGAGAACGCGCAAACGCTACTGGCTGACCCCGATCGTCCTTGTACTCATCCTCCTGAGTGCGCTCATTATCTTTACAGAGGGCAGCTCTGTGGCTCCCTTCATTTACGCCCTGTTCTAGTGCCCGTGGGTAGAATCGGCCACCGTAATCGGGGACACGCTGCTATTGTCGTGTCCCTATCAAGGTCGTCAGTGTAAAGGTTGCCTCGAGGCTGTTCGATTGATGTCCCTTTCCGTCGAACACCGAGAATTCATACAGATAGGTCCCGGGACGGCAATCGGTCGGGACCCTTGCTGAGATCCAGATCGCCCCTGCCTGATTCCCCGTTATTCCCCCCGGCGCGATGTCCTCGTGCTGCACCTCTCCCGCCCCGCAGAACCGGAAGCTCATACGTACGAAGGCAATGTCTCCATCCGGGTCCACATAGTCCATCGATACCGTGACACCCAGCTCCCCACCCCGCGGGAAGACAAACGAGGAAGCCGGGCCGAAGAACAGGTTTGAGATTCCGGGAGCCTCCCCTTCCCCCTCATCGCCACCGCAACCAGGGGAAAGAGAAAGAAAGAGACAACACCCGATAGCCAGCATCATCGGCAGAAAGGACTTGGTTTCGCACACGGTCTGATCGCTCCTGTGGGGCCCGGACCTTCGAGCCACAAAAAAAAGGTTGAACTTTTCTTGGGGTGGTGATGTCTCATTAGATTAAAGAATCAACAAGAATGTTTCCCTTCTCTCTGCACCGGACATCTGAGTTAATCCATCATGCGTGTGTGCAGGGAGAGGGGTATTTTTTTGGACATCTTGTCACATATCACCCCCTCCTGCCACGGCCCCTCCACAGTCCCCTGCAGATACACTTCCTGTCAGAACCCTGACGCGGCCCTTACACTATTGTAACTCCCGACCGGAACCTTCCCGGCCTAAAACGGCCCAAAAACAAAAAATGTATACAAAACAGATAGATATGTGTTGGGGAGTACCTCTGGATCCGCTCTCTGCGGATGGCATACCCCTTGCAAACTTGGCAGCGCGGTAGAGATACGAACCTGCAATGCGAGATGAGGGCTCCCCAGATGAATGCACCCAAGACACGTTCCAGAATTCGGCACCTCCTTTTGTGTGGAATGCTCGGGACTTTCCTCCTGACCGGCGCTGTCCCCGTTCATGCGGTCACGTATTCGAACCATTCTCCTCTGTCTTTCGTTTGGGGCGAAGCTTCCGGCACGGTGCACCATTACAATGTCTACGTTTCCGTGGACGGGCGGCCCTTCGAGCTACTCGAGCAAGCAGGGGTATGCACCTGCCAGCTAGCTGCGGAAGACGGACGAACCTATGTGCTCCAGGTCGAGGCGGAGGACGCCGACGGTCGTGTAGGGCCCATGTCCAACCCTTCGGACCAGATCGTCGTGTTCCTGAACGGGTCTCCGATTGACACGGACGGCGATGGAATGACGAATGCCTGGGAGACCTCCCACGGCCTGAACCCCTTCGACCCGACCGATGCGGACGGGGACCCGGACAACGACGGGATCACGAACCTGGCCGAGTTCAATGCTGGAACCGATCCGGAGGATGAGGATACCGACGGTGACGGCATCCCGGACGGCGAGGACCCGTATCCCCTGGATCCCCTGGACGGCAACAGCCGGCCGGTGGCCGATGCGGGGGAGGATCAGGATCTGGATCCCACGGTTGTCACCCTGGACGGCTCCGGCAGCCATGATCCGGACAGAAACCTGTTGAGCTATACTTGGACCCAGCGGGAAGGCCCGGGCGTGACCCTGTCCGACGAGCACACCGTGAGCCCTGCCTTCCTGGGCACGAAATCGGGCGAGTACGTCTTCAGACTCATCGTGAACGACGGGAGCCTGGCGAGTCTCCCCGATGAGACGAACGTAACCATCCGGAACGTCCCGCCTGCCGCAGACGCAGGAGAGGACGTTGAAATGGTCATCGGCAGCACCGCGGTCCTGGACGGAGGCGGCTCGACCGATCCGAACGAGGACACAATAAGCTACGCCTGGACCCGGACCCAAGGCCCTTCGGTTCCCCTGGTGGGTGCCAACAACCAGACGGCCACATGCACTCCCGCGCTGCAGGGCGTATACGTCTTCCAGCTCGTTACCTTCGACGGTCACCTCTACAGTGCGCCCGACGAAGTCTGGGTAATCGTGAATTCCCCGACCAACAGAGTGCCCACCGCTGATGCCGGTGAAGATCAGACGGTCACGGAAGGGGACGCGGTCAGGCTGAACGGCTCCGGCAGTTTCGATCGTGACGGGGATACCCTGTCGTATGCATGGTCACAGGTGGACGGGCCCGAATCGGTGCTCCTCGAAGGGGCCGCCACGGTGCAAGCTCAGTTCGAAGCCTCAGAGCCAGGTATCTATGAGTTCCAGTTGGTCGTCCACGACGGCGAGGTCGCGAGCGGCCCCAACCGCTTGATGGTGACCGTGGAGAGCTCAGGGAATCAGGCGCCGATAGCCGAGATCCAAGACGCAGCCCCCGTGGTGCCGGGAGACTGGGTCACGCTGGACGGCTCCGGGAGCTATGACCCGGACCAGGATTCGTTGACCTACAGCTGGTCCCAGACGGGCGGCCCACAGGTCATGCTGGAGGACGGGGATCAAGCCATGGCAGGATTCTACGCCGTAGCCGAGGGCTCCCTGACGTTCCAACTCATGGTCCACGACGGCGAAGCCGCGAGCACGCCCGCGTCCGTGCAAGTCGAGGTCCTCCCGGGTAAACCCGTCAAGGTCCGGCGCCCTGCGGCTCAGAGCTCGGATGATGGCGGAGGAGGCTGTTCGGTCGGCCTGGGCGGAAGTCCGCAACACGAGACGGACGCGACCGACATAGGGTATTTGGTCACTCTCTTCCTACCGGCCATCGGAGCCATGCTGTACCAGAGACGACGGTTGCGGATACGGAAGAGGATGCAAGAATAGCAAGCTCGTTATCAATGGGGATAGGATGCTCAAAGGCCTGCCGGTGCTCGATGCCGGCAGGCCTCGTCTTTTAAGATCCTTTCCACCCAAGAACCGCCTGGCCTCCCGCCCTCCAGTTGTGTTTTCCCCTGCACCCGCATATTGTTTTCCCTAGACGAAACGAATAAGGAGACGAGGGATGGACCGCCCGTGCCACCACCATCCGGACAGGGAAGCTGCTGGAACCTGCTGTTACTGTGACCGCCCTTTGTGCGGAGAATGCCTCTTGACGAACAGGCAGGAGAAGTCCTTCTGCAGGAGGGAGGACGACTGCCTCGCCTACCAGGATGAGCTCTCGTCCCCCGGCGAGCCGGCATCCCCCATCGTTGATTATTTGATCGACGAGTTCTCCCTCGACGCCCAGGTGAAAAGGGTCTCGGAGATCCTGGAGGAACTCGAAGAACTGAAAGGCCTGCTCGAGGATCTCGAGGGGGACGGGCCGGCCCACCCCCTCGAAGTCGACCCGAGAATCCCCGGCTTCTGTGCCTGCAAGCTCACGGAAGAGGCCGTTGCGTTGTTGGGCCTGATTTCGCTGAGGGTCGAATTCATACGCAAGGAGCAAGAGCTGTCAGGGCGTTCCGTCCTGCTGGAGAGGGCGAACGAGGTACAGGGCTTTCTCGAACAGGAAGCCGGGCCGAAGATCCGCGAGTACCGCGATTGGGCCAAGCCCTGCAGCGACACGAATGTCCCCGATCTCCTGGCGTCCATCGGAACGCAAGACCAAGAGCAGGAGTCCTGAACAATACGGACGATGGGCCAAGAAGGGGTCAGGGGTCAGCACCCCTCCGGGCCTCATCGCCCCGTTGTCTCTTTTTCTCGTTCATGACAATATACAACGGAAGGCAGCACTCTTTACAAGAAGGTCCCGAATCTCTTAACATGTTGCCGAGTGGAGAGGTGTCCGAGTGGCCGAAGGAGCACGGTTGGAAACCGTGTAGGCGGCCTTAAACCGCCTCGAGGGTTCGACTCCCTCTCTCTCCGCCATCTTTTTTGGTCCCAAGGAAAAGCTTGGCCATGCTAGGCGGGGAACTAGCGGTGCCCTTTACCCGAAATCCGCTTATGCGGGGTCGAATCCCCTCTTGAGGCGCCTGTTTGGTAGGGGTCTGAGCGCAAGGGGCAAAGTTGAGAACTGGGACCCACGCAACAGATGGCTGCCGAATCCCGCCAGGTCCGGAAGGAAGCAACGGTAGGTAGTTTCGTTTGTGTGCCGTGGAATCTCCTGGTTTGATTTGTCCTTTTCGTTTCCGCCCTGTTGAGCAGCGTCGAAACTGGGTGCATGGCCAAGCCCTTTTTTTGTCCGGGCCCAGCCCGGTTAGATAGCCGAGGTACACTCGTTCATGTCCTATCTCGTCCTGGCCCGAAAATGGCGGCCCCGCACCTTTGACAAGATGGTGGGCCAGGAGTTCATCTCCCGCACGCTCAAGAACGCGGTTCAGACAGACCACGTGGCCCATGCCTTCCTGTTCTCGGGCTCCCGCGGGGTGGGCAAGACGTCGGCCGCACGAATCCTGGCCAAATGCCTCAATTGCGACAAGGGCCCCACGCCGGAACCCTGCAACGACTGCTCCTCCTGCCGGGAAATCGACGAGGGCAGAAGCCTGGACGTGTACGAGATCGACGGGGCCTCGAACACGAGCGTCGACGACATCCGCGAATTGCGGGAAAACATCAAGTACCTGCCTCGGCCCGGCAAGCGCCGCGTCTACATCATCGACGAGGTGCACATGCTCTCGAAGAGCGCCTTCAATGCCCTGCTAAAGACCCTGGAGGAGCCCCCGGAACACGTGGTCTTCATCTTCGCAACCACAGAACCCCACAAGGTCCCGGAGACGATCCAGTCTCGCTGTCAGCGCTTCGACTTCCGCCGGATCCCCAGGGCCAAGATCCTTGAGCGGCTTCAGGTCATGGCACAGGAAGAGGGATACGAGATCGATGATCGTGCGCTTTCAGCGGTCGCCAAGGCGGCCGATGGGAGCATGCGGGATGCGCAGAGTCTGCTCGACCAGATCATCTCCTATTGCGGCCCCTCCGTGCCCGACGAGGCGGTCGCCGAGATTCTCGGCATCGCCGGGCGAGAGTACTTCTACAGGATTTCCGAGGCGATCCTCGGACAGGATCCCGGGGAGTGCATCGAGGCACTGGACGAAGTCTACCGATCCGGCTACGACATCAACCAGTTCTACCAGGACCTCGCGGAGCACTTCCGCAACCTCCTGATGGCTCGCATTCTTCCGGATCCCTCGTCCGTGCTGGACATGGCTGACGGGGAGATCCAGGAATTGAAGAAACAGACGGAACAGGCCAGCCCGGAAGACTTGAGACGCCTGGTTTCCATACTGCTCAAGGCCGAGGAAGACATCCTCCGGTCGAGCCTGCCACGAATGGGGATGGAGATTACCCTGATCAAGATGGCTCATCTCGGCCGGTTGGAACCCCTCGAGAAGATACTGGAGAAGATCACGTCTTTCGAGGAGGCGATGCCCTCCGGGCCTGCCGCCCGGCGCGCTCCTGCCCCCAGCCCGCCGGCGAAGAAGGTGCAAACAAGGCCGGCAGAAGCGCCGGCTCCGAGCACCGGCCCACGGACCCGGGAAGGGGGCAAGAACAAGGCCGAGCCCCCCAGGGCGACCTCCACGCCCCAAATCCCGTGGAACGCGCCCGATGCCTGGCAGCGCTTTGTCGACACGGTCCGGAGGGACCGGGCCATGACGGCCGCCCTGCTCGAGGACGTGGGGCAGTGGGAGGTGAACGAGGATGCGGTCAAGGTCTTCTGCGAGAAAGGAACCTTCCTGTTCGATCAGCTCGGCAGCCAGGAAATAGAAACGCTCTTGTCGAAGAGTGCCAGGGACTGCTTTGGAGAGGCGGTACGGTTCGAGCTCTGCGTAGCGAAAGGACTGAACGACTCGCCGGAAGAGGGAGGGGCAAAGGCCCAGCCTTCCCCGTCCGCGGTCGACGAGGCACGGAACGACCAGACCGTGAAGACCGCCCTCGAGGTCTTCCATGGAACGATAAAGGACGTGAAGCTATTCGGCTCCGACACAGGAGAGGAGGAAGCGTAATGAAAAAGGCTGGCGGCTTGGGCCAAATGATGAAGCAGGCCCAGAAGATGCAGGCCCAAATTCTCAAGATCCAGGAGGAGATGGCCGAGCGGTCCGTGGAGGCGTCTGCGGGCGGCGGGATGGTGGCGGTCACGGCAAACGGGAAGCAGGAGATCCTCTCCATTCGGATCGAGCCTGAGGTCGTAGACCCCGAGGACGTGGAAATGCTCCAAGACCTCGTGGCGGCTGCCGTAAACGAGGCCCTGAAGAAGGCGCAGGAGATGGTGGCCGAGGAAATGGCAAAGGTAACTGGCGGCATGCAACTCCCTGGCCTGATGTGACCCCGGGGTATCGTCTATGGATCCGATAACACGCCTCGTAGAAGCGCTTACCAAGCTCCCGGGCATCGGGGAGAAGTCCGCCTCGCGGCTGGCCTTTCATATCCTGGGCTCTCCGGAGGAGTATGCCCGCGAGCTCGCACAGGCAATCCTCGACGTAAAGGAAAAGATCCGGCTCTGCTCTGTCTGCATGAACATCACCGAGCAGGACCCCTGCCGCCTCTGCCAGGACCCCAGCCGGAACGAAGAGATCGTCTGTGTCGTGGAAGAGCCGAACGATCTGTACGCCATCGAGAAGACCGGCTCCTTCAACGGGAAATACCACGTCCTTCATGGCGTGATCTCCCCGCTGGATGGTATCGGTCCGGACGAGATTTACGTGAAGGAGCTGCTCGAGCGACTCAAGGACGGAACCATAAAAGAGGTCCTCCTGGCCACGAACCCCGTTGTCGAAGGAGATGCCACAGCCCTCTACGTGAAGGAGCAGATCAAGCCCTTCGGGGTCAAGGTAACCCGGATTGCCCGGGGGATCCCGGTGGGAGGAGACCTCGAATACACGGACGGCGCAACCCTGACCGA
>RCNG010000292.1_pt1 | contig 21941 bp, 19 predicted proteins | sample 2041371 | NCBI WGS metagenome assembly RCNG01 (sample SAMN09708227, study PRJNA481090) | Marine sediment metagenome, whole genome shotgun sequencing project. | biome: marine sediment; feature: ocean; material: sediment; isolation source: Sewage treatment plant 1 marine sediment (STP1) ... | reverse complement strand
ACCCGAAGACAGATGTGATGCAGACCCGGGCCGCGACGCTCGAGGTGTTTGGCAATGGGTGACGACGGCCCCGTCGGCTCGAGGAGTTCCAACCGCCCATCGCCCACCGGCAGGAAGCCGACCTTGACCCCCTGTTGGACGACCTCTTCAACACCCTCGAGATCGAGCCCAAGGGCCTCGTAGAACTCGACCCCTTTGGCCAGCGACTCGACCGCGATTCCGATGTGATCGAGGGTTGGTTTACTCATCGTTCTGCCTCCTCACCGGGCTTTCAGAATCTCACGGGCGATGACCATCCGTTGGATCTCGGAGGTCCCCTCGCCGATGGTGCAGAGCTTGGCGTCCCGCCAGGCTCGTTCCACCGGATAGTCGGTGGTGTATCCGTATCCGCCGTGGATCTGGACCGCCTCCTCGCCCACTTTCACCGCCGTCTCGGAGGCGTAGACCTTGGCCATGGACGACTCGAGGGTCACAGTCTCTCCCCGATCTTTGAGGATCGCCGCCCGCATGGTCAGAAGCCGTGAGGCTTCGACTGCGGTGGCCATGTCGGCGAGCTTGGCCCGGGTGATCTGGAACGAGGCGATGGGTTTACCGAACTGCTGCCGAACGCCGGCGTAGTCGACGGTGGCATCGAGGGCGCCGCGGGCGATCCCGAGCGACAGGGCGGCGATGGAGATCCGACCGCCATCGAGGACCTTCATGGCCTGGATGAAACCCTCGCCCTCATTGCCGAGCAGGTGACCGGCCGGCACGCGGCAGTCCTCGAGTACGAGCGACGAGGTGTCGGAACAACGCATTCCGAGTTTGTCCTCTTTCTTTCCCGGACTGATTCCCGGACGATCGAAGGGGACGAAGAAGGCCGAGATACCGTGGTGGCCGCCCTCTTTGGAGGTCCGCGCCATGACCACCGCCGCCGAGCCGACGGTGGCGTGGGTGATGAAGTTCTTCGATCCGTTGAGGACCCATTCGTCACCGTCGAGCACCGCGGTCGTGCGGGTGCCTCCTGCGTCCGAGCCCGCCTCCGCCTCGGTCAGACCCCAGGCGCCGACCCACTCACCCGAGGCAAGCTTGGGCAGATAGCTCGACTTCAGCTCGTCGGAGCCGAAGAGGAAGAGATGGTTGGTGCAGAGCGAATTGTGCGCCGCCACCCCGAGTCCGACGCCACCGTCAGCGGCGCCGATCTCCTGGAGAATCAACACGTACTCGACATATCCGAGACCGGCGCCGCCATACTCTTCAGGGACCAGGACGCCGAGCAGACCGAGCTCGCCGAACTGGTTGAAGAGCTCGCGCGGGAAGTGCTGCTCACGATCCCACGTCACCGCGTTGGGGACGATCTCTTTGCGCGCGAGGTCACGCACCATGTCTCGAATGGCCAGTTGATCTTCGGTGAGTTCGATATCCACAGCTCCACCTCCACATCGTCGCTCACAACGGACCGGAACATTCTACGCCGTCAAGCCACCTACGGACCCCACACGGCGAGCTCAACGCCGGTGTAGTAGTGACGCAGAATGGCGTCGAAGGCCATTCCCGACCGCGCCAGACCATACGATCCGTTCTGACACAGACCAACCCCGTGGCCCCAACCGCGCCCGATGAAATGCGCCGTTCGTTCACCACCCGGGAGCGTCCTCACGTGCATCTCGAAGAGGGTCTCCGGCAGATCGAGCACGCGCCGAACATCGAAGCCCTTCACCAGTCGGCGGTTGCCGCCCCGGTCGATGACCGCAAGGGTCACGACTCGACCCGAGCGCCCGCGACGGACGATCTCCAACCGCTCGAGATTCGGCTCGCCGAGGCTCTTCTTCAGCTCGTCCCAGCTGCGTTCCCGCCGCCAGCTGCGCCAGGCCGACCGGCGATCCGCCTCGCCCGCCCCATCCGACTGCACCACCACCAACGCCAGGATCCGGTCTCCCAACCGATATCTCTCGAGTGCGTTGCCGGGCAGGACTCGGAGAGCCGAGGCGCCGCCGTAGCTTCCACCCCAACGCCAAACCAACGGCAGGGGCCGGGGCAGCGCCTCCGAACCGTCGGCCCGCCGAGGATAGATGGCGGCGCCATCCGGATGGGGAACGAGCTCACCGCGGTCTGCGCGGATCAGCTCCTGGATCTCGAGCACCGCCGCCACCGCCTCGAGGTGCCAACCGTCCCTCCACCGACCGGATGTGGTCGGGGACAGTGGGATGTCAAACAGATCCGCGAGCTGAACCAGACGGCCGGCGCCCTCACCAGCGACCAACGGGCTCGTCTCGTCGAGCCCTCCGGCGGCGAACAACGCCTCGACCCACCCGGCCAGATCGGGCTCTGCGGGGAGCGGAAGTACTTCGCCGCCACAGATTTCAGCCGTCATCGGCAGGACACCCACTGGGGTCAGATCACCGTCATCCAAATTGAGGGCCCGGCGGGCCAACAATCGACGAAACGCCATCACGTCACCGATCGGCTCCGCGGTTCCTTCCCCGGGCAGAAGAAGGGCTCGGTCCCAGGCGCACGCGACACCCGACAGGTAGGGGCTCGCACGACCCGAGAAGAGCTCGGCTGCATCCTCGGTGTGACCACCACAGGTCGAGGTGTACATTGCATCGATGGGCCGACCTTCGAAAACGGCGACAAGGCCGGCGGTTTCTCGGATGGCCCTGTCCGACAACGAGTGTTCGGCACCTGCACCGTGATAGGCCTGGCACGCCGGGGTGGCGCAGATATCCCACCCCTCATCGTCGTGGTCCCCGAGGTGGGCCACGGCATAGGTCCTGGCGGCCACCGCCTGAGCCTTGAGGGCCTCAAGCTCGGGAAACTGGGACGGGCCCATCTCCACCGGAACGACGCCGCGGAGATACTCCTCCATGGGGAGTTCGTTGATGAGTACGAGTTTGTCGCCCGCGCTTCTTATCCGGAAACCACCGCGATAGCGGCGTCCACCGACCGCGGTCGCCCAGTCACCGGCCGGGGTGAGGGTGATCTCCGACGAGCTCTTCAGCGAGCCCGCCGCACCGGAGATCTCCACGACTCCCGAGGCCGGGACTCGATAGGCCTCGGCAAAGCCCGCTGCGGCCAGGCGGGCGTCGGCATCACCCGGCTCGACGCCCGGCCAGCGCACCCGCACCCGGACGAGGCCTCCAGCGGCGGTCTCCTGCCAGACCTCGGCATCATCACCGAGCCATCGGCGGAGACCGTCCGCCGCCGAACCGGCGGCATCGGAACTCGACCACGCTCCCACCTGCCACGCCGTGACACCCGAGGGAGTGATGGTGAGCGGGCCCCACAGCCAGACCGCCTCTCCACCGACCGCGGCGCGGTAGGCCCGTTGGGGCTGCGGCAGGGTGACGGAGCTCGCGGTCTTTCGAAGAAGCACCCGAATCGGCGCATCGACATCGACCGGGTCCGGCACGACGGGCACGGGTCCGGTCGGCACCGGCGTCGGGACCGGGGTCGGGGTCGGCGCCGCCGTCGGCACGTTCGGTACCTGGGTTGACGTCGGTGTCGGCGGCGGGGATGACGGTGGCGCCGTGGCGCTCGTCGCACAGCCCGCCGCGACGGCGAGCATGATCATCAACATGAGGTTCTTCACCGGTTCAGGCCCCCCTCGCGGGTCGCCAAGCGCTCGGCTCGGTAGTCTCTTCCCCGAAGCTCGATCCGGCCACACATCTCCCACAGCCTGGATCGAATCCGCTGCGACACGCGATCAGTGAGGCTCTCCTCGCCCGTTTTCTTTGGAAAATCAGAGTAGTTTGTGGTGAAGATGGTCAGTCGATTTTCGAGATATCGGGTGTTGACCAGATAGTAGAGAAGGTCCATCACCCACGGGGTGGTCTTGCCTGCACCGAGTTCGTCGAGCACGAGGAGATCACAGTCCACCAGGGGCTGGAGAATCTCACGGCTGCTCCCGGATCCGTCGAAGGTCATCTGAATCTCGAGCACCAGTGAAGTGAAATCCGCGAACCGCCCATGCGCCGGTGGGCGCTTCTCCCGGAGAATCTGCTGCAAGGCGGCGACCGCGAGGTGGGTTTTACCCGTTCCCACCGGCCCCATGAGCACCAGCCCCTTGTCGACGTTGGGATAGAGATCGACGAACTCCTGTACGAGACGCAAGGCCTTGCCGAGGGTCGGATCTTCGGAGTTCCACTCCTCGAAGTCGTCAAGGGTGCAATGCCGGTATCGATCAGGGATCCCGGCTCGCGCAACCGTACGCTCGCGAAGGCGCTCTTCCGCACACTCGCAACGCCGTGCGATCTCGATGCCGTCCTCCTCGACGAGGATCCAGCCGGTGCCGTCGCAGAGGGTGCAGGATGTTTCGTTCGCTGTTTCTTCGGTCATGGGGGAAGTATAGCCTCAACCCGTGCCCGTGCCCGTGCCCGTGCCCGTATCCGTTTCCGTATCCGTATCCGTATCCGTTGCCGTTGCCGTTGCCGTAGCCGTAGCCGCAACTGGAACCGTGACCGAATCCGTAGCCGTGGCCGTGGCCGTATTCGCCTGACACCCAGGACACGCGGACACCGTGCCTCCACCGGGGCGTGCCGGGCTTGACATTGTGCCGGCACCGGCCCCCCGGCAGCGCGCCGCGCCCCGCACAATGTCATGCCGGGCAACCCCCGCGGCGGGACGATCCGGTGTATCTGTTCCGGCTCGGAAGGAGGCCGTCGGCGCACGAGCAGCGTGGTCGCAGCCCTTCCCGTTTCCACCAAAGCGACCACGCTGCTCGTGCGACGCTGGGTCGCCGAAGGCGGACCAGAAGGCCGGTGTCGAAAGACCCACGCCCTAAAACCCCGACCCGGGCTCCTGGAGAAACGCAACTTCCTCCGGGGTCGACTCACGCCCGAGAATCGCATTGCGGTGGGGGAAACGACCGAACCGGTCCATGATTTCCCGGTGCCGGATGGCGAAATCGAGATAAAAGCCGAACGTACCGCGCCACTTCTCCGGAACCGTCGCGGCGAGATCGCGGTAGAGCTCAACACTGCGCTGCTGATCCGCCGGAGCTTCCGAGTGCTCAAACGGCAGGTAGAAGAAAACCCGTTCAATGGGGCGCAACAGCCGATCGGCGCCGGAGGCGAGGCCTTTGCTCGCGACACTCCGCGCCTTCTCGTCCTGGGCAAATGCTTCCGACGTGCCCCGATGGATCACCCGCGGCATCTGATCGAGGAGGAGGATCACCGCCAACCGTCCCTGTGGAGATCCAGTCCAGTGGCCGAGGGTGCCGGCGGCAGCAGCCGAGGTCGCCTGACCGAACCGGGCGCCGAGCCGTTCGTCGGTTTCGGCGCTCTGGCCCCACCACAGGGCGGATTGGCTCTCGCCGACCTCGGCATCATCGTCCTTGTCGCCGAACCAGAAACGGAGAATTTCGTCGCGGGTTGTTTCCATGACCGATTCCTCCCACCTGCACAACCATTCGGATTGACCCAGAGATTCCGCGCTAGGATAGCCATCCATGCGGGTCTTGCATGTCCTTTCCCAACGACCGTCCCTCACCGGCAGCGGCATCACCCTCGATGCCGCCGTCCGTCACGCTTCCGCCGCGGGGTGGGAGCAACGGGTGGTTGTCGGTGTTCCGGCCGAGGATCCCCGCCCCCTCGTCGGCGGCCTCGCCGAGGAACACATCATCCCGCTTGCGTTCGAAACCGCCCAGCTGCCGTTTCCCGTTCCCGGGATGAGCGACGTGATGCCGTACCGGAGCACGGTCTTCAGCACCATGTCGCCGAACGATCTGGAGCTCTACCGACAGGGTTGGCACCGGCATCTCGAGCCCATCATCGAGGACTTCGCGCCCCATGTGATTCACTCTCACCATATCTGGATCGTGTCGTCGCTACTCAAGGACATCGCCCCTGAGATCCCCGTGGTGACCCACTGTCATGCCACTGGTCTGAGGCAGATGGCATTGGTTCCCGGCCTCGCCGACGAGGTCCGGATCGGCTGCGCCCGCAACGACGCGTTTGTCGTTCTCCACCGGCAACACCGGGCTGAAATCGCCCGCGCGCTCGGGGTTCCCAGCGAGCGGATCCACGTCGTCGGCGCGGGATATCGCGACGATCTCTTTCACCCGCGAGGACGGGAGTCCGGCCGGCCGCAGACCCTGCTCTACATCGGCAAGTACAGCGCCGCCAAGGGTCTGCCGTGGCTCCTCGATGTATTCGAGAGACTGGCCGTGCGGCGCCCCGACCTTCGGCTCCACATTGCCGGTGATGGTTCGGGCGACGAAGCCGAAGCACTCAGGACCCGGATGACCGCCATGGCACCGCAGGTGGTTCTCCACGGTCAGCTGGGACAGCCCGAGCTGGCCGAACTCATACGCGGCTCCTCGGTCTGCGTCCTGCCGTCGTTCTACGAGGGGCTGCCCCTGGTGCTCGTCGAGGCCCTGGCCTGCGGCTGCCGACTCGTGGCCACCGATCTTCCCGGCGTCGTCGACGAACTCGAGCCAACGATCGGCGCCGCCCTCGAACTGGTCGAACTCCCCGCCATGGCCGGGGTCGACACCCCGGTGCAGGCCGAACTCCCCGCCTTTGTCGACCGGCTCGAGACCGGCATCGAGCGCGCCCTCGATGCTCCAGCCGTGAGCGATCCGAGCGAGACGATGCCCGAAGCCCTCGCCGCCTTCACCTGGGGAGCGGTCTTCAAGCGAATCGAGCACGTGTGGCGGGCGGTTATTGCCGATGCAGGCACAGTGAAACCGCAAAGGCGCTGAGGACACAAAGAATCCGTGTCCCATTGCGATGGCCTTGCGACCTTGGTGCCTTCGCGGTTCTCAAACGGGGTTCGGCATCTCGACGTACTCGACCTCGAGACCCCGGTTTTCGGCGAGCCACCGTCCCAGCGCCTGGACCCCGAAGCGTTCGGTCGCATAGTGCCCTGCAGCCACATAGTGAACGCCGTCCTCGGCCGCCTGGTGCAGCACCCACTCGGTGGCCTCGCCGGTGATGTAGGCGTCGAGACCCGCCGCCACCGCTTGGTGGTACTCGCGCTCGGCGGCGCCGGTGACGATCCCCACCGACGAGATCTCGCGGCGGTTGCCCTCGAAGACCTGCGGGTCGCGATCGGTGGCCTCGGCGACTGCCGCGAAGAACTCTTCGGCGTCCACCGGCTCGGGAAAAACCCCACATACCCCGGCCGAGGCCCCCTGGTGTTCGGCAAAGGGTTCGAGCTCGGTGAGACCGAGACGGCGGCCGAGGACCGCGGCATTGCCCAATTCCATGTGCCGGTCGAGGGGGAGGTGGTACGCGATCAGAGAGACGTTGTTGGCCAGGAGGAGTCGGATTCTCTCGCGGAAACTCCCGATGATCCGAGGAACTTCACTCGAGTTCCACAGGATGCCGTGGTGGACGATGATGGCGTCGGCCTCACGGTCGATGGCGCGAGTGAACAGGGCCCTCGAGGCGGACACGGCGGTCACAACCCGGGCCACATGACCTGCGCCCTCGATCTGCAACCCGTTGGGACAGTAGTCCCGGACGGCATCGGCATCGAGAAGCACATCGAGATCGGCAACGAGTTGGAGGAGGTCCATGACGAAATAGTACCGCACCACGGTTTCAGGTAAACAGAAGGTGTATGGTGGAACTACTGTGCGAATCGCATCCTCCCTGTGTCATTGGTGTCTGCTCGGCACGGTTGGCCTTTCGATGCTCTCCTGCGCACCCGCTGACCCTCCCCAACAGGCGGGATTCCGTGTTCGGCTGCTGACATCGGTCACCCTCAGCGGACGATGGGAAAAGGCGGCGGAGAAGGGTCTCGGCCTCATCGCCGCGGAGCTCGATGCCGATGTCGCCCGGGCGCGCGCCACCGGTTCGGCCGAGCAGCGGTCACAGTTCCGCACCCTGGCGCGGGATGGGGTTGATCTCGTGTTCTGCGTCGGTCCCCAGGTCGAGCCACTGGTCTATACCGAGGCGGTCGCCTTCCCCAACACCGATTTCGTCGTCATTCCCGGTGAGATCCACAGTGCCAATGTCGGCAGTGTGGTCTTCGCATCGGAGGAGGCGGGGTATCTCGCCGGTGCGGTCGCAGCGGCCGTCACCGACAGACCGGTGGTCGGTCTGCTCCGCGGTGCGGGTCGACCGTGGCTGGAGCGACTCGAGGCGGGTTTCTCAGCCGGGTTCAGATCGGGACACATCGATGCCGAGGTGGTCACGGCGGGAGGGCCCGACGGACCGTGGCTGCTCACCGCCGCCGGAGTGGAGGTCGCCCTCTACTCGACCGACCGGGCCGATCCCCAGGTCCTGGCCGCCGCTCACGATGCGGGTCTCTTTCTCGTCGGCGCCGATCCTTCCCTCTTGGATGCCGAACCGGACTTCGTCATCGCCGCAGTGGAGGTTGATGTCGCCGAGGCGATGTTGCGGGTTGCCCGCGAGGTTCACGACCTGACATTTTCGGGAAAGGTCTTTGCCTTCGACCTCGGGTCCGGGGTGCTTGATGTGCAGCTCAATTCCAGCCTCGCTCCCGCCGGCAGGGAAACCGACTACCGCGAGGCGCTCGAGAGGGCGCGGTCGGAGATCACCGCCGGATGGGTCGAGATCGAGGAACTCGGGATCGGACTCTAGCCCGCATTACCCTCAGCTGCGGCCGCACCGGAGGCGCCGGAATCGCCCGCTAACCTCGTCGTGGCTCCGGCGGCGGCGACGGCTCCCCTCATCCTCGCCAACCCACTGCCCACCGGTCGAGTGACCCGGAGTTGGGGTCCGGCCGTCGATCCATTCACCGGAAACCAGATCACCCACCGCGGTATCGATGTCGCAGCTCCAGCGGGAACGTCGATTCTGGCTCCGGCCGACGGCGTGGTGGCGGTGGCGACCGAGAACTATGAGCCGTCGGCCGCATCCGGGACGGTGGTCGTCGTCAGACACGCCGCCGATACCACCACGTTCTACTCCCACCTCGGATCACTCGAAGTCGAGGTCGGCCAACGAGTCGCACCCGGCGATGTCCTGGCAACGGTGGGTTCGACCGGAAAATCCACGGGGCCCCACCTCCACTTCGAGGTCCATTACCGCGGCGGCCCGGAAAATCCCTCCGGCTTCATCACAGCCTGGCAGTGACCAACCCGAGGAGAGGGCGGATCGCCGCCCTCTCCTTGGTATCCTTCAGAGAATCCGGGAGGTATGGACCATGAGCATCGTCATCTACCACAACCCTCGTTGAACAAAATCCCGCCAGGCGCTGCAGTTGCTGCGCGAGCAGGGCATCGAACCCGAGATCGTCAAATACCTCGATGAGCCTCCCGATGTGGAGACCCTCGAACGACTCCTGGGCCAACTCGGGATGGAGCCCCGTGAGCTGATGCGAAAGAAGGAAGCGGAATACAAGGACCTCGGCCTCGCAGACACGAGCCTGAACCACGACCAGCTCGTCGCCGCGATGGCTGCACACCCGCGGCTGATCGAACGGCCCATCGTCGTTTCCGAGAAAGGGACGGTGCTCGGCCGCCCGACGGAGAAGATCCTCGAGATTCTCTGAACTCGATGCTCGCGGCTCGGGTCTCGATACTCGATGCGTACGCTACACTCCCTCGATGCCAATACCGGGCGGCGCGCCGACTCCGCGGAACCAGTTTTCCTTCTCCCGTATCAAGACCTACCACCAGTGTCCGCTCCGCTACCGCTATCGGTATCTGAAGGGCTTCAAAGAGGTCTTTCGTTCCATCGAGTCCTATCTCGGCAACGTCGTCCACGACGTTTTGGAGTGGATGTACGAGGAGCGCGAGAAGAGGGAGAGCCCCTCCCTCGAGGCGGCCCTGCAACTGCTGGCCGACCGCTGGACAGCCGGACTCAACGACGAAATCACGGTGATTCGTTGCAGCGATCGTATCGAGTCATACCTCATCACCGGCAGAGAGTTGCTCGAGCGGTTTCACAAGGGCACGTTCGCCCGGGATCGTTCGCAGACCGTCGCCCTCGAACAGCGGCTCAACCACAAACTCTCCGATGACATCGTCTTCACTGGGTTTGCCGATCGAATCGGCCGCACCGAGACGGGACGGCTCTTCGTTGTGGACTACAAGACCTCGAAAAAAGAGGGCGATCCGTCCGAGTTTTCCGAGGGCCTGCAGGCCCCGCTCTACGCCGCCTGCGCCATGCAGGGCAACAACGACGACGAAGCTCTTGCTGGCTACCACTACCTCCGCCATGCGACGACCCGGTGGCAGACAGTGGATACGAAACGTGCATCACAGCTCCTCGACCGTTTCCACGAGCTTGCCGTCGAGGTGAACGCCGCCACCGAGTTCGAGCCGCGACCCGGCATCCTCTGCGCGTGGTGCGGTTTCAACGCGATCTGCCCGGCGGCCAAGGTGCCGGCAGCGTTTTCGGGCGGCCTCGAGAAGGCGCGCGAAATCAACGACCGGAACCCCTCCCTTTTCGAGACCAATTCGCAATAAAGAATCCGCGGCCACGGTGGTTATCGCGATGGGTTCGCGTACAATACTCGCGACCAATACAGGAGGATCACCATGGCACATGAACTCCCGAAGCTCCCCTTCGGCCCCAATGACCTCGAACCGTTTCTTTCCGCCGAAACCCTCGATTACCACCACGGTAAACACCACAACGCGTATGTCACCAACCTCAACAATCTGACGGCCGGGACACCCCTTGAGGACGTTTCGCTCGAAGAGCTGATCAAAACCACCGACGGCGGCGTCTTCAACAATGCGGCCCAAGTCTGGAATCACAGCTTTTACTGGAATTGCCTCAAGGGTGGCGGTGGGAGCACTCCCAGCCCTGCGCTCGAGGAGAAAATCGCCGCGGCCTTCGGCAGCCTCGACGCCTTCAAGGACGCTTTCGTCAAGGCCGGGATCGGCCAATTCGGATCCGGCTGGGCATGGTTGGTCAAGAATCCTGACGGATCGCTGGCAATCACCACCACGGGCAATGCCGACACACCGCTCCGTACGGGTGCGACGCCCCTCCTGACCTGCGATGTCTGGGAGCATGCCTACTACATCGACTTCAGAAACGCCCGCCCCAAGTACCTCCAGGATTTCTGGGGTTATGTGAACTGGGAGTTCGTCGAGGGGAACCTCTAAACCGTACCGGTATCCGTGACCGTGTCCGGAACCGTGCCCGTGCCCGTGCCCGTGCCCGATGAGATGTCCTGTGCCCTTCGAAAAAGGAAGCGGGAGCGGGTGGAGGAGCGGCGATCAGCGGCCCGAACGGCAATCGAAGAGAATTCTTAGTTCTCGATTTTGAATTTTGAATTGCCATCGAAGAGCACCTGCTGCGATGCTGCGATGCTGCGATGCTGCGATGCTGCGATGCTGCGATGAAATTCATAATTCATAATTGACTGTTCTCCGCCCACTCCCGATATGCGTCATAGCCGGCGGCGATGATCTCGTCGACTCGGTGGTAGTCGAACCAACCGAACCGACCGACCCGTGGCTCGATCATGGGCACATCCATGCGGCTGCAGGTGGCCAGCCGGTGCTGCATGATGTGGAACGAACGAAAGACGGCCTCCCAGCGTGAGACCCGGGCGCTGATCTCTCCGTCATAGCGCTCGGCTCGCTGGCGGCGGAGCCACCCCTCGACCCGTCGAAAGGCCATCGGGAGTTCGACCCTGATGGGCATGGAGGTCATGATGGTCCCGCCTTTCTCCTGACGACCCGCAGGCCGGACAACGCTGACGGCCAGTACGTTGCCTGAGGCCATGCCCGAGGCAGCCGTCACCGGAACCGGTTCGACCACGGCTCCGTCCACGAGGCGTCGCTGACCGAACCGGCGCGGCGGTAATATCCCGGGAACCGATGATGACGCACACACCGCCTCGGCCAGGTCTCCTCGATCGAGGATTACCATCTCACCTGTGTCGAGATCGCCGCAAACCGCAGCGAAAGGCGTCTTGAGCTCTTCGATGAGGATTCCACCGAAAGTCTCGCCCAACATGTCGTGAAAGGCAGCGCCGCTCACCGAGGTCACCATGGTGCGGCCCAACCGAACCCAGTCGATAGCGCGAAAGAGCGCTTCCATTTCAAGGGCGCTCGTACCCTGAGCCGCCATGGCGCCGATGATGGAACCCATTGAGGTGCCGGCAATGGCCGCCACCGCGATCCCATCCTCCTCAACACCCTTGAGAACCCCGATGTGAGCAATTCCCTTGGCGGCGCCTCCACCCAGCGCCAGTGTCAATTCAACGTCAGGCATTGTCCAACGCTACGTGCCGGAGAGCACGAGGTCAAGAAAAGACCCCGGCGATTGCCGGGGCCTTCTTTGCCGTGACGTGAATGTGGTTTCGGCTTGTGTTACGCGGTCGCGATGTTGACCTTGACCGAACGCGGCTTGGATTCCGCTCGCTTCGGGAACGTCACAGTCATTTCGCCGTTGACGAATCGTGCCTCGATCTTCTTGGCGTCGACCGACTCTGGAATCGAGAAGCTCCGCTCGAAGGCGCCGTAGGAACGCTCCACACGGTGATAGGTCTCGCCGTCTCCAGCCTCCTCGAGAGTCCGCTCGCCCTTGAGGGTGAGCACACCCTTGTCGACGATGACCTCGACGTTCTCGGCCGAAAGGCCGGGAAGATCGGCGGTGATGATGATGCCGTTCTCTCTCTCGAGAATGTTGACGGCGGGCGACCAGGCGCACGCCGAAGTCTCTTCCTCACTCTGCTGGATGGAGCGATTCATGAACTCGCCGAAGAGTCGATCAAAACCGGGGTTGCAGTTCAAGGGACGGTTGATGGGCTGCCAACGAATCATGTTTCTCATATGAGTGTCTCCTTATCAATCTCTCACGCAGTCACAAGATAATACCTGCGCTGGTTCTTGTCAAGTCTTATAAAGACATTTTTTAGTTGGTTTTTATCAGATTACATATAAATACCTTCAAATAATCATCTTACAGGTTCAATCATCGAGGTCCTGCGGAAGCGCGACGGGAACGGTGCGCAGGCACGCGCCGCAGCACGCACACTATTCGCGTCCCATCAGCCTCGGCCTTCTGGTCCGCCTTCGGCGACCCAGCGTCGCACGAGCAGCGCGGTCACTCAGTGCGAAACGAGGGGGGCTGCGACCACGCTGCTCGCGCGCCGGCGGCCTCCCTCTGAACCGGTACAGATGCACCGGATCGTCCCGCCGCGGGGGTTGCCCGGCATGACATTGTGCGGGGCGAGGCGCGCTGCCGGGGGACCGGTGCCGGCACAATGTCAAGCCCGGCACGCCCCGATGGGGCGCGGTGATCCTACGTGTCCTGGTGCGACTGTGGGTTCGGATTCGGCCACGGCTACGGATTCGGTTACGGTCTCGGTCTCGGTCTCGGTCTCGGTCTCGGATACGGGTACGGACACGGACACGGGAAGCGTAGGATAGAAACCATGGCCACCCCGGCGAAACGGATGACTGGACACGGATTCGGCACAGCGCCGGTCTTCCTCGCCGCCATCAGCACCATTCTCGGGGCAGTGCTCTTCCTACGCTTCGGCTACGCGGTGGCCAATGTCGGTCTCCTCGGTGCGTTCCTCATCATCCTCATCGGCCACGCCGTCACCATCCCCACCGCCCTTGCCATCTCCGAAATCGCCACCAACCGCCGGGTCGAGGGCGGTGGCGAGTACTTCATCATCTCGCGCTCCTTCGGCACCACCATCGGCGCCACCATCGGCATCGCGCTCTATCTCTCACAGGCGATCTCCGTCGCTTTCTACTCCATCGCCTTCGCCGAGGCTTTTCAGCCACTGGCGCCGTGGATTGAAGGTCTGACCGGCCTCGCCTTCGACCCGCGCATGGTCTCGCTGCCGTTCGTGGTCCTTCTTCTCGCCCTGATCATGGTCCGCGGCGCCGACGCCGGCGTCATTGGGCTCTACCTCATCGCCGCCGTCCTCGCCGTCGCCCTCCTCCTCTTCTTTCTCGGCCCCTCCATGGAAGGTGCGCCGGACGACATCTCTCTCCGGTCGAAGATCGCCGATCCCGCCGGCTTCTTCATCGTCTTCGCCATCGTCTTCCCGGCCTTCACCGGAATGACCGCCGGTGTCGGTCTGTCAGGTGATCTCGCCAACCCACGAAAATCCATCCCCCTCGGAACCCTGTCCGCAACCCTGGTGGGAATGGCTGTCTACATCCTCGTCGTCATCAAGCTCTCCGCCTCGGCCACGCCTGAGGCCATGGCCGGCGATCAGCTCATCATGGGTCAGATCGCCCTTTGGGGCCCCATCATCCCCATCGGCCTCGCCTGCGCCACGGTCTCGTCGGCCCTGGGATCGGTGCTGGTGGCTCCGCGAACTCTCCAAGCCATCGCCAACGACCGGGTCGTGCGGTGGCGGTCGGTCACCGACTTCCTCAGCCGCGGGTCGGGCAACGCCAACGAGCCCCGCAACGCCACCGCCATTACCGCAGTCATCGCCATCACATTTGTCGCAGCGGGCAATGTCGATTTCGTCGCGCGGATCATCTCCATGTTCTTCATGGTGACCTACGGGTCCCTCTGCGCCATCTCCTTCCTCGAACACTTCGCAGCGCGACCGAGCTACCGGCCGACCTTCCACTCTCGCTGGTATCTCAGTCTTCTGGGCGCCGTCGCCTGCCTCCTGCTCATGTTCCAAATGGACCCTGTCTATGCGCTGCTGGCGATCATCTCAATGGCCATGCTCTACCGCGCCATCCGCGCCGCCCGGGCCTCGAACCGGGATGACCTCGGCGCCATTTTCCGCGCGGTCATGGTCCAGGCCACCCGGCAAATGCAGATCGGTCTCCAGACCAGGGGTGATGAAGACACGGCGGACCAGTGGCGGCCGGCGATCATCATGGTCGATGGTCGCACCTTCGATCGCGCTGCACCGCTCCAGCTGTTGACGTGGCTGTGCCACCGCCACGCGGTCGGGACCTACCTCCACTACATTCCGGGTCTGCTCAACCCCGAGACCTATCGGGAATCCAAGAAGACCCTGGGAGACCTGATCAACCTCGCTCGCGATCGCGCGAGCGGGGTCTATGTGGACACCATCATCAGCCCGTCCATGCGCTCGGCCCTCGCCCAGAGCCTCCAGGTGCCCGGCATTTCCGGCATGGAGAACAACGCGGTCCTCTTCGAGTTCTCGCCCCAGGACCCGCCCGACGTGCTCCAGGAGGTCTTCGAAGGCTGTCTTGATGCTGCAGCAACCGAGATGGACATCATGGTCCTCCGCCACTCCAACGTCTTCTTCGGCAATCGAGACAGAATCCACATCTGGCTGACATGGCACGACTACAAGAACGCAAGCCTGATGATCCTCCTCGCCTATATTCTCGTGGGACATCCGGACTGGAAGTCCGCCGAGATCGAGATCCTGGTGGCCGCTCCCGAGGAGCGGGCCGCCGGCGAGGAAGCCAAGATCGAAGAAACCCTTGCCACCGGGAGGATCCCGGTCAGTCCACGCAACGTCCGCATCTTTCCAACCGATGCCAACGCCGATTTCTCTCTACTCGTGGCCGAACACTCGACATCTGCCGATCTCGTCATTCTCGGATTCACCATGCCGAGACTGAGTTCGAAGGGAGCCGAGCTACTCCAGCGCCATCCGGAGCTCAAAGACATCCTCTTTGTCTGCGCCGACGCACGACTGACGATCGAATGAACTTCCAAATTATGAATGATGAGTTATGAAATATGAATTTCGCCGCGACAGATTCCTCTTGGCGACCGTGACTCAATGCGATGTCATTCATAATTCCTAATTCATAATTCATCATTCGTATCTCGATCGCGTTCTTGGTATGATGAGAGGCTATGACTCGTGATCCCCACCATGCCGGTCGATACTCACCGCCGGCTGGTCTTTTCCACATCAAGAGCGGTGAGATCCTTGGGGATCTGCCGCGTGGCACCGCCGAACGCGGTTACCACCTCTACTCCGAACGCAGGGTCACGCGCATCGTGTGGACCGGCGATGGGCTCGAGTCCGAGATTTCGCAACCGGCCTGCACCGTCCGCCTCACAGATACCGGCGGCCCGTTCACCGGTTGTCGCTGCACCGCCTGCGAGGATTCCGAAGGCCCATGCCCACACGCCGTCGCCACCCTGCTCCAGTGGCTCGACGTTCGACCGACCATGCAGCGTTTGGGACCCGGGGCCGCCTGGCGCGCCAACTCTCGCCACCCATTCATCGCCCCGGGGCGAGCCACCGCCGAACGCCTCGATCTGAGCCATCTCACAGGTCACGATCTCCGCTCAGCCCTAGAACTCCAACTTTCGTTGCAGAAGACCGGGGCCGCCACCGCCCGAATCTCGGGCCACGAAGTCGAAATCCATATCATCCTGCCATCCGGCGGCCGGCGCGTCGTCGTCTTCAATGCAACACTACTGCCGTCGGCGCTGCCGTTGCTCCGCTCGCTGCCGGGGATCAAGCTTACCGGCGATCTCACCGGCCTCGAACTCTCCGAAGCTCGACTCCACCCCGTCCTCATCTCTTCGTGGAACGAGTCCGGCATCACCCTCGAACCGGGCTACCGCCTCGGCAGCGGCAAGGTCCTGCGCGCGTCGAGTCTCGAGGGTCACGTTTTCGGCCGTTGGGCACGGATCGCCAACCACCTCTGCCGCGTTCTCGACCCGGCGACTCCGCTGGTTCACTTCCACCGGAGCGGGACCCAGGTCCTCAACGGACAAGACGCCCTTCGCTTTCTCAACCTCGATCACCCCCAGCTGCTCCAGCATCCCTGGTACCTTCCCCTCGGCCAGCTCGCCGAATTCAGACAGCCCATCGCGCCGAAGCCGGTTTCCATCGAAGCCGAACTGACGCCCAACGGTCGGGTCCGGATTCGTCCGACCTTCAAGGCAGCCGGTAACGAACTCAAATGGCCCGCGGCCTACGAGCTTCTCGATCAGGGCTTCGCCCGCATCGGCGAGGCCATCGTCCGCGCCCCGGATCTCGACCTCTTTGAGGAGGCGGGGTTCCGGCTCCCGAAACGAGCCCAGACCAAAGGCCTGCTGGGCACCCGCATCGCCCTGATCCGCCTCGTCGCCGAGACCGGGCTTCCGGTCAGCGGCGGCGACGACGGCCTAATTTCCCTCTCCGATCTGCTGAAGGGAAGGTCATCGCCGGAGTGTCCCGATCCGCCCGGGCTCCGTTCCCAACTCCGCCCCTACCAGGCGGAGGGGGTTGCCTGGCTGTGGAATCGATACCTGGCGGGCATCGGCGCGCTTCTGGCCGACGATATGGGGCTTGGCAAGACCCACCAGGTCATGGGTCTGCTCTGCCTGGTCCACGCGGTGCAACGATCCGAGGGGCTCCTGGTCGTCTGTCCAAGGGGTGTTCTCGAGCACTGGCACACCCTGCTCAACCAGTACGCGCCTGATTTGGATGTCCACCTCTACCACGGCCCCGGTCGTTCACTGGCCGGGACCAGTGACGGCGCGGTCGTGCTCACCACCTACGACATTCTCTTCCGTTCGGGCGATGAGCTCCAGAATCGGATCTGGGAGGTGGCGGTCTTCGACGAGGCCCAGCGGATCAAGAATTCGCGGACCAAGGCCGCCCGCGCGGCCCGCAAGATCCCGGCAGCCTTTCGGATCGCGCTCTCCGGCACGCCCTTGGAGAATCGTCTCACTGAACTCTGGTCGGTTGTCGATCTAATTCTTCCGGGCTATCTCGGCTCGGAGCGCGATTTCCGCGCCAAACACCGCAACCCCACCCACCACCAACTCCATCTCTTGCGAAAAAGGCTCTCCGTGCTCACCTTGAGACGCATCAAGGATCAGGTCCTTTCAGATCTCCCCGACAAGGTCGAGGACATCCGCTTCTGCCGCATGGTCGGCAAACAACGGGCGCTCTATGAGTCCATCCGCGAGCTCGGATCACAGGAGATCGAGGGCCGGCTCCGTGATCCGTCCTCGACCGTCCCCTACATCCATATCTTCGCCCTCCTCACCCGTCTCAAACAGGTCTGCGACCATCCGGTCCTGGTGGAGGAGAGTCTGTCGTCGAGCACCCACTCGGGGAAGATCGACGTCCTCGACCAGATCCTGGATGAGGCCCTCGAAGGAGGATGCAGCGCCGTCGTCTTTTCGCAATACGTCACCATGATCAACTATCTGTCGGCACATCTGGAAAAGCGGCGGATCCCCCACCTCGCGCTCACCGGCTCCACCCGAGATCGCGGTCAAATCGTCCGCCGATTCAACTCCGAACAGCACGAACGGGTGCTGCTCGCCAGCCTGCTCGCCGGCGGAGTCGGCATCGACCTCACCGGCGCCTCGGTGGTCATCCACTACGATCGTTGGTGGAATCCGGCCAAGGAGAACCAGGCCACCGATCGCGTTCACCGTATCGGTCAGAAGCGCTTTGTCCAGGTCTTCAAACTGGTGACTCGCGACACCGTGGAGGAACGAATCGACGATCTCATCCGATCCAAACTCAAACTCATGGAACAGGTCGTCACACCCACCGAGGACGTGCTTCGCGCCTTCGACCGACACGAACTCGCGGCCCTGCTCGGAATCAAGGTCCACCAGTGACCCGGGTTCGGGGTTGGGCGTCCCCGGTGTTCGCCACCAATGGAGAGTCGAGTCCGCGTTGTGGTAGGGTGCGACAAATGGTGACGCAACCATGAACCCTGACTATCTGCTCTGCCTCGAGTGTGAGAGCCCCGTCTACGTCTTCGAGCGGAAAGATGGCGTCACCAAGGAAGCGATCTGCGAGATGTGCGGAAACGATGACCCCCAGCAGTTTGCCACCGAGGACGAGTACGAAGACCTGGCGCTGGACAGTCGTTTCGATCGCCGCACATCGAGCACGCCCGAAGAATAAATTCTTCGCATGGCAAAACTGAGCTTTCTCTGGCATCTGCACCAGCCGTCCTACCGCACCGCGGACGGAGTTTCGCACGCACCATGGGCCATCATGCACGCCGGGGGCGCCTACCGGACCCTCGCTTCCGCCATCGCCGAGACGGGTGGTCGCGGTCAGGTGGTCAACATCGTCCCCACTCTGCTCGAACAACTCATCGCCTACCGCGATAACGCCGTCGACGACCCGGTGGTCGAGGCATTGATCACACCGGCCGGAGACCTCTCGGACGACCAGCGTGAAATCCTGGTCTCCTGGGGTTTTCACGTCACCTCGAGGCAGATGAAGAGGTATCCGAGACTGGCCGAGCTCGCCCGACGACGCCGGCTGCCAAATGGGCGATCCCGACTCTCGGCCGCCTTCGGCCCCGGCGACCTCCGCGATCTTCAGGTCCTTTTCATCGTGGCTCAGGCCGGCGAGCAGGCGTGGCGGGACGAGCGACTCAGTGTCCTCATGTCAAAGGGACGCGGCTTCTCGCCGGCGGACCACGATGCCGCAAACGCATGGCTGGAGGCCCAACCGGGGGAACTCATAGAGCTCTGGCAGAGGCTGGCCAAGCTTCCAGGCGTCGAAATATCCACCAGTCCCTACGCCCACCCCATCATGCCGCTGCTCGCGGATACGGGAATCGTCGTTGACAGCTGGGCCCCACATCCGGCCCCGGACGTCCCACCCTTCAAACACCCCGAAGACGCCGTTTGGCAACTCGAGCGAGGCCTCGAACTCATGCGATCCGAGGGCCTTGACGCCGTCGGCTGTTGGCCGCCGGAAGGCTCGGTCTCCACCGATACGGTGGCGATCTACGCCGACGCCGGCGTCGAGTGGCTGGTCACCGACGAGGGGATCCTGGAAAAGAGCCTCGGGCGTCCGCTCCGTCCAGACGGGACCGCAACCGCCGAGCTCTACCGACCCTGGACACTGGCCGAGTCGAGCCCGGTGCTCTTCTTCCGGGATCGCACCCTGTCCGACGCCATCGGTTTCACCTACGGCCGATGGGACGACGAGGCCCACGCCGCCCGGTCGCTGGTCGACGATCTCGTCAACCTCGGCCGCACTCTCCCCGAGGACGCCACCATCGTTCTCGCCCTCGACGGCGAGAACCCTTGGCTCCACTACCCCGATGGCGGTGGCAATTTTCTCCGCGAACTCATGGAAGCACTGAACACAACCGGCGATGAACTCCAACCCGAAACTCTCTCAAGCGTGGCCGAAACCTCGCAACCCGGGAACCTCGACGCACTCCACCCGGGCTCGTGGATCAACGGAATCTTCGCCACCTGGATCGGGCACCCGGAAAAGACGGCGGCCTGGAGGCTGCTTGCCGAGGTCCGCGACGCCATCGACCAAATCGGCGGCCCACGCCCACCCTCTCTTCTGGTGGCCGAGGCCTCGGACTGGTTCTGGTGGCTCGGTGACGACAACCCCACCGAGCTTGCTCCGTTGTACGACGAGATCTTCCGCCGCCACCTCACCGACGCCTGCCACCAGATGGGCATCGAGCCTCCGAAAGGGGTCGAACAACCCCTCAAGACCGTCAGCAGGAGGGTTCAGGTTCCGGTGTCGAAGACCTGGAAGCCACCGCGACTCGACGGCCGAATCACCTCCTACTTCGAGTGGTGCCTCTCGACCCGTATCGAAACGAGCGATGATCACCCGATCGGGCACCTCTCCTTCTGGGCCGGAGAAGACCACCTCCATCTGCTCATCGAGGGCGAACGAGCCATGCACGACGTGGCATCCGAGGAGACCCTGAGCATTCACTTCGAACCCGAGAACGGACCACCAGTCATTGTGATCATCGACGGCAACGGTTGTCAGGGAACCGGCGCCGACTGCGTCGTCGGAACGGTCGCCGAGCTGTCGCTGCCGTGGGACAGCCGCCGCACCGCCCGTGTCGATGTCCGCAGCGGTGATCGGAGCGCATTGGGGGGAGCCATCCTCCTCCTTGAGCCGACCAAAGTGGACGATGAGTCGACATGAGAAACGAGGAGTGAGCCATGTCCGAGCTTCGCTACTGCCCGATCAAGAATCGCTGGGCCATCATCGCTCCCGCGCGGAGACTGCGACCACTCGAATTCCTGGTTCCCGAAACGGGGGGGATGCCCCCGTCACCCGATGTCGATCCCTTCGCACCGGGAAACGAGGAACAGACCACACCGGAGATCTTCTCGCTTCCGACCCTCGACCCCACGGTCAGTCCCCGTTGGCAGGTCCGCGTCTTCGCCAACAAATTTCCGGCGCTCCGAGTCGAAGGCGAGGTCAATCGCGAGGGAGTCGGTCTCAATGACAGCGTCAGCGGTGTCGGCGCCCACGAGGTGATCGTCGAGTGTCCCGAGTCGACTCGGGAAATGGCGGACTTTACGGTCGACGAGTTGCTCCAGGTCCTCAAAGCATGGCGCGCCCGAATCATGGATCTCCGAAAAGACACCCGCCTTCGCTACATCCTCATCTTCAAGAACCGGGGGACGGAGGCCGGGGCATCGGTGACCCACGCCCATTCGCAGCTCATCGCGACCCCAATCATCCCTTCCGTTGTCGCCCAGGAACTCAAGTCGGCTCGCGAACACTTCAAACGCAAGGAGCGGTGCCTCTTCTGCGATCTGGTCCAACAGGAGCTCGAACTCGGCGCTCGGATCGCCATCGAGACGGCCAGTTTTGTTGCTCTCACCCCCTACGCCTCCGCCATGCCCTTCGAGTCCTGGATCCTGCCGAGGCGCCACGGACACGACTATGCGGCGGCCGACGACGCCGAACTCCGAGGTCTGGCAGTGATCCTGCGGGATCTTCTTCGCCGTAGTCGATTGCTGCTCGAGGACCCTCCCTACAACCTCGTCCTGCACACGGCTCCAAGCCCTCATCCCCGACCGGGTCACCCGGACGACTGGTCGACCATCGAATACGATTTCCACTGGCACCTGGAACTGGTCCCACGAATCAGTCGGCGAGCCGGTTTTGAATGGGGCTCCGGCTACACCATCAATCCCACCGCACCGGAGGAGGCCGCCCGCCATCTCAAGGAGGCCGATCCCGAGAGCTAGGAGCCTGTAGGGGATTTGATGGTGGATGGATTGCGGAGGGCCGTGAAGTGCCCTTTGCGGCGGATTCTTGGAGCAGTATACTTCGAGTACGGGCCGAGAATCCAACAATGAAGGGCCTTCACGGCACCCGAAAGACGCCGCCAATCTATTCCCTACAGACTCCCAGAT
>RCNG010000291.1_pt1 | contig 21949 bp, 19 predicted proteins | sample 2041371 | NCBI WGS metagenome assembly RCNG01 (sample SAMN09708227, study PRJNA481090) | Marine sediment metagenome, whole genome shotgun sequencing project. | biome: marine sediment; feature: ocean; material: sediment; isolation source: Sewage treatment plant 1 marine sediment (STP1) ... | reverse complement strand
CTGCCTGTTTCGCCTTTGTTGAACACAAAATCTTCCTCCGTGGAGGACAAAATACCAAAGTGGTGCAAAGACCGTCAGCGAATCTCTACATACTCGTTTTTCGACACCCTCCGAGGGGAGAAGGAATTTGCTGCGCCAATGGATTCCCGCCTGCGCGGGAATGACGGCGGTTAAGCTTCTGCCGGATCGATGCCTCTTTGTTTGAGCCACATGGGCAGGAGTTCCTGTTCCACCCTCCGGTTCACCTCGGGCGCTTTCGCGATGAGATCATCGGCCAGGGAGGGGGTGAGGGTGATGTGCCCGAAGCTTCCGTCGAAGACCAGGACCTTGTCCGTGCCGGACACTCTTCGGGCGAAATCCATGGCTCCCTCCAGGGTCTCGGCGGTCACGGCGTGGTCCATGAAGCTCGGATTGGTCGGGTCCTTGAGATACATCTCCGCCTGGTCCCTGCCCACCACGACCGTCGGAACCATCTTCGGCAGATCCGTGATGATGATCCCGGGCCACGACTGGTTAATCACGGCTGCCTTGATGGAATGGTGTACCTCGAAGATCGTGTCCGATTCACCGAAGGGGTTCTGTGCCAGCAGGTCGAAGGCGCTGAAGCAGAACGGCTTGGACAGGTCGAAGGGATCGTACTCGGAGTTCATGAACACACCGAAACAGACCCCTCCGGCGTGCACGTAGTATCCCCACCTGCCGCCGTCCCAGACGGCGATGCACTCATCCAACCTGGCGAAGAGCTGGTGCATCTTTCCAAAGTCCCTCAGGTGATGCTTCTTGATCCGATGATCGATCTGATAGAGGTCGTTGTCCGCAGCGACCCCCACGATCCCTGCCGGTGAGCTGCGCATGATGCAGCTGAAGGCGTGCCTCTCCTGCACGAAGGGGGAGTCGAAGATGGCCCGCATCAGGAACTGGCCGCTCCGGGTCCCGAAGCTGAAGTGGTATGCCGCGCGAGTCTCGTACCGCGCATAGGACATGACAAAGGCCTTGAGAGACCGATGCACGTACCGGTGAAAATACATCTCCCTCGGGTCGTCGTAGTAGGCATGGATGAACCAGTCCGCCTCGTATGCCCGGGCGACGCCGTAAAGGGTTCCGATCTCCGTCTCGATCGGCACGCCCTTGTCCCACGGCCCGAAGCTGCGGATCTTGTCGAACTTGTCCTTGAGCTTGAAGTGCTCGATCACCTCGGCCGTTTCCTTGTGCCCGATGTACGCGGCGACCTTCAATCGCACTTCCGCGCCGGTCCTCTTTCGGACCACGTCCTGAATGGCCCGGAGCATCTCCACGTACGCTTCCCCGCCCAGGATGCTGAATCCGTGCTCCGAGCTGAGGATGTCGACCGTCTGGTCCGGCCGGATCATCTCCATGTTCACCCCCGACAGAGTCTCCTCGGTCGCCTTGCGGATCGTCGAAAGGTCGCCGCCGTGGAGATAGATTTCCTGCACGATGTCGGGGAACAGATCCCTCACCTTCAATGCGGCCATGCCAGGGAGATCCGCGGCGCGCTGCTTGCGGGGTTCGGGTCCGTATACGGAGCGCATGACTTCCGGGGGGCGAATCGCCTGCTGGAGCATGTTGCTTCTCCTTATTGTACCCTCGCAGTGACAACAAAGGGCGCCAATCTCAGCCCAGGATTTCGGTATCCTCCTTGAGGTAATACTCAGGGTATTTCTCCTGCACCTCGGGGGGCACGTCGAACATGTTCAGGGTCATGTCGTACATGCGGTGGTCCTCCGGGGAGGTCACCTTCAGGCCGGCGGCCTCAAACATCCTCTGAATCGAGCCGATGCAATAGATACCGCATCCGGAGCGGGCCCCGGTCTTCAGGGAGAGGTCTTCGAACGATTTTGCCCCTTGCAGGATGGCCGCGGCAACCTCCTTTGCCAGCGTCCCGGTACACATACAGACAAGCTGGCCGGGTAGCACCTTCGCCTTGAAACAAAGCTCGAAGATCTTGTCCTGATCGACCGCCTCCGGATCTGTCCTGAGCACGACCGGCTCGGGACGAGGAACCATTTCAATCGCGTCCGAGGGACATCGATCCCAGCACTTGGAGCATGCCACGCATCGTTCCCCATCCACATGCGCTTCCTTGTCGATCACGCGTATTGCACCCGTGGGGCATACCCTCTCACAGAGCTTGTCCCCATTGCACTTGGAGGGGTCCACACTCGAAACGAACTTGACCACCTTCATCTCGCTTGTCTCCTCTTGTCGGTCTCTTTGGTGGCTCTTTCTTCCAGGAGAATCCCACCCGTGAAGATGCGCGCAAACATCTCCCTCAACTGATCCGGCTTCACTTCTCCCTGGGGGTCGTACCAGAGGTAGGCGGACTGTATCATTCCGAACAAGGCGAAGGTGCACAACGTAGGGTCCAGATCCGCAGTTTCGCCGTTGTCTCTCAGTTGCGCGAGAAAGCTCCTGACAATCGCCGAGTATTCTCTCTGCTTTGCCCGCAGCTCGTCCCAGTGTTCCGGGCTCAGGGATTTCTGATTGTAGGCGATCAAGGCCATTCGGATCGGATCGGCTCCGTAAATGTCGGTGTGCAGGTCGATGGCCGAATAGATCTTCTCTTTGAGCGGCACGTCCCGATTCGCTATCTCCTGCATCCGGGCCAGGCTCTCGTCCATGATCTCGATGAGGATCGTGTACAGGATCGCCTCTTTGTCTTCGAAGTAATAGTACAGGCCGGAGCTGTTCATCTTGCCGGCCTCAGCGATATCGCGAATCGATGTCTTCTCGAAGCCCTTTTCCACGAACAGCCTGGTCGCTACCCTGCAGATGGCTTCCTTCTTCTTGGCGCTCTTTGCCATTCCCGCCTCTTTCGTCGTGCTGTCACAGGCCCGCTATCGGTCCGAAAGACCATTAATCGTATGATTAGATCGAACGATCAAAAATATCCGGGAACAACTGCTTTGTCAACGATATTTTTGTTCAGTAATTTAAACAGTTATCTGATAAGTAGCCCGGATCGGGCAAGGTGGGTTATTCACTTCAGAAACAGCAACTTAAGCGGTAGCCGTTCTTCATGTAGTAGTAGAGTGCGCCTCGATGGATCATCCGGTACATGCCCTCGGTCATATCTTCCTTTGTAAGAGAGCGATATGCCGGATGCAATTCTCTCAGACTCTCGATGTTGTCAAAGACCTCTCCGAGGATCCCGGAGACCAGGTCGTTGGGCACCCTTGCGGAGGAGACCAGGCTGATCTTGTACCCGATGGTGTCTACGTCTTCCCGAAGGGTGGCCCCTGGATAGAATTCCACGGGAATCCTGGTCTGAATGTAATAGGGGAATCTCAGGAGAATCCGTCGCACGTTCGTAATCGGCACGAAGCGGACCTTCCGGTTGCCGGCGAATGCCGCCTTTATGCGGTCGTTCGGATGCTCTGCCGTCACGAAAAACGCGTCGATCCGACCGTCCTGGAGCATGCCGGCCGCTTCGGCCGCCAATGCCTCCACGGTTCGGATGTCCGTCTCAAAGTCGAGGCCCGCATTCTCAAGGACATGGATTGAGCTGCTGCGCTCCTTGGAGCCCGGCTCGCCGATGTTCACCCGCTTCCCTTTCAGGTCCTCGAGCGTCTCGATCCCGGCATCTTCTGCAGCGAGCAGATTCACGGATTCAGCATGTACCGTGAACACGGCCAACAGATCCGTCTGCGGGCCCTGGCCGGCCCATGGCCCGAGGCCTCGGGTCGCCTCGTACAGCACATCGGACCTCACGACGGCGAAATCGAGGTCCCCGGCATCGACGGCGTTCAAGCTGGAAACCGGTCCGTCGGTTGTCTCCACTCGGATACAAAACCCCATGGCCTCGAGTCTTTTGCCCGCGACCTTTGCAATGGAAAGGCCCGTCACATGAGAGAGCCCGGTGGCTTCATCGGTGCCGATCGTGACCCATCGGGGTGCAGTGGAAGGGGCCTCGCCGCCGGGCTTCTCCCGTTCCCTGTCACAAGATGTGACCAGAAAGAATCCCAACAGCAGGATCAGGAAAGGAAGACATAGCCGGTCTGACGTTCTCATTTAGAAATCCAGCTTGAATCCGACGTGGACGTATCTTCCCGGTTCGGGAATCTCGTCTCCTTGCTTCAAATCACCGGCCCCAACAGCAGCCCATGGGGTCAGGTGTTCCGTGTATTCCTGGTCGAAAAGATTCTGGAGCCCTGCGTCGATCCGCAGCCGATGGAAGACCTCGAATCCGCCCCGCAGGTGGAAGACCGCAAGCCCCGGGGTCTCGTTCTCCGGAAAATCGCTGTCTATCTTGGCCTGCCTTGCAGCAAGCCTGCACCCGAACTCCGCCCACCAGGGCACGTTGTTCCCGAGGTCGACCCGACACGCAACCCTTCCTTCGAGGGGCGGCATCCGGGGAAGATCCGTATCGTCGGAGGTGTTGACTCCACGGACGTAGGCGAGGGACAGCGGTATGCTCAAGGGCTCAAAGGGCCTGAAGACCGCTGCGCCTTCCCCTCCGCAGAGCCGGGCGTTTACGTTTCGAAACCCCCGTACGATGTCCTTCACACCGTCTCCGTTCACGTCCCGACGATCGATGGTGAAGGAATAGATGTAGTCGTTGAACCAGAAGCAGAAGAGGCTTGCCGACACGGAAACCCAGGCGTTTTGCCAGTCGACACCCCCCTCGACCTCGTACTTGATTTCCGGGCTCAAGGCCGGATTACCCACCTGAAACCCGCCGGGCGCCGGAGCGAATGCGAAGAACCGTTCCGTGACCCCCGCTGCTCTCGAGCTGACACCTCCGGCCGCATGGGCGATGAGATCGACCCCTGGCTTCCATTCGAACAGTACGTTCCCGGAGCCGAGCGGATCGCTCTGCATGACGTCTGCAGCCTCCGGACCGTAGTAGAAAACGTAGTTTTCCCGAACGGTCCTTCCTTCCAGGCCAGGGCCGTCCGCAGCCCTCGCGTCGCTGGAAACGAAATCGAACCGTCCACCCGCCCGGAGGCGATACGCTCGTGTGAATTCGATGTCCAGTTCCGCAAAGGCACCCACGTCCCACTGCAGTGCATCCGGCCAGATATGATCCAGGAAGGTCCGGTTGCTTGCGATGATGTGACGAGAGCGAAAGGCATCACGGTTCAGGTGGAAGAAGTCGGCACCCGCGGTCAAGACGGCCGCTGACGAGGGGTGCCACTTGCCTTCCAGGCTCGTGGAGAAGAAATCCGAGTCCGCTTCGGTTTCCGCCTCGAACTTCTTCCGGGTCGACTTTCCCTCGTTGTTCATCTTGTGGTCGATGGTCCCGTAACCCGCGCGAAAGCGGAAGCCCTCGAAGGCTTTCCCGGTGCGTCCCATGCGGTAGCCTATGTTGAATACGCGGGAAGAGGTGTTCTCGCTGTTCATCGGCAGGGAAGGGTAGTCGGTCCCCCGGTCCTCCATGTCGATGAACCCGAACCGAAGGCGGTGGCCCGGCAATGGCCGGTATCCGAGCGATATCGAGCCGCCGAACTCCTTCTGTCCGGCAGGCACCTCGATCCCGTCGGCCGACTTGTAGTTGTCCAGGGAGGTTCCTGCGAAGCTCCCGAAAAAGTCGAGCCTCTCCGTTCCCCCAAAGGCGGCGACTCCGCCCAGGACCCCATCGCGTGCGCCGTCGTAGGTGGATCGAAGCCATCCCCCAAACTCCGGAGGAGACCCTGCGCTTCGTTCGTAGTCGGTGGAAACCATGACACGGCCGCCTGTCCCGGCAGGGCCGAGGGTGACGGAAGGGACGCCCTTGACGACGTAGGCCTCCTGGACGGTCTCGGGTTGCAGGATGATTGCAGGCGGATCCATCCTTCCCGGGCAGGCGCCGTAGAGGGGTAGCCCGTCCGCCTGGGTTTGTACACGCTCCCAGCCGAGCCCCCTGACGACAGGCTCTACGGCACTGTGAGAGCGCTTGACCCCGCTCACTCCGGGTATTTCCGTCACGGCTTCCCCCAGGTTGGAGAAACGTCCCGACCGGAGCGCCTCCAGGGAGACCCTTTCGGCTTCCGCCTCGATTCGTGTTTCAATGACGTGCGTCTCGGGAAGCGTGTGTGTCTCCGTCTCCCCGGAAGCTCCCGGTGCCAAACATACCCATTGGACGACTGCAGGGAAAAAGATCGAGACAGCCCGCATTCTTCTCATTCGTCAGTTAACCCACTGCAAGCAAACCACGACGATAACCCACGACGCGAGCAAACAGAAGCACGCCGACATCCACAATCTTCGGACCCATTCCGACGAAATCGCCCGGGTCTCGTCTGTCCGGCCGAGGGTGCCTGCGATGAAGGCCCACCCGAGCGAAAAGGTGCCGAACAGCTCCAACCCCAGGAAGGCAATGGACACGGGAACGTACTGGAGCAGGCAATAGGGACAGTGGTGGTGCGGCAATTTCATCAGGGTCGGCCCGATCCGGTCGATCATCGCTATGCAGGTAATCACCATCACGCTGATCGCCAGGAGGAGAGAAAGCCACAACGAGCCCACGTGCCCCTTGCAGGCGGCCTTCCATCTCTTCGTCATCAGGAGTGCCGCGACGGTCCCCACGGCGAACAGATGGATTGCGTGGTAGAGAACCGTCCCGAGCTCACCGCCCCGGGTGCCCAGGATCGCCGGTGTCTTGATACGTGCGACCGGGAACTGGATATCCCCGATGACCGTACAGCAGGTGACAGGGATCCCGGGGGGTGCGTACGTGATGGCCAACGCCATATCCCCGACCGCATCCAGGCCCGCCAGGAAGCAGAGGGCCCAGAAGAACAGGAACTTCCTCTTCGTCAGGGAGTAGGCTTTCGTGGAGCGGTCGATCCCGTACAGGATGAACCAGGCCCCGATCAGGAAGAAGAGGGTCGGCTTCAACACCTCAAGGGACCGAATCAATACGGGCATTACCTGGGTCGTGCCGAAGATGCACATGGCACCGGGAACGTCGGGGATGAAGCTCTGGAGCATCAGATAGAACAGAGGCCAGTTGAGGCCCCTGCAGAGCAGGGCGGCAGCAACCAGCAGGAAGGCGAGGTACAGCCTGTTCTCTACGGATGTCTCGTGTTCTCTGCCGTCCTGTTCCTTTTCTTTTGAACGTAGAAAGAGGGTCGACCCGGCGCCGACGACGAGAAGAACCAGCGTCAGGAACGACGTGAAGATCACGGTCAGGGTGAGGACGTTCAGGATCAACCGGCATCCCCCCGGTCCCGGTCCACGATTTCCCCCCGGTCGAGTTGATAGACTTCGTCCGCGTCCCTGAGCAGATCATCACGATGGCCGGTGACCAGGACGGTCTTCCCTTGTGCGTTGAGTTCCTTGAACAGGGCGGCGACCCTGCCGGCAGAGTCCGTATCGATGTTCGACGTAGGTTCGTCGGCAAGGATCAGTTCCGGATCGTTCACGAGCGCCCTGGCGATGGCCAGTCGCTGCCTCTCGCCCCCACTCATCTCTTCCGGGCTGTGATCCAGCCGGTCCTCGAGCCCGAGCCGTTCCAGGAGGGCCGCGGCCTTCTGAAAACGAACGCTTCTTGTCAGGTTCAGGGGCAACAGAGGGATTGAGGCGTTCTCCAGCACCGTGAGACCCGGAAAGAGCTGAAAGTCCTGAAAGATGAACCCGATGCGGTCCCGCCGAAGGCGACACAACGCCACATCGGAGAGTCGGCTCATGTCTTCGCCGCGGAAACGGACGCAGCCGCGGGTCGGATGGGCGATGCCCGCCAGGAGCGTGAACAGGGTCGTCTTCCCGGACCCGGAAGGGCCTCGAAAGAGCACGTACCGGCCTTCGTCGATGCTGAGTTCTATGTTCTGCAGGGCGACGACGTCCCGGGCACGGGAACGGCGGAAGATCTTTGTCAGTTCCTCGGTTCGGAGAATGGGTCGCCCCTCGGTGGTCATCGAATCGCCTCGGCCGGTGCGATGGTGGCAAATCTCCACGTATTGTACAGGCTGCCGGTCATGGTCAAGAGCAGTGCAAGAAGGAATGCGAAGAACAGGGGGAGAGGCAGAAACCTCGAGGGGACCGTGAAGTCCGGGACCACTCCGGTCTCCGCGATGAAGAACTGAGCGATGAAGAAGCCGTTCAGGAGCCGAATCCATACAAAGGAGGTCAGGAACGCCGTGCAGGCGCCTGTCAGGCTGAGCACCAGGTTTTCCCAGGCAACCATCTCGATGATCTCCGAGGACTGCCACCCGACGACCCTGAGCATTCCGACCTCTCTGCGGCGATCCGCCCAACCGAAACCGGACACGATGAGCAGGGCGGGAACCGCCAGGGCGAAGGCGACGGTGTACAAGGCGGTGAAGATGCCCATCCTCGTGTTGAATCCCCGGTGAAGATATCGCTCCACCAGTTGCTTGCTCTGTACGCGGATATTGCTCAGAGGCCCGAACCGCCTCGACTTCTCATCCTCCTGCAATCGCATGTCGACGACAAAGGCCCGACCCGGTTCCGCGTAGACGAGGAAATCCGTGACGCTGTCCTCCATAGCGAAGAGGTCCGCCGCATCCTCGATGGACATGAAGATTACGCTCGAACTCCATATCGTGCAGTCCGACGAAAAGACACCTGTCACCTGGAAGGGCTTTCTCGGCTTGATCGGAAATCGGAAGTCTGTCCCTGGTTCCAGATCGTATTTCTTGCTGATCGAAGACCCGACCAGGACATCCCCGCTTTTCTCGATGGTCTCGCCCTGGTCCAGCCCCACGGCCGGCGGTGGCATGGCGTCAACAGGAAGGCCCACGACGGTAATCACACGGTCCACGACGTAGGTCCTGCCCACGATACGGGGGACGACCCTGGCGACGCCTTCCAGCGCCTCGAAACGTTCGAGGTCTTCCATGGGTAGGGGAATGCTGGATCCGGCCGCATTTCCGGTGACGTAGAAATCAGTCCCCTCGTCCACCGAGATCGCGGACTGGAACTTGATGCCCTCCGAGATGGTCAGAGCCGTCAGGAATGGAAAGATCACGGCCACGAGGCACAGGAGGACCACGAGGGTGCGCGGCAGGAATCGTACAAGATTACCGCAGGCAGCGCACAGCAGGTTCCAGTGGCTCTGCAGGAGGGGCACGGTCATTCCGCTTTCGAGGTCTTCACGAGATCACGGTTCTGCAAGACTTCTCTGAAGTGCGTCACGCTGCTCGTGGAAGCAGGGCTGTAGGAGTATCCGCCTGGAAGAGGCCAGACCTTGGATTCGTCAACCGGTTGGAGGCGCGGATCGAAATCGATGACACTCCACGCAGGGGCTGCGACAGCACCCATGCCCAGCCCTCCGGTCCGTTGCTGAAACCACCGCATCTCTTTGTCGGAGAGCGACCTCCACCGGTGGGCATCCAGCGCCAGAACGGTCAGGCTGAGGAGCAGGAGAATCGCACAGAGAAGGAGAGGGGCCTTGGCTCTGGTTTCCATGGGTCTTTCAGTGCCCCACCTTCTTGATCTCCGCCCAGATCTTCAGGGCCTCCTCATAGGTCACGACTTCGCCGCCGAACCCTTTCTGGAACTTCTCCGCATTCGTTTGGTCCTTGAAGGCGATGAAGCCGGGCCCCATATCTGTGGTCACACTGCTCTTGAACACATAGAACCCATCCGCCGCCGGGAACTCCCGGTTGGTGATCAGATCCGTGGCAGTGGAAGACTCGAAGCCGTCCCGGTTCATCAAGTGCTGCGTCAAGCCGCACTGGACGCCGCATGTTTTGGTGACGGTTCCGTCCTTCCATTGGATGGTGTAGAGGGAGTGCGGGTATTTGGTCAAGTCCATTCCGCACTGAACGCACCGCAACCCGTCATCTGCTGCCGGGACCGGCGCGGCGATGAAAAGAACAGCGAAAACCGGGATGAGCAATCTCCATTTCGACGCAACCATAGGTCTTGCTCCTTTTTCTGAACGGGATCAATTCACGGCCCTCACGAGTATACGCACTTCACCGTTGAGTTCCAACGATATTTCGAGTGCTCCGTCGTCAGAAAGCCCCAAGGCGGTGGCTGTGCCGGGCTTGACCCGGGGCTTTCCGCTGCGAAGCCATCCGACCGTATTGTCGTTATCGAGAATCTCCCAGTCCTTTTCGGCATCGAGCCGGTTCACGCGAAAGGTGGTCTTGCCCCGCCTGTCTCCGGGTGTGAGTCGGACGATCAGGGCACATTTTTCCGCGTCATAGACGGCCTGCCTTACGAGTACATTCGGATAGTCGACCTTGTCGATAAACGGTTCGTTGAAATGGGCCTTGACAAAAGGCTGGTTGAACGTGGTGTAGAGGCCGTTTGGGATGTTGATCCGCGCCAGGGCGAGCAGGGCATTCCCGGCCAGGGGGGTCACGAGTACGGGCAGGCCTTCTTCGTTCCGCAGGTCGTCGTTGCGGGGAAAGAAGTATGCCCCGTCGTCCCAGGTCGGGTTCAGGTGTTTCTCCGCGTAGGCCAGCATGGCATCGACCGTCTTCTTGTCTCCAAGCTCGGCCGCGTAGAGTGCAAAGTGGCCGAAGTCGGAGGTTGATTGCAGTGACCAGCTCGACTGCGGCCGCGGTTCAACATAGGCAGTGCCGTCCGGCAACCCCTTGACCCAGTGTTTCGCGTGCCCGGGGTACAGGGATTCGATGGCGTCCCGGTCCCACGCATGCATCCAGGTGCCTGCCCAGGCATCGAAGTAGGCGGAGGGCTGCACCCAGATGAAGTTCTGTGCGATCAGATAGGCCTCCACGAAGTGTCCGTCTTCGTTCAGGAGCCCCCCCTTTTCCTTCCAGGCCTGTGTGAAGTTTTTCGTGACCGTGGGCATCCAATTCGTGCCGAGGACGTGGTCGTGAAACCGGAACCCGTAGAAGGGGTAGCCATTGCAGAACAGGAAAATGGCGTTCGGTTCGCAAAGGAATCCCATGGGAGAGGCAACGTACTGGTCGTGGATGAGTCTGGCCAGGGAAGTGAAATCGTATTTGTACTTCTTCGGGTCTTCCCATCCCGGAAAGATGGTCTCGTGATCGAAGGGCAGAGACCCGGGTTCTGTGTACTTCCTGTCCCCGAAAAGTATCGTGTAGTACCCGACCGATGCCAAGAGGTGGCCGCTGTACATCACGTTCTCGCGTGCGAGTGGTTCGGGGCCGGCTCCGCCGAGCAGCTTCGGCTCGGGACCGAGCGCCTTGATCTCACCAGGGGGCTGGTCCCCGTCCCCGGGCGACACCCTGCCGAGCATTTTCTGAATCACCCTGTCCATGGCTGTCTGATAGAGTTCGCGGTAGGCAGGTGTGTAGTGGTAATGGGACAACCCAAGCGTGTAGGCGAAGAAGAGGAGCTGAAACGACGAAGAAGGGTCGTATTCCTGCCCCGCCTCCATGCCCGCCGTGGGGCCCCCTTCTCCTCGCGTATTGTCGATGAGCCTGACGATATGCCGGATGTGTCCCAACGCCTTGTCGTCTAGGCAGAGGGGGTCCGTTGTGTCGATCTTTTCGGCTCCCGCACGAACGGCCGGTGCGAAGAAGAACAGGCTGACAAGGATCAGCACGCATAAGGTCTTCATGTGCGAGGGCTTCTTAAGAAGCGGGTTCCTCTATGATCTGGTACCTTTGGGTCGAGACAGAGCCCATGAGGACGTCCACTATGCTGCCGGACAGGGGAGGGGTCGTAATCGTCATCTCCCCTTCGGATTGCACCCACTGGGTATAGACCTCGTCGTTCAGCAGAACCTCATAGGTTCGGTCCGTCTTCAGATTTCGAACGATAAGGTGCGTCGCATCGGTTGTCACGTGTGCCCCGTTGATGGTGATGTAGAGCACGGGATCGACCCAGATCGCCTGATTGACGAAGGCACCGGGGTTGGTCACGACCGCCAGGTAGGGCTGCTGGTAGAATTCCGGGCCCCTGGGGGACTCAACGACGGACCGGAAATTGATCTCCGCGCTCATGGCCTCTGCCCAAAGGGTAAAGCCGTTGGGGAATATCTTGTAGATGGGCCAGTTGAAAGGACTGAAGTAGCCGAAGATCGATCCGGACCAGGCCGGTTCGCCCGCCCAGGAGTCGAATCCGTTCCGGAGTGCCCTGTAACTTGCCTCGTCGCCCATCTCCCGGGTCAACGCCATGGCATAGCCGGTCCCGATGAGATCAATCAGGTACAGATCCGCCACCTCGCCCGGTCCGCTGAATCGTACCACGGCGGTCTCGGGCGCGATGTACTCGAGGGCATTCTCGATGAAATCAGGGTAGCGTTCTTCCACCCACAGGGGATCAAAGCCGTGGATGAACATGTGGGACCAGGAGGAGTAGCCTCCTGTCAAACTTGTATTCACAAAAGGTGGGTTCTCGAAAGGAGCGAAATTGGTGTAGAAATAGTTGGACGCCGGGTCGAACATGTTTTCCTCGTGCCAGGTGAGGAAGGGGACATTGACAGCCTGCGGATTCAGGCCCAGAGACGAAGGAAGTATGTTAAAGGCCAGCTGGTCGATCGTGTTGCAGCACGTGAACACCCAGGGGGTTTCACAGGGAACCGAATAGTAGTTGTTCCCCAGGCTGTCCTGGTTGGTCAGGCTGATATTGTGGATGTCGGCCGACAGGTCGGCCAGGTTGGTCGTCCACATCTGCAGGCCGTCCTGGGTGGTGAGTTCGACATCGTTGAGGATGTATTTCTGATCGCCGGCCTGCCGTTCGTAAAAGGCCATCATCAACTGGAGGTGTCCCGTGTACATGATGTTGTGAGGGTGGATGGGATCGTCCCCGCCCCAACTCGCGCTAAGCCAGTAGTCCCAGGCGGCGGGCTGCAACATCTTCTGGATCAGGCCGTCGATCGCCTCTATGTAGGGCTTCCGATAGGCAGGGGTGTGCTCTGCCACCATGGAGACCCCGTAGGCGGTGAAGGCTACGTTGTAACGCTGCATATTCGCGCCTTCGCCCATGCCGAAACCGAACGGCATGTCAGGGCCCCAGTCCCCCACCGGCAATAATTCCGGTGGAGTCACGGAGATGGAGTGTATGTATTTGAACATCCCGATTTGTTCGTTGGTCAGGTGGGGAACCCCATCGAAGTACTCCAGATTGTCGTAGTTCCAGTTACAGGCGGAGGTCATTGCCAAAAAGAAGAGAGAAGCCATCAGTATGCGGACGGGCATGCGGGTCACGGGTTGCTCCTTTCTGCCGGGGACGGCTGATACAGATCACTACTTGAGGACTTAAACCTAGTACAGATTTAGTCTAAATCAGAGTAGTCTGTATTGTCAAAAAAACATAGACTAACAGATGCACGATTCCGCCGATTTCAGTATGCTTTTTCTGGATCGATGCCCCTCTGCCTGAGCCACATGGGGAGAAGCTCTCCGTCAACCTTCCGACTGACTGCCGGCGCTTTCTCGAGCAAGTACTCCCCCAGTGGAGGCGTGAGGTTGATCGCGCCGTAACTCCCGTCAAAGAGGATCGCCTTGTCCGTCTTGCCCATTTCGTAGGCGTGCTCCATCGCCTTCTCCAGGCTCTCGGCGATGAAGGCATTCTTTACTACCCGTTGGGGCAGTCCTTTGGCGATCTCGGGGTCGGTTACGATCGTCGGATACCAGGAGGCCAGGTCCACGAAGAGTTCCCTCCAGGAGTGGTTGACCACCAGCGCCTTGACGGCAGGGTTCAGGGTCGATGGATATTTCTTGCGGGGGGAGCCGACCTCCAAGTCCAGATAGTCTGTCGGGCCCTTGAGCAGATTGCCCGAGGTCAGGCCGCCGGCGTGAAGGTACCAGGGCCATCTTCCCGCATCGAGCACGGCAATGCACTCGTCGATCTCGGCGAAGAGGCGCAGCAGCTTCCCGTAGGATTTCAGCGTGTTCACCATCAACCGGCGGTCGAGTTGTTGGTGATCGTTGTCCGCGTCGACCCCGATGATGCCGGCCGGGGAGGTGACCTGGAAGCAGGTGAAGGCAAATTTCTCCTGGACGAAGGGAGATTCGAAGATCGCTCGCGGGACCACGTTGCTGCTCCGGCTGCCGAAGTTCATGTGGTAGACCGACCGGGTCTCCAGCCTGGCGTAGCTCATGGTGAAGGCCTTGAGCGAGCGGCCGACCAGGCGGTGAAAATAGGTCTCCCGCGGGTCGTCGTAATGGGCGTGGATGATCCAGTCCGCATCGTACACCTTGGCGAGCCCGTAGAGGGTTCCTATTTCGGTCTCGATGGGGACGCCCCGGTCGAAAGGGCCCACGCCCGCGACGCGACCCTCGAAGGCCTCGGCGAGCCCGAAGTATGGGATCATCTCTCTGGCCTCGATCAGGGCTCCACCGACGCAGAACCGCAAACGGATATTCTCACACCTCGTCCGGTCCCGGACCACGTCCTTGATGGTCCTCAGCATCTCCGCGTAGGCCTCGCCTTCCAGGATGCTGAAGCCGTGCTCGGAGCAGAGGAGATTGACCGAATCCCCGGGCTTGATCATGCCCATATCCACGTCGGCCAGGGCCTTTTCGGTTGCCGTGCGGATCTTGGACAGGTCTTCCCCCTGAAGGTAGATCCTGTCCGGGATGTCCGGAAAGAGTTCCTTGACCTCCAGGGAAGCGATCCCGGGCAATTCGGCGGCCCGCTTGGGCGGCAGTACCGGCCCCATCAGGGACGGCATGATTTTCGGGGGTGAAACGGCGGCGTTGAGCATCACGGCCTCCTGTATCTTTACGACTTCGCCTTGAAAATCGAAACGAGGTTTTCCAAAGTGCCTTCACGAAACTGTGCGCTGTCTTTTTCGAGGCGATACTCCGGATACTTCCGGGCCACCTCTTCGGGGATGTCCCACACACCGGTTTCGATCGGGTACCATCGATATCCCTTGTCCGGCTTTTCCGCATCGCCGTGGGCCTGGAGCAGTCGCTGCACAGGGGCCATGCACCACATTCCGCACGACGTTCGGACCCCGGTCATGAGACTCACCTCTTCCGGGGATCGGGCGCCCTGCAAGATTGCGCCGGCCACCTCCCTGGCCCGGACGTCCATGCAGACACAGATCCGCTCCTCCGGATCGAAATTGGCCCGGGTACACAAATCGCCGATTTCCGCCGGGTCCATCTCCGTGGTGTCGAGCCCCAGGACCAAGGGCTCCTTCCGCTCGAGGACCATGATCGCGCCTTCCCCGCAGGCATCGAGGCAGTGGAGGCAACCCGCGCACTTTGTCTCGTCCACCACGGCCTTCTTGTTCACCATCCGGATGGCCCGAGTGGGGCAGACGTTCTCGCAGAACCTGTCTCCAACGCACTTGTCCTCATCCACCTTGGACAGCAAGTACACCTTCTTCATGTTGATCTTGCTCCCTCGCAATGTGCGTTGCATCACCTCTCCCTTGAGAGGGCGTCGAAAAGTGCCTATTTGCCGTCATCCCCGCGAAGGCGGGGCTCCCCAAGCTCCTTAGGCCTCTGGATTCCCGCTTTCGCGGGAATGACAGCGCTGAAAATGGGGGACGTTGTTTACTCTATTAACTTCTTTCGTAAGTTAACAAGTTAAACAACGTCCCCATAAGTGAGAACAGATGGCGGATATTGCGAGGAGCCGAAGGCGACGCGGCAATCCCCCTGCTCTACCGGGAAGAGCACACGGTGCTGGGAGATTGCTTCGGTCGCTGTCGCTCCCTCGCAATGTCCGCAATTCAAGTGACCCTATTTGTGTTATTCCCTCTCCCTCGAGAGGCTGTCGAAGAACATCCAATCGTCGTTATTCCCGCGCAGGCGGGAATCCCTTGGCTTCTTCGCGAAGTCACCCCCCTCCTATGATGGGAAGCAGGAGGACCTCATCCCCGTCCTTCAGAATGGTCTCCCTCTCGGCATTCTTCTGGTCGACCATCACACTGGCCGAGTTGTCCGTCAGGGCAGGGCTGTCGATTGTCTTGCTCAGGTGATCGAGCAGTTCAGACACCGTGGCGCCTTCGACCAGGTCGACACGCAGTTGGTCTGTCCCGGCGATGCTTCGAAGATGGGCAAACAGCTTGACCGTCACTTTCATGGATCATCCGTACAGGTCCTGGACGACATCATCCATGCCGCCCAGAGCTTCGAGGGACTCGCGACTCGGCTTCCCTGTTTCCTCGTCCCACTCCATGGCCGCGAAGAAGTTTCGCATGAGGGACTTGTGATCCACCTTGCAGCCCGCCAGCGGCCCTTCTTCCTGAGGAGGTTCTCCCACCGACCTCTTGGGTGCTGCGAAGTCGGCAGGCTTCTGGCCCTCCCGGAGGTTGAAGGCGTGTCGCATGTTCATGATCCGCTTCGTGGCGCTTGCCTGAAATTCGTTGTCGCAGTTCCACCCCGTCACCGCCTCCAGCATTCTGGGTGCCAGATCCAACTGGGCAAAGATGCTGAACAGGCAGATCCCGGATGCCTGCAGCACCTCGTAGATGCCGGTCAACATCATGTCCATGGCGCCCGTGTCGCTCGAATCATACTTGCCCGGTCCCGGATCCCTCGCCTGCAAACCTCCCAAGCCCCCTTTGACGTGACGGGCCGGCGAGGGGTCGAACTGATACGTCCGCGTGTATCCCGGCGCAAACCTCGGGTCGTGCATGGGCAGTTCCATGCCCTTTATGGTCTGAAGGTACTCGGAGCCTTTGCCCAGCTTCTCGGCAGCCTTCGCCGACCCGAGCGCCAGGACTTCACCGAAGCCGGTCCTGTCCGCCATCGCCTGTGTGATCTCCACGATCGCTCTGGCGTTTCCCCAGGTGAGCTCGATGCCGCCCGTCTCGTCCTTGGTGAAGAGCCCGTTCTCGAAACACTCGATCGCCCAGGCCACGGTCGCACCGGCGGATATGGTATCCAGGCCGTACTCGTTACAGATGTGGTTGCACTTCATGATCGAGCCTGCATTGTCGTTCAGGCACATGGTCCCAAAGGCAGCCGCGGTTTCGTACTCGGGCCGGAAGGTCTCCCCGAGCGGCCATTCACCCTCATCGACCTGGAAATAGGCGCCGCACCCGAGGGCGCAGCTTGCGCAGGCATACTTCTTGGTCTTGTACTTGTCCAAGGCGATTGAATCGATCTTGCGGGCCGACTCCTCGCCAAAATCCAGGAGGCCCACGCCTCCCCAGTTCTTCACCGGGCTGTCTCCGGAGAGGGCGTATCCACTGGTACCCATGCCGGTTCCGTAGTTGCTGTATCCCTTTACGGTCTCGGCATTGGATCCGTTCTTCATCCCGTCCGTGGCCATCCTGTTGACCTCTTTGAGTTTCTCCGGGTCGGCAACGGGAACCTCGCCGGTTCCTTTGACGGCAATTGCCTTGAGCTTCTTGGAGCCCATCACGGCTCCTGCCCCGCCGCGGCCGGCCGCACGGTGCCGATCGTTGATGATACAGGCCATCAAGGACTGCTTCTCCCCGGCCGGGCCGATGACCGCCGCCCTGAGGTTCTTCTCACCCGTTTCCTCGATCAGGGCCTCCAGGGTCTCCACGCTCATTTTGCCCCACAAGTTGGCGGCATCCCGGATTTCCGCCTTTCCATCTTCGATATACAGGTATACCGGTTTATCCGCCGCCCCGGAGACGAAGACCGCATCGAATCCGGCCTTCTTGAGTTCTGGCCCGAAGTAGCCCCCCGAGTTCGCGTCGCTCCAACCGCCCGAGACAGGAGATTTGTGCACCACTGCGTAGCGCCCCCCAAAGAGGGCTCCCGTACCGTTAAGCGGTCCGGTCACGAAGCCCAGAACGCTCTCCGGTCCGAGGGGATCCACGCCCGGCTTCATCATGTCGTAGAGCACCCGGGCACCGATTCCGTACGTCCCGACAAAGCGCTGGGCCGTTTCCTCGGTGAGTTCCTTGGTTTCGATCTTTCCCTCGGAGAGATCCACAAAGAGCATCTTGCCAACGTATCCACCTTTCATTTACAGCCCCCCTTTGATTGGCTTTCTCGTTTCGTCCCCTCTCCCTCTCCGTCATTCCCGCCCCCGCCTAAGAATTGCGGGGGCAGGCTCCGGCGGGAATCCAGTGGCCACACTGTCTGTCATCCCTGCGAAGGCAGGGATCCCCAAGCTCCTGAAGCCAATGGATTCCTGCCTTCGCAGGAATGACAGCTTATGTAGCGTTCCCTCTCCCTTGAGGGAGAGGGTTAGGGTGAGGGTGGCCCAGAAGCTCCCCCTCATTCCACGCGAAGGCGGGGAGTCAGGGTGTTCACCACGTCCTTACTGCGTCGCCCCTGTTCACATTTTGTCCTCGACCGCCTTCACGAACTCGGTCGTGCTGGCCCGACCCCCCTGATCCGGGGTCAGGAAACGGCCTTCCCGGTACACCGCGGCCAGGGCCGTCTCGATTCGTTCCGCTTCCTCTTTGAAGCCCAGGTAGTCGAGCATCATCGTGGTGGAAAGCATGGTCGCCGTGGGGTTGATGATGTTTTGGCCGGCGATATCCGGCGCGGTGCCGTGGACGGCCTCGAAATAGGCGTAGTCGTCTCCGTAGGCGCCGCTCGGCGCGAGCCCCAGCCCTCCGGCGAGGCCGGCCGACGCGTCGGACAGGATGTCGCCGTAGAGGTTCGGCAGGAGGACCACGTCGAGTTCCTGAGGCGAGCGGACGAGGTAGTGGGCGAAGTTGTCGACGATCATCGTCTCAAAGGCGATGTCCGTGTAGGATTGGGCCACCCGGGCGGTCACGTCCTTGAAGAGGCCGTCGCTCTGGGGAAGCATGTTGTATTTCGAAGCGACCGTGAGCTTTCCCGGCCGCCCCTCCGCCTTGCGGCGCCGGGCGAGCTCGAAGGCATATCGCGCCACCCGTTCTGTTCCGGCCTCTGTGATCACTTTTAAGGCGTATTTTCCCGAGCCCAACTCGGCGACCTTCTTCTGCAGGATGGGGCTGACCAGGTTGGCAGGGGCAAGCGACTCCAGCTCGCCTTCCACCATCAGGTACATGTCTTCGAGATTCTCCCGCACGATGACGAAATCAACCCCTTCCGGACTGGCGAGCGGGCTACGGCAGCCGGGGATCCATTTTGTGGGCCTCACATTGGCGTACGTCTGCTTGCCCCAGCGGAGATAGATGAGGGCAAAGGCGCTCTTGCCGCTTGCGGCGCCGAAGAGTGTCGTGTCGGAATCGTCGATGAGTTGTCTGGCTTCATCCGGGAAGATCGAGTTGTGCAGCGCCTCTCCCTGCGCGCCCACCGGAGGGTAGACCCATTCGATGCCGAGCTTCATGCTGTCGATCATTGCGACCGTCGGCCTGACTGCCTCGGGCGACGCATCGTCCCCTTCGATGACGGCTACGCGTCTCTTCAGCATGGAGTCCCCGCTCTTACTCCGTCCTGACAAAAACCACCTCGAAGCGCTGCTGCATGGCCGCCTGGAAATAGATACCCACGAGCGCGTCGTTGCCCGGGTCGTAGATCAACTCGTATGTGGAACCTGGATACCCCGCCGCTCGGAGCTCGATAAAGAGCTTGACTGCTTTGCCTTCCGCCGAGGCCTCCGCACGGGAGACATTGATCGGCCGGGGGTTGAAGTAGCCGGCATCCACCCGGCCGTCGGGATCCACGCTCCTGACGGAGATGACGTAGCCTCCGTCAGGCCGCACCCACTTGCCCACGAGCGCCTGGAGATCAACACTCGCCGGGGCTGCCCTGTCCGCCTGTCGACTGGACCCGGATCCGGCAACCCCTTCGGTGTCCCCGGATGTGGGGCCTTGCCGTATGAAGACCAGATAGATTCCAACGATGGCAACCGCGACCGCCAGGCCGACCAGGATCCAGGATACGCGAGATGACTTCTTCTTGGCTTTCGGTTGCTGCTTTCCGGCGCTACCTTTCGGCTTCTTCTTCCCCATCTGAGATCCTCCTTCCGTGCACAATCAGGAAAGCAGGGGCAGAGGTGTTTGTCAACGGGCTGCCAGTCTCCTGTCCCAGGGGTGTTTGGGGTCAGGTCTCACTTTTCAAGTTTTCGGACTCCCGAAAACTTGAAAAGTGAGACCTGACCCCGCAGCCCTACCACAAAAGAAATACGCACCTCATAGCTACCCTCCTTTTCTGGCGTGACTCGATTTGGCACACACGGTCAGTTGTTTAGCGAAGAAGGCTTGAAGGGGGTCCGACAGGAGGGTGCAAACGCACGAGTTTCAAGCGGAAGACGGCTCCCGCCGGCGAATCTCCGGCTGCGAGGAAAGGATGCGGTCTTACCAATCGGAGGCGCAGAGCGTTCGTGCTTTCTCTGCCCACCGCAAAAGAGCAGAAAGGGGGGGACGTGCCCTGAAGGGCTTCAGAGTCAGGGATCTCATCGATCCCGAGCGCGTCGTCGAAGATGAACGACTCGACCGGTGCCGGGACAAGAAGAACCCAAAGGGCCGTACCGGCAAGAAACCATGCGAGCAAAGCGATGTGGAAGATTGTCAGTCGGTGCTTCCGTTTGAGCATACCGTCCTTCCTCGCGGATGAATGGGCCCTTCAGTAAGGTGGACAGTTGAGGGAGAAGAAAAGTTCCTTGGGGCCACGGTTGTTTGTCACCGGGCGTTTCGTTTCTGTCCGGACGTGCCTCTTCAACACCAACTCCTGAGCGGATGGAGTGGGGAAGCCAGATTCTTCCATTTTTCTCCTTGACAAGGAATCTGGGATTGGCTATATATTGGTAAGACCAATTATCCGATTATGTTCGACAGAAGGCCTTGTATTGGCAGTAATGAGGCGTAAAGGACAGTCCAATTCAGATATTAAGCGGTTGATACGGAACATCCACATTCCCTCTCGTGCGTTGGGGGAACTCCGGCGCCAGGTCGTCGGGCAGAGAAGAGACATCAACCCACGGTCAAAGGGAGACGTAACGAATGGGGCAGACCGCGAAGAAAATGGATGCTTCGACTGGCACTTTGTCCCGAGAGCTGACTACGAGATTGCTGAGACGAATCATTGACGGTGTCTACCCGGCAGGGACCAAGCTTCCCACGGAGCGTGTGCTGGCCGAGGAGTTCGGTGTTGCGCGGACGGTGGTGCGGGAGGCCCTCAAACGTATCGAGGCGTTCGGCATGCTGAGGATTCGTCAGGGATCGGGTGCCCTTGTGGAAGACTTTCAGACCGCGGGCGGAATAGAGCTCGCGGACTTGCTGATCGTTCGCAGAGACGGGAGTATCGACGAGGAGTTTGTTGAAGATATCGGCCGGATGCATGAGAACTTGCATGTCTGGCTCACTCAACTCGGGGCAATGAATAGTACAAAGGAGGAGATCGAGGAATTGAAAAGGCTCCTGCGCGAGCGCGCCGCCCTGCCCAAGGACGACGAAGGCAGAAAAAGCCTGGCCTTCGAGATTACCAGACGTATCTTTCAGGCCTCTCACAACAGGTTTCTCCAGCTTCTGTTCAATACGCTTGCTCGAACGACCCGGACGTCTCGCACCATATTCGAGCTGCCTGTCTATTTTGATCCAGGGATCCAGACCTTTTTCGAACGCCTTGTAGAGGCCTTCGAGAACAGGGATCCCGAGATGGCCGGATTGCTGACGGCCCGGGTGTTTGACGCCCATTTGGATGCATTACTGAAGGCCATGGGGAATGGGTCTCTGAGGGATGAAAAAGAAGCACCTCGAGAATAGTGACATTCAGCTCTGCACACTGTTGTGAGGGAGGGCAAGAATGAGCGGAAAGCGAAGCTCGGTTTCCAATGGCCTACGGTCCAGAGATCTGAGGGGCTGGCTGAAACGCCTGGAAGTGGAGAATGAGCTCAAGGTGATTGAGGCTCCCGTTACCCCTGGCGGAGAGATCCAGGAAATCGCCCGGCAGATGTCGGCCCGACAGGGGCCAGCGGTCCTCTTCTCGAACGTGGTCGGCCACGAGCAAACCTGGTGCAGTAAGCTGTTCGTAGGGGGACTGAATACGTTCGGCAAGGTTTCCCTCGCCCTGGGCCTGTCGAAGGACACGCCTCTGCCCGCAACACTGGAAAAGCTCAGGGAGACCCTGCGGGCCCCTGTTCCCCCAATCGTGGTCGACACGGGCCCGGTGAAGGAAAACGTGATCCGCGAAGGAATCGACCTGAACGAGATCCCTGTGCCCTTTTGGCATCCCCAAGACGGGGGCCGATACGTCAATATGTGGCACGGAGTCGTTACGCGGGATCC